>JAABUY010003768.1_pt1 | contig 16366 bp, 12 predicted proteins | sample 5560271 | NCBI WGS metagenome assembly JAABUY01 (sample SAMN10711886, study PRJNA513374) | rock metagenome | isolation source: Antarctica rocks | place: Antarctica: Victoria Land, University Valley
CCGGTCGGCCTCGCGGCACGTGCGCGCCGCGCTCGCGACGGGCGCGCCCGAGGAGGCGCTGCGGTGTGCCCCGGCTCCAGGAGCTAGGGTTAAACCTCATCCCTGGGCTCGGCTGCCCGGCGCTCGGGCGTGCTGGTCGCTCCCTGGCTTGCCGCGAGGCCGCCGCTGCTCCCGCCGCGCCCAGTGCCCACGGCAGCGCCGCCATGCCTGACCGCGCCGGCGCGCCGCACGGGGGCTGCGTTGCTCGGCTGGCGCGACGCGTCAACGAACGGGTTTGGCAGCCTGATGCCGCATACGTGTGGTGTGCGGGCGCCCCCAACACCATGGCGAACCGTGCATGCTGACAGCCGCAAGCTTTCAGGCAGCACGCAGCGCATGCGGGAGCGCGCCTCTTGAGAGGGGGCGGCTTCCACTCTCCGCACCGCCAGAGGCGGGACAGGGACAGAGTCCCTGCCGACGGGGCCGGGCGCGCGCGGCAGGGCGATCGCGATGCACGCGCTGGCGGCGCTGCAGTCCGAGGCCGCGCAGCGGCGCGAGGCGGCGGCCGGCGGCGACGTGGCCGCCGTCGCGCGCGGCTCGTTCCTCAGGCCCGACCAGCGCCTGCTCCTCTTCATGGGCGGCCTGCGCCCGTCCGCCGTCCTGGCTGTCGCTTCCGCGCAGGCGCGCGCCCCAAACTCCAAGTCCCCAGGTCGCGCGCTCGTCCCAGCTGCGGCAGCGTAATTCGGGGCGCTTGGCCGGCGGCGGCGCCGCCGCATGGGGGGAGGGGACGGGCGCCGGCCGCCCTGCGTGAAAAGCCCGCGTCATGCGCGGCGCCGGGGCAAGGGCGGCGCGCGTCGGGGCGCGCGGCTGACGGCCGCGGCGCCGCGCAGTGCCGCGCGTGGGCGGAGGACAAGGGCGCCAGCTGCCTGTCGGCGCTCGCGGCGCGCTGCCGCCCCGAGGAGGACACCCTGGAGGCCGCGCTGCACGACGCGCTCCTGCAGATGGCCGCCCTGGTGCGCCCAGCCGCCGCGGCGCGCCCCCAGCCGCGCCCGCGCATCGGTGCAGCCGCAGCGCCCGGGACCGGGCGCTGGCGCTTGCTCCGCTCATCTGGCGCGGCCAGCCTGGATGGCGCGGGCGTAGCAGGGCGTGCGCGGGGGCAGGGGCAGGCCGCGAGAGTTGGCCGGGCGCGCGCGCGGGCGCGCCGCGCAGGCGGGTGACCCCGGGGGCCCGGCGCGCGGCAGGCGGACGGGCGCGGCAACGGCGGGCGCGCGTGCGTGCTGGCGCTGCGCACCGCGCTGGGCCGCGCGGACGACCTGCGGCTGTCGCTGTACGACCAGCTGCCCGCGCTGCTGCGGGTGCGCCGCCTCCCGCCCGACCCGCGGCCTCGGCCGTGTGCGGCCGGCGCACGGGGCGCCGCCTCGCCCGCCCGCCGCGGCGGAGGCGCGCGCCGCGGCCTGCATCGAGGAGGCGCCGCAGTCGGACGCGCACCTCGCCCGGGCCGTCGCCGTCGCCGTCTCTACGCACAGGCGTCCATCGGGATCGCCAGGCCGCCTGCCCTGCTCAGGCCGCGGCCAGTCGCAGGTCGCTCTGGCGTCACGCAGCTGCGCACAGCAGACAGAGCAAGCTGCCTCTGTTACAGGCGACCGTGGTTGTCAGACCTCCACTCGGCACCGCAAGGACAGGCCTCGCAAAGCCGCACCAGTCTGGTTGTTGCCCCCATTTCCTGCCCTGTGTGCCTTCAAGCGCGTCTGCGAGGACACCGGGGCAGGCGTCCTCGTGCACGCAGAGGGCGGCCAGGCGGCGCTGACGGGGGCGGTCGGCGCGGCAGCCCCAGGAGCTGGCGGCGGTCGCGCTGTCGCCGCTGTGCCTCATGGATGGCACCGAGGCCGCGCTGGCCGCTGCGCCCGGCAGCGAAGTGCGCATCTGACCCTCGGGTACAGGCGTCCGCGCGCGGCGGCTGGCAGCCGGCGCGGGCGGCACAGCCGTGCCGCACGCGTGGCCGCGGCGCCCCCGAGCCCCAGCACCGAGGGGGCTGGCTGCCGCGCCCGGTGGCGCACGCCTTCGGTCGCCGCTCTGCAGCCGTCATCCAAGCGGCAGGCAGCAGCCGGCGCCTGCAGCCGATCGCCCGCGCTGCGCGTGGCGGCGTGCCTGTGTGGAGGCGCACGCCTCTGACTGTACGCTTGCGAATTGTCGCAGGCGCCAGCCCGCCATGATGCAGCGGTGCCAGTGTCCTCGCATCGGTGCAGGAGCGCGGTGCGTGCTCAGGAGTTCCAGCACCATCTCTTGCTGCCCACCGAGGGGCATGTGCGGCCGCGTTGGTCGCCTGGCCTCCTGGCCAGGCCGGTTGCGAGCGCATCCGAGGCTGCTCCCATGCACGGGAGGCCCCTGGGGGTGCACATCCATGCGAGCGCTGCTGGCGCGCGCGTGCCCGCTGGGCAGCGCAGGATGCTGGGGCAGCACCAAGGCGCTGGGGCAGCGGCGATCCGCGGCGGCTTGCATGTTGTTTGCCGTGCCTGCTCGGCAGTGGTTGCTTCCGGCGGCACCCGGAGAATGCCAGGGCGTGCTGGATGAGGCATTGCGTTGTCAGACAGGGTGTGCCTTCGGATGATGCGCGCTGATTCAGTGCCTGTGTCTGTGGCGTTGCGGCGCCTGCAGGATGGCATGGGGGGCGGGTGCGGCAGCATGATCCGCTGGGAGCGCCCAAGCCTCTGGAGGTCGCGCGGGGGGTCGCATGGTCCTGCAGACCTGCGTGGGGCTGCATGAGAGGTTGTGAAACAGCGTATAGTCAGGGGCGTCCTAACAATGCATGCGCTTCCGGGCAAGGCGCCGGCGCCGAGCAGTGCTCTTTGCGCTGGGCAGTGCACCCATGCATTGCAAACAGCACTGTGTCACATGCCGCAGACACTTACATGCCGGCCAGGAATTTGGGCTGCTGCTCTGCCAGCTGCCGTGTGCATGTAATGCTGGATGTGCTATTTCACAGACCCTTTGAGCAGTGCGCCTGTCCCCCGTGCGCCGCGTTCTGAAACAGGTGCAGACTGTCCTGCGGGACGAGTCTATGGGCGGCGTCCTGAGGCGCCCGGCGTCCAGCAGATAGTCTGCATTGCAGGGGTGCGGGCCACTGTGATGCATGCCTCTCGCATGCTCTATCGCAATGCCGCTGCCTTGCATAAGTTGGCTTCTTCTCTCTGGCATAAGTTGAGAACTAAGGGTTCTCGGATATTGTCTCCCGGCTGCGTCATCCATGCCGGGGGTGGTCCACACCTGGCACGCATTTGACGACCATTTGTGTTAGTTGCCTCACAGAACTGCAGCGGCGTGTGTACAGGTAAGTTCTGTTACGGACACCCGGCATCTGTCGTCGAGGGTCTTTTTGACGGTGGTCCGGGGCGTCATCTCAATCTTGCAGAGCCGAACGCAGGTGCCCGCCCTGTCCCGCTGCCAACAGGCGCTGCTGAAACCTGTTGCAAACGATCAAACTCGCGACTGGAACGGCTAGCCGCTCCTGTTATGGTCACGCACATGCTCACGTAAACACTTTTCTCGTGGCAAGCAGGTGTTTCCGATGTCGCGCCTGGACAGAGGAACGATGGCTCTGGCAGCGCTCGCGCTGCTGTGCACACACGCTGACGGTGAGCGTGCATGGCCTGCAGCTAGACACCCACTGCAGCCCAGCTGATATGCCCTTCCACACCCTCCCATGGCCGCCGGCCGCGAAGGTGCCGCAGCGTCTGAGACGCGTTGTGCGCGCAGGAGCGCGGCAGCTCGCAGCATCCGCAGGCTCGGCGGCGGCGGTTGTACCAGCGACCCCACCGCCAGCCGGCCAGGTGCTGGCGCCCTCCTCCGCCGGCATGGCCACGGCCAACAGCCAGAGCACACTGGCGGCCGAGGCAGCCGCGTTCACCAACGCGACGACGCTGTTCTTGGCAGGCACTGCCCTGCTCAAGATACACGCCTATTCTGTCGCTGCTGTGCTGCGAGTGCTGGCGGGCGGCCGGGGCTTAACGGGTCTCTGGGCGGGCCAGGCCTGCTCGCGCCGCGCCCACGCGGCAGGGCCCCGCTGTATCCTGACAGGCGCGGGCGCCGCGGCCAGGCGTCGTCAAGGTCGTGCCGTGGAGCATCCACATCGCGGGCGGGCGGCGCACGGGGCGCTTCGGGCTGGAGAACTTTGTCGGCGCGCGCTTTACCGACGGGAGCGGGAACTGGATGGGCAACCCCCAGGCGGTGGGTCCCGTCTCTACCCAAGTTGGTTTGCAGCGTCGAACAAGACACTGGCTTGCCGCAGGCAGGCCCCCCCAATCGTCCGGCGCCACCGGGCGCGCCCGCCGGCTGCGCCAGCGCTCGCTCGGCGCCCCGTCCGGCGACTGCTCCGCCAGCGCTGCACCCTTCAAGTTGCCTCTCAACACCCTCGCGAGCGCGCATGCAGCCGGGCGCCTCAGCGGGCGCCGCGCGGGTGCAGGTGATGCACGCGGCGACCAAGGGCTCCAGCGCGCCGCCGCGGACGTGGGTGCTCCAGCTCAGCCAGCCGCGCTACAACGCCAGCGCCAGCACGCTGACGTTCACCGTGCAGGTGCCCGGCCCCCGGCTGCGGACGCGCCTGCACCCATGTGTACTGAGTTGCACAGCAGGCTGCGGGCTGAACTACTCAGCTTGGCGTTGGCCTTGGTGTTTCCATGGTTTATACTGAGAGCATGCGCTTTGCAAGCAACACACTTGTGAGCAGAGCATGTTTGCTGACTGCCAGAGGCGCAGCCTGGCATCTTGTCGGGACTATGCTGGCTGTGCCATTGTTGTTGATCAAGTGTTGATGTGTTTGTGTGATCATAGCGTGCCGCATCGTGCAGAGCAGGCACAGATGAGGGTGGGGATCAGGCAAAACCTGATCTGGGAGCTGTGTTTGCATCCTGCAGAGACGTTACAGCTGCGGTGCCGCACCACGTGCTTAGCGGCGGTGGCCCTGGGCTGGTGCAGGTGCTCGGGTCGGGGGCCACGGCCAGGTATCCTGACGGCGGAGTCGCGTACGCACTCGCCAACGCCGACGGCAGCCTGGTCAATCAGGCGCGCCCTCTGGCTTGTGCTGCGCTCAGCTGTCGTGGCCGGCTCTCCGGCAAGTCTGTTGCGCTGTCGCTGTGCTGTGCCCTGCTGCTGACCGCACGAGCACTGCAAAGTCTGCGCTGGTGCCATCGTGCAGACTGCGCTCTGTGCTCCCCCCTTACGCCCTTCTGTTGTGTGCGGGTTGTTGTGTGCGGGTTGCCGATACGTGACGGACCTGATGCCTCTGTAGTTCGACATGGATGCCTGCTTTGAAGGTTGGCAGGCCTCTCAGCTCACCGTCCGCCGGCAGACAACCTTACGTTGGAGCTCTCATCAACACATGCACGCATCATCGTGGCTAACATGTTTTCTACACTCTTTGCAGGCATCGGTGAGCGCGCTGCTGGTGGATGCTATCATCTTCATTGACGACTCCACCATGGCTATGCCGAGCGGCGCTGCCAGCGGCGCGGCGGGCGCCAATGCGACGGCGCCCGCCGCCGCGGCGGCCGGGGCGGCCGGCACCAAGCTGGCCTCAGTCTCGCTGACGCAGGCGTGGCAGCCCAGCAACTTTAACGCGCTGGTGCGCCCCTGCAGCCCCTCGCTGTGGCAGGATGCTGCAGCGCCTGTGGCAAGTCAGCGCTCCCCATGTGTTCGCCTGCGTCGCAGCCACGTGCATTTTGAGGGAGTGGGGGTAGCGCATGGTGGCCGTCTCAGCGCACCCATAGGAGCTCGAGTAGCGGCCATGCGCTGTGCTGGGCATCCAATACATGTCGCCTCGGGAACGTCTGTCCAAGACTTTTTGCTTCCCAAGGCAGGCCCAGCTGTTTGAAAGTGTCCAGCCGCGCGAGGCGCGCGCCAGCTGCGCCACTCCGGCGGCTCACCCGCTGGGTGCTATCGTGTGACGCCGGGCGAGCCGGGCGCACAGGGGCAGCCGCAGTATGCCGCCGCGCTGGCGCCCGCAAGCACCAACGCGAGCGCCAATGCCAGCGCCGCCAACTCGGGCGCGCTCGTATCGCCGGGCGCCGGCGCGGCCGCTGCGACCGCCGCGCCCGCGGCCGCCGGCGGCGGCGCCGGGCTCGTGCAGAGCGGCTCGGCGACCAGCAACTCGCTCGGCGTGCTGGGCCGCACCGCGTTCTGCCCCAACCTGGGCTGGATCTACAACTCGGACCCCTTCAGCTGCAACCCTGTAGGGTAGGCCCTAGCGCAGGGGCGCACCGCGTTCTGCCCCAACCTGGGCTGGATCTACAACTCCGACCCCTTCAGCTGCAACCCCGTTGGGTAGCGCGCTCACTACAACCCCAACCCTAATCCTAACCGTATCCTACTCTACGCCCTGCCGTCGTTCCCTGGCACGCACAGCCGGCCGTCAGATGTACAGGAGGGCGCCGCCTCCTGCCTCAGCCCGGGATGGCTTTTGCAGATGAAGTGTTCTGGGCCGCGCCCGCCGCGTACCAGCGCAGCAGCCTCGGCCGGTGCGGTGCTGCGCCGGGGACCAGGGCGGCTGGACGGGAGGCGGGTGCATGTGCGCACGCTTGTCCTTGCGCTGCTGGGACCGGGCCGGCAGTTGAAGTAGCTTGCAGCGGCTTTGCCGCGGTTCATGCTTCCTAGCGTATTTCATGGGTGTGTCCATTTATGTTAATTTAATATATATGTACCGCTAATTTCTGCATGTGGGACGGATGTGAGGGTTTCATGGGTCCCGCCTCACACTGTGGGGGAGGCAGTTGTTAGCATTCTACAAAGGAAGCTCATCACACCTATCCTGTGCACTGCCGAGCGGTCGGGGCAGTGTCTAGGATCACGCATCGCTGTGGCGTGGGCGTGACGCGGCGCCTCGTCGCTTGTCGCGCGCGCGAGTTTTCATGAAGGCTGCGCGCGCTGGAAGTATCAGCTGAAGCAAAAACTTGCAACAGTGCGTTTACGCTTGCGCGCCCGCGGCCGTCAGGCGCAGGCGCGCCTGCCTGTCTGCAGGGTGTGTAGCATTCATTTATTTGAGGCAGCCTGCTCGGCCTCTTCGCGCTTCAAGAGCATCACACCATCCAGCAGGGTTTATCCGCTGTTTTTTCCTGCAGGTCCAGCATGTGTTGCATTGTGTGCAGTTCTGTGTGTACTCGGCTGTGGGGTGGCCGCAGCACCAGCACATCGTCCCGTGCTGGGTGAACGCAAAGGTTGAGAGAGGAGGGTGTTTTTGCTTGAGCCCGGTGTCTCGTGAACCGTGCTATGGCGCCGCTTTGTTGGACCCTGTTTTGGTCGTGTGTCGTGCACCGCCTCTGTCTTGGAGTGCTTTGGCCACCATCAGGACGCGTTGGGCTGGCACAGGCCAAGGCGCACTGGTGGTAGCTGACGCGTGTTGCTCTCCGCGCACCATTGCGCTGAGCACGCCTGGTTGTAAACTATGTGCAAGTGTTGTAAATGGCCTATTTCTGCAAGCAGCGCAAGTATCCCCGCATGCACAGCGCACACAGAGCCTGTATGCGTGGTATGCAGCCCTCCCCCGCATGATGTCTGGCAGACCTGCGCCGTCGTTGATGAGGTGTGGCCTTGAGAGAAGCACGGCGCAGGAGAGGACGAGAAAAATAGGATAGCAAGGAAAGCACATGTATTTACACGAGACCTGTTTATTTTGCAGTGCAGGGCAGGGCTGTTGCAGGTCCAAACCCGCCGCGCCGCGCGTGCGCGCGCACCACGCCAGCTACCTGGCCGGCGCATGCGCGGGCTCGGGCCCAGAGCCTGCAGGCGCGCGCGGCGCGGGCGGCGCGTCCGGCGGGCGCTGCAGGCAGGCGACCAGGCGGAAGGCCTCCTCGTCGCCCAGCGCCACGCCCGTGTCCAGCTCGCCGTACGACGCCGCCAGCGTCAGGCCCGCGGCCTCGCCCAGCAGCCGGATCTCCTGCGCGGCGAGCGTGCGCTTCAGACCTGCGTATTGTCTATGTCGACATCTATCCCTATCCTACCCCTACCCTGGCGCCGAGCGGTGGCGGGCAGGCCTCCTCGGCTCGCAGCCAGCGCCTCTGAACATGCGTCTGCTTCAAGCCGGGAGCTTGCGCCGGCGCATCTCGGCGTCGCCGCGGCCCGGCCGCCACCAGCCCGCGGCAAGCCGCGCGGCCGCCCGCCCCAGCCGCGGCGCGCGCTGCCCGCCGGGCCAGCCTGGTGGGCCGGGGCCTGGCGACAAGCGGGAGGCCGGCGCGCGGAGCCCCGTGAAACCCCCCGATTCATGCACATGCCCCTACCCTGTCACAGGGGCGCGGCCGCGCGCGCGCGCCTGGAAGGTGAACACGCGCTGCAGGACGGCGCCCTCGCCCAGCGGCTCCACGCGCGCGTCGCCCTCGACGCCGCCCTCCGCGGGCTCGACCTCGCTCACCGTCATGCGCCGCTGCACCACCTGCGCCGAGTAGCCCGAGCGTGAGGCCGGCGAATGTAGCCCCGGCGTGAGGCTGGCAGCGGGCCTCCTGGCGTACATGCGGTCGGGCCCCGCTACGCTGAAGGCGGTTCCTGGAGAGCAGGGCAGCTGTCCCCCTGCACCGCGCATGCCGATGGCACCTGGCTGCGCCACAGACAAAGCGCTCTGGCAACGGCGCCGGTTGCATCTCTGGGCACCCGGTTGCGGCGCGCGGCGGCCCGCGCGCCTGCGTGGCCGAATCAAACTCGTCGTGCTCCTCGCTGCCAAACTCGACCATGAGCGCGGGCTGGCCGCCGTCGGCCTCAATGTCCCATGCGTCACCCATGAGCTGCTGCCCATTGAACACGTCCTCCGGGTGCGGCAGCTCCAGCACGAGCAGGCCGCCCGGGCGCAGCGCGGCGCGGCACGCGGCCAGCGTGGCCGCCGCGGCGTCGTTGCTCAGCGCGTGCGCCAGCGTGCCCAGCGGCAGGAACGCTACGTCCGCGGCTGCGCCGACCTGCGCGCGGCGCCGGTGTGGACGACCGCCATCATGGGTTCCGTCGAACCCTGCTCAGAGGCGCTTGCTGGCTCGCAGGATGGCCGAAAGTGCGAGCCTCTGAGCTCGCGCCCAGGGAGTGATTTGAGTGAGGCAGCAGCTGCCTGGCGATCGGGGCGGCTGCCTTGCTCTGCATGCGAGCGCCGCAAGACGGCAGCGCACCGGCAGGCTGAAGTCAGTCATGTCGGCTTCCAGGAAGGTCACCCGCGCGCCGGCGGCCGCCGCCAGCTCGCGCGCATACGCCAGCATGCCCGCGTGGTTGTCAAGCGCATATGCCTCTGCGCCCCGCCCGGCCAGCTCGATCGAGTGCCGCCCGGGGCCGCACCTGGGTACGCCCGGCAACGCATGAGTGCCTGCTTGCTGGCGGCCTACAGAAAGCTCAACACCATCTCTGCCGTGAGGAAGAGGCACAAGGGGCCGCACCCAACCTCCAAGAACGTGTGCGCCTGCCGGCCGCACAGCTTCTTGTGCACGTCGTGCAGGAACTGCGCCTGCAGGGCCGCGGGAGGTTTTAGTGTCTCGTCTAAACACTGACCAGGGATCCTTTCAGAAAATGCAGCTCGTGCACCCAAGCACGACATGCAAAGGGCCGCGCGCCTCCTCAGCAAAGTCTCGGTAGCCAAAGACTCTGTCATAGAGTGCAGGGTAGTCATACAACGACCAGTCAGCCTCCTCGGCCTCACCTGCTGATGACACTGCGCACGCGGCGGCTCCCATGTTAGTTAGTGTGCTCTTCAGTCGTCGCGTGTCACAAATGTGCAAAGCAAAGCTTCAGTTGTCTGACGGTGCAACGCCGGCCTTACATGCAGTGTTCCAACCACATGTGTGTCTTTTCAGCCAACAACAACATGATCGCTTATGCAAATGCCAATGTGCTTGACCGCAGTGTATTCAACCGCTGAGAGCATTAGCTAAGTGTACAGCACAAGGAAATACCATTGCAAAGTAACGCAGCTAGGAGTGGCATGTATGTGAACCAAGGGTGCACGCCTTCGATCGGCGTCTGCGCAATTCCCCGCACGAGCCTGTTCACTGTGCACAGCCGCGCAGGCCCCTGCCGTGGCGCCCTGGCGCTTTGCCATGCAGGCAGCCGCGGGTGGCATTGCTGGCACAGGCTGCTCGTGGAGGCGGCTGCACTGCTGCACCGCCGCGCCAGCAGCTGCACGGCCCGCAGTAGCGACATAATGGCACCTTAAGGTGAATAGGACAGTGCAGCAACGCGCAGCTTTTCGTGCGCAGAGGCTACAGGACCCTTGTCAAGTTGAGGGTTGACAGCTGCAGTGGGCAAGACGGCGCGTCTTGCTGAGGCTGAGGCGTAGTGTAACAGATCTATCTGTCTGAGTCGGGAGTGAGGCAGCGTGCTAGCTTCCAAACAAGTCGTATTCTATTTCGCTTGGGGGGCTGCACGAGAGTAGTCGCTAGGCCATACATTTCTCAGTAGCCGCTGCTGCGGCCCGTCAATAGAGGTAGGCAGCTTGGCATGCCCGGCGCACGCCGGCTTCCGGCGAGCAGAATGGTGTAAGGAGCTCCGGCCTAGTAAGGACATTTGGTGTGTAGAGACGGGGCGGCTGCCTGAGTCTGACTCACTTTTCAGCCTCAACTGTGCATGCAGCCGCAGGCAATTGTGCTATCAGAGTACCGCTTGGGTCTCCACGCACTGCTTGGCATTTCATGCCAACTGTGCAGATAATAAGGACTCAGCTACAGTGCGCGAGCGCTTCCCAGAACACACATACTGCACGCCATGCGTACTCCACACAATCAAGTCAAACCAAGAGCTGGGATGAATACAGCAAAAGCCCCTTTCCAAAGCATCTTGGGACATCATGTGTTGCGACCGATTCATTCATGTGTTGCGACCGATTCATTCATTGACAGAATGGCTCCTCCCACTTTGCATGCACTGCTAGGAGCAGGCGCCACTATGGTGAAGCGCCTGTGCAACCCACCTCGCACAACCTGTGTCTCTGACACCATGCAAACTGCTTACATGCTGCAACGACACGCGCACGCCCGCACGGCACCCAGCCGCCTGGCAGCGCGCGCGCCGGGGCGCCGGCCGCATGCCTACCCCGCTTCGGTGCGCTCGTCACGAGCCGCCCGCAGCGAGGTCAAAGCCCAGGCTCTGCACGACCAGCGGCCGGTCGATGACTGTGTAATGCAGCGGCGCCACGCGCGCCGCAGCCGGCAGGCTCACCGTCACGCCGCCCTCGTACTCGGCCGGGTGGTCCACCTGCATTGTTCAGATGAACGCATGTCAGACATATCTATCAGAGGCGGGACGCGCGCGCCTCACTACCAGTTACGCCTAGAAGTGCGCGGCCGAAACCCACATGGGCATCTCCGCCTGACCCTGGTCCTGCTTCGGCGGCAGCGGGTGGTTGCTGGCCCTATGCCACACCTGGATGCGGCTGCGCAGTGGACTGCAGCATGCACACCGGCGAGGCATGAAGCAGCAGAGCAGTGCGGTGCGCATGGCGGACTAGCAGTGCTGCAACATGCTACAAGGCATTACCACGTCGCAGCATCCCTGCTCGGCAACCGTGGCGCCATCCGGATGGTGCGGCGGGCATCGGAACCGCACACCTCGATGACAAACACGCCGGGCAGCCCCGGGAAGGGCTGCACGTCCGCGACGGCGCCGCCGCGCGCGCCGCCGTCCAGCGCGACCGCGACGCCGCCCGGCGCCAGCGCCGCCCCCGCCGCGCCCGCAAGCGCCGCCACCAGCAGCGCCGAGCGCTCGTTGGTCCGGGGCGCCGGCGGCGCGCCGGACAGCTCCATCGCCGTCGCGTACAGGCAGCCGGTCGTGCTCTCGCTCAACCCTAGCCCCGCCCCGGGCCCTGCAGCGGGCCCGGCAGGGAAGGGCACCAGCCCGCTGGGGCCCGGCTCGGCGCCTGGCGCCGCGCCGCCGGCGGGCGCGGCCGCCGCCTGCGCCCCCGGCGCCATGCTGCCGCGCTGCGGGCCCTCGAACACGATGTGCTCCACCGCCTGCGGGACGCCCGGGACCGCCGCGCCCGGCGCGGCCGCCGGCTGCGCCGCGGCCGGGCCCGCCGCGGCGGGCGCCGCTGCCGCGGCCGCCGGAAGCGCGGCCGGCGCGGCCGCGGGCGGCTGCTGGGCGGGCGCGGGCGCGGGGGCCGCGGACGGGGGCGTGACCAGGGTCTGCAGGGTTGCCCCCGCGGGGCCGGGCGCGGGCGCCCACACCGCCGGCGAGGTGCTGGGCTCGCCGGCAGGGGCGGCCGGCAGGCTCGGGGGCTGCTGCGAGGCGTCCTGCGCCGGGGCTGGTGCCGACGCAGGCTGCGGCGGCGCCCCGGAAGGGGCCGCGAAGCTCGCCGCAGGCGCTCCCAGGGGCGGCGGAGCTGGAAGCGCAGCGCTTGCGGCCGCAGGTGCCGGCGCAGGCGCCGCATTGACCTGCCGCGGCCACTGCACGGTCGCACTCTGCGGTGGAGCACTGCAGTGCATGCAGTGACTCTCAAGGTCTACCAATAGTGCGACCAAATCGGCGCTTGCGATAGAGGGCGCCGCCGCGCGTGCTGCGGCAGGCGTCGGGGCTGGCGACGCATGTGCCTTAAGGGGCATCTCCCTCTCACACTGATCCGACAAGGTGTGGCAACTTGAGCAGCAGCTTCATAGGTACCAAGCGGACTCGAGGTCGTACCGGGCTGGCGCCGGGGGTTGGGCCAGCCGCTGCGGCTGCCGCGGGCGCCGCATGCGCCTGCCGGCAGGCCGCGCCGCGTCAGCGCGTCGGCCGAGCGAGCCCTGCACTGCTGCCCAGCAGCGCCCGGCTCGGCCCCAGCAGGGAACGGCACCAAGGGCCACGCAGTCCCTGTAAGCCCAATGTGCTCCAGCCTGGCGCAGCGAGGGGGGGCGGCTGCCGGCGCCGCGCCTGCCCGCGCCAGCTGCATAAGACGGCCGTGGCGGCAGGCTGCGTGCCCATGCTCGACCAGACCCGCCCACCAGTGCCAAACCAACAGCGGCTCTGACTAATAGCACCGCATGGCAGTTGGGCACCCCGGCCGCGCGCCGGCTTGCGCACCAGGCTGACGCCAGGGGCGGGCGCCGCGGCGGGGACGGCGGCGGGCACCGCGACGCCGTTGACGCAGACCGGCGCGGGGACGGGCGCCGGCGGCGCGGCGGTCGCGGGGTCCACGATCTGGGGGCACTGGCAGTTGAAGTCGTCGCGCGAGCAGCCGAAGTCCTGCGTGAAGTAGATCTGGTAGTACGACGCCGCGCTGTAGCCCACGCCGGTGCCCATCGTGTCGAAGCCGCAGCCCATCAGGTTGGTGCGGTGGCCCTCCGAGCTGCGCGCGCCGGGGGCGCGCGGCGCTCAGCAGCGGGGCTGCGCGGCGCCGAAGAGCGCTCTGCAGCGGGGCGCGGCGCTGCTGGCGGCGTGCGCAAACCCCCGCGCTCGCATGCAGGATCCATGCACCGACCCCTCGTGCGCCGAGCAGCGGAGTCGCCTGCGCCTGGTGGAGTGCCGGCCGCACAGGCCGTGCCGGAGCGGGTCGCACCACATCCAGGCCAGGACCAGGCTGCGCACGGAGTTGAAGCCCGCGGCGATGTTCTCGCCGAGCGGGAAGGTCAGGAAGCCGGCGCCGGCGGCGCGGTCCGCCAGCGTGCTGTTGTCCGAGCCGTCGTGGCCGAAGAAGTTGTTTGCGGCCTGGTCGGCGGAGTGCGCCTCCGCCGCGCTGCGCGCTTACTCAGGGGGGTTCTTGGAGGGCTCTGTTCGTGCGGGTCACGCAAGTGGCGGCGGGCGGTTGGGGGCGGCGGCGCAGGTGCCCTGCTGTCTGCGGGCCGGCGTGCGGCAGCGCAGCGCGGCGGAGCGCTGTGAGCAGGGCGGCCTGTCGCAGTAAGCCTAGCGCGCGCTGCAAGCAGGCCCCCCGCGCGTGCGCGCGCGCGCGCCTGTTGAGCTCGTCAGTGCCGGGGCTGCCCGCGAAGGCCATGGGCCCGCGCACGGGGGAGACGACGTCGCCGCGCCAGGCGCTGTAAGCGCAGGGGTACTGGCACGCAAAGCTGTCCGGCTTCTGGCGCACGGAGTTGATGCAGGTGGATATCTGCGCGGTCACCCAGGCTGAGCACGCCCTCGCGCGCGAGCGCACCGCCCGCACCCGCGCGCCTGCATCCTCAGGCGTGGTCCGAGCTCGCGCACTGAGGCTGAGCAGGCGCGCCTGGTCCTCTACAGACTTCTGCGTCAGGGCCGTGTTGATCAGGGCCGCCGTGGGGCAGGCGTCCACGGCGTCGAAGGGCGCCAGCGCGACCACCTTGCTGCCCTGCACGCAGTCCCTGCCGGGGTGCTGCACGCACGGGATGTAGTTTGGGTCGGCCGAGGGCTGGATCAGCATCGGCTGGCAGCCGTCCCCCGCGCCGCACAGCGCCGGCGTCACTCCCGGGATCGGACCCGCCACGGGCTGCCCGCCCGCCCGCAGCAGCCAGCCCGCCAGCAGGGCGGTCGCCAAGTATCGGGCAGCCATCTGCTCACCACTGCCCACTCGGACCCGAGGCTGCCTGCTGCACTCCGGCACGCGAGACAATATTGCCGGCCCAGAGGCGGGCGCCTGCAAGCTGCGCAGGCGTTGGTTTGGATTTTAAACATAGGGTGTAACAGTTTACCAGCTGCATTATGATAAGTTCTCCAGTCCTTCTTTCTGCTGCATCCCGGTAACATAATACAAGCTAACACAAGATACACAAGCTACCTCACTTGCGTGGTCCTATCACCAGCGTCCAGCCCCGAAAACCGCCGAACCTTACATGACGCTGCAGTTGGTGTCCCTGCTGGACTTTGGCGGGCGCCCGTCCGGCCGCCGCCCGTCGCCGCGCGCGCCGCCCTCAGCAGCCGCGGGCGGCCCGCCCTGCCCATGGCGCCGCCGGCGGCCGCCGGCGCGCTCCCAGCCGCCCTCGTCCGGCGTGCCCTGACCCTGGCCGGGGCCTTGGGCCTGGCCCGGGGCGGCCGCCGGCTGCCGCCCGTGCTGCTCGCCCTGCCGCGCCTGCTCCCACTGTCCCGCCGCCTGCACCAGGGCGCGAGTCGGACCCTGCCAGACAGGAGCGCATGGCGCGGATGTCTACTGTCACCACCGTAATCGCGGACAAGCCAAATTTCCACCACCGTGACGCCGCCCAGGCGAATCCACCGCCACAGGCTGGCGCACGGCCGCCCACATCTCTCCCGCGCCACGCTCAGGCCCAAAGCGCACATCAGCGGCTCAGCAACGGCGGCGCTCCATGCCATGCGCACAAGCGCGCTGCAAAGGCCCACCCGCTGTGCGGGCAACAAGAGCGGGGACAGGGTACGGCAGACAGGAGCGAGGATAGGGTAGGGCGGCAGGGCCGCGCCTGCCGCGCGCGCTCGTTCTCCTCCTCCTGCAGCTGCAGCGCGAGCGCCAGGTCCGCGTCGTCGTCGTGCCCCGGCGCGCCGCCGCGCGGCCCGCCGTCGCCTGCGAGCGCGCAGCCGCGGCGCTCACCGTCAGGCCGCCGCCAGCGCTGCAACAGCGGCGCAGCACAGCGCAGAGGCGGTGCACAGCGGTGCGTGAGGTCAGTGTGCCGACCCGTGGCAGCGACACGCGCTGCCGCTGAGGTGCGCCGGAGGGCCTGCCGCGCCGCGCCGCGCCACGTTAGGGCTCCAGTGGCGCACCGGGGCCCCGGGCGCACCGTGCCGCGTCGGCACGACCGAGGCGAAGGCGGCCTGCGCAAGCGCGGCCGCGGCGGCCGCGCGGTCGGCCAGCGCGCGCTCGGGCGGCGCGGCGAAGGGCGCCATGTCCGCGCGCAGGAACGTCGTGTTGTTCTGCACCGAGTCCATGCGCTCCCAGACCACGTCCTGCGGCCGCGCGCGAATGTCAGGCGCCTGAGTTGAGCGTCCGCCCAGGCGCACGTAAAGGGCGCCGCTCGGGCGGTGCCCCAACGCAGCGCAGCAGGGCGGGGCCCCTTGCGGCGCCGGCAGGCGCAGGGCTGGCCGCAGCCGGTGCCGACGCCCTCGTTGGAGCATGGCCAGGGTCAGTCCGCCACGCTCACGGGACAACCAGTGCCCAGCGCGGTATTGCGCGGCACCTGTCGCGACTTGTGCCCAGACATGTAAGCAAATGGCAATACCTTGGGGGCCTTAACACACCTTATTGGGCACATTACGCAATGCCTATTTATTCGCTCTTAGTCAGTTTGCGCATACGCCCCAAGCTCTACTGAGGTGCCCCGCCTTTTCCACAGGAGAGCGGGGGACGGCGCGCACAGGCTCGTGCAGGTAGCCCTGGTCGGTGACGAGCGTCATGAGCGCGCCGCCGTGCGCGAGCAGCACGCTGAAGTGGTTGTTGCGGAAGAACACCGCCAGCTGCTGCGGACGCAGCGCCTGCGCACGGGCGCGCCCGCTCAGCACGGCAGGCGCTTTTCGGGCGACGCGCCCGGCCACAGCACTCGCCGCCGCACCAGGC
>JAABUY010003770.1_pt1 | contig 16353 bp, 11 predicted proteins | sample 5560271 | NCBI WGS metagenome assembly JAABUY01 (sample SAMN10711886, study PRJNA513374) | rock metagenome | isolation source: Antarctica rocks | place: Antarctica: Victoria Land, University Valley
CCGCCGAGTTTGGCGATAACGCCAGCCTCGCCCGTGAGATCGTCGAGGATGACCATATCGCCGCCCTCGCGGAGAATCGCCGCAGCATTGCGGGGTTCTACGTGCCGGAGGGGTATAACTGGTCGGCGATCCGCAACCACCCGGCGGACGGTGGCCTCGGTGAGTTCGTCACGGAGGCCATGCGCAAGACCGCCGAGGCGAACACCGACCTCCCTGGCGTGCTCGACGTGCGCGACTACAACGAGCGGTATCAAGGACAGCGCACGCTCGATGACGACCGCCTCGTCGCGCTGATCGAAGTCATCAGTCGCCACCGCTTGGGATTGAAGGACGCAGAACCAGATGTGCTCGGTCGCGCGTACGAGTACCTGCTGCGCAAGTTCGCCGAGGGCCAGGGGCAATCGGCGGGCGAGTTTTACACGCCGAAGGAAGTCGGCTGGATGATGGCGGAGCTGCTCGACCCGTATCCCGGCACGACGGTATACGATTGCGCGTGCGGCTCGGCGGGCCTGCTCATCAAGGCACGGCTTGTCTTCGCGCAGCACTATCCTGAAAGCGACAAGTACCCCAAGCTCTTCGGGCAAGAGTTGAACTCGACGACCTTCGCGATGGCGAAGATGAATGCCTTTCTGCACGGTTACGAGGATACGAGCTTCGCCATCGGCGACACGCTGCGCCGACCCGGTTTCGCCACTCCCGGCGCGGGGCGCGTACAGCAATTTGATTACGTGGTAGCAAACCCGATGTGGAATCAGGACACCTATGACGACGCGCTCTACGACAACGATGGCTTCGGGCGGTTCGCGTACGGGCCACCGCCGAAGTCATCCGCCGACTGGGGTTGGGCCCAGCACATCGTCGCTTCACTCAAAGACCACGGGAGAGCAGCCGTCGTGCTGGACACGGGCGCGGTTTCGCGCGGTTCGGGTGGCCGGTCGAGTAATCGCGAGCGCGACATCCGCAAGGCGTTCGTTGAGGCGGACCTAATCGAGGGCGTGGTGCTACTGCCAGAAAACCTCTTCTACAACACCACCGCGCCTGGAATCGTGCTATTGCTCAATCGTGAAAAATCCGCAGATCGCAAGGGAGAAATCCTGCTCGTTAACCTGTCGGCGCACTTCGTTAGGGAAAAGCCGAAGAACGTGCTTACGGACTCGGGCATCGCAGCGGCGACTGGGGTGTACCGGGAGTGGGCGACGCGCGAGAAGCTGAGCCGCGTGGTGACGCTGGACGAGGTGCGGGCTGCGGACTACAACCTCAGCCCATCGCAGTTCGTAGCAACGGCGGACACGGCGACGCACCGCCCCCTGCCGGCTATCCTCGCCGACCTCGACGCGGCGCGGGCCGAGCGCGAGCAGGCCGACGCCGAATTGCACCACCTGTTTGAATCGCTCGGTTTGAAGGTCGGCATGTATGGATGAACTGTCACTTCCCCCAAATTGGCAATTGCGTACAGTGCAGTCCGTGACGAAGGTGTTTATCAGCGGCGGAACACCACCTTCGGAGCGACCGGATTACTGGGGCGGCGCGGTAGCTTGGACGACGAGTGCCCCCCTCGCGGACGAGCAAGTTTTTCTCGATGTAGCGCAGCGATACATCACCGAGCAAGGCGTGCTAAAGAGTGCGACACATGTCGTTCCTGCCGGGAATATGCTTGTTGGTACAAGGGTGGGGGTTGGGAAAGCAGTAGTGAACCGACTCGACATTGCGATCAGTCAAGACTTGACGGGCATTGTTTTCGATCCCGCACAGGTTGAGCCGTCGTTTGTCGCATTTCAATTCAAGGCTGGACGGATACGACAGTACTTTGATAGTCGTAAGCGTGGCACGACTATCAAGGGTGTGTCCCGTCACGACTTAGAAACGCTTACTTTGCCACTGCCGCCCCTCGCGGAACAGCGGGCTATCGCCTACACATTGCGGACGGTGCAGGCAGCGGGAGAGGCACGGCGGCGCGAGATCGCGCTGGAACGGGAGCGCAAAGCCGCCCTGATGCAGCATCTCTTCACTCACGGCATTTGCAACGAACCTTGCAATCAGACCGAGATCAGCAAGATGCCGGAGAGGTGGGAAAGTGTATGCCTAGGGGATATAATCGTAAGTGGGCCCCAGAATGGGATCTTCATCGAGAAGCCATCATGGGGTACTGGTTACCCATTCGTCAATGTATATGACATTTACCAATCATCCATTGTTGACCTCACCAAAATCCAACGGCTTGAAGCCGATATTTCTCGCGTCGCCGGGTTCCTGCTGAATAAAGATGACATCCTATTTGTTCGATCATCGCTTAAACGACAAGGTGTCGGTCAATGCTGTCTAATTCGCGACATCGTTGAGCCGACTATTTTTGATTGCCATCTCATACGCGTGGTTCCAGATACTGCCCGTGTCATTCCTGCCTATCTCACTTACTACTTCCTTTCCGAGCAAGGGCGGAGCGACTTGATTTCGCATTCAAAGACGACGACGATGACGACAATCAACCAAAAGACGCTAACGCAACTACACGTTCCGCTTCCTTCGATTTCCGAGCAAAAGAGCATCTCAGAGGCAATCGATGTATGCGACACCAAAATCGCCGCGCTCGAACGCGAGGCAGGGCTGCTCGATGAACTGTTCCGCGCGATGCTCGAAGAGTTGATGAGCGGTCGGCTCTCCGCAATGTCGCTTATTCAAAACGATATGTTACCAATCGCGGCGGATGGTGCGGAATGAGCGAGTACACGAGTGTGCAGAAGCCGCTGCTCGCTTACGCGGCGGCGATTGGCTGGCAGTACGTATCGCGCGAGGCCGCCTTGAAATGGCGTGAGGGAGAGACGGGGCGCTTTTTTGCGGACATACTGACGCAGCAACTGCTCGCCCTTAATCCCGGCGTGCTCGACCATTCCCGCGCCGCCGAGGTCACCCGCGAGTTGCGCCTGCTGTCTGCCACGATCGAGGGGAACCGCGCCGCGCTCGCGTGGCTACGGAGCGAGCAATCGGTCTACGTGCCGGGGGAGCGACGGCAACGCAACGTGCGCCTCGTGGATTTCGACCACCCCGACCGCAACGTGTTCCACGTCACCGATGAGTGGGTGCAGAAAGGCGCGGCGGCCCGTAACCGCGCCGACGCCGTGTTCCTCATCAACGGCGTGCCCGTCGCTGTCGCCGAACTGAAAGGCCCTGCGGTGCCGAACGCTATCGCGGCGGGCGTGGATCAAATTCGCCGCTACCACCGCGAGACGCCGGACCTGCTCACCCTGCCGCAACTGTTCGAGGTCACGCATCTCTTGGATTTCTACTATGGCGCGACGTGGAGCCTCTCGCGCAAGGCCCTGTTCAACTGGAAGGACGAGGGGCCGGGGTGCGACGGCGACTTCGAGGCGAAAGTCCGCGCCTTCTTCGACCGCCCGCGCTTCCTCAAGGTGCTGCACGATTACGTGATCTTTCTCACGAACAACGACGAATTGACGAAGATCGTGCTTCGCCAACATCAGACGCGAGCGGTTGAAAAGGTGCTTGACCGCATCGCCGACCCGACGAAGCGGCGCGGCCTCATCTGGCACACACAAGGGAGCGGCAAGACCTACACGATGCTCACCGTGGCGAGCCGCCTCCTGCGTGAGGTCCCCGGCGGCGAGAAGCCCACCGTGCTGATGCTCATTGACCGCAACGAGTTGGAATCGCAACTGCTCCGCAACGTCAATGCGTACGGTATTACTTCCGTAGTGGTGGCGAACAGCAAGCGCGAGTTGCGCGACCTGCTCGCCGAAGATAGGCGCGGTCTGATCGTCTCGATGATCCATAAATTCGACGATGTACCGGCGAATCTGAACACGCGGGGAAGCATCACTGTGCTTGTGGACGAGGCGCACCGCACCACGGGCGGCGACCTCGGCAACTATCTACTCGCCGCCCTGCCGAACGCCACGTACATCGGTTTCACTGGCACGCCAATTCAGCGCATCTCCAAGGGGGAGGGGACGTTCAAGGTCTTCGGAACCGACGACGCGCCGCAGGGCTACCTCGACAAGTACAGCATCCGCGAGAGTGTGGAGGACGGCACCACCGTTGCACTCAACTACTCTCTCGCCCCGTCGGACTTGCGCGTAGACCGCGACACGCTGGAACGCGAATTCCTCTCACTTGCCCGCGCCGAGGGGATGAGTGACATCGAGGAGTTGAACGCGGTACTCGACCGGGCGGTGGAACTCAAGGAACTGATGAAAGCCCCCAGCCGCGTGGACAAGATCGCGCGCCTCGTGGCGACGCACTACCGCGAGAATGTCGAACCGATGGGCTTCAAAGCGTTCCTCGTTGGCGTGGACCGGCAGGCGTGTGTGCTGTACAAGGACGCCCTCGACCGCTACCTGCCGCCGGAGTACAGCACAGTCGTCTACTCACCGGCGCACAACGACAGCGCGGACTTGAAGCGCTTCCACATTGACGAAGCGGAAGAGAAGGACATCCGCAAGGCGTTCGCAAAGAAGGACACGCTGCCGAAAATCCTCATCGTCACGGAGAAGCTGTTGACGGGCTTCGACGCGCCGATCCTCTACGCGATGTACCTCGACAAGCCGATGCGCGACCATGTGTTGCTGCAAGCCATCGCCCGCGTGAACCGCCCCTACGAGGACGAGAGCGGGCAAGTGAAGCCATATGGCTTCGTGCTGGACTTCGTCGGCATCTTCGAGAACCTGCAAGCCGCCCTCGCGTTCGACTCAGACGTGGTGGAGTCCGTGATTCAGAACCTCGACGTACTTCGGCATCTTTTCGCCGCACAAATGGCGAACGAAGCACAGCCCTACCTGCCGTATGCACGCGGCTCCGATGACAAGGCGAAAGAAGCGGCAGTCGCCCGATTCGCGGATAAGGGGGAGCGCGAAACGTTCTTCATCTTTGCAAAACGCATCCAGAGCCTCTACGAAATCCTCTCGCCCGACGCCGCCCTGCGCCCGTACATCGACGACTATACGGCGCTGGTGGCACTGTATGCCCTCGTCCGCAACGCCTACAGCGAAGGGCCGTACGTGGACCGCGACCTGACTGCGAAGACGCGCACGCTGCTCCGGGCGCAGATCACGAGCGAGGCACTCGCGTTACCGGGGGCAATCCATACACTCGGCGCGGAAGAGTTGGCAATGCTGCGGGCAAGCGACACGACGGACACCACCAAAGTGCTCAACCTGCGGAAAATCCTTGCCGAGACAGTGCGCCGGGACGCGGGCACGAAACCCTTCGCGCAGACTATCGGCGAGCGCGTGGAGGAACTGGCGGCACGATACGAGGAGCGACATTTGACGACGCAGGCGGTGCTGGACGCCTTCGAGCAACTCGCTCTCTCCTATGTCGAGGCGGACAGCGAGCGGGAGCGGCTGGGTATCGATCCTAACAGCTTTGCAATCTACCGTGAACTGCAACATGCCGCCCCGGAGGTAACGCCCGTGCAGGCAGAAGCGGTAAATGCCCTATTCGCCGCGCACCCGGAATACCGCTGGAACGAGACGCAGGGCAACCAAGTGCGGGCGAAGCTCTACGGCGCAGTACGCCCGCTCGTGGGGCGCGAGCGCATGGTTGCCGTTGCGAACGCCCTACTGCGGCTCAACCGGGTATGAGAGCGGCGACGGCAACACCCGCAACTCCCCATGCGTTGCCACGGCACGACTGCTGGACAGACGCCGACGAGATGCGCTGGACGGTACGAGCATGGGCAGCGCGGATGAACGTCAACGTCAACGTCGTCCACCTGCGGGCGATGCGCCGCAAATGGGCGAGTATGTCTACGCGCGGGCGGCTCACACTCGACACGGGACTGCTCACCTTACCGAAGCCGCTCGGCGAATACGTGATCGTCCACGAACTGGCACATCTGCTCGCCCCAAATCACGGGCGGGTCTTCAAGAGCTTCATGGATGCCTACTTGCCCGACTGGCACGAGCGCGAACGGCTCCTTCAGGAGCACGCCCGCCCGGCTAAAACCGACAACGTCGCAGATCGGTAGTCAGTATGTAGCGGGGGATGTCGTTTCGTACGGTACGCCTGGTGCGTCGCCGTGTGACGTTCTCAGCCTCGATAACCAGGCCTGATTCACTCTCCCTCCCGTTCCGTTCCTCTTCGCTCCTTGCGTCGCCCCCCTCCCCCGCGTTTGCCGTGAAGCGGATGCGAGGGGGCGGCGAATCCGTGCTTGCCTTGCACCTCCGCACGGTATCGCGCGACCTCCGAGCCGAGCACGCGGTATTCCCGCCCGCTCATCGTCGCGTGCAGCTTCCCGCGTCTCACTTGTAGGTAGAGCGTGCGGCGATCCAAGCTGAGCAGCTCCGCTGCTTCCGATAGGCTGTACACGATCTCGTCTCCGATCTGCATACGGGCATTGTAAGTCAATCCTGCGACCTATTGACATTGTATCATGATATGACTTATAATGTCATTGTCAGGTAGAAGTGCTACTGACAACGAAGTGCCCCGCCGGTGCTGGACACACCGACAGGGCAGGTACACCGAAAGGTTTGGTCTTTCGATGCAGACGCAGGATACCACCGTCACCCTCACAGTCATGCGGCCCATCACGCTCACCGTGCCCCGCACACTCACGGAGCACACCTCCCCACAACTCGTGGACGACGCGCTCGACGCATTCGTTTCTCGCGCTGCGGACGCCACAGGCGCGCTCTACTATTCACGGATTGATCTTGCCGTGATTGCGGCGGTGATGCTCGAAGGCTCGGCAGTATGCGTGCGCTACGAACACGATGACGAAGTGACGGCGCGGGTGCTCTTTCCGTCCGCGATCTTCCTAACCAAAGACGGTCATATCTGCGTGCGGGCATTCTGCACGTATCGCCGCGAAGTGAAATGCTTCCGGGTAGACCGCATGGCGTGCGTGCATCCGCTCGTGATGCCGGGTGAAGTGGCGGCATAAGGAATTGTGGGGCGGCATGATGCTGCCCCAACACTGAGAAAGGAGCAACGGTCATGGCAGGAAAGCGCGGGCAGAACGAAGGCAGTATCTACAAACGGGGCGATGGGCGCTGGGTAGCACAAGTGAGTCTCGGCTACGGGGATGGCACGCGCAAGCGTAAGTATCTGTACGGCGCGACTCGCACGGAAGTCGCTCGTAAGCTCACAAAGGTGCAGCGCGACCTACAGCAGGGGCTCCCGGTGCCAGTAGGGCGACTCACAGTGAAGACGTTCCTCATGCGGTGGTTAGAGGATGTGGTGAAGGTAACACTCAGTCCTCCCACTCACCTCGCGTACAAGCGGCGCGCAGAAGGCCACCTTATTCCCGCCCTCGGCGCGATCACGGTTGAAAGGCTCACCGTGGCGGATGTGCAGCGGTTCATCGCGTTGCAAGTGGCGAAGGGGTTCAAGCGCAACACAATTGATGGACAGGTCACAACGCTAAAGGCCGCACTCACGGTCGCAATGCGCGATAATCTCATAGGCCGTAACGTCGCCACCCTCGTAGATTTGCCGCCTGCTGACATGGAAGAGAAACGCGCCCTTTCCCCCGACGAGGCGAAGCGATTTCTCTTGGCGGCTCGCCGTTCACGGCATGGCAACCTCTTCGCCCTGCTGCTTACCACTGGGCTACGCATCAGCGAGGCGCGCGGTCTCACATGGGACGATGTGAACTTCGACACGGGCATCCTTGCTGTACGGCGGCAAATCGTGCGCTATGGCGGCGATAACCATGTTCGCCCACCGAAGAGCGCGAAGGGCATTCGTACCGTGGCCCTAGCCTCTATCGCGGTTGCGGCGCTTATCCGGCAGCGCGAATACATCGCGGATGCGCGCATGACGGCGGGCGAAGGGTGGCAGGACGGCGGGCTTATCTTCCCCGGCCCTACAGGGAAACCGTTCGCTCTGTCTGCCGTGAAGGAAGCCCTGAACCGCGTGTGTATGTGGGCGGCACTCCCCGCAATGGGACCCCACGCATTGCGACACACCGCCGCAACCTTCATGGCACAGGCGAATGTCAGCTCGAAGGTTGCGATGGACGCTCTCGGACACAACACACTTACGCTCACGCACCGCTACCAGCACGTTACCGACACGATGCGTGCGACCGTCGCAGACAGCATCGAAGCCTTGCTTTCCGTGGACGCGGATACAGCGGAATAGCGGTCTCGCGCTCGGTTGCTGTCAGAGTGGCTGTACGGTAGCCTTTGGGTGACACTTTACTAACAGAGGAGTACTGAGAAATTCCCTGCCACCGCAGGAAATCTCAGCATTGCTACCACCGCACGGGTGTCCACCCCGGTGTGATGCACTGCATCCCGCCCCGTTTGATGAAGGTAGAGGAAACAGAGGCTGTCACCTCTGTTTCCCGCTCAATTACCGATGAAACGTCTGGCCCGTCTCGCGCTCGTACGCCGCCGCATTCGCGTCGTTCGGTGGGTAGTAGTCGTGGATGGAGCCACCCGCCTCGACTTTGCCGCGAATCCAGACTTCCTGCCGCTCCTTCGCCGGGCCATGCGCCGCGACGTGTTCCGCCAGGTCGAGCGGCATCGCCAGCACGCCCTCGTCATCGGCGAGGATGATGTCACCGGGGATCAGGTAGACGCCCGCCATGTTGCACGGCACGTCACAATCTACCGCGACCACATCTCGGCCGCTCGCGGAGGGGTGGGCGTGCCCGGTAAAGACCGGCAGCCCAACACTTTTCAAATACGGCGTGTCCCGCACCGCGCCGTTAATCACCGCCGCCAGCGTGCCACGATACTTGAGGCGCGTCGCGAGAATATCGCCGATGATCCCCGCTGTCGGCACGCCGAGCGCATCCACGCAAAACACATCGCCCGGTTCGATGGACTCGATCAGAGCAATCTCGGCGGAAGCGCGCCGCTGTGCCGGGTCGTGCTGCCCCTCCGGCCCGCGCCGCATCAAATAGCGGCACGTCCGCGCCCGTCCAACGAGCCGCGTGCCCAGGCCCAACGATTCGAGCGGCAGCAGCCCCTGCATGTAGGTATTGCGCCACCCCTGCTGCACGAGCAACTGGCAGGCGGATGCGGTGCTCACCGCTGCGAGATCGTCACGAATCGCGTCAAGACGCGCCGCCTCCTCTTGTCCCCACACCAAACCAGCCATCGTGATTGCTCCTCCCATGCAGACCACTCGACCATCGCCATCGCTGATTGTAGCGTACCCCTGCCGAGATCGCCTATCCGTGCGAGTTCAATCGTTGCACGCCGTTTTCGCTTGACAAAATGACGCCATAGATGATACTGTGCCCGTAACTTCCGAACGAGGTAGGACATATGCAGTTCGCGAAAGAAACCTGATAGCAGGCTTCCTCCCTGTTTGAAACGCGGGTTGGAAGCCTGCTATCAGGAATAAGTATGTGGAGGAGCAAGCAATGGTAAGCCATACACGGCGGGACGCTCATCTGACACGGCGGAGTTTCCTCTCTGGCATCGCGGCCAGCGCGGCAACCGCGATTCTCGCCGCCTGCGGTGGGAGCACCGCGACCGATACACCAAAGGCCGCCGCATCAACCGCAGGTGGGGCAGCAACGACGGGCGGCGCGACAACGGCTCCGGCGGCGACCGTGGCAGCAACACGATCCGCAGGCAGCGCGCCCGCCGGTACGACCGCACCGAGCAGTAACACGGCAGCGGGAAGCACTCCCGCCGCGAGCGGTTCGACAACCGCCGCATCAGCCGGCCCGATCGGCACGATCGCCCCGCCGTCAGCCGACAAATTTAAGGGCCAGAAAATCACGATGCTCTCCCGGCAAGAGTACTTCTCCGGCACACAACAGGCCTTCGATGCCGCGCTGGATGTCATTAAGAAGCAGACGGGCATCGAGATTGACAATACCCACGTCAACCTCGACCAGGGCGATGTCGTCACCCGACAGGATGCCGCAGTGAAGGCAGGCAACGTGCAGGATATGGCGTACGTTACCGGGTTCGTTTCCCAATGGCACACGCTCGACGACATCGTTGATGTCTCGGATGTCGTCGAAGAATTGCAGCAGGTATATGGTCCGGTGGAAGCCGGTGTCAAGGAGCAGCTTTTCCTCGACGGCAAGTGGTACGGCGTTCCGTACTTTGCGAATGCAACCGGCATGTTCGCCCGCAAGGACTGGTTCGCGGAAAAGGGCATCAAGATCGAGGACCTGAAAACCTTCGAGAACTGGCGCGACATCGCCCTCCAACTCTCCGATCCATCCAAGAACCGCTACGGCTGGGGCAGCACCTGGAACCGGAGTGGCGACGGGAACTACATGATCGAGAGTTGCCTCTTCAATTACGGCGGCAACTTCGTCAGCAATGATGGCAAGAAGGTCGTCTTCAATTCACCCGAGACGGTGCAGGCCATCACTTTTTTGTCGGACATCTTCACGAATCCGAAGTACAAGAACATGCTGCCTCCCGGTATCAACTCCTGGACTGATCCGAGCAACAACGAGGCATGGCTGGCTGGCACGCTCGGCATCACCCAGAACGGCTACACGCTCTATGCACAGTCCTTCCGCGATAAGAATCCGGTCTACGGCAATACCGCCGTCCTCGGCGGCGTGGCCGGACCCGGCACGGACAAGGTGATCGCATGGCCTGGCCTCGGCACTTTTGTCATCTTCAAAGGTGCGAAGAATGTGCCGCTGGCGAAAGAGATCGCGAAACAGATGGTCGGCGGCCAGGCGCTCTTGAACTTTGCCAAGCCCTCGATTGGCCTGATTCTGCCATCCTATAAGAAGCAATGGGACTCCGACCCGTTCTACACGAATGGCGATCCCTCATTGCCGGCGCTACGGAAGATCATCGAAGCGGACAAACTCGTGAGCAAGACGGGGTACACCTTCCCGCTCACGGCAAGCCCCGGTGCGGATGCGGTGCTTTCCCAGTACATCATGCCCGATATGATGGGCGACATCATTTTGAAGGGAACAAAAGTGCCGGATGCGGTCAAGGCCGCGCATGACCGGATGGTGCTGATCTTCAACCAACTCGGCTTGAAGCAATAGCGCTGAGTAGCGAGTAGCGAGTAACGAGGGGATCAAATCCGTCTCGTTACTCGTTACTCGTCTGGTTTCCGCTTGACAAAATGGTTCGTCGCGGGTACGTTCCTTGCGATTTTGGCGCATACGCGCTCGGTGACGAGATGCGACTCTTCGGTTGTGCGGGGCACGATCAGTAGCAGCACAGACGGCTGTGGTACGTTCTCCTTGTTTTGTGTGCGCCTCGGTATGGGATGGGTGATGCTTTTTGTCGCCCACACGGTGTAGATGTGAGGGAAGAAACGATGGACGATGGGCACACACGGTTCTCTCGGCTTTCACGGCGCGGTTTCCTCGGTGGCATTGCAGCCAGCGCGGCGGCGGCCATCCTCGCCGCCTGCGGTGGCAGCACGGCAACCAACACGCCGAAACCCGCTGGCACGACCGGCGCGGCGACGACCGCTGGCGCCGCGCCAACGACTGCGGTGGGAGTGGCAACGTCCCCAGCGAGTAGCGCGGCAGCGGTAGCAACGAAACCGGCGGCCAGCGCGGTCACTGGCGCGGCGAGCACGAGCGCCCCCGCCGTCAGCACGACCGCCGCCAGTGGTTCGGCGGTTGCGAGGGGCACGACTGTCCCGAGCGGTAGCGCGGTCGCGTCCTCGTCCGGCCCAGTCGGCACGATCCCGCCCCCCGCACCGGACAAGTTCAAGGGCCAGACGCTCAATATGATCTCTCGCAACGAGTACTTCAAGTCTGCGGAGCAGGCGTTGGATGCCTCGCTGCAAGACTGGGCGAAGCAACTCGGCATCAAGGTCAATAACGACCGCGTCAATGTTGACACGGGCGACTTCGCCACCAAGGTGGATGCGTCGGTCAAGGCGGGCAACCCACCTGATCTCGTCTATGTGGATCGTTTCCTCTCGCAGTTCGTCCAACTCGGCGACCTGACCGACATGGCCGATGCCGTCGCGCAGGCGCAGCAGGCCTTCGGCCCGGTGGAGGATGGCAGCAAGATCAATCTCATGATTGATGGCAAGTGGTGGTGCCTCCCCTACTTCTCCGGCGCGAGCGGCTGGTTCCTCCGCAAGGACTGGCTCGCCGAGAAGAATATCAAGCCGACCGACCTTAAGACATTCGAGCAACTGCGCGATGCCGCGCTCGCCATTTCCGATCCCGCCAAGAATCGCTTCGGTTGGGGCCTGACGACCAACACCGGCGGTGATGGGACTGGTACGGTGACCTCTGCCGTCTATGCTTACGGTGGCGCCGTCTATAGCAATGACGGCAAGAAGGTTGTCTTCAACTCACCGGAGACGGTGACCGGAGTGTCGTTCCTCGCGGATATCTACACGAACCCGAAGTACAAGAACATGCTCCCCCCCGGCGTCAACGGCTGGACGGACACAAGCAACAATGAGGCATGGCTGGCGGGCACGCTTGGCATCACGCAGAACGCCTACACGCTCTACGCGCAGTCCTTCGCGACGAAGAACGCGGTCTATGACCAGACGGCGATCGCGCCCGGATTCACCGGCCCCGCCACGGAGCAGGTGATCGCGACACCAGGTTCCGGCTATCTCGCGATCCCGAAGGGAGCGAAGAATGCCGAACTGGCGAAGGCGACGGCGCTCTACCTGATCGGTGGCCCGGCGTTCCTGAACCTTGCCAAGCCCTCGCTCGGCCTGATTCTCCCGACGTATAAGAATGAGTGGAACTCCGATCCCTTCTATACGACGGGCGATCCCTCCTTCCCCGCGTTGCGCCAGATCATCGAGGGCAAACTGCCGATCACGACAAAGACTGGCTATGCTTTCCCACAGACGCCAAGCCCGATCTACGAGCAGGGAGTCAACGGCCAACACATCCTCAACGACATGATGGGCAGCATCATCCAGAAAGGCGTCAAGCCCGCCGACGCAGTTAAAGTCGCGCACGACCAGTTAGTGCAGGTTGCCAAGCAACTCGGCCTGCCGCAGTAGCACGCAGTAACGACTAGCGAGTAACGAGTAACGAGTTGGGCCAAAACCCCTCGTTACTCGTTCCTCGTTACTCGCCACTTCTCTCTGGCTTAAACTGTGCTATACTCGCCAAAGCACTCAATCTGAGACGGGATCAAGACGTAGCCGGTTGGCGCGGCTCCCACACCGCCCATACGCAACAAAGCAGGGAAAAATGGCACAGACGACACGACAACGTACCCTTGCCGCCCCGGCTGCCGTACCGCGCCCCACCTCGTGGGTACGCAAAGCCTTCGGCCCGGACTGGGCCGTTGCCCTTCCCTTCATCGTACCGCTCATCCTCCTGCTCGCCGGGTTGATTGCCATCCCCTTCTTCGACGCGATCCGCCTCAGTTTCACGACGCGGCAATTGACGGACGCGACGCACTGGGTCGGCCTACAAAACTACAAGGACCTTCTGCACGACAATTTCTTCAAGGATGCCGTCAAGAACACTGTTGTTTTCACTACGTATTCGGAAGTCTTCAAAGTCACTGCCGGGCTAATCGCCGCGATGCTTCTGCACAACCTGAAGCGTGGTAAGTCCGTCCTCACCGGGCTCGTACTCCTGCCCTGGATCGTTCCAACTGTCGTGACGGCGCTGGCGTGGCGCTCGATTTACGACCCAATCTTTGGTGGTCTCAATAAGGCGCTAATTTATTCGCATCTGGGAAATCTCTTGCTCAGCCTCCGTCTCGTGGATCGCCTCCCCGCCTCATGGCTCGGGCAACAAGACTTGGCGATGCCGTCCGTCATCCTCGTCAACGTCTGGAAAGGCATTCCGTTCTTCACGCTCAATCTGCTTGCCGGTCTCAAGGCAATTGACAATGACCTCTACGAAGCCGCCTCCGTCGACGGCGCGAGTTCATGGAAGAAATTCGTCAACGTTACGCTGCCGGGCCTGCGCTACGTCTTGCTCGTCACAACGCTCCTTTCTACCATTTGGACCTTCAACACGTTCGATGTGATCTATCTCCTCACCGGTGGCGGGCCGGGAGGCTCGACGCGGCCGTTCGTCGTCTTCGCCTATGAGAAGGCGATTCAAGGCTTGCAGTTTGGTCCCGGCGCGGCGGTCGCGCTAATGATGGTGCCGATTCTTGCCGTTTTCATTTTCTTCCTTGCCCGCTATATGCGTCGCTCTGAGCAACAGGTACAGGAGAGCGGACTCGACCGCTTCTTCGCTCGGTATGGTAAGACGCTTCTCTACGTCGGCATCGTGCTCTTCGTCGTGATGCTCTACGCGATGAACAGCGGCATGCTCATCCGCGCCGCCGCGATTTTCCTCGTCGTCCTCGGCCTTGGAATCGGTTTCGGCTATCTGAGCGCCTATCTGTCTGATCTTGGCGAAGCGCGCAGTCGGGCGCAAGGAAAAGTGCGGACGAAGACTACGAAGGAGCGCCCGAACGTCCTCGGTCGCTTACCGGCGTGGATCGCCCTCGCGATCCTCCTGTTCTTCGTCCTCGCACCGTTTTATTGGATGATTGTTACGGCCTTCAAATCTGAGTTGCAGGTAACATCGCAGCAAGGCAATGTCTTCTGGCCACATCCCTGGACGTTCAGCCAGTTCCAAAAACTGACGAACGAGCACCCCTTCTGGACCTGGTTCCGCAACTCGGCGATCGTCGCGATTTGCACAACGCTTATCTCAGTCACCTTCGCCGCGCTGGCCGGCTACGCGCTCGCGCGTCTCCGCTTCCGCGGCGCGCAGGGATTGACGGGTATCGTGCTCCTCACCTATCTCGTACCGAGCGCCTTGCTCTTCATCCCGCTCTACCAGATCCTCAGCAAACTGCATCTCATCAATACGCTTGGCTCACTAATCATCACCTATCCGACCTTCGCGCTTCCCTTTGCGACCTGGCTGATGATGGGGTATTTCCGTGGTATCCCGGAAGAACTGGAGAATGCCGCGATGATTGATGGCGCGACCCGGTTCCAGGCGTTCCGGCGCATTACGCTGCCCCTGGCGACGCCCGCGCTCCTCGCAGTGGCGCTCTTTACCTTCACGAACTCCTTCAACGAATTTCTGCTTGCCTTTGTCTTTATCACGAAGCAGGGCTTGCAAACGCTGCCAGTCGGCCTGCAATCTATGATCTTCGGCGATATCTATCCCTATGGGCAACTGATGGCCGGCGCGCTCCTGATGGCGATTCCCGTTGTCGTCATCTACTCCTATGGACAGAAATTCCTTGTCGAAGGGCTAACGGCAGGCAGCGTCAAGGGATAAAAGGAAACCTCACCCCTGACCCCCTCTCCATTGCTTGGCGGCAAAGGAGAGGGAGAGGGGGAGGGAACGGGGAGATGGTGTGCTGTAGGGGCGCATTGTATGCGCCCTCCGGTTGCCCTTTCCTATAGGGAGAGGGGTTTAGGGGGTAGGACAATCGTGGCAACGAAGACGGCGACACTCGGTGTCGGGATTATTGGGACAGGACGCGTCTCCGGCGGACACGCGAAGGCGGTCAAGGAGACGGAAGCAACCCGGCTCGTCGCGGCGGTAGATGTGGATCAGGGCCGCGTCGAGAAATTCGCCACAGAGAACGATTGTGTGCCCTACACGGACTACACCGAGATGCTCAAGCGCGACGATGTTGATTTCGTGATCGTCGCTTTGCCACATTGGCTCCATTATGGCGCGACCGTCGCTGCCGCAGCGGCGAAGAAGCACATCTTTATCGAGAAGCCGATGGCGATGACGCTCGATGAGTGCGACCGGATGGCGGAAGCGGCGGACACGAACGGCGTCAAAATCATGGTTGGCCACTCGGAACATTACCAGGCCCCAAACATCACCGCGCGGCGCATCCTGCACAGCGGCGACCTGGGCAACATCGTTTTCGGGAACGATGTCTGGTACAAGCCCTTCGGTCTCAGCATGCGCCCGCCATGGTTCCTTGACCGCGCGCAAGGTGGCGGCATGTGGCAGATGAACGGCGCGCACATGCTGGATCGCATCACCTGGATCGTGGACAGCAAGGTCACGGCGGTCAAGGCATGGATCGGCAACCCGATGGTCAAGCAACAGGCGGACGACTCCTGCGTCGTGATGCTCGATTTCGCCAGCGGCGTCCATGCCGTCTTCACGCACACCGGCTATGGCAAAGAGAAGGGCAATGAGTGGAGCGAGGGCGAATACATGCTGACTGATGGCATGCTGCGCGTCAACTCGCGCATGAACGCGGGCGTCTGGACGGCAACGGACGGCAACTACACCGCCGTTCCGCTCGATACGGTCCCGACCGGCACCGGCTTCACGGGTGAAATCACCGACTTCGCCAATAGCATCCTCACTGGTGCGCCTTCCCCGATCGGCCCGGAGTACGCCCGGCACATCATGGAGGTCATCCTCGCGGCGGAAAAGTCGAGCGACACGGGGCGCGAGGTGGTGATTAAGTGAAAGAACCTAGCCCCGGCCCCTTCCCGCGAGGAAGGGGG
>JAABUY010003774.1_pt1 | contig 16334 bp, 19 predicted proteins | sample 5560271 | NCBI WGS metagenome assembly JAABUY01 (sample SAMN10711886, study PRJNA513374) | rock metagenome | isolation source: Antarctica rocks | place: Antarctica: Victoria Land, University Valley
TCGGTGACTCCCTACCGTGACGCCCGTGTGGTTCGTAAACTCCGTGACCTCGAACGGCAGCGACGCAGCCTGTGCCGCGTCCCGTACCTTCTTGAGGACTTCCCGGCGCCTCATGGAAATATGGTCTAACCCCATACTGGACAAACAAGTCAAGGGTGGACTAGACAGGACTAGACATCAACGATTGTCGCCTTCAACCCTGGTGACGGTCGACGACCTCCCACAGTGTCAGGCATACACCGATGTAGCTGAGGCGCCAACCCAGAAGTCGAATGACATGCCGCCGACCCCATCGGAGCCAAGGTGATGCGAAGGGAAATGCAGGTGGCCCGCACAAGAATGCGCAGGCCACCGTGGGGTGAGTGACGGGACTTGAACCCGCGACATCTGCGACCACAACGCAGCGCTCTACCAGCTGAGCTACACCCACCATGCCGCGAGCGGACCGGACGTCGCGATCGGGCGGCGCCCATCGTACCCAATCCCGGGGGTGCTCCTGACCGCCCATCACCATGAGCGAGAATGCTGACCATGTTGATGGGCAACGAGCGGCGCAACCGGCTGATCGCCCTGGTGCTCGCCGGCGTCCTCGTCGCCAGCGTGATCCTGGCCCTCCTCGCCACGGCTGCGTCCGCCGCGCCGGCCGCGACGGTGTCGGGACCACCGGCTCGTGCCGCCGTGCTGCCCCTGCACGCGCAGCTCGTCTCGATCACGCCGGCGGACGGCGCCCGACTCGACACGGCGCCGATCACCGGCCAGCTGTCACCGGGCGGCTACCGGATCGCCTGGCGGGTGAGGAGCGACGGCGGCAGCCCTGTCTCCGGCGAGGCGACCTTCACCGTGACCCGGCCAGCAGGCGTCGGCGGTGGCGCGGTGCCCCTGGCCACCCCGACGTACAAGACCCCACAGACCCAGGCGACGTCCATCGGCCACCCCGACCACCTGCCCGGCATCGTTGTCGGCGGCGTGCTGCTGCTCGCGGGGGTCGCGCTCCTCATCCACGAGCAGCGTCGGCGCCGCTCGCACCTCGACGAACCGATTTCATGACGGGTATGCCGTTGTAGTAGCCTCGATCCTCGTCGCGCCGCTAGCTCAATGGCAGAGCAAGTGACTCTTAATCACTGGGTTCGGGGTTCGAATCCCTGGCGGCGCACCACTTGGGCACCACCGGATGTCCCCGAGCTCGAGGTTGGAGCCCGTCACCGTTCATCCAGCTCTGGCGCCGAGCAGATCCCGAGAGCACCGAGACGCCGTCAGGTGCGGCTGGCCGAGGCCGACACCGTTCATGACCTCGAAGACGGCGGGGTTGACCTCGTTGGCAGGGTCGACCCGGCAAAGCGGTCGTGGACCCGGGCCCGCGGCGTAGAGCTCGAGCAGGGCTGCTGCCATCCGGGATCGGCCGGCGTTGTGGACGCAGAGGAAGAGAACTTCGGGATGGTGGTCAGGTCCGCCGACTGGCGGAAATGGTGCTCATCTGCTCACCTGGTCGGGGTAGTAGCCGGCGGCGTAGCCACAGCGCCACGTAGACGAGGGCACCCAGGACGGGGACCTCGACCAGCGGGCCGACAACGGCCAGCACCGGGTACATCATCGACAGCAGACCGATCGCGATCGGGAGGCTGACCGAGCCGACCTGGACCGCGTCGATGCGCTGCGGCAGCGACGGGATCGCCCGGCCGAGACCGATGCCGCCGGCCATGGCCACGATGATCCAGACCGGCAGGAACCGGGACGACGGCGTAGTAGGCCCACTTCCCCCGTTGCTCGCGCGTGATGAGCCCGGCCCGGACGAGGCGGCGCAGGTGATGGGAGACGGTTGACCACGCACTCGACGCCCTCGCGGGCGCGCTCACCAGCTGCGTCCGAGCAGCCCAGCCCGGCTGAGTACCCGGACCACCACGCGGTTGGCTTCCCGGCTGGGTTCGGGGTTCGAATTCCTGGCGGCGCACCACCCGAGACGGCGGCCCCAACGGGTTCGTCATTCTGCTCGGGGGGCCTACCCTCGTCCCATGAGCGGCCAGCCGATGAGCAACGCGAACTTCCGACGTGCAACCGGCATCCACCGGCTCCTCCTGCGTCTGAGCGGCGGCCGGGTCGGCCATCACCTCGCCGGCATGAAGGTCGTCGTCCTGCACACCGTCGGGCGCACGTCGGGACTGCCCCGCGAGACGGTCCTCAGCACCCCGATCCGGAGCTCGACCGGTGTCATCCTCGTCGCCTCCAAGGGCGGCTCGCACGGACACCCTGACTGGTACCTCAACCTGCAGAAGGCCCCCGACGTCGAGCTGACCATCGACGGGGAGCGCCACCCCTACCGCGCCCGAACGGTCTCTCCCAAGGAGAAGGCCGATCTGTGGCCAAGGATCGTCACGGCATACAAGGGCTATGCGGCGTACCAGGAGCGCACGCAGCGCGACATTCCCGTCGTCCTCTGCGAGCCGCGGAGAGGCTGACGCCCGGGCGAGCGGCGGGGTTGAAAGGGTCAGCCGCGCCGGCGGCGGACCAGCCCGACGAGAACGAAGAGGGCGGAGAGTGCCGCTAGGACTCCCGCGACCCGCTCGGAGCGCAGCTCGCCGTCCGGCGTGTGCGTCGCGCCGTAGAACGCCACCTTCGCGCTCTCGCCCTGGCGTCGGACGATCTCCTTCGGCTGGGCGCGGACCATCAGCTCGTCCACGGTGCTCGTCAGACGAGCCCGCGTCACGGCGATCTCCGCCTCGATCTCGTCGGCCGTCGGCCTGCGCGTCCCTGGTGAGTCGCTCATGGGCGGGCTCCCTTCGCTCGAGTAGCCACCTTACAGACCGAGGTCCTGCCGCAGCCTGGCGACGTGGCCGGTTGCCTCGACGTTGTAGCGGGCGTCCATCACCTGCCCGGACTCGTCGACGACAAACGTCGAGCGGAGGACGCCCTCGACGGTCTTGCCGTCGAGCTTCTTCTCACCGAAGGCGCCGTAGTCCGTCAGCACCTTCTTGTCCGGGTCGGAGAGCAGGGTGATCGTCAGCCCGTCGCGCTCGCGGAACGTCGCAAGCCTCGCCGGCTGGTCCGGACTGATCCCGAGCACGTCGTAGCCCCTGGCCTGCAACGCGTCGATCGAGTCGCTGAAGTCGCAGGCCTGCGTGGTGCAGCCCGGGGTCATCGCCGCCGGGTAGAAGTAGACGATGACCTTCCTCCCGCGGAAGTTCGCGAGCGACACCCGCTCTCCGGTGTCGTTCGACAAGGTGAAGTCCGGGGCGGTGTCGCCCGGGCTCAGCTTCGCGCTCACGTCGGCTCCTCATGCAGTTTCGGTATGCCGTGCGGCCGGGCCCGGCCGCACGTCGCCCAACGTATCCGACGGCGGTGACGGGCGGGTCCGTCGCCGCGTCCTAGACTCAGCCGGACGCCAGAGTGGTGGAATGGTAGACACGCGGCACTTAGGATGCCGTGCCCGATGGGTGTGGGGGTTCGAGTCCCCCCTCTGGCACGCTGCACTCTCGGACCCGCTGTGCTCCACGCCGAATGACCCTTGCGCATGCCGTCCCAGGGGCACGGCCGCGTCACTCGACGGTGACGTCGACCCGGTGGTACCCGCTCGCGCCGTCGGGAGCCGGCGGCGCCTCCTGTTCGGTCTGTACCGTGCCGGTGCCGTCCGTGGCCCGGACCCGGAGCGAGTGCTGGCCCGCGGTCGCGGGCCACTGGTAGACCCACTGGCGCCACGCGTCCGTCGTCAGCTCACCGCCGAGTTGGGCGGCCTGCCACGGCCCCTGGTCCACCTGCACCTCGACGCTCTTGATCCCCCGGTGCTGGGCCCAGGCGACGCCGGCCACCGCGACGGTCCCGGCCTTGACCCGGGCGCCCAGCTTCGGGACGTCGATCCGTGACGCGGTCTTGATCGGGCCCTTGGCCGACCACCCGCGCGGCGTCCAGTAGCCCTGGTCCGCCGAGAACCGGGTGACCTTGAGCGAGGTGAGCCACTTCGTCGCGGAGACGTAGCCGTAGAGCCCCGGCACGACGAGGCGCACCGGGAAGCCGTGCTCGAAGGGCAGCGGCTGACCGTTCATCCCGATGGCGACCAGTGCGTTGCGGTCGTCGGTGAGCGCCTCGATCGGCGTCCCCGCGGTGAAGCCGTCCGAGCTGCGCGAAAGGACCATGTCGGCGCCCGCCTTCGGCCCGGCCATCGCGAGCAGCTCGCGCACCGGCCAGCCGGTCCAGACCGCGTTGCCGACGAGGTCGCCGCCGACCTCGTTGGAGACGCAGGTCAAGGTGACGAGCGCCTGCTGCATGGGCTTGGTGAGCAGGGTCGCCCAGTCGAGGGTCACCTCGTGGTCCACCTCCCCGGTGACCTTGAGCGACCAGGTGGCCGTGTCTAGCCGCGGCACGACGAGCGCCGTGTCGATCCGGTAGAAGCTGTCGTTCGGGACGATGTAGGGGCTGAGACCGGGCACGTCGAGGCCGCCGCCCGTGACGCTCGGCGGGTCTCCTGCCGGCGGGAGGGCCACCCCGGCCCGGGCCTCGGCCGCCTGGCCGCTGCCGCCGGACAGCCTCGAGCCGAGGAGGGCCGCGATCGCGGCGCCGCCGCCGGCGAGGACCCGACGCCGGGTGAGGTTGCCGGCTGCCTCCCTGGCCGCCCGGTCGAGCCGGCCGAGGGTCCCGACACCGGCGAGGACGCCGACAGCGGTGGGGATGACGTCCTGCGGCGCCGCGCCCGGCCGGCTGAGGACGGCGGCGGCGCCGAGGGCTCCGACCAGGGCCAGCAGGACCAGGGCGAGCGTGCGGCGGGAGCGGGACAGCAGCCCGATGGCCGCACAGAACGCGATGAGGACGACCCCCATGCTGACGAAGAGCGCGAGCTTGTCGTTGGTGCCGAAGGTCGAGATGGCAAAGTCCTTGAGCCACGCGGGCGTCCGGTCGATGAAGGCACCCCCCACGGCGGGGGTCGGCGACGGCGTGCCGCCCGCGAGCCCGACCCAGCCCATGACCCCGGCGAGCAGGGTCGCGAGGCCCAGCGCGACACCGCCGGCGAGTATGCCGTCCAGTGCGGCGGCCGCGGTCGACCGCGTGGTGCGCTCTGGCTCCGGTGCCTGCGGAGGCGCGGCCTCCCGGTTGACGGCGCCGAAACGCGCCTTCGACATGGTCATGACGTCAACGTGCTCCTCAACAGTGGCACCATGGCGCGGAAGGCCTTGCCGCGGTGCGAGATGGCGTTCTTCTCCTCGTCGGTGTACTCCGCGAGGGTCCCCGTCCCACCGTCCACGAGGAAGATGGGGTCGTAGCCGAACCCGTTGCTGCCGTTGGGCTCTCGAGCCAGCCGGCCAGTCACGCGACCCTCGGTGGCCACCGTGCTCCCGTCGGGCATGGCAAGGACGGCGGCACAGACGAACGCCGCGCAACGGTGCTCGTCGGGCACGTCGGCGACCTGCTCCAGCAGGAGGGACACGTTGGCCCTGTCCCGGTCGGCCCGGGGCAGGTCGGCCCCACCCGTGGTCCCCGACCAGCGGGCGCTGAAGACTCCCGGCGAACCGCCGAGCACCTCCACGGCGAGCCCGGAGTCGTCGGCGACCGAGGGCAACCCGGAGGTCTGGGCGAGCGCGAGCGCCTTGAGCCGGGCGTTGCCCTCGAAGGTCACCTCGGTCTCCGCCACTTCGGGGGCCCCGGGGACGTCGGCCGCACCGATCACGTCGAGGCCGAGGTCGGTGACGAGACCGCCGAGGATCGCCCGCAGCTCGTGCACCTTGTCCTCGTTGCGGGTGGCCAGCACCAGACGGGTCACCTGCGCTCCCGGGCGGGCTGCGCGAGGGCGTCTCGCTGTGTCGTCGTCAGTTCGCGGATGCCCTTCGCCGCGAGGTCGAGGAGCTGGTCGAGCAGGTCGCGGTCGAAGGGCTCGGCCTCCGCGGTGCCCTGCACCTCGACGAAGCGGCCGTCGCCCGTCATGACGACGTTCATGTCGGTGTCGGCCGTCGAGTCCTCGGGGTAGTCCAGGTCGAGGACGGGCATCCCCTTGACGACACCGACGCTGACCGCGGCCACCGACCCGCTCAGCGGCTGAGCGTTCTGACCGATGAGGCTTGCGGCCCGGGCGTGCTTGATGGCGTCGACGAGCGCGACGTAGGCACCGGTGATCGCCGCGGTGCGGGTGCCGCCGTCGGCCTGGAGGACGTCACAGTCGAGGACGATGGTGTTCTCCCCCAACGCCTTGGTGTCGATGACGGCCCGCAGGCTGCGCCCGATCAGCCGGGAGATCTCGTGGGTGCGCCCGCCGATCCTGCCCTTGACGGACTCGCGGTCGGACCGGGTGTTGGTGGCGCGCGGGAGCATGGCGTACTCGGCGGTGACCCAGCCGGTGCCCTTCCCCTTGAGCCAGCGGGGCACGCCCTCGGTGAAGGAGGCGGCGCAGAGGACCCGCGTCCGGCCGAACTCGACGAGGACACTGCCCTCGGCGTGGTCGAGCCAGTTGCGGGTGATCCGCACCTCGCGGGTCTGGTCAGGGGCCCGGCCGTCATGGCGCTGTTCGCTCATGACCGCAAGGCTAACCATCCTTAATGGTAGTTTCTCCCAGCTCCACGGAGGCCTCGCTCCGCCCTTACCGGACGCTCACCATTCCTGCCCACCCGCTCCGGTTGCGTCCGGCACGTCGGCGGCTACAGCGACCCCGTTGCCGGACGCAGGACCCACCTCTCCGGTTGCGTCCGGCACGTCGGCGGTTACAACGACCCCGTTGCCGGACGCAGCGCAACCCGGACGCAGGCAAAACCGGAGCGGGAGGGAAAGGTGGCCCGGACTTCAGAGGTCGTAGGTCGCGCCGGGCTCGGCCAGCTCCACCTGGCCCGGCCACTCGGCCGCCGCCTGCGCGCGGCACAGCTCGCGGTCGTTCCAGGCCGGGATGTGGGTGAGCACCAGCCGCTCGACCCCGCCGGCCCCCCGGGCCGCGCGGGCGCACTCGGCGCCGTTCATGTGCACCCCGGGGAGGGTGTCTCGCCCCTGGACGAACGCGGAGTCCGCGAGCACCAGGGCCGCGCCGTTCATCAGCGGCGCGAGCGCCTCGCACAGGCCCGTGTCCCCGGTGTAGGCCAGGACGACCCCCCCGGCCTCGACGCGCAGGCCGTACGCCTCGACGGGATGGGACACGGCATACGGGGTGATGGTGAAGGGGCCGACCGCGAAGGGCCGGCTGTCCACGAGGTCGCAGTAGTCGAACTCGTCGTTCATGGCCGGCGGGTCGTCGATGCCGTAGGCCTCGCGCATCCGTCGCGCCGTCCCCGGCGGGCCGTGGACCGGCAGCGGCCGGGATGCGCCCTCGGGGTGGTAGCGCTGGATGACGTAGAGCCCGCAGAGGTCGATGCAGTGGTCCGCGTGCAGGTGGCTGAGGACGACGGCGTCCAGGTCACGCGGGTCGATGTGCCGCTGCAGCGCACCGAGGGCCCCGGACCCGAGGTCGAGGGCGACGTTCCAGGTGCGGCCCTGGTGCTCGGCCCGGACGAGATAGCTCGAGGCCGGCGACTCGGGCCCGGCGAAGGAGCCGGAACACCCGACGACGGTAACCCTCACGCCGCCCCCGTGCGGTTGCCGAAGACGGTGCCGACCTCGGGGCCGAGGAACCGCCGCGCCCGCTGCCGGAACTCCTCGGCGTCGCCGGTCGTGGAGAACGCCAGGGTCGGGGGCGGCAGGTCGTCGGGGCGCAGCAGCTCGGCGTCGGCGAGCAGCCGGTAGACGTCCTTGGCGGTTTCCTCCGCCGACGAGACGAGGGTGACGTCGTCGCCCATGACGTAGGAGATGACGCCGGTGAGCAACGGGTAGTGGGTGCAGCCGAGGACGAGGGTGTCGACATCGGCCTCCGCCACCGGCTCGAGGTACTCGCGGGCCACGTCGAGCAGCTCCTTTCCGCCGGTGACGCCCGCCTCGACGAACTCCACGAAGCGCGGGCAGGGCCGGCTCACGACCTCGATCTGCGGCGCCGCGGCGAAGGCGTCGAGGTAGGCCCGGGAGTTGTGCGTGCCCTGGGTCGAGATCACGCCCACCCGTGAGCTGCGCGTCGCCGCGGCCGCCCGCCGGACCGCGGGGCGGATCACCTCGACGACGGGCATGTCGTAGCGCTCCCTCGCGTCGTGGAGCATGGCGGCGCTCGCGGTGTTGCAGGCGATGACGAGGATCTTCACCCCGTGGTCGACGAGCCGGTCGAGGCACTCCAGCGCGAACCGGCGGGTCTCGGCGATCGGCCTCGGACCGTAGGGCGCCCGCGCCGTGTCACCGAAGTAGACGACGGACTCGTGGGGCAGCTGGTCGAGCACCGACCGGGCGACGGTCAGGCCCCCGTAGCCCGAGTCGAAGATCCCGATGGGTGCGTCAGCCACCCCCAAAGGATAGGGAGGCGGGCGCGACATCACCGCACCGGCGGCGCGTCGCCTCAGTCACAGTGCGCGGCGTCGCCTCGGTCTCACCGAGCGTCGCCTCGGTCACCGTGCCCCCTGGTGCGGTGGCGACGTCGGGTCGGGCTTGCCGCGACCGCAGGCACCACCTCGGCGAGGAAGGCCTCGTGGAAGCGGGCATCGTCCGCATCGCCCACGTGCGGGCTGGCGAACTGCACCGCATAGTGGGCGGTCTCCGTGAGCCACCACTGGAGGTCGAAGAGCTCGACCATGTCGGCGTCCAGGTCCACCGTCCCCCCGCTGGCGACGTAGGCGGAGAGCGGCTCGGCGCCGTCGGCGTCACGCAGGACGACGCGCAGGTCGCGCTCACGCGGCGCCAGACGCAGCGACTCCCAGTCGACCAGCACCGGCCCGCCGAGCTGCCAGAGGACGTTCGCGGTGTGCGGCTTCCCGTGCGTCAGGACCCATCCGTCGCGGCGGGCCAACGCCTGCGCGGTCAGAACGTCGAGCCGCGCCAACATCCGCAGGAGATGGGTTCGGTTGTCACGTAGGGCGACTCGCACCGACTCCCCGAACGGTCCCGACTCCCACGGACCGCCGTCGACGGTCTCCAGCAGTTGCTCGAGCTCCGCCCGGCAGGGCAGCGTCGGCTCCCACACCGGCGCGCGACGCGGCGGTCTCGCGGCGTGCAGCAGGCCGATCTCGTGGGCGATGAGGGCCCGCTGGTTGTCGTCGGCGTATGCGCCGGGCCCGGACTCCCCCTCGAGGTATGCCGTGACGGTCACCAGGTAGCGCCCGTGCCGGACCCCGACCCCTCCGTTCGCGGGGGCAACGGTCGGGACGACGAAGTGGAGACCCTTGTGCGCCAGCCGCCGCGCCACGGCATACGCCGCCTCGAGCTCCTCCAGGCGGCCGCGGGCGGTGACGTCGTCAGCCGTGACGAACCAGTGTGGTTGCCGTGGGCCGCCGCAGACCCAGTGGTGCGCGCCGGCCCCGCGCGGGACGAACGCGCCGCTGCGCGCCTTGCCTTCCCAGTGCTCCTGCACGAGGCGCAGGACGTCCTCGGCGGTCAGGTCCTGCGGCTCCACGAGCATGCGCGCCTCAGCGGGAGCGGCCGCGCCCGGCCGACCGCATGAGCGCGTTCGTCAGGGACTCCTGCAGCCAGGTGAGGAAGTCGTAGAAGGAGACCGCGTAGACGGTCGGGTCGTCGTCGTCGAGGCCGGCGAGCCGCTCCTCGAGGTGCGTCGCGTCCTCGTCGGTGCGCAGGCCGAGCCGCTCGCCCAGCAGCAGCCGGGTGTCGGTCAGCGCGATGACCGTGGCTTCGGCCTCCTCCCGGGTCAGCTCGAGCCGGTCACCGGTGGCCCGGCGCAGCGCCGCGACGGCGGTCGCGAGGTTGGTCGCCTTGCGGTCGCGCAGGCCGTGCTCGGTGAGGCGGCGGAACTCGGCCGCGACCTGGTCGTCCCCGCGGTGCGCGGTGGGCAGCAGCCGGTCCAGGGCCGGATCGCGGTGCGCCGGCTCGTCGGGGGTGTCGGGCGTCTGGTCCTGCGCGGCCAGCGAGACCCCCAGGCCCGCGACGAGGTCCTCGAACGGGTCACCGGTGGACTCCCGCTCCGGTGGGGCGATCAGGTCGCGGGTCTGGTCCATCAGGCCGGCGACCACCCCGCGCTCCATCTCGTCGATCGTTGCGACGTAGAGCCGCCCCGTGCGCCGGAACCCGCGCGCCACCGCCTACTCGTCCTTCTCGAACGTCGCCCACAGGCCGTAGCCCTGCAGGGCCTCCGCGTCGCGTTCCATGGACTCGCGGGCGCCGTTCGCGACGACCGCCTTGCCCTTGGTGTGGACGTCCATCATGAGCTTCTCCGCCTTCTGGCGGGAGTAGCCGTAGTAGGACTGGAAGACGTAGGTGACGTAGGACATGAGGTTGACGGGGTCGTTCCAGACCAGCGCGATCCACGGCGTGTCGGTCTCGACCAGCTCGTCCGTCCGCTCGGCGGTCGAGGTGCGCTGTTCCTCAACGGGGGCGATGGACACGGTGCCCACAATATGCTGTCCGGCGTGACGAGCACCGAGTCGACCGCCCGCGCCGAGTCGACCGCCCGCGCCGAGCAACCGGCCAGCACGGCGCTGCTGACGGACCACTACGAGCTGACCATGGTGCAGGCGGCCCTGCGCAGCGGCGCCGCCGGGCGCCGGTGCGTGTTCGAGGCCTTCGCCCGGCGGCTCCCGGACGGCCGGCGCTACGGCGTCCTCGCCGGCACGGGGCGCCTGCTCGAGGCCCTGGAGCGGTTCCGGTTCGGCGAGCCGGAGGTCGAGGCGCTGCGCCGGTCGAAGGTGGTCGACGACCGGACCTGTGACTGGCTGGCCGGCTACGGCTTCAGCGGCACGATCAGCGGGTATGCCGAGGGCGAGTGCTACTTCCCCGGCTCACCGGTGCTGGTGGTCGAGTCGTCCTTCGCCGAGGGCGTCGTCCTCGAGACGATCGTTCTGTCAATCCTCAACCACGACACCGCCGTCGCGTCCGCTGCCTCCCGGATGACCGCCGCCGCGGGCGAGCGACCCTGCATCGAGATGGGGTCCCGGCGCACCCACGAGGAGGCCGCCGTCGCCGCCGCCCGCGCGGCATACATCGCCGGGTTCACGACGACGAGCAACCTCGAGGCCGGTCGGCGCTACGGCATCCCCACTGCGGGGACGGCGGCCCACGCCTTCATCCTCGTGCACGACGACGAGCGGGAGGCGTTCCAGGCGCAGGTCGACTGCCTCGGCGTGGGGACGACCCTGCTCGTCGACACCTACGACGTCCACGAGGGCGTGGCGACGGCCGTCGACGTCGCCGGACCCCGGCTCGGCGCGGTGCGCCTCGACTCCGGCGACCTGCTCAGCCAGGCGCGCGAGGTCCGGGCCCAGCTCGACAGTCTCGGGGCGACGGGCACCCGGATCATCGTCACCTCCGACCTCGACGAGTTCGCCATCGCCGGTCTGGTGGCCGGTCCCGTCGACGGCTTCGGGGTGGGGACCCAGGTCGTCACCGGCTCGGGCGCCCCGACGGCGAGCATGGTCTACAAGCTCGTCGCCCGGACCAACGACGAGGGCGTCCTGCAGCCGGTCGAGAAGAGGAGCAAGGACAAGGCGTCTGTGGGCGGACGCAAGTGGGCCCTGCGCCGGCGAAACCCGCTGGGGGTGGCCGAGGCCGAGGTCGTCGGCACCGGGCAGCCGCCCGAGGACGACGGCAACGACCGGGCGCTGATGGTCGACCTCGTCCGGGACGGCCGGGTCGTCGACCACCAGGACATCCACCAGGCCCGGGAGCGCCATGCCGCCTCCCGCGCCGAGCTGCCCAGAGCGGCCCTGCGGCTCCAGCGCGGCGAGGTGGCCATCCCGACGATCCACGAGACGGGCTGATCCGCGCCCACAACCCGCACGTGCGCAGCTGTGGACGCCTCGACCAGGGCTACCCCGACCACGACCCGCACGTGCGGACTTGCGGACGCCGCCACCAGCGCCGTGACGACCAGGAGCCCGCACTAGGGTCTGCCGCACCCGCCCCGACGCGCCCGAGAGGTTGCCATGCCGTTCCTCGTCCCTGCCGGAAGCTCCACCTGGTCGGACCTGTTCAGGTTCGAGATCCCCCCCACCGAGAAGGTCCTCCGGACGGTCATCGTCTACCTCGTCATCGCCCTGCTCATCCGCGTGGCGGGCAAACGCACTCTCGCACAGCTGAACTCCTTTGACCTCGTGGTCATCCTGCTGCTGTCCAACGTGGTCCAGAACGCCATCATCGGCCCCGACAACTCCCTGCTGGGAGGCATCCTGGGCGCGGTCGTCCTCGTGGGCTTCAACGCCGTCATGGACCGGGTGGCGTTCCTCGGCCCCGTCGCCGAGAAGGTCTTCGAGGGCTCGCCGACGGTGCTGATCAGGGACGGTGTGGTCGACGTCGCGGCCCTGAGCCGGATGGGGCTGCGCCCGCACGAGCTGGACCAGGTGCTGCACCGTCAGGGCGCCGACAGCCCGACGGAGGTCCGGCGCGCCGACCTGCAGCCGGGGGGCAGCTTCACCGTCGACCTGCGGCGGGACTTCCAGGCCGCCAGCTACGGCGAGCTGCATGCGGTCCTGGCCGAGCTGCAGGCCCACCTCGACGGGTGGCTCACCGAGCTCGAGGCGCGCCTGACGCAGGACGGTCGCTGAGCCCGCCGGTGGGACCATGCCGGCGCCAGCACGCCGGCCATCACTCCCCATGGGGATCGACGTGCTGCGACCTCCCGAGCGATCAGGCGGTGATGGTGATCGGCGCGCCGCCCGAGACGAGCCTCCAGTCGGTCGTGGAGAAGAGCCTCGGGTCGATGACCTTGTTGGCCGTCACCCAGTCGATGAGCAGCTGGCGGATCTCCACCTGGGCGTTGTAGACGACGGGAGCCGTCGTCACGCCCGGGAAGCTGCCGCCACCGGGCTGGCGGTAGTTGTTGATCGCGACGACGAAGGAGGCAGCGGGATCGACGGGTGACCCGGCATACCTCAGGTTCTTGATCCGTGAGCCGACCGCCTGGGCGATGTCGATGTCATAGGTGAGCCGCGCGTCGAGGCCGCCCATGATGTCGTAGTTGTAGTCGGGCGTGCCGTTCAGTGCGTTCCCCGTGACGGCGTTCGTGAGGTCGGCGGCGGCGGCGGCCCGGTGCCGCTGACCTGCTTGAAGTACTCGACCGACTTCTCGAGGTAGGCCTTGCGTCGTTACCGGTGAAGGTGATCCCGAGCAGCGTGTTGTCGAAGACGTAGAGGCCCGCGACGTCGCGCACGGTGACCTCGCCCGCCGGGATGGCGGCATCCTTGTTGAACGGTGCCGCGATGGACAGGATCGGCGTCCTGGCGTTGGCCGACCCGGCGAGCGCCTTCCGGACCGCGCCGGCCTGGACGTAGTTGACGAAGCCCATCGCCGCCGTGTCCTCGTAGCGGGACGTGGCCGCCGACATCGCCTGCAGCGACGTGCCGACGACCCCGTTGACGTAGGTCAGGACCTTCTGGTGGGCGGGACGGACCAGCGCCGCGATCTGCGGGTCCTCCGGCGCGGTGTTGGAGTTGAGCAGGGTGGCCGTGGAGTCCACGTCGTCGACGACCCACTGACCCCGCACCATGTTGAGCCTGAGGTCCATGACGGCGACCCGCATGCCCCAGTAGTAGGGCTCGCAGATCAGGACCTGCTTCCCGGTCTCGAGGTTGGGAACCCGAAGCTCCGCGATCTCCTTGTGGGCGTGCCCCACGAGGATCGCGTCGATGTCGGCAACCTGCTGCGCCAGAAGGGTGCTGGCGTTCTCGGGGTAGGGCAGCGCGTCGCCGTAGGACGACGAGTAGTCGGCACCGGAGTGGCAGGAGACGATCACGACGTCGGCGCCCGCGGCCTTGAGCCGAGGCACGAAGACCTTGGCCTGCTCGACGATCCCCGGGAACCTCGCCTTGCCATCGACGTTGGCCTTGTCCCAGATCGCGACACCCGGCGTCACGAGGCCGAGGATGCCCACCTTGAGCGGCTTCTGCCCGTGGACCTTGACGGTCTTGATGACGTAGGGCGGAAAGATCGGCGCGCCGGTGCGCCAGTCGACGGTGTTCGCGCTGAGCAGCGGGTGGTTTCACTGGCTCTCGAACGTACGCAGGAGGTCGAGCCCGTAGTTGAACTCGTGGTTGCCCAGAGCCGCGGCGTCGTAACCGACGGCGTTCATCGCGGCCGCCATCGGGTGGATGACGCCCGGACCGATCGGTGTCACCTTGGCGTAGTAGTAGGCAAGCGGCGTGCCCTGGATCGTGTCGCCGGCGTCGAGCGTGAGGCAGTTCTCGGCGCCCCTCTCCTGGCGCATCGCGTGGATCAGAGTGGCGGCCTTGGCGATGCCGATGTCGTTGCGCGCCGTGTCGTCGTACTCCGCGTTCTTGAAATAATTCCAGTTGTAGACGTTGCCGTGCAGGTCGGTCGTGCCGAGCACGGTCAGGGTGTAGTCGTGCTTCCGCTGGCTGCCAGGCCGGCGCGGCCCGCTCGCGGCGTCCGCGGGAGGCGCCGCGGCGACCGCGAAGACGCCGGCACCGCCCACGGTGGCCATGGTCAGGAGCTGCCGGCGAGTTGCTTCGGTCTGGTTGAGCTGGTGCGTCATGTCTCTCCCACAGTCGAGCAGGTATGCCGGGACTGCCGTCTTCCCGAGGAATGGAACCCGCCGACTCCACAGAGACGGGTCGGCTGTGGGGTGGCTGCGAGACGTCGAGCTTGCCAACGGCTGTCGACCGGTCACCCACGCGGCGCAGCCATCAGGTCACCGACATGCCACGTCCGTCTCCTCGCTGACGCGTCGTGTTCACCAGCTCGTCGTGCTCCCGCTCGATGTGCGAGGAGGTGGAGGACTTCCGCATGAAGCCGTAGACGACGAGCGAGATGAGGGCGCGCCCGGCGACGTAGTAGAAGAACACCGGCTCGTGCCCGGCGTCCTTGACCCACAGCGCGACGTACTCCGTGCTGCCACCGAAGATCGCGACGGTGAGGGCGTAGGGAAGCCCGACCCCCAGCGCCCGGATCCGGGCCGGGAACAGCTCCGCCTTGACTACCGCGTTGATCGAGGTGTAGCCGCTGACGATGACCAGCCCACCGACCATCAGGAGGAACGCCGGGAGCGCAGCCCTGGTGTTGCCGATGACGGTCATCAGGGGGACGGTGAGGAGGGTGGCCGCCCCGCCGAAGAACAGCAGCAGTGGCCGCCGGCCAATCCGGTCGGACAGCAGGCCGGCCAGGGGCTGGATGAGGACGAAGACGGGCAGGGCGACGAAGTCGTTGATCCTGGTCACCGTGGTCTTCTCGATGGCGGTGTTGATCATGTACTTCTGCAGGTAGGTCGTGAGGTGTAGAACGCGATGGTGCCGCCGAGGGTCAGGCCCACGACGGTGAGGACCTCTCGGGGTACTGCAGCAACAGCCGGATGGTGCCCCGCTCGGAGCTCTCGGCCCGAGCGTTCCTGAACTGCGCCGACTCGTCCATCGTCCGGCGCGGCCACATCACCGTGAGCGCGGCGATGACACCCACGACGAAGGCGATCCGCCACCCCCAGGACCCCATCTGCTGCTCGGTGAGGAACTGCTGCAGCATCAGCTACAGCCCTAGGGTGAGCAGCTGGCCGCCGGTGAGGGTGACGTACTGGAACGAGGAGTAGAAGCCGCGCCGGCGTTGCGTCGCCACCTCGGAGAGGTACGTCGCGGACGTCCCGTACTCACCTCCGAGGGACAGCCCCTGGACCAGCCGGGCAAGGACGGATGGTTGGCGCGAAGGTCCCGATCGAGGAGTAGCCGGGGCAGACGGCGATGACCAGCGACCCGGCTGCCATCATCGTGACGGACAGGGTGAGTGCCGCACGCCGGGCCGAACCGGTCGGCATACCGGCCGAGGAGCCAGCCACCGACCGGCCGCATGATGAAGCCGACGGCGAAGACGCCGGCGTGTTGAGCAGCTGCGCCGTCGGGCTTCCGCTCGGGAAGAACACCTTGGAGAAGTAGATCGCGAACGCGGTGTAGGCATACCAGTCGTACCACTCGATGAGGTCGCCGCGGGAGCCTCGGATGACGTTGGAGATGACGCCCCGCGGGGGACCGGCGTCGGCCCGGGTGTCCGTCATGACGGACCTCCGATGTCGTATGCCGGGTGGGTGCAGCTCGTGGGCGTGGGGGCTGCTGCCCCTGTCGACCCTCTACCCGTTCGGCCCCACCACGCAACCGGAGGGCCCGCCGGCGGGGAGACCCCACCACGTCCTGGCGTGGTTCGGTTTCCCCACGGGCTCAGCCGTTGCTGCGGTTCCATGACATGGCGTACCGCCCGTCGTCGACCGCGCGCCCACCCTCCCCCAGCTCGAGCGGCCGGAACGTGTCGACCATGACTGCCAGCTCGTCGAAGTAGTGGATCCCGATCGAGCCCTCGGTCGCTCCGGGCTGCGGCCCGTGTGGATGACCACCGGGATGGACCGAGATCGAGCCCCTGCCGAT
>JAABUY010003777.1_pt1 | contig 16329 bp, 23 predicted proteins | sample 5560271 | NCBI WGS metagenome assembly JAABUY01 (sample SAMN10711886, study PRJNA513374) | rock metagenome | isolation source: Antarctica rocks | place: Antarctica: Victoria Land, University Valley
CAGCGATGGCGACCGTGACCGCGCAAGACGCGAAAGGATGGTTCACTCATTGTGGCTACACAACACAACAGGCTCAGTAGTTACAGAAACCGCTCTAATGGACCCTACGACGGTGGACATGTGCTGATGGCGGTCGGCGACACGCGACTCTACTTCGCCGTGCCCGCAGCCGCAATCCCGGCCCTCCGCCCCTGGCTTTCCGACCGCGACGACGCGGAACTCCGGCGACGCACCCCCCGATGAACGGCACGGATGTGGCCACTGCCCGGGAAACGGCAACTGATTGCTGATGCCCGCATTCCCGCCGTCAACCCCCGCCGCGAGCACGAGGGTCGCATGGCCCTCAATCTGCCCTGAGGGCACCCGGCTCCGCTGCGCGTCGCTCTGCGGCCTTGACCGCCCTGCACCCGAAACCGGAGCGGCGGGGGACGCCGGGAAATGCAGCGAACAGAAAGGAGCGCGCGATGGACGAGCGCGACCGGACAACGAGTAACCGTGACGTGGAGCGGTGCGAGTATGAGGATTTGCGCCATGCCTACTACCGCACCCGTGCGGAGATGATCCAGTATCGAAAGCGGGAGCGGGCGACGGGCAAGACGCCGCACTGGTTCCTCGAAGACCCCGATGATTGGACGCCGGTCGCGATGGATCGGGCCTTCTGGCAGATGGCCATGGGCGGGTTGGACGGATTGCGGCGGTACCTCTCCCGTGTGGGCGCCTTGCGCGGCGACGGCTGACGAACAGCCGGGAGCGCGAGATCAGCGCGGGGAGGGGTCATCCTTCTTTCGCCGTCCCCCACCGCCCCGCTTCCCGTGCAGCAGGTGATCGGGACTGGCGAATCCGGTCTTTCCCTGATGGGTGTGCCGGTAGCACGCCGAGGTGGTCGGTGCCACGCGTCTCGTCTTCGTCCGCAACCTTCTTCAGCATGTGCGATCAGTCCGCCGCCGCGGTGTCTGTGACGCGGGCGCGCTCCGCGAGCGCCTCGCCCGCTGCCACGAGTAGGAAGTCCTCGTCCCGCTCCCCGTCGCGGGCGAGCGCCCACTTCGCCACCGCCGCGCGCCCATGCGCCGCTACGTAGCGCGCCACGAGGCGTAACGCCTCCTCCTCGGTGGCGAAGTCCCCGACCATGTTCGCGGTACCTTGATCCATGATCTCGTACCAGACCGCCATCTCATTTGCTCCCTTCATCCGTCGCCACGGGTACAACCCGCGCGACCGCAGCGTGCAGCAGATCCGCGCTACCCCAGACCGTGTGATGCCCCGCGCGGTGCAACGTCCGCTCGATGCGACACCGCCCGTCGAGCGGCACGTCCACCGCCGCGAGGAACGCGCCCAGTCCCCGGTAGCGGTGGGCGGTGCGGCGGGCCTGCGCCTGGGTATCGTACACCGAAAGCCCATCCCACAGCCGCGTGGCCTGCGGGTCGTCTGGCGACGGCTCGCCGCGCGCCGCACGGGAGACGAAATCGTCGCGCGTCGGCGGATCGGTGCGGACGATGCGCCAGAGGCGGCGCGTGGGCGGCGCGTCATCCATGCGCGGGACGATCTGCTCCTGCGCTCGCTCGCTGGTTCTGCGGGTGATCGGGCGACGCCGCGCCGCGTCGCCCCTTCCGCTCGTGCACATAGATCTCCATCGCCGCGCTCGTCACGAGATAGGTGTGCCCGGAGAGCGTCGCGGGCAACTTCGCGCGGCGAATCTGGGTGAGGAGCGTCTTCCGCGCGATCCCATACCGCGCGCTCGCCTCGCTGACCGTCATCACGTCCACATCGCCGACCTTCATCGCGTCATTATAAGACATATGATGGCACAAATGCAGGAGAAGTCCCTTGACTGCTGAAGTCAAACGTCTTATAATGGAGGCACCAAGGAGCGATGGCCCAGTGATACGGAAATGCCCCCACTGGTCTGGACCACCGACGAGGGCGATGCACAGGAACGTCGGAGGGTCCCATGCAGGCAGCGTATCGCACCGTCTCCGGCCCCGTCACCCTGATCGTCCCCGCCCAGGCGGCGCGCGTAACGATGCTCACAGGGGCGGCGTTCCTGCCGCCCCTCTCTCGATAGGAGCGATGACCATGACGACCATCACAGCCCGCTTCATGACGCCGACAATCACCGCGACACCCGCAGCCCTCGAAACACTCGCGACGGCGGGTATCGCACCGGTGGCGGTGCTGGCCCGCCACTTCGCGGGCGAGTGGGGTGGCCAGCCGGATAACGCCGCACGCAACGAGGAATATCTCGCATCCGGTGAGGGGATGCTGCTCAGTGTCTTCGCCGACGTCCCGGGCGGGCCGCTCTGGATCATCTCGCACATCGGCTGCGGCGACGACGAGTACACGACGATCCTCCTGCCCGCCGAGTATTGACAACGGCTCACGCGCCGCGCTGCTGAGCGGCACTTGGCTTTCGACTTTCGACGATGCGAATTTTCGAGGATTCGCGATGGTCTCGTCTCTCATGAACAACGACGAACAGTACCGACAGGCATCTCTCGACCTCATGGCTGGCCCCGAAGGTGCAGCACTGGCGCGCAGTGTCTCCACGCCGCCAACCGTCACAGCCACGGAATCAGTTCCACACGCTGATGTCATCGAGCCGCCGCTTGCACGACGACCTTTGGCAGGAATACCGGCTGGAATGCGACGTCCGTGAGCGGGAAGGCCTGCCGTTCGTGAGCCTGCCGGAGTTCGCGGCGATGCGCGACTGGGCGGATCGGGTGGACGAGCCGCAGGATGTGGCGTGGCCCGCCGTTGCCGATGATGGCATCGAGGAGCAGCATCGCCGGGCGATGTAAACTTAGCAAGGCGGTGGGCGTCGAATCTTCGAAGATTCGAAGGTTCGAATCCCGGCTTTGGAAGGAGGTAATCCGATGGGCAACGACCGCAAGCGACTGCGCGAATGGATCCTCGCGCAAGAACCGCGATTCAGCAAAGAGGACACCTTCGGCCCTGCCCTCTGGCGACTGACGGGCGGCACCGTCGGCGGGCGGACGACGCTTGATGCGCTTGCTGAGGCGGCCGGTTACTCAGTACAGGATACGCGGACCCTCGTGCTCCTCTACACCCTTGAGGGCTATATGTTCCGCCATGATAGCGATGAAATCGAGATTACCGAACGCGGCGTGGTATGGCTCATCACAGGTGGGTAGCATGCGAGGCGCGGGCGGGGATGGACCGGACGTACTATGCAGGGATCGAGCGGGGTGAGCGCAACCCGTCGGTGAAGCAGCTCGCGAAGATCGCCGCCGCCCTCGATGTCGGGATCGCGACACTGTTCACCGAGGACTCGGCAGGGGAATAGCAGACAAAGGGAGACATATCCCTTTGACTCTCCCTGCACATTCTTCAATGTTGCGAAGCGGGGGAGGGGTGTGATGGAGTTTGTCCAGCTACGCGGCGAGGGCGAGGGGCGGCTCCGTCCGCTGCGCGGCCTGCTCGCGGACGATCGCCGCAAGGATGTCAGCGTACGCGGGATAGAGTTCCATCAGGAAGGCGTCGGGGTGGAGGGCACGAACACCGAAGGGGGCGAGGTCGGCGGGGCGGAAGTGGCGCAGGTTGAACGTCGCGATCGCCGCCCCCGCCCATACCGCAGCGGCCGCGACGTGCCGGTCCTTCGGGTCGTTCGTCATCGCGGCGATGCGGGCTTCGTAGCCGACGATCGCGGCGCGGGGAAAGTGCCGTCGCATCGCCGCGAGCAGGGCGTCAATCTGCGTCGGGTCGCGCCCGGAATCCCCGATCAGCGTCCGTCGCGCCTCGGTCCAGCGCACGCGACACAGGCCGAAGGCGTCGGCGTCGAGCAGGAGGTCGCGCACCAGCGCCTGCACGATCACATTCGCGTCGAGCACGATCGGCGGGTAGGTCACGCTCAGGGGCGATCTTCGGAGAGCGGCGCGTGATCGAGATCGTCCAGCCCCGCCGCGATGGAGAGGCGGGTGATCTCGCGGACCCCGTCGCGCCGCGCGGCGCGGTCGCGCGCACGGTAGTCCTCGAGGTCGCACCGGGCGACAGACGTTGCGCCGCCCTCGCGCGTGAGGGGGACGCCCGCATCGGCGAGGAGGTCCGCCACCGCGTCCACGTCCTCCATCAGAAAGTCCGCCGCCTCCCGCATGGACAGGCGGTCGCGCGTGGCGGATCGGCGGCCATCGCGGCCCGACGGGGTTGTTTCGGCTGGCGGTACAGGCGTCTGCTGCTTCGGCATCGGTTTCTTCTCCTTCCGCAGAGTGTACACCCTGTCACAATCCCCAGTACGGAGATGAGACAAGGTGACGTACCGGGCAGCTCAGTAGTAGGCAGCATACAATCCATTACCCAATCGTGTTTTCCGTGTTCATCATCTCGCCACTATCGAACAGCAGGTCCCGAGTCGTCGATCATGCCTGCCCGGTGCGCGGCCCGAGATAGGCGCCATGTTTGACGAGTGTTTCCTGCACCCAGCTAACAGGAACCTGCCGGGGCGACAACTGCTCGCTGACCGCGAGCGCCGCCGCCGTCCCCGCCGCCTCGCCCATCGCGAAGGATGGCGGCATGACGCGGATCGCACCGAGCGCCTCGTGCGTCGCCGAGACGCAGCGGCCCGCGACGAGCAGTTGCTCGACCCCCTGCGGCACCAGACAGCGATAGGGAATCTGATAGGCGTTGGCCGTCTCGCCGCGATTGGAGACGCCGCCGCCGCCGTCCGTCGGGCTATGAATGTCCATCGGATAGGCGCAGTAGGCAATCGTATCCGCGAAATCCCGGCCGGCGATCAGGTCTTCCTGCGTCAGCGTGTACGCGCCGACGATCCGCCGTGTCTCGCGGACACCGACTTGTGCCGCCGTATCAATCAGGGTACACGCCCCGAAACCCGGCACATATTTGTGCAGGAAGGCGAGAATCTCCATCACCTGCCGCCGCCCGGCGATCTCGGCGCGCGTCAGATCCTCCGCCTTCGTGCCGTCCGCGCCGAGGATGCGGCTGACATTGACGCGCCAGACGCCCTCCTGCGGGCTCTCGTAGAGGCTCAACCGCTCGCGTGGGATGGTGAAATCGCCATTCGCCTGCGCTGCCTTGATGCACGAACTGAAGGCCATCCGCTGCTCAATCTCTTCCGGGTGCGCTTTGAAGTAGTCAGCGACCAGCGCGCCGTCCACATTGCCGACGCGGAAGAACATCGTCATCGGCTGCGTCAGGCCGTCCGCTGCCCGCCCAACGGCACATGGCACACCGGCGCGCGCCGCGACATCCGCGTCCGCTGAGCAGTCAATCGTGATCTGGGCGCGAAGCCCTTGCAGTCCACCCTTATTGTGGATGATCGCGCCGCGGACATTGACACCTTCCATGATCGGGTCAATGAAGACAGTATGGAGGAGCAGTTCGACGCCGTATTCGAGGCAGAGTTCCGCGCTGACGAGCTTCATCGCCTCCGGGTCGAAGGGAGTGACGCCGGTATGACCGTGCTTCATGTAGGCCGATTTCGCCACCGCCGCCGGGACTTTGGACGGATGAATCGCGCCGCCGATCGCTTCCATCCGGCGCACCAGTTCATCGAAAACGCCCTGAATGAGCTGGGTCGTGCCGTCCGCGCTATAGCTGGTCATGAACGGGCCGACGAGGCTCGCCGTCGCGTTCCCGCCAAGGAAGCCGTACCGCTCGACGAGCAGCGTCTTCGCGCCACTCTTCGCCGCGCCAATCGCCGCGCCAATCCCTGCCGGGCCACCGCCAATAACGAGCACGTCCGCTGTGTGCGTCACCGGGATTTCGCGTGTGTACGTCATTGTTTCCATTGTCACTCCGTCCACCCTATTGCCCGACTCGATATCGACGATTTCTCTTCCTCACTTTGAACGAGCATCACACGCGGCGAGAGAGGCGCGGGTCGAGGGCGTCCCGCAAGCGGTCCCCGAAGACGCCGACGCTGAGGACGACGAGGCTGAGGGCGATGCCCGGCATCGTCGCGATCCACCAGGCGTTGGTGAGGTAATCCCGCCCGTTCGCGATCACCAGGCCCCAACTCGGCTGCGCCGCGCTCGTGCCGAGGCCGAGGAAACTGAGGGATGCCTCCGCGATGATGACCAGCCCCATCTCGACGGACGCGATGACGAGAAAGGGCGCGACGAGCGCGGGGGCAATATGCCGCAGGAGGATGCGCGCCGTGCCCGCGCCGCTCGCCCGCGTCGCCGTCACGAACTCCCGCTCCTTCGTGACGAGCGTCGCGGCCCGCGCCACCCGCGCGAAGACCACCCAGCGCGTGAACGAGAGCGTGATGATGACATTGGTGATGCTTGGGCCGAGCACGGCGGCGATCAGGATGGCGAGCAGGATGGAGGGGAAGGCGAGTTGGATGTCTGCCAGCCGCATCAGGACGTTGTCGATGCCCTTGCCGAAGTAGCCTGCGACCAGGCCGAGGAAGGACCCCGCCAACCCGGCGACGACGACCGTCGTCAGGCCGATGAAGAGCGAGACGCGCGCGCCGCGGACGACCTGCGCCAGCACATCGCGCCCAACCTGATCGGTGCCGAGGATCGCGCGTTGCCTGTTCGGCAGGACGGTGCCGGGCGCCTTGAGCCGCTGGGTGATCTGCACCGTAATCGGGTCGTAGGCGATCACCAGCGGGCCAATCGCGGCGATGCCGATGTAGAGGATGAGCGGGATTGCTGTCAGGATGACGGACCGCCACGCTTTGCGGAGGCGGCGCGGCGAACGACGCGCCTGCAACGCGGGGAGCGCCGCCGGATCGGAATCACTAAGGACGGTCGTATCCGCGCTCATGTGTACCGCACCCGCGGATCGAGGTATCCATAACTAATGTCCACAAGCAGATTGATGAGGACGAACCCGCCGGTAATCATCAGGATGCCCGCCTGGACGACCGGGTAATCGCGATTGCCGATCGCCGTGACGAGCAACTGCCCCGCGCCCGGCCAGCCGAAGACCGTCTCGACAATCACCGCGCCGCCGAGCAGGCTGCCCAGTTGCAGGCCCGCGACGGTAACGACCGGGATGAACATATTGCGCAAAGCGTGGCGGACGATCACCGTGCGCTGCGTTAATCCCTTCGCCTGTGCCGTGCGAATATACTCCTCATTGAGCACCTCCAGCAGGCCGCTGCGGATCAGCCGCGTCAGCACGCCGACGAGCGGCAGCGCGAGCGTCAGGGCGGGGAGCACGAGATGATTCAGGCCGCCGATGCCCGAACTGGGCAGCCAGCGGAGGCGGCGCGCGAAGATGAGGATGAACATCAGGCCGAGCCAGAAACTGGGCACGGACTGGCCGAGCAGCGAGAAAACCGACACAACGGCATCGATGACCGAGCGCGGGCGGAGCGCCGCGACGATGCCGAGCGAGAAACCGAGAAGCGCCGCGACGAGCATGGCCGTCAGGGCGAGCGTCGCCGTCGCCTTGAATCGCCCCGCGACTGCCTGAATGGCCGGTTGATTGAGGCGGAGCGATTCGCCGAGATCGAGGCGCGCGACCTGACCGATGAACTGTACATACTGCACCGGCAGGGCGCGGTCGAGGCCGAGGGTGTGGCGGAGGGCGGCGACGTCCTCCTTCGTTGCCTGCGACCCGGCCATCAGTTGCGCCGGGTCGCCGGGGATGATACGTACCGCGACGAAGACAATCGTCAGCGCGCCCCAGAGGACGAAGACCGAGAAGATGAGGCGGCGAAGGATATAGGCCGTCATGTGCCGCCTCCAAAATCATGCCGCTTCGCCTTCATGGATTGTCTGCCTACGCTCCAACGCACCGCCGACATTCCCTTCCGTATCTACTTCTGCACCGTGACATTGGCGAACGATGGGATGCCGTTCGCGGGCGGCACGAAGCCGGAGACCTTCTTGCTGGCGACGAAGTTCTCCAGCAGTTCAAAGGGGAAGATACCGACCGCGTCGTCCCAGATAATCTTGTCCGCCTGCGCATACAGATCGGCGCGCTTCTTCTGATCGACCGTCCCCGCCGCGTCGGTGAGCAGCTTGTCGAGGTCGGGGTTGGCGTAGCCGTTGCGGTTCGCCGTCGTGACGTAGAGGCGCCGGAGCGTGAAGTCCGCGTCGCCGGTCAGGACGGTGTTGGTTTGCAAGTCCATATCCCAGTTGAGCTTAATCAGGTTGTCGAGCCAGACGCCCGGTTCCTGCTGGTCACTCTTCGTCTTGATGCCGACCGCATTCCAGTACGAGGCGAGGGTGTCCGCGATGTCCTTGATCTGCGGGCCGCCGGTCGGCGACCAGATCATGTCCACCTCAAGGCCGGACTTGACGCCCGCATCGGCGAGCAACTGCATCGCCTTCTTCGGGTCGTAGGCGTACGGCGTCTGCGGCGCGTAGCCGAAGACGGTGGAGGGAATGGGCGCATTCGCGCGCTTGCCGATACCGGCGAGCAGATTCTTGACGATCGCGTCAACGTCCACCGCATAGGCCATCGCCTGACGGACGCGCTTGTCCGTGAATGGCGGGCGCTTGGCGTTCATCCAGAGGAAGTAGTAAGTATAGGTCGGCGTCGGCGTCACGGTGAGGTTGCTGTTCTGCTTGAGTTTCGGCAACTGATCCGGCGGGATCGTCCAGGTCAGGTCAACCTCGCCGGTATCAATGGCGGTGATGCGGGCCGTCGTCTCGGGGATGATGCGGAAGATGAGCGATTGCAGGCCGGGCGCGCCACCCCAGTAGGACGTGTTCGCTTCGAGCGTCACATTGGAGTCCGCCGTGTACGAGGTCACTTTGAACGGCCCGGAGCCGATCGGCTTGCTGAAGAAATCGGCCGCCTCCATCTTCGCCGCCGGGAGGATGTTGAGGAGCGCCGCGCTGGCGAGGACGGTGCCGATCGGGGCGGAGAACTTCATCGTCGCCGTCGTCGGATTCGTCGCCTCAACGCTCGTCAATGTCGCCCAGAGTGGCTGGATTGGACCCTTCTTCGCGGCGATGCGGTCCAGCGTCGCTTTCACATCGGTGGCGGTGACGGGGCTGCCGTCGTGGAACTTCGCGTCGGAACGGAGGGTGAAGACCCAGGTTGAGGGGTCCGGGGTATCCCATTTCGTCGCGAGCGATGGCTTGAAATCGCCCGTCACCGGGTCCTTGCTGACCAGTTGATCGAAGATCGCCTTGCCAATCGTCAGGGTCGGCCCTTCGAGCGAGTTCGGGCCGGTCGGGTCGAGCGAGAGCACCTTGTTCGGGTGCGCCACGCGGAGCGTGCCGGATGGCACCCGCGCCGCCGGTGCAGCCGCGCTCGCTGCGGCGGTGGTCGGTGCGGCTTGCGGTGCGGCAGGGGCAGCGGTGCCCACGACGGCGCTCGGCGCCGCAGTGGTTGGCCCGCCTGCTGCCGCAGTGGTTGGCTTCGTGTCCGTCGCCGTGCTGCCCCCGCCGCAGGCGGCGAGGATAGCTGCGGCGGCGCTCGCCCCAGCCAGTCCGAGGAATGCCCGTCGTTTCAGGACCCGGTCGTGTGCGTGCATTGATACCTCCCTGTCGCGTGTGCTGCTCCGGCACCCGCCGCGCTACAAGTTTCCAGGCCCCTGTTTCTCCCCTGTCTCGTGTCCCGTCTCGTCGTGTCGGCGATTATCCGTCATTTCTTCGTCGAAGCCGAATGCCCGGCCGCGTGGCAGATCGCCGGGATATGGCCGCAGTCGCGCCCCGCAGACTGGGCAGTACCGTACCGCCCAATAGCGCAGCTCCGGTCGCCCCGCGCCGACCGTCTCGGCGTCCGTCCCGTAGAGCAGCCAGCCCGTCGGGCCATTGACCGGCATCGCGAACGTCACATCGACGGCGCTGCGGAACTCGTCGCAGCACCATGCGACTTCATCATCCGTCATCGGCGGTCGGGTGGCGTGCATCTTAAGCCTCGCGCCGCGACCCGACAGCGCCGGTTCGCTCGATGCCCGTCGGCGTGATGCCGAACAGGGCGGCGGCATTGCCGCCCATGACGCTGGCGCGCGTCTCCGCGTCCGGGAACGCCGCCGCGACGCGCTCCACGGCGTCGTAGTCCGCGAGCGGCCAGTGTGAGCCAAATACGATATGCCCAGCGCCGCCGGAGAGCCGGATGACATTGCCCACGTCCGCCGGTCGCGCTGCGGCTTCGAGGGGGTGCGTGCCGAGCCAGACTTGCCGACGCAGATAGGCGCTGATGCGGTCGGTGTAATAGGGGATGTCGCGGCGGTTTTCGTTGTACTCCTTGTCCATCCGCAAGACGATATGCGCGAACCACGAGATGCCCGCTTCGAGGAAGAGCGCGCGGAGCATAGGGAAGCGCGCGAAGACGCCCGTGCCCGTCATCGAGACGAGATTCGCCATCGCGGCGAGCGGGTGGCTCATCGCCTGCTGCTCGAAGACGCTCGCGAACTGCGTCCCCCGGTTCGGCGAGCCGGGCAGCAGCAAGTCGCCGCCCGCGTGGAGGATGACCGGGAGGTTCGCGTCCGTCGCGGCGGCATAGATGGCGTCGTAGCGCCGGTCGCCCCAGAGCGGGTCAACACCGCCCATCGGCAGGAGCACCCCTGCGACCCAGGGATGCCCTGCCGCGCGCGTAATCTCGCGTGCTGCGTCCTCCGGGTCCTGCGGCGCGGCGATGATCGCGCCGTGGATGCGCCCCTCGTGGCCCAGCCATTTCGCGTCGAGCCAGCGATTGTAGGCACGGGTGAGCGCGGCGGCATAGGCGGCGGTCGGTAATGCGCCGAGTTTCAGGAGCGGGCCGGGGAGCGTGATACCGGCGGAGATACCGACCGCGTCCATGTGCCCGATCAGATCGCGCGGCGTCCGGGCTGGTTCGGTGGTCTCCCGCGCGCTGCCAAGCCACGGGTGGAGCGACCCGTTCAGCGACCACGGCGGGTTCGGCGTCGGCTCCGCGACCGCGCGCCGCCAGGGCAAATCGGTATACGGCGCGAGATCTTCGGGTCGCTCGGCGAGGTGGAGGTCCACGTCGATGACGGGTGGCATCTGATCGCTCATGTCACACATACACCTTGACGATGCCCGCTTCGATTGTCACCGGGTAGCGGCGCAGTTTGACACGCGGGTAGGCGAGGCACTGCCCGGTCGGGATGTCGAATTCCAGCGAATGCCACGGGCAGATGACGATTCGCCCCTCGTGCTCCGAGCGCGGCTGCCAATCTACGTCGCGCGAGGTCGCCAGCGTGCCGCTCACCTTGCCGGTGCAGAGCGGCCCCCACTGGTGGAAGCAGAGGTTCGGCAGGGCGTAATATTCGCCCGCGATGAAGACGCCGATCTCCACTCCCCGCGCCGTGATGACGCGCACGGTGCCCGGTGTCAGTTCGTCCACCCTGCCTACCTCGTACGGCGTTGCCATAGGCTATCGCTCCACCACGACGGGACGCGGTATGCGCTGCGCGACCGTCGGCATCGGGATCGTGAGGGCGCGCAGGGCGTTCCCGCCCATGATCTGGCGCTTCACATCGGGAGACACCGGGATGTGTCATAGACCTTCTTCGGGTGGTCGAAGTCGTGATGCGGGTAATCGGAGGCGAAGAGCACACTCTCCTCGCCGCCGATATGGCGGATGACGTCCGCCATGTCCGCAAGCGATTCGGGCTCCTCGATCGGTTGCGTCGCGAAGAACATCCGCCGGATGTACGCGCTCGGCGGCTCCGTTAGCAATGAAAGATCGTCGCGGTACCGCTCCCACGCCCAGTCGAGCCGGTGCATCATGTGGAGCACCCACGAAATGCCCGCCTCGATGAAGATCATCCGCAAGCGTGGGAAGCGCACCGGCACGCCCGTGCCGAGCAGGTTCGCTAGCGAGGCCATCAGCGCGATATTGTGGCTGTAGGTGTGCTGCGAGAACCAGGTATCGAACTGACCGAGATCGTAGGGGAGGACGGGCATCAGCAGCGAGCCGCCCGCGTGGTACATCACGGCCATGCCGTGCGCCTGCGCCGCCTCGTAGATCGGGTCATAGCGCCGGTCGCCCCAGAGCGGGTTGACACCTGAGGTTGGCAGTGCGATGCCGACGACGCGCTCGTGCGCCGCGTACCGCTCGATCTCACGCGCAGTGCCTTCCGGGTCCTGCGGTGCGGCGAGGATGCCGCCGTAGAAGCCGCGCTCAGTCGTCAGATAGCGGTCGACCATCCAGCGGTTGTAGGCGCGGGCGACCGCCATCGCGTAGTGCGGGTCCGGCTGCCGGGCGAGGGCGAGGCACATCTCTGGGAAGAGTACCGCGAGGTCAATGGAGAGGGCGTCCAGATCGGCGCGCAGCGTCGTGGGGGAGGTCGAGACGGGGCGGCGCGGCTCCCACTGGCCGGGGAAGTTCGGGAACATCCGCAGGCCACCGCCGAAGGGCGGCACGGGCTGCCGTTCTGCGATCACGCGCCGCCACGGCGCCTCGCAGTATGCCGCGATCTCATCCACGTCTTCGAGGAGGTGCACGTCGAGATCAACAATCGGGATGTCGTCCAGTCGCATCTTGCTCGGTATGCCGGTGGTAGGGATCCAGGTCGCCATCCGTCCCTCGCTTTCGCGCGTCAGCGGGTTCCGACCGCGTCGGCGGTCTCGGCTCCGAGATTCACCCCCGCCGCCAGCAATGTGCGCTGGAGGAGGGGAACCGGCACGTCGCCGGGGGCGACGCGATGCTCGACGGCGAGCGCCGCCGCCGTGCCCGCCGCCTGGCCCATCGCGAACGCCGCCGGCATCACCCGCACCGCCGCGTGCGCCTCGTGCGTCGCGGAGAGGCAACGGCCCGCGATCAGCATGTTCGTCACGTTGACCGGCACGAGCGATCCGAAGGGAATCTCGTACGAATTGGCCGTCCGCCCCGCCTCGGAGAAGTAGCCGCCCGCCTCGGTCGGGCTGTGAATGTCCATCGGATAGGCGTAGCGGGCGATCACGTCCGCGAAGTGGCGGCCCGAGGAGAGGTCCTCGGCGGTCAGCGTGTATTTGCCCTGCATGTGGCGGGTCTCGCGCACACCGATCTGCGTCGCCGTGTCGAGCAGTGTCGCGTTCGCGAAGCCGGGCAGCCGCTCGCGGAAGAAGCGCATCAGGACATGGACCTGCTGACGCCCCTCGATCTCGGCGCGGGTCAGGTCCTGCACATTCGTGCCGTCCACACCCTGAATGCGCGACGTGTTGACGCGCCAGACGCCGTGTTGGGGCGTGCGGTAGATGCCGACTTTCTCGCGGGGGATGGGGAACGCGCCGCGCTCTTTCGCCGCCTCGACGAGCGACTTAAAGAGGACGCCGCGCTCCTCCGGGTGGGCGATGACGTATTCCTCGACCGCCGCGTCGTCCACATTGGCGACGCGGAAGAACATCGTCATCGGCTGCATCAGGCCGTCGCGCTCCCGCCCGACGATGAAGGGGACGCCCGCCCGCGCCGCGACATCGGCGTCCGCCGAGCAGTCGATAATCACCGCGGCGCGGAGCGCCTGCAAACCGGACTTATTCGCGACGATGATGCCATCCACGCGATTGCCGTCAACGATGGGCTGCACGAAGAAGGAGTGCAGGAGCAATCTGCCGCCCGCCTCCTGGATCATCTCTGCCGCGACGGTTTTCAGCGCCTCGGGATCGAAGGGTGTGACGTGGTCGTGGCCGTGCAGGTAGAAGCCCGCCTCGGCGATCCCGGCCCGCACGCGCTCCGGGTGGATCGCGCCGCCCATCGCCTCCATCCGCCGCACGATCTCATCGAAGATGCCGATCACCAGTTGCTCTTCGCCGTCATCGGAGAAGGAGGACATGAATGGCCCGACGAGGCTGGCCGTCGCGTTGCCGCCGAGGAAGCCGTACCGCTCGACGAGCGTCGTCCGCGCCCCGGTGCGCGCGGCGGCTATCGCGGCGGCGATCCCGGCAGGGCCCCCTCCGACGACAAGCACATCGCATTCCTCCACGACGGGGACATCCAGATGCAGGGGAACCGTTTCCATCTCACTCCTCTTGCATGTTGCATGTAATCACTGCGCGCAGCGTACACACGAGCGCGTGGTGTGTCAAGAATCAGCTGTCTGCAACGCCGCAAGAAACCGCGCAAATCCGGTGGCGACGTGGTGATGCATCGCGTCAATAGCGCGCTGTGCGTCGTGCTGCGCGAGCGCATCGAGAATCGCCGTATGTTCGTCGTGATTGGCGTTGATGAGGCCCGTGCTGACGTAGCGACGGCCGCGATACGGTTCCACCCTGTCCCACAAATCGGTGAGGATGGCGGCCGTCAGTGGCATGTTCGCCGCATCGTAGATGCCGATATGGAAGGCGCGCTCCGCCTTGCGGTATTCGGTGAGGTCGCCCGTAACGCTGAAATGCAGCAATCGCGCCTGAATCGCGCGCAGGGCATCGAGGGCGTCATCGGTGACGTGCTCGGCGACCGCGCGCATAATGAGGTCCTCAAGGGCGTGCCGGACGGCGTAGACTTCGCGGAGACTGGTCGCATCGAGCGCCGCAACCATTGCTTCCTTATGCGGCGTGACGACGACAAACCCCTCGCTCGCCAGCCGCTTCAGCGCGTTCGCAACCGTGATGCGGCTGACCCCGAGTTCGACCGACACTTGCGAGCCGACGAGTTTTGTTCCCGGCACGAGGGCGCCACGCGTGATCGCCTCGCGGAGGTGTTGGTAGGTCTGTTCCTCAAGTGTGCGGTGGCCGACCAGTGGCGCGAGCCGCGTATGCGCACCGTCCATCGCAACCTCATACGTACGAACCCGAACCAGCACTGCATGGAGTATGCAATAGCGCAGGGCGCGTGTCGAGTCGGTCGAACCTTCAAGTCTTGTGATCCAATGATTCGGTCACCCCGCTGCGGGGAGCTGCGCCTCCACGGACGATTGGTCCCCGGTTTCGCCTTGCTGGCCCGTGCGACTGGGAGGGGTGCGTTTCCCGCCGGTGCTGCGGGCGTCATGGATAGAACACGGCGGACTATTCGTCTGGTTTTGTACGCTGTTTTCACATTTCATCGCGGCTTGCACCGCCGTTCCTGCTGGTGTCTACTGCTGTCCCTTGGGTCCTTGTCGCGATCGGTATGCTGAGGGGCAAGGACGGTACATGCGCAGACCCTTCCGCTGCGCGATACACTAGTGGGTCATGCCGCAATTGACTGGCATTGAGCGATTGCAGCGGAGCCGCCCAACAATCGCTGTCGCGCCCGGTGTCGCCGTGTCCAGCGTTTGCCCTCCCACACGAACGGCGTCGGTGCCGCGTTCCACCCCGCCACCGTCTCCTCTAACCACGCAATGATCTCCGCGCTACTCTCAGGATGCTGCCCCGCCAACGCGCGCCGCACGATGATCCGTTGGAGCGACTCGGCCATGTTGAGCCACGAACCACTCAGCGGCGTGTAGAGCGGCAGAATGCCCTGCGCGCACAACCAGCGCACGATTTCCGCACTCTTATGTCCGGCGAGATTGTCCCAGATCAGGATCAGCCGCAACGGTGGATCGTGGTCACCGCCCGCTCCGTGCTGCCGCCGCTCCCACCAATCAGGAATGAAGGGCGCTGACGTCACCGGCGATGATGGCTCCGGAAGGGTGCGGAGAATCGTGGTCAGTTCTGCTTGTAACCAGGGATGCATCACCGCGTTTGGCGCCTGGGTCACGCCCGTGGCGCGCACCTCGCCCGTTGCCGGACGGAAGAGGGTGAGCAGTTTCGCGGTGCCACCGCGCACATATTCGTGCGGTTGACGACCGGGATCACCGCGGGGAAACCAGCCCGCGCCGGGATGCGGGATCGCTTGATAGGGCCCGGCTTCGTCCTGACACCAGACGGGAATGCCGCACGCTTCGGCCAGCCGATAGGCAGATTCGATCATCCCTTTTTTTCCTCGGTCTCAGAATCGATCACCGTCACGACTCCACTCTTGCGCACGCGCTGTGCCGTGCCGGTCGGACACCAGGTGCGGGTGCGTTGGTACGAACTGCCCGCTTCGTGCAAGACGCGCCGGATCGTGCTCGTCCCCACCGTCGTCAGACCTTCCCGGCGCAATCGTCGCCGCAACGTCGAAAGCGACCAGGTCGCCGTCTGATCCGCCCGCCGATCGGGCACCGTTTGCGCGATCCGCACGATGCGGGCGCGTGCCGACTCGCCATAGGTTGGACGCCGCCCGCGTCCGGTGGCAATTGTCAGCGCATCCTCTCCGCGCTGATTGAAGCGCCGCACGAGGTTCGTTACCGTCGTCACGCTGCGGAATCCCGCCTCTCGTGCCGCCTCCGCAAAGTTGCCGCTCTCCGCGACGGTCAGCAAAGCACGGGCGCGACGCACGCGATCCATCCGTTCACTCGTTGCCTTGACGACGGCGGCGAGGGCCTGCTGCTCGGCATCACTCAGGGGGCGGAGCGGTTCGTGCTGCGCGCGTGCCATTGCTGATCCTCCTTTGTGCCAACAGACCTCCTCCGTGATCCGCTTATTCTATCTGTTTGCGGCATAACCCACTAGTGCT
>JAABUY010003778.1_pt1 | contig 16327 bp, 10 predicted proteins | sample 5560271 | NCBI WGS metagenome assembly JAABUY01 (sample SAMN10711886, study PRJNA513374) | rock metagenome | isolation source: Antarctica rocks | place: Antarctica: Victoria Land, University Valley
CCGCTGAAGGCACTCAGGCAGGAAACGAAGACAATTACACCATAACTCTATTGATATAAACCGCCTCGAGAAACGACCGCAACGCCTCACCTCGCGCTGCAGCGGACCCCGGCCACGGGCCGCGCTTCTCGTGCTCTCGATGCTCTGTGGTCCGTGTCCGGGTCCGCTGAGCTTTGCCGTTAGATTAGCCGTTGGCTTGCTGTGATATCCCCTTCTCCGAGCCTTCACAGGACGCTGATATTCCCTCTTCAAAGGGTTTCACCAGAAACCCGACGTGACAATCTCTTGAGGTGGTTTCACAATATGTCTCAACAACGGTTGCGGATGCGGCAATGGATTGGATTCATTCTTCTTGTTCTTCTGGGAGCGGCGGGCACGGTTTCGGCAGCGGAGTCTGTTTCGGCAGCGGAGTCTGTTTCGGCAGCGGAGTCTGTCGGGGCATCGAAAGATGGCGGGGCCGAGGAGTTTGTTGGGCCGTTTCCGAGTTGGCGCAATCTGCGGCGCGATTATGGGGCCGTCGGTGATGGCAAAGCCGACGACACCGCCGCCTTGCAGCGCGCGCTGGACGATTTGACCAAACACGAGAAGTCGTGTGTCCTGTTCATCCCAAAAGGGGTTTATCGTTTGACGGCCACGGTCAAGACGGTTCGCAAAGAGCATGGCGACTGCATGGGCATCGCTGTGATCGGCGAAGACCCGGCCTCCACCGTCCTGCGCTGGGGCGGGCCGCAGGGCGGCACCCTTTTTCAGTGGGACGCTTGGTATTCCAAAATCTCGCGCCTCACGCTCGATGGCGCGGGTCGCGCCGGCACCGCGCTGCTTTACGGCCCGACGTTCTCGACCTACAACGAAACCAGCGACATCATCTTCCGCGACGCGCAATCCGGCTTGGTCTTCGGCGCCAACGAAACCAGTGGGCAGGCGGAGAACGAGGTTTTGCGCTGCCGCTTCATACGCTGCGAAACGGGCGTGCAGACCGTCAACTGGAACTCGATGGACATCTGGGTGTGGTATTCGCGCTTTGAGAACTGCGGGCGCGGCGTCCATAACCAGATGGGCAACTGGCACGTCTGGCAGTGCCTCTTCCTGCGTTCGCGCACCGCCGACATGAGCACCCAGAACTTGATGGCGTTCTCCGTAGTGAACAATACCAGCATCGGCTCGCGGCGCTTTTTCGACTTTTCCACCGGCCACGCCTGGGGTTCGCCGGTGAGCCTGACCGGAAACCGTGTCTTGAACCCGACCGGCGACTGGGCGGTGCTGCTGGACAACGCCGGGCCGTATCTGCTGGTAGACAACGTGTTTCGCCTTTCGGGGCAAACGCGCGGCGTTCGCATGACCTGGGCCGATCAAACTTTGGTCGGCAACACCTATACGCGAGCGGACGCAGTGGAAGAACGGGGCCGTTTCCGCCGCATCGCCGAAAAAGTGGTGGATACGAAAACGATCTCAACGACCGCCCCGCTGCTGCCCTCGACGCCGCTCAATCGCGCCCGCAAAGTGTTCGAGGTGCCCGCCGGCAGCAACAGCGAAACCATTCAGAAGGCTATTGACGCCGCCGCCAAACTGAGCGGACAACGGACTGTGGTGCATTTGCCAATGGGCAACTACACGATTGAAAAGAGCCTGGTCATACCTGCGGGCTGCGATGTACAACTGGTGGGTGATGGAGGCGGAGAAACCGCCACGCGCTTGAACTGGGCTGGGCCGGAAGACGGCGTCGTGCTGCGGCTGCCAGGGCCGAGCCGGGCAACGCTGCGGGACTTTCACATTCAGGCGTACCAGAGCCGCGCTATCGTCATTGAGAAGGCTGACCAGCCGGGTGGGCGCATCTTCACAGATCAGCTCAACGCCAATGGCCCGGCGGAGCAGCCGCATGGCCGCACCACCGCGCTGCGGGTCAATGGATTGGAGCAAACCAATGTCCTGCTGCGGGCACTCCAGGGCAGCGGCAACGGCGGCGGCTGGGTCGAAGTCATTGGCGGCCCGACCGCGGCCACGGCCCGCCATCAGGTGAGTATCTTCACGGGGGCCACCTCTTCGGCGGCAGGGCAATATGATGTGCGAAGCGGCGGTCGCCTGGTGGTGCGGGGCGTTTATCACGAGCAAAGCACCGGCGTTCTCAGCGGCCTGTATCTCTCCGGTAGCGGCACTCTCAGCATTGACGCCACACGCTTCAACTACGCGACCTCCGCGCAAGCCCCTACCATCGTCGCCAACAACTTCCGTGGTCTTTTTACGCTCGCCACCTGTATGCTCATGCCGGTCGGGACGAAGGAAAGTTCCCGCATCGAAACGCGCGGCGATGGCAGCGGGGCCAGTTTGCTGTCGCTGAACAACCAGTTCTGGGTTCACCTTCCCGGCACGACGGCGGACACTGTCTGGCAGAACAAGGCCAGGCCGCCGGCGCGAGGCGGTCTGATCGGCTGCAACATCAACACGGACAACAAAGAGGTTTCGCCCAACGGCTTCGGCTCGCTGGCCAATGTGGGCGACAACCCCGATCCGGCCCGTGCGAAGTTCGGTTCCGGGCCGCTTGATGATCGCGGTGGAGTGGACGACGCGACGATCCTGCGCCACCTCGCCCCGCTGCGCCAGGCCCGCGTGTGGCTGCCTGCTACGACTCCTGCGGGTGTCACCGATGTCCGTATCGAGCGTGTGATGGCCTCCGGTGGCCGTGACGCGGTCGTCGAGTTGCTCGCTAAGTGAAGAGCGGCAGCGCGTGGAGTCTGTCAAGAACTTGCAGAGGCATGAGGTGATGTGATGCCTGCCCTTCTCTGATGTGATGCCTGCCCTTCTCACTGGATAAGCACATCGGCTGGTTCAACACGGCATCCAAAACACCCTTACAGTGAGCCAACAAGGCGCTGCACCGATGCGGGCAGGCCGCCCCGGACTTCAGTCCGGGGTGATTCACCTGACGCCACCGCGCGGCTGCTTGTGCTTGGCGGGAAGCTGTGCAGGCGGTGTCGTAGGTGAACTTGGCCGTTCGACCGCGCTAAAGATGCCAGGCTTTGGCAGGGGAAGCAAAGGTGACTACTCTAACCTAAGTTGCTACCACTGGCGTTCAGCCCAGGATGCTGTAAGCCAGCACGGTTAAGCCGACCTTTAGCTCGAAGCCGCGCGGCGTGACCGCGTGGAGGCGCCGCCCCATCCACCCGGTCAGCGTGCTGAAGGTCGTCTCGATCTGGTGGCGGGACTGCTGGCACCAGTACGACAGCCAGGCCGGGTGGGGCCGCCTGCTGTTGCCGCGACGGGCCGCCGTCAGCGTGATCTGCCCGTCCTCGGCCAGAGCGTCCTCGAAGGCGTAGTCCGTGTACGCCGCGTCGGCCACGACCCGCGACCCCGGCGGCAGGTCCAGCGGCAGGCGCCGCAGGCCGCCGATGTCCGCCTCAGACGCGGGCGTCAGGACGAACTCGACGGGCTGGCCGGTGGCCGTGACCAGCAGGTGGACCTTCAGCCCGTAGTAGTAGCTCCGCTTACTGGCGCAGTAGCCCCGGTGCCGCTGGCCCTGGTAGAGGCGGCAGCGGCGGATGCGGATGTTGGCGCACACCGGCACCGGGCAGCTGTCCACGATGTAGGCCCCCTGGGCCTCGGACCGCTGGGCGGCCTGGCCCAGCAGCCAGAGCAGGCCCTGCCAGGCCGCCTCCGGGACGGCGTGCAGCCGCCTGTTGAGGCGGCCCTTACTGAGCATGTGTCTGATGTAGCCGTGCCCCTTCAGGAGCAGGCGGCTCGTCTCCTGGTTGCCCCCGAAGCGGGCGGCCGCCACCAGGGCGACGGTCATGACCTCGGCGGTGCTCATCTTGGCCTGCGGGTCGTCCTCGTACCCCGAGGCACGTAAGAAGTCGTCACACAGGCAGTAGATCGTGACGACTTGTGCGGTAAAATCGGTGTGCATGGCTGTCTTCCCGGAGTGCGGTGGGTAGTGTCAAGTCTTTTCTGTAAAAGCCGGGAGCATCCTTGCGTCTCTGTTATCTTGTGAGCTATTCGGTGAACGTCAGATAGGCTTTGCCCGCCTGCCAATCGTCGCTGATCTCCATCAGCAGGGCAGACACCAGCCGCAGGCAGGACGCCTCGTTCGGGAAGATGCTCGCCACCTGCGTGCGGCGCTTCACCTCGCGATTGACCCGCTCCACGCCGTTGGTCGTCCGCAGCAGGCGGCGATGCGGCTCAGGGAAAGCAAACACCGCCAGCCCTTCGGGCAGGCTCTCTTCCAGCCACGCCGCGAGCTTGGGCGCGGACTGGGCATATTTTTGCACCGTCCGCGTCAAGAGCACCTCGGCCTCCGCCCTGTCCTGAGCATTGAAGACGGCGCGGATGTCCGCCGCAACGGACGCTTTCATGTCCTGCCTGGGGACATACGCCGAAGCGTTCTGCTGCAAGTGAAACTGGCACCGCTGCCACGGCACGCCGCCCAGCACCGCCAGCCGGGCCGCCTTCAGCCCTTCGTGGGCGTCGCTGATGACCAGGCGCACCCCGCACAGGCCGCGCGAGACCAGGCTTTGCAGGAAACCGCGCCAGTGGACCTCGTGTTCGGAGAGGGCGACCGAGACGTCCAGCACGGAGCGCTTGCCCGCCGCGTCCACGCCCACGGCGATCAGGACAGCGGCTTTCTGAACAAGCCCTGCTCGGCGGACCCGCTCGTAGCGGGCATCGAGATACACATAAGGACACGCCGAGAGGGGCCGCTGCCGCCAGGCCTCAAGCGTCTCGTCAAGCTGCTGTGCCGCCTGGCTGACCTGGGTGCTGCTGACGGCGAAGCCGCAAAGCTGTTCGGTGATGGCCGCCACTTTGCGGGTGGAGACGCCCTGCACATACATCTCGGCCAGGGCCAGCTTCAAGGCGCGCTCCGAGCGGGTGCCGCGCTCCAAAGACTGCGGGTAGAAGCCGCCGCCTTGCCCGTTGACCTCGCGCACCTGGGGAACGGCAACGGTGATCTGGCCCAAGCGGGTGCTGAGGGTCTTGTCTTTGTAGCCGTTGGCGTGGCCCGTGCGCTCTTCGGTGCGCTCGTGCGGGGCCGCCCCGAGGTGCTTCTGCCGCTCGATCTGCATGGCGGCATTGAGAAGCACCTGAAAAAGTGCAGGCAGGGCCTCCAGCCCGTTGGCTGAAAGTTGTTCCGAAAGCGAGTAGATAAAGTAGAATCATCACGGTAGGTCATGGGGGTGGTCCTTAAAGTGTGGTAACTTCAAGAGTACTCCCTGGCCTACTACTTTCGGCCTTCACTTTTACAGAAACAAGTTTACACTAACGTGCGGTGTGGTAACTACACTCTACGGACGATCAGCCATGCACCCTCACAAGGGAGCAACTTAGGTTACTCTACGCAACGCCGATTTGCGCGGCCAGTTCCGACGCGCTCTGTTCTCCGGGCGGCTACGTTGGTTCTATAGTATTCTGGCGGCCCTGAGTACGGGGTGCCTACTTGGGAAGGTGCGCCCTCTATGGCCGTTCGCGGTCGGCGCGGCGGTATACCTGCCGCTGGCCGTCTGGAATTGGCTGGCGGAGGGTCAGAGCTGCCAGTAGACACAGCCAATCAGGGCGCGGTCGAACGCACGCTGCACCTGGCGCCAAGCTGCACTCATTCTTTGCTCCCTTCGGCGCCCCTGAACTCGACCGTTCGACCGCAAGACATAGGCTTGATTTAGCATATCAACAGGGGAGTGAAGCATGACCAAATTGGTTTGTTCTTTGGTGCTGATCGGCTTGAGTTTGCCTTTCGCGAGTATCGCCATGTCTGCCGAAGATGCTTTGCAACAAGCCAGGCAAGACATCCAGTCAGCATACGATGCCGGACAGGGGAAGATCGCCATTCTTCTCTGGCCCTCAGCGTGGGTGGTGGATGAGCATTCGTTCCATTACAGCAAGACGGTGCAGGCGGTCACATTTAAAGGCGAGGCGGCTCAAGTCACCGTGCGCCAAGATGACAACGTCACGGCTACGGACCCCAAGACAGGACAGCACCACTTCATTCGGGATGCCGCTGTTTTTCAGGATACATGGAAGCACACTCGTCGGGGCTGGTTTTTCAAGAAGCAGGCTATCCGAGGGGAGCAAGACATGATAGACGGCAAGGTGCTGACGCTGGAAAATTAGACCGTGGCTGAGCTACTTGCGGTCGAACATGCGCTGCACCTGACGCCACACGGCGCTGTCTTTAGGCAGCTTCGCAGGGCTTCACTTGCACAGAGCAGGTGCGGACGCGGCTGAGATACCATGTTGTCTGTTAAGCGGCGAGGACCAGTCCCGGCTGCTTTCCCTGTTCTGTGGACGCCATACAGACGGCCGGGTCGAATGCCTTCCCGAACTTGAGGACGCCGAAGGCGATCTGAAGCAGTTTGCGCAGGGCCGCGGCAGTTTGCGCAGGGCCGCCTCCGCACCCGCCTCCCGCTTGTCCCGAAAACGACCGATTTCGGGACAAGCTGAAAATGCCCCTGCTCCCCCACCCCTCACGCTCGGACCAGCATCTCGCAACCCGTTCCACAATGAACGTACCAGAACTCACGGGTGCACCTGCAACAGAATTACCCATTCTGTTGCAGAAAACCGGCAGTTGATCCCCGGAACGGCAGGATTTTGCCCCGTTTATTCCGAATTATGCAACAATATTCGCGGCAGACGTTGCAGAACCATAGTAGAAGCATAGAAACGAGGGCAAATCAGTGGCCGGAGAGCTTTTTGACCAGGCGGGAAACCGCAAGTATCTCACCCACGACGAGCGCAAGGCCTTCCTCAAGGCCGCCGACCGCGCGCCCCGCGAGGTGCGCACCTTCTGCCACCTCCTGCACTTCTCCGGCTGCCGCATCAGCGAGGCGCTGGCTCTCACCTGCGACCGCCTGGACTTCGCCAACGGCACCGTCACCTTCGAGAGCCTCAAAAAGCGCCGGGACGGCGTCTACCGGTCCGTCCCCGTGCCCCCCACCCTACTCGACGCCCTGGACCTGGTGCATAACGTCCGGGAGATGGAGGCCAAGCGTGGGCGGGGCCGCAAGGTAAAGCTCTGGACATGGGAGCGCACGACGGCCTGGCGGAAGGTCAAGGAAGTGATGGAGGCTGCCGAGTTGGGCGAAGGGCCGCAGGTCAGCCCCAAGGGGCTTAGGCACGGCTTCGGCGTTGCCGCCGTCACGACGGGCATTCCGCTCAACATGGTGCAGAAGTGGCTGGGGCACGCCCAGCTCTCCACCACGGCGATCTACGCCGATGCAGTTGGGGCCGAGGAAAAGAGCATCGCCAGCCGCATGTAGTGATGAAGCATGTGCAGATAGATGTTGTGCAGATAGATGTTGTGCATCAGGAGGCTATGTCTGTCCCGGCGTCGATCCACAGCAGTGCCCGCTCCGGGTAGAGAAAAAGAAAGCTAAAAAGAAGCTCAAAACTATGAACCCATTAGATATCGAGGCCCTCGAATACCATAGCCGTGCGCCGCACGGCAAGCTGGAGGTCGTGCCCACCAAAGCGTGTTTCACGCAGCATGATCTTGCCCTCGCCTATACCCCCGGTGTCGCCGCACCCTGTCGCGCCATACAGCAGAACCCGGAGGAGGCGTTCCTTTACACCGGACGCGGCAACCTGGTGGCGGTCATCACCAACGGCACCGCCGTACTCGGCCTGGGAAACATCGGCGCGCTCGCCAGCAAGCCGGTGATGGAGGGGAAGGCCCTCCTCTTCAAGCGCTTCGCCGACCTGGACGCGATCGATCTGGAGCTGGACACGGCGGACACGGAACAGTTTATTCAGGCCGTCCGGCTGATGGAGCCCAGTTTCGGCGGCATCAACCTGGAGGACATCAAGGCCCCGGAATGCTTTGAGATCGAGGAGCGGCTGCGCCAGGCGATGAATATCCCGGTCTTCCACGACGATCAGCACGGGACGGCGATCATCTCGGGGGCCGCCCTCCTCAACGCGCTCGAACTGGTCGGCAAGCGGATCGAGGACGTGAGGATCGTCTTCAGCGGGGCCGGCGCGGCGGCGATCGCCTCGGCGCGCTACTACCGGGTGCTGGGGGCGGAGCGCCAAAACATCCTGATGGCGGACATCCACGGCGTTGTACGGCCGGATCGGCAGCCCGCGCCCGACCCGGCCCAGGCGGAGTTCGCGGCGGAGACGGCCTGCCGCACACTGGCGGATGCCCTGGTCGGGGCCGACGTCTTCATCGGCCTGTCGGCGGGCGGGATCGTCTCCCCCGAGATGATCGCGCCGATGGCGCCGAAGCCCATCATCTTCGCGCTGGCCAATCCCGATGCCGAGATCGGCTACCTCGAGGCGAAGGCCGCGCGGCCTGATGCGGTCGTCGCGACGGGCCGCTCGGATTTTCCGAACCAGGTCAACAACGTGCTCGGCTTCCCGTTCCTCTTCCGGGGCGCCCTGGACGCGCGCGCGACCGAGATCAACGAGGCGATGAAGATCGCGGCCTCGCGCGCGCTGGCGGCCTTGGCGCGCGAGGATGTGCCTGATGCGGTCGCCAAGGCCTACGGCCTGGACTCGCTGCGCTTCGGCCCGGACTACCTCATCCCCAAGCCGCTCGACCCGCGCGTGCTGCTGTGGGTCGCGCCCGCCGTGGCGCGGGCGGCCATGGAGTCGGGGGTGGCCCGCATGCAGATCGACATGGAGAAGTACCCCGAACGGCTCGAGGCACGGCTGGGCAAGTCGCGCGAGATGATGCGCATCGTCTTCAACAAGGCCAAGAGCGACCCGAGGCGAATCGTGCTGTCGGAGGGCGAGCACGAGAAGATGATCCGGGCGGCGTATCAGCTGGCGGAGGAGCGGATTGCCCGGCCGATCCTGCTGGGGAACAGGCAGGTGATCGCGGCGAAGGCCGCCGCCATGCTGCTGGATCTGAAGGGCGTCCAGGTCCTCGACCCGGCCCTCTCGGAGCGGCACGAGGACTATCTCGCGCACCTGCTGACCCTGCGGGAGCGTAAAGGGGTGACGCGCCGCGAGGCCGAAGAACTGATCCGCCGCCCCGAATATTTCGCCTCCGTAATGGTGGAACTGGATGAGGCCGACGGCATGGTCTCGGGCCTCAGCTCCCACTACTCCGATGGATTGCGACCGCCGCTACAGATCATCCGCGCCGCGTCGGGCGGGCACAACGTTGCGGGCGTTTATCTGGTCGCCACGCGCCACAAGGTGCTCTTCTTCGCGGACACGACGGTCAACATCGATCCCGACCCCGAGACGCTCGTCGAAATCGCGCTCCTGACCGCCCGCCTCGCGCAGAGCTTCGAGATCAAGCCCCGGATCGCCATGCTCAGTTTCTCGAACTTCGGCAGCGTGCGGCATCCGCGCGCCGATAAGATGCGCCGCGCCGCCGAGATCCTGGCGGCGTGCGCGCCGGACCTGCATGTCGACGGCGAGGTCCAGGCAAACACCGCCCTTGTGGCCGAGATCCTGAACGGGACCTATCCGTTCAACCGTCTGGGCGCGGAGGCGAACGTGCTGATCTTCCCGAGCCTGGAGGCGGGCAACATCGGCTACAAGCTGGTGCAGCAACTGGCGCAGGCGGAGGTGATTGGCCCGATCCTGGTGGGGATGCGCAAGCCGGTCCATGTGCTTCAGCGCGGGGACGAGGTCAAAGACATCGTCAACCTCGCGGCCCTGGCGGTGCTGGAGGCGCAGAACCGACACCTGTCAGCGGCCCCGTCAAATGCGTCCGGGGGAAGCACAAGCCATCCCGCCTTCGGCCTGGCCGTCCATGATTAGCTATGCACAACCCACAGTAGCCAAATTCTAGAGCCTGCCGCTACGCGGACAGTCCCCGTGTTGACTGTATAGGATAACCCCCTGCGGTTCCCGGTCTGGCTCACTCAGGGTCCACGCGGGCGAGGAACTGGAGGGCGCCGACGACATGGGCGGCGCAGATCGGAGGAGACGCGGCGTAGAAGGCCTGCCACGCCGCCGGCTTGTCCTCCTCGTACTCCGCCTCCCGCTCGGGGTGGAGGTCGAGCCAGCAGAGGCGCACGGCGTGGCCGATGAGGACGTCCAGCACCAGATAATCCTCGACCTGCAACTCCGGGGTGCGCTCGACCAGCGCGGCCAGCGCCGTCAGCGCCTCGATGGTGAGCTGCCGGTACTTCGAGGCGTCCATCTTGTTCAGCAGGTGCTCCACCCACAGGGCGAAGTTCTTCTCCCCGGCGGTCGTCTCCGACAGGATCAGCGCGCTGTCCAATCGGTTGCGGATCTCCAACTTCTCCCCGATGATCAGGCCCCGGCAGTGGCGCAGCAGGTGCCAGACGCGCGGGTAGAAGTCCGGCGGCACCCGGTTCAGGGCGCCCTCGCGCTGACGCCAGCGGCGCCAGCCGCCGGGCGGCTCAATGAGCTTCTCCAGGGGCTTTGCTAAAGCGGCGGCCTCGACCACGCCGCCCCCGACCGGCAGCGCCTCCTGACTCTGCAAACGCCGCGCCGTGTCGTCGTAATCCCCCAGCACGTCCCGCAGCCGGCCCTGGACCGCGGACGGGCTGAGGCGTAGCAGGTACTCGTGCGCCTCCTCCGGCCGCACGCCCAGCTCCGCCGCCAGCTCGCCCGTCATCAGCCGGATCAAGTACCCGACCCGCAGCGCCATCAGTCTTCCGAACAGCGCCGGCTCGGCCCGGATCAGCAGGCCCAGAGAGATCAGCACCTCCTGGGTCAGCACATGGTCCCGAACGTCCTCGCCGCCGAACGCCCGGATCTTGTCCCGGATCTCGCCGGGAGGCAGCGGGCGGGCGATCACCGAGGCGTCCGAGTAGGACTTGCCGACCGTGATCTGCTTCTGGCGCACCAGGATGTCCGTGACCGCGTCGGACAGCGCCACGTCGGTCTTGTCGCACAGGGCCGCCGCGCGGCGCACGACGGCCCACAGGGGCCGGCCCTCCCCGTTGCCATACGCCGCCTGGGCGTAGACGTCTTCCAGCAGGTCTCGCACCACCGCACCCTCGCCCGCCGGGAAATCGGGGCCGTGCCGGCGGTGCAGCGCCCCGAGAATCTCCGCCTGCTCGTAGAGGTTGGGCGACGCCCTTAGCCGGGCGAGCAGCGCCCCCGCGTCGGCTTCCTGCTCGATCCGCAGTTCTTCCCGCCGGCCCAGCGGCGCCGACTGCGCCGGGTCGGCGATGAGGCGGTACTGCGCGGGCTGGGCGTCCCGGATCGGGTCGCGGGAGAACTGGAACTCATGCAGGTCGTCGATGCGCTCCGCCCCGGCGGTCTGCCGCAGCTCGCCCAGGCGGCCCAAGCGGACGTGGACCGGGCCGCAGTAGCCCGTCCCCATCTCGCCGATCAGGTCCAGCAGCGCCTCGCGCCCGGTCTCCAGCAGGGCGCGCGTCAGCAGCAGAGTCATGGTCGGACGCCCCGCCTGCCGCCAGTGACGCCGGAGGTAGGCTAGTTCGCCCCGGATCTGCGCGACCAGGAAATCCCGGTCCAGCATCAGGTAGAACTTCTGCGGGTCCAGAAAGGACGGCAGGAAGACCATGGCCCGACCCTGGATCTGGAACACCTTGGACGTGGTCAGGCTGCGCAGGCGGCGTACGGGCCGGCCCGTCAGGCCCAGCGGGTCGTTGCGCCCGATCTGGTGATAGGCCTCGGCTAATTCGCCCGCACGCCGGATCTGGATCGGTTCGATCTGCGGCGGGGTCTGGGTGGCGACCCCCTGCGCCTCCAGCTCGCCCTGCAGCGCCTCATCCTCGGCCAGCAGCGCGATCTGCACCAGGGGGTCCCGCTGCGCCCCGAGCCGCAGGCGCCGCCCTAGCGGGTCGATCTCACCCGGCTCCAGCAGCCCCTCATCCAGCATCCCGGCCAGATAATACAGACTCTGCGCCCAGACCAGCGGGACGTTGGCGTTGGGCTGGCGCTCCTGGCTGCCGGGCGCGCTCCGCTCGGCGTCGATTTTGTCCGCCGGGACGGTGTACAATTCGGGCAGCAGCGCGATCCCGTCCCGCTCCACGAGCACGCTCGCCAGCCGCTCACGGTACTCTCGCACGGCCTCGGCGTCCCCCCGGAACAGGGCGTCGAGCAGAAGATAGGCGAAGAACAGGGGCCACTCGCACTCGATGTGCTGGAACTGCTGGAGTTCCCACGGCTCATAGTGCAGCCGGTTCGGGTCCTCGATGGCCGTCTGGTGTCCGTCGCGCAGGAACCGCTTGCAGCCATAGCGCCCGCCGAGCCGCTCGACGATGCCTTCACGGGTGCGCCGGGCAAGGTCCGCGTCCTCCACGGCGAAGGCGGGATAGCCCACGATGGTGAGCAGGGCCGAATCAACCTCCTTGGAGCTGGACTCCCAGGGCAGCAGCGATTCCAGGGTGATGCGCGAGCGGGCGATCTCGTCGGAGAGCACATGAAGCACGGAGGCCTGGCTGCCGTGAACCCCGAAGGCGTCCAGGCCCTGCAAGGCCTCCAGGGCGGCCTTGGCCATGCCCACCGAGCTGGCGTTCAGCTCCGCACTACCGCTGTTGATCTTCTCGCCGCGTTCCCAGATGCCGTAATCGGGCGTCCGATAGGCCCGCCCGATATAATAGACGAGGTTCTGCACGAAGTTGACTTCATCGAGCGTGAAGAGAATAGACAGTCCCGAGGCGGTCATCTGCCCGAGCATCAGCAGCCACAGCGAGGTCGCGTCGATCTGCAGGTGCCCCCACTCGGCGTCGCCGACGGCGGTGCCGCCGGTGCGGGTGTCGTACTTGGCGTGCAGGGCGTCGAGGGGGTTCTGCGTCTGCTTGAAGCGTTCGACCTTGTCCGCCTGACGCATCATGGCGAAGAGCAGGCCGCGCATCGTCTTGACCACGCTCTGCTCCAGCTCGTAGGTGCGGCCGCGGTCCCGGTCCACCTTGCGGTACGCAAGCCCCAGCCCCCAAGCCGCCAGGATGCTGTAGACGTTGTCGCGCACCCAGGCGTCGGTGTAGTCGCCATGCGCCAAGACGGCAGTGCTGGCCGGCAACAGCCCCGTGATCGGGTCCTGCCGCGCAAGGATGACCCGCTTGACGAGTGTGTAAAAGTGCTCCAGCCGTCCCGCCGTGTCCCCCGGCGGGACAGGGGGCGGGGCGGCCTTACCGTCCGCCTTCGTTTTCGTGGGAGTTGGCGTTGTGTGAGTTGGCGTTGTGTGAGTTGGCATTGTCGGGTGACTCCCAGGGCCGAACCATACTCCGCGTCGAACCATCCTCCGCTGGCAACGATGCCGACGCGCGAAAAAAGCCGACGCGGGTAAATGAAGACGCGGGTAAATGAATGGGATGTCACCGTTGACCGGGGTTAAGTGCGTGAAGTGAGACAGCCTATTCTACCCCAGATCCAGAGGAATGGTCTTGCCCCGAAATATAGTGCAGGCAGTTAAGCAGGTCCGTCGCGTCGAATACTACCCGAAAAGGAGTGCCCGATGCCTGAAGCAAAGTCCGAACCGAAATCCGAACGCCGCGTCTTTACCGAAGAGTTCAAACGCGATGCCGTACGTCTAGCCAACGAGCGGGGCAATGCCGCGCAAGTCGCCCGCGACCTAGGACTGAACTTGCCCCGTTTTGGTTTACAGTGAGATAAGCATTTGGCCTTCCACCGAGTAAAATGGAGGCAACAATGCAATCAACGAAGCAGACAGGCCAACTCACCAATGCGGCCGCACCTCGCGCCGTCGAGCGCCGCCAGCACAGCAAAGAGTTTAAGGCCGAGGCCGTCCGTTTGGTCAAAGAAGGCGGACGCAGTTTCCGTGATGTGGCCCAGAGCCTCGCTCTGGACATCGGTCTGCTGCGCAAGTGGACCAAGGCACTCGAGGCCCAAGGCACGGAAGCCTTCCGCGGGCACGGCCAGCGCAGGAGGGGTGCCAGAATGCCCTTCAATTGTGGCGAGAGGCCAAGGCGCGGGGCTACCCCGGCAGCGCGACCGCCGTGCGCGACTTCGTGTTCCCGCTCCGGCAGCCGGGAATGACGCCTGCACTGAAACGGATGGAGCAGGCCGTTCCCTCACCGCGCACCTTGTCCTGGCTGTTGGCCCTGCCCGCGCGGCGCACGGCGGAGCAAACCGCGCTGGTGGAGAAGCGGTGTCTGGCCTGCCCGACTTTGGCGCCATGCCGGGACCTGGCCCTCTCGTTTCAGGACATGATGCGCCGTCGCGCGGCGGGCGAACTGGAGTCCTGCGAGCTGGAGTCCTGGCGAGAGCGGGCCAGCGCCAGCGGCCTGTCCTGTTTCGTCTCGTTTTCTGTTTCGTCTCGTTCGCGCGGGGCCTGCGGGCGGACCGGGCGGCGGTGGAGGCGGCGTTCGCTCTGGAGTGGAGCAATGGGCCGACGGAGGGGAACGTCAACCGGCTGAACGTCAACCGGCTGAAGTTGATCAAGCGTCAGGGCTATGGGCGTGCGAGTTTCGATCTTCTGAAGGCCCGCGTCCTGCCGCTGGCGGCGTAGACTGACGGCCATGTAGGGCAACGAGATGAAGACGCCTTCATCCAACCACAGGGACGACCATCTTTCACCGAAAGTGATACCGCTGGCGAATTGGTGGAGCGGATAGCCTACGGGTAAAATGGTAACACTACCTTCTTTACCATTGTGGAGGATCGCCATGTCCCTGCATGCCAAAGCCATTGCCCCCGTCCCCGAGCAGACGGCCCGGATTGCCCAGGCCGCCTTTCCCAAGGGGAACCCTTACTTGCAGATGCGCAACGAGTTCGGCTCCTTCTTCGAGGACGAGCAGTTCGCCGATCTGTTCCCCACACGCGGGCAACCCGCCCAGACCCCGTGGCGACTGGCCCTCGCCACAATCCTGCAGTTCGCCGAGGGACTGTCCGACCACCAAGCCGCCGAGGCGGTCCGCAGCCGCATCGATTGGAAGTACGCTCTCTCCTTGGAGCTGGACGACGCGGGCTTCGATAGCAGCGTCCTATGCGAGTTCCGCGCCCGTCTGCTTTGCGGCGAGGCGGAGGCGCGTCTGTTCGAGACTCTGCTCACACGGTTCCGAGAGCGTGGGCTCGTGAAGGCCCGCGGCAGGCAGCGCACCGACTCGACGCATGTGCTGGCGGCGATCCGGGCGCTCAACCGCTTTGAATTGGTCACCGAGACGTTTCGTCATTCCCTCGATGTGTTGGCCGTGGCCGCTCCGGATTGGCTGCGCGCCCACGCCCATCCCGACTGGGCGGAGCGCTACGGGCACCGCGCGTTCAAGGACCGCCTGCCCGCCAAGACAGAAGACCGGATCGCTTGGGCCAGGACGGTGGGAGCGGATGGAAGTACGTTGCTGAGCGCTGTCTTTGCAGTCGATGCTCCGGCTGATCTGCGGGAAGTGCCAGCGGTCGAGGTCTTGCGGCGGGTCTGGGTGCAAAACTACTGCCAGTCGGTTCAGGGAACGGAGCGGAGCATCCGCTGGCGAGAGGAGGACATCCCTCCCTCGACGCAGTTCCTGAGTTCCCCCTATGATACGGAGGCGCATCTGGCCAAGAAGGGCAGCAACTGCTGGATCGGCTACAAAGTGCATCTGACCGAGACCTGCGAGGACGACCTGCCTCCTCTCATCACGCATGTGGAGACGACGGCCGGCCCCGTCGCCGATGGGGCGGTCACGCCCCGCATTCACCAGGCGCTTCAGGCCCAGGACTTGCTCCCCAGTACCCACATCGTGGACACGGGCTTTCTGGATGCCGAACTGATCGTGACGAGCAGGCGGGACTTCGACGTGGACTTGCTAGGTCCGACGCGCCCGGACCTGAAGTGGCAGGCCCGTGCCGGGCAAGGCTTCGACGCCCAGCACTTTCGGATCGACTGGGAGCAGCAGCAGGCCACCTGCCCCGAAGGACACACGAGCCTGAGTTGGACGCCCGTGGTGGACAATCGCGGCAATCATGTAGTGAAGGTCAAGTTCTCCGGCCGGGATTGCAGGAGTTGCCCCAGCCGCTCCCTCTGTTGCCGCTCGGCAAAGAAATACGTGCGGCGGACCATCACCGTCCGTGTCCAGGATCAATACGAAGCTTTGCGGGCCGCGCGGGAGCGTGAGAAGACGAATGCCTATGCGGCCGAGTATGCGCGCCGGGCAGGGATTGAGGGGACGCTCTCCCGGGGTGTCCGCACGTGCGGGTTGCGCCGTACCCGGTACATCGGGGAGGCCAAGGTGCATCTGGGGCATCTGCTGGTGGCGGCGGCGGTGAACTTCCTGCGGGTCAGCGAGTGGCTGTTAGACATGCCCCGAGCGAAGACAAGGCAGTCGCCATTTGTCCGGCTGATGTCTCTACCGGCTTGACACCGACTAATTCGCCAGCGGTATCACTTTTGATACTGCTGGCGAATTGGTCAAAGCATGTTTGAGACATCAACTGACGACCGTTTACCAAGCAAGCTTTAGAAGCAACCTCGGCATGTTTTCTTAGTTTCTTGAGTTCGCCAGCAGTATCA
>JAABUY010003779.1_pt1 | contig 16324 bp, 28 predicted proteins | sample 5560271 | NCBI WGS metagenome assembly JAABUY01 (sample SAMN10711886, study PRJNA513374) | rock metagenome | isolation source: Antarctica rocks | place: Antarctica: Victoria Land, University Valley
GCCCGGTCACTATCCGACACCTTTCGAGCCTTCTTCTCGGCTTTAATCTCTGCTTCTGCAGCGGTCTCTGAGGGCGCCCCTGTCTGGGCTGATGGTGCATTGCCGCTGTCTGGATGAGCGCTTCCATTGCAAGCCTTCTGCGGTTTTTGCGCATCCATGGTGCTAGTCCTGGACAGCAGTGGCCTGGATGATGGGCTAGTGCACCTCCCGACACACACTCCGAAGCAGTTGCCGCCCTGAGCCCAGACCCCGAACGACCCCCTAATGTCTTGCACAAATTATTCCAGTCCATGCGTCCATGTCACCGTGCGCCTCCAAACTCCTTCTTCACCCGTTCTACAGCCTCCAGGATGTCCTCCCTGACGCCGAGCGCCCCTGTTAAGGACCAGCTGCAGCAGACCAGCTTCTGCCTTGGAAGCGCGGCTATCACGCTTATTGAATATTGCAGCATGCCACCAAACACTAGCAAGATCATGCTGCCCTGAGTTCGAAAGGGCACACCTGTGGCCAAACGCGCTGGCGCGCACAAAGCCCTCGCCGGCGGGCCCAAAGCCGGAGCCGGGCGTCGTCACCAGGTGGCAGCGCTCCAGGATGCTCTCAAACACATCCCAGGACGCCTGCCGCGGACACAGCAACAGGACTTGAACAGACTGGCACATGGCCCTGATATGCCTGGGCATGGGCAACATCATCAGCACCATCCTTGGCAGCCACATGCGCTTGTTAACCTCGCCACATGCCCACGTTTCCAACAGTGCTTAGGGCTTGATGCATGCTACACAATCAGCATACCCGTGGAAAGAACTCAAGAGCTTGCCGCATGCACTCATGCAAGGTCGGGCAGTGCTTTGGAAAGCGTGCCTGGCCCGAGAAGCACACCCACAGGTATGGCGGCGGCACGCATGTGCAAGCGGCCCGCACCGTCCACCCAGGGATACAGTGGGCAGGTGTGCAGGCCAGCCATGCCCTGCCAATCACGCTGCCACGGCGGGCCAGGCGCGCCTGGCCGGGAAAGCCGACCCACACGTACGGCGCGTTGGCGCCGCCGTAGACCGAGAAGCCGAGCTCGAGGAACGCGCTGCGCAGGATGTTGGCGTTCTCCTTGTAGAAGGCCACCAGCTCCGTCATCTCCCTGTAGCCGTCCGGCTGCGCGCCCGCACCGCCGCATCGGCACTGGGCGTCGGCCGTGCGTGTTATTTTCCCCCCTTTTTGGAAGAGTGGGCTGGCAGCGCCTTCCTGGAAGCTATGCAATCCCAAGCAAACCTGTGCGCCGCCAAACAATCCCATGCAACTCGCCCGTTAGGCCTCATGACTGCTCAGGGGCTTGGCGAATGCCACGCAACGACCTCCACACCAGGGTTTCAGCGTGCGCGCAAACTGTTTGGGGCACGTCAGAACCGTGCGGGCGCAGGGCGGGCGCGCCTGCAGGCACGCCAGCCCGCCGGCCTGCGCGATCACGCTGGCGCCGTTGTAGACGGTGGTCATGATGCGGTTGAAGTCGGCGATGACGGGCGCGCCGTCCGCGTAGCGCAGCGCCTCTGGCACCACCGTCCAGCCCAACCGCACGCCCGTGAAGCCCGCGTACTTGCTGAACGAGCACGTCTCGATCGCGCACTCCTCCGCGCCTGCGCGCGGCGCTTCGCGCGGGTCATGCGAGGGCGGGCCGTCGCACTCGCCCGGCCTAAACCATGGCATGCAGGACGCACAGGGCTGGCGCACCGCCTTGAGCGCATGGCAGGCAGTGCGACCTCACCAGCCCAGGCTTTGCGAGATACTGCGTGTGGGGACGGCACGCGCTGCTGCACATGCAGTCCTGCCCAGCTGGCGGAGTCAGGGAGCCACAGATTCGCTCCCAAAGTCTGCTGCGCAGCAGCATGATGTGCACGAGGCACTGCTCCCAGGCTGCAGTGCAGCCGTGCTTGCAGAGAGCCAATTTGGCAGCCTCCACAGGCGCTGCACGCATGCGCTGCCTCCTCGCCAGGGTTGGCGCCATCAGCAGCCAATCCAGGCCTCAGTGTGTGCCAGGCACTCGCATTGCCTTCAGCAGGCGCTGCCGCGCGCGCGTGCCTGGAATCTCGAAGATCGAGCGTGGGCAGTCAGGGTCGGAGATGTAGATCGCGTATGCGGCGTCGTAGATGATGATGGAACCCCTTTCCCGCGCATGCGCGACCAGCTCGGTCAGCTGCGCGCGCGTGGCGGCCGCGCCGGTCGGGTTGTTGGGCGAGCAGAAGAAGATGAGGTCGGTGCGCGGCACCTGCGCGCGGCGCGCCCCACCCCCTCGTTCACAAGCTTGCGCATGCCGGGCGCCTTGCCGTATGTAAAGCGATTCTTAGTCATGCGATGTTTACTGGAAACCTTTTTCATTGGGGCCAGCCAGGCAACAAAGAAACAAATAGGACCATGCTCAGTTCAATGCGCGTACCATGCATGCACCTACCGTGACACTGCTGGGCACAGGCAATACACAGGACAAGTGTGCAGCTGTGCGCGCAATCCTCACTTTCAAACCCAGGCTGGCAATCACCCACACGGCACAGACTTTGTGGAGGGAGCCAGACTGGCGCGCTGCCGAGGCGCGGCGCACCGTCTGCAGGTCCGGGAAAAAGTCGGTGTCGGGCCGGCAGGGCATGTACTCAATGCCGCCAAAGCCGCGGCCCTCCTGGTAGCCGCCCGTCATGCCCATGATCACTGACGAATCCACGTACACCGGGTAGCTGGGGTCCTGCGCGCACGCACCGCCTGCCTCTGTCCCAACTGCGCTCGGCATTGGCGAATGCCATGTATGCCTGGCGGGCTGTGCCCAGCCACGTCATGGCTGCAAAGGAGTGCGACCCCGGGAATTCATGACGTGGTCAGCCCGCATGCAAGCTGGCTGCAGGCAGGTCGTGCAGCGACCCACAGCCGTCTCGGTATGCAAGATGCCCCATGCACAGCCTGGTCAAGCCAGGGAGTGCCACGGCGGGCACGCCCGTGACGATGCGCAGCTTCTATGGGGCACACGTCACAGAGCGTGAGCCCTGAGCCCGCCAAGACCGCGGATGCAGCCGACTGCGGGTGCGCGCCTGGACGGCTACGCTCACGCCGGCGCCGAACATCATCTGCAACCGCCCGATGTCGCACTTGGAGCCGTCCGACACAAAGACCTCACCCGGCTTGCGGCCGACCGCCGCGTAAAAGCGCTCGCACAGCGCCGCCCGCAGCTCGCCGCGCCCCTGCTCCGCGCCGTACCTGGCGGCGGCGGGCGGGCAGGCCGGCGTCACCATGGCCTGCTTGGTGACTGGGTTACTGGGTGTGGCTAAGCTCAGGGCAGGGCCCTGCTTTTCAGTAGAGCGTGCACACCCCGCTGCTCGCTGGTATGCATAGCAAGGCCAAGCGCGAAGAAAGGAAACGCGCACGGTGCGCCGCCCTTCACAAGGCGGCCATTCATTTTATGGCGCTGACAGCCATGAGCCTTGTGAAGGGCGGCGCACTGTGCGACTTCCCTCTCTTCAGGATCGGCATTGCTATGCATACCAGCGAGCAGCGGGGCATGCAGGCCCTACTAGAATATAGTGGACCTGAAGCTCTCTCTGGACACGGTGAGTGATACACGAGGACGAGGTTTGCGGGGCAGCTGCCAGGACGCGCCCGCTGTAGCCCTCCAGCGTGCCCATGCCAGCCGCTGCAGCCTGCATCGCCCCTGCAATGGACTTGGGGATGGGCTCGGTGGTGTCGCCGATGCCCAGGCTGATGACCTTGGCGTCTGGGTGCTTTTCCTGGTGCGCACGGCGCCTCCTTGCAATCTGCGGGCCCGTCATGAGGTGTTAGGAAGCAGCGCAGCTGGCACAAGCACTTGGAACACTGCGGGTGGAAGTGTATCAAGTGCAGTTTGCGCACGACAGCGAAGGGGGAAAGGGCGCACGCCTCTGGGAAGAGATAGCCCGCCTGCAGCTTCCCGAAGTTGTCATTGCGCCGCACGCCGGTGCACACTGCACGCACGCACGTCTCTGCTGACTATCCACACTTGCACGCACGCCAGGCGCACCAGCAAGGCCAGGCCCGCCCGCTACCTTGCTGCTTCTCCGGCGCGGCCACGCAGCGCGTCCGCACCGCCGTGCACCTTGGCCTGCTGGCACAGCAGTATGCTCAGTGTGACTGACTGGAAACGCATGGTCTGATACATGTGAACATGCAGAAGATAGATACAAAGATACAAAGTACCTGCGCTGCAGCTCAATGCATCCCCAGCTTTGGGGTACGCGTGTCCCCCAGCAGGAGCTGGCTGCTGACATCCTGCAACCTTCAAGGCCTATGCAGCTACCGGGCGCATTCAGCTACGTATGCAGTCTTGCATCTCACTTATTCACTTGTGCGCAGCCAGGTTATTCAGCCAGGTCATGCCCCCGGCGGGCATCCAAATTTGAACTGGAGCCGAGTTCTGGCGCCAGTTTGAAAGTCGACACAGGGCGCGGACAGCGCCCCTGCGCGGCGCAGATGCACGCGGTCAGCCGCTTTGCGCGCCGCAAGCAGGCTGCGCCTGTGCGGCGGGTCGGGGCGCCGGAGAACGTGCGCTGGATGCTGCCGCAGGGGACGCCGCCCTCTTTGGAGCGAGCTACGTACCACTCAAAGGCGCGGGCCGCTCTGCTGCTGGGCCTGGCACGCCCGGCGGCGCTGCTGCGCACCGGACCTGGGTGTGCACTGCGCCATACTGCGCCGCTGAAAGCGCCGTCCTGGTGCAGCACTGCGGCAGGGTCAGCGTGGGCCAGTTTGAGCTGGGCGTGCGCGCGCGCAAGCCCGCCGCCACCTTCGGGCAGGCCTGCGGCGACCGCGCGCCGCGCCCGAGCGCCTTCCTGCGCGGCCACAGCCGGCCCGCGCTGCCGGCCCGTGCGCCCCTCGCAGGCGCTCCGCTTTCCCAAAGCACACTCTTAAAGCTCGGTTCCAGCCGTGCACAGCAAAGCTGACAGCCTGGGCGACCTGGTGCAGGCAGTGCAGCTCTGCACAGTTGCCTTTGTTTGCTCATGCTCTGTGTGTCGCGCGGCAGCGGGCCCGCCCTCGCGCGCGCGCCGGGTGCGCTGCGCGCCGGTGCCGCCGCGCGCCACGCTGCCTGCGGACGCGCCGCGTCCCGCGCGCGACTTTGTCACAGCCAACGCCGTGCGCGCCATCCTGGCGCGCCCGCCCGCGCCCGCGCCCGGGCCGCCGCGCTACGCACGCCGGCCGGGCTTCGGCCGCGCGCCGGGCTACCTGGCGCGCGCGCGCGCGAAGGCGGCAGCCGAGCGCGCGCAGCTGTCTGCGCACCTGCAGGCGCAGCAGCAGCAGGCGCGGCGCACATTGCTGCACATGTAAGCTGTTTAGCATCATTGACCAGACCAGGCCGTGGAGGAGCTTCAGCCTGTGTGAGCAGGCCGCAAGCCGCTCACACGTCATCATCCGCAGTCCACAAAGTTAGAGTCCTTGCATGGCCGGGTGCCTTGGTCAGAGCGGCCTCCGGCAACGTTCTGTGCGTGCCACACAGGAGGTGGGCGAGAGCGCACTGCCGCTGGCCGCGGACGAGCAGGCGGCGCTGCTGCGTGCGCTGAAGCAGCGCTGGGGCGAGGTCAACTCTGTGTACATGCGGCAGCCGTTCGCCAGCGACACGGGCGGCATGCGCCGCCGGCGTGAGGCGCTGGAGGCACGCCTGGCGCAGCTGGAGCGCGACATCCGGACGCTGCAGGCGGGCACGGTCCTGGTGCTGCAGCGCGGCTGACCAGCGCCGCCCGGCGGGCCATTGACGTTGAAGACTGTGGTGGGGAGCCAGAAAGGGCTCCTGGGCTATGGGTGGTGCTGCAACACATCCACTATTGGGGCGCCTCGGCATGGCGCTGGTGCTGCGCTGAGGTTGTTGGGAATGCCATGCATGATGGCGTGCGGGAGCTGAGCTGAGGGAGGGACGACTGGCGCAAGTGCTTGTGCTGCACCAGGGGATCGTGCTGCACCTGCCGCCATGTGTGCTCTGCTGCTTCTCAGCGAGGCAGGGCTGCGACAATCGTGGTCAGCAGAAATGCCTGTGGCAGGGCGCGGAAGGTTGCGATGGCTGGCGCGGGTGTCAAAGCCCTCAGCCCCGCCTGCAAGGGGGCGCTCCATAGTCAGAATTTCATGGCAGGGCTGAGGCTGCACGCTGCAATGAGCATGCACAGTATACAGCCCAGCAAGCTTCGCTCTTGCCGGATAGGTGCGAGGGCAGCCCAGTGCGGCGCTTCAGGCGGCGCTAAAAGGGTAATATGAATGTATGTGTACGTATGTTGATTTTCAGTGGCGGGGTTCAGACATGTGCACTGTCACGCCCCAAAGAGCCAATTGCAACTGGGGGGATGCGCTCTCACAATAGTCATCAACTTTGTCCTGACAACGGGGGTGCTGAGCCTGGATTATGGGCAACAGGTATATCATTGTCTGCGTGCTCATACCGTAGGAGTGCTGTGTACCTGACATCTGCCGTTCCATTAATATACCAGTCATGGGGGCTGTTCACGGGCGCAGCCCTGTGCAGGGCTGGGCGGCAGTGTGAGTGCACTGGGCGTGCTGTTGAATTCGCTTGCATAGGCTTGCTGCTGACAGCAACGTTTGACATCACAGCGCCGTGTCCCTATAGCCACTGGTCAGCCTTGGTTGGCGAACACATCCTGTGTTGCAGCCACACTGCTAATCGTCCTGCGCAGTCCTGACGGGAGCTGCCGCAACCAAGGTAGGAGCAGGCCTGCTGGTCAACTAGCGACACAAGTAGTACTAGTGCCGCTGATGGTGGGCTGGACGTCTGCGAGCTTCTTTGCGGACAGCCCAGCCAGAGGCAGCAGCATCAAAGAGCGCGTTGAAGAGTTCATTGCTGCGCAGCGCAACGGCCAAGGCGAGTGACGGTCCCTGCTCATCGCTTTTCTGCAACCAGTGCTGGTGCATGCACTCAAGGAGTGTGGTTTGGCAGGTGCACTGAGTCGTCCAATCGTGTGTGTAACGTCCGGCGGCACTTGCGTGCCACTGGAGCAGCGCTGCGTGCGGTTCATTGACAACTTTTCGGGCGGCACGCGCGGGGCGCTGTCTGCTGAGCACTTCTTGCAGGAGCGTGCCCCACACATCGCCCGCCAGCTGCGGCAAGTGCATGCAGCCGTGGCTGAGCTTTCCTGCCTGCAGTGCAGGCCGGCTATGCGGTCATCTTCCTGAACCGCAAGCACTCCATCCAGCCCTTCACCAAGGGACTGCCCAGCGGGCAGATCCTGGACTGCCTCACGCAGGTGCGCCGGCCAGGCTGCTCGCCAGCTCTTTGTTGACACAGCATCATGTTGTTTACCACGCCTTGCGTCCACCATGCTTTCACGTCGCGCCAAGCACGGAGACAGACACGCCCGGCACCTGCACTCCTTCAAGCGCTTAGTGCAGAGAGCAGAAGAATCTATCACTGGCAGCACAACGCATTCCAACCGAGTGCCGGAACGAATGAGGGGAGGTATCAGGACAGCAGCAGGGCAACAGCGGCACTTAGCGGCACTTGAGGGTCCTCGCAGGTGCTGGAGCCGGGCCGGGGCAGCAATGATGTACCAAATGGATCCGACCAGGCGGACCAGCTTGTGCGGCAGTGCGTGGCGTCGGCGCGCGAGGTCGCCGCGCGCGGCGTGCTGCTGCGCGTGACCTTTGAGACGCTGTTCGAGTATATGACGGTGCAGCCCCGAGCAGGGCTGGGTGCTCGGCAGTGCTCGCTTGATGCTGGCCAGCGCACAGTCAGCTTGCACCCCTTGAGCCTGCAGCTCTATCAGTGCTGTGCACAAGGTGTCATGCACACAATGGTTGGTATGGCACTGGGAGGCCAGGGCGCTCAGAAACAGAGAACGCCTAACACTAGGATGGCCTGCATGTGCGCATGCGCCATTGGCTGCAGCAGTGTATGCCTCCTGCCTCAATATATGACTGGGAAGTGTACACAGAGGTGGGCGCATCCTTACCATTGCCAGAGTAAGTTAGGAGGAAGGAATGTTGCTGAAAAGCTTGCTTGCAACAGCCATCTGCATGCAGCTTAACAGCCAGCTGCATGCAACAACTCGGCGCAAAACGGGTTCTGCTTGTGCTCTTGGCGCCCCGCGCATCAAAGTCTGTGTATTATCCGAAGTCATTTCCTTGTGTGCGGCAGTACTTGAGGGCCATCGCAGAGGCGCTGCGGCCCTGTGGGCGCGCGGCGGCCTTCTACCTGGCTGCTGCTGTGTCGGACTTCTTTATACCCTGGTCAGATATGGTGCGTACCGCTGTGCCTGCGTCGCCCTCGTTGGCACAGCACGTCTTGTGCACGTACGCACCGTCTTGCAACAGCTAACCTCCCACTGCCGATCAGTATTTCGCAGTGTGTCATGGTATGCGTTCCAGCAATCGCGCTTACGCGTGCGCGGCTGCCGCCATGCGCGCAGGCAGAGCACAAGATACAGTCGGCGGGCGTCGGCGACCAGCTCCACTTGGTGCTGCAAAAGGCGCGGCCGGAAGAGGAGGCCAGGCTCCCGCATTGGCCGTGTGGTATTACCTTGTTTCTTATGCTTGGTGGCGGGCTGTGCTGTCCTGTGAAAACAACGTCTTACATGCCCACGCACTTCATTTCGGCAACACCAGGATTTGTTTGTAGACCATGTGGACAGTGTGGTGGGCGCTCACAGGCCCGCCCAGCTGCACAGCTGCCGCCTCAGGAGCACCGCTGCTGCAGGACAGACGCCCAAGATGCTGAGCGACCTGCGCTCGTCCTGGGCGCCCGACGCGTTCGTGGTCAGCTTCAAGCTGGAGACCGACGAGGGGATCCTGGTGAAGAAGGCGCGTGCAGCAACGCAGCCAGAGCCTTGCACATATGCGGACGGCGCGCTCACGCCTGGCTCGGCCGCAGGCTGCCGGTGCGCTGGAGCGCTATGGCGTGCACGTCGTGGTCGCCAACATCCTGGAGACGCGCAAGGAGGTGGTGAGCCTGGTCGCGCCCGGGGTTGCCGGGGTGGCCGCCTGGCCCGCGGTGAGCCTCATCCGGCGGCCGCTCGGCGGCCAGGTGATCGAGGCGCCGCTGGTGGCGGAGCTGGCGCGGCGGCATGCAGTCTTCCAGGGCCTCTAGGTACTGATGCGAGTTAGGAACTCGTCACGCTTGCCTCATGCTCGCCCGCGCAGGTCTTCGCTGAGCTGCCAGTTGCCCATGAAACCTGCGCATGCAGCGACGCCGCGACCAGCAGAGATTGAGCGACAGACAAGCCATGTGACCATACGGCAGCCTTTACATTTGGTCTGCTGGTCTGCTGTGTCAGGATTGGCAGCCATATGCACGCCGCCAGGCTGCCGCAATGCGCATGCATGAACATCTGCTAGGCTCGCGTGCTTGAAGTGGGCCGTATATGCATGCTTTATCGAGGCTGTGTCTGCGCGTCCAGTCCTCACAAAAGTGCTTATCCGTGCGACTGCTCCTGGCCATTGCGGGAAGAGTCATGTCAGGGTGTAATAAAATAAATATCATAGTCGCGAACAGCACAGCTACATGTTACGCAAAAAGTTGCTTGAACACCCGCGAACATTATTACAGAGTAGCCAAAGGCAAGGACATGTGTTTGCGTGCTGAATGGCCCTACTGAAGCCATGTCATACCAGGTTGTCAACGCGGCTGATGTGCAGACCTATAGTAGGTAACACATGGTGTGTCGCTCTTCAAACCCGCTTGTCCGCTGGTCATCACAGACATCGTGCACCCTTATAAATATTAAGGTATAAGTTGTAATGACAAATGCAGCCTGCTCACAGGATGTTGCTCACTCGATCACTTGGTTTGACATGCATCTTGCACTTTTGAATACATGTATGGGCAATAAATGTAGCAAAGTTCATTGGGGGTAGCTAAAGAGGGTTCTGCCCAAATCAGCAGCCTGGCACTTGAACGTTCAATGGGCTCCTTGTGTCCGAGTAAGGGGGTGTTCATATAACGGGACGGGGGAGCGGGCGTTGGGAGGGATTGTCCCCACCATGGCGGGCTGTGCAGGTGTAGATTGTTGAAGCGTGTGCTAACGCCGTGAGCTCGCGGGGCATGGATGTGAAGACAATAACACCTGATGGTGCGCTCCGGCCTTTGCTATATGTCTGCGAAAGCTGGGGCCGCAGTGGATGCTGACTGCTTTGGCTCTGCGCAGGCTTCTTCCGGGTGTTCACTGCCTGCCAGGGCGACCCCAAGACACTTATTTTGGACGTCCGCAGCAGCAAGGAATATGCGCGCAAGCATGTGATGCAGGCGTACAACATCCGACTGGCTGCGAGCGGCGCAGCGCTGCTGGTCTGCCTCTCACGCAGCACTCGCAATGCTCCCATAGCTCCGCTGTTGAGGCATGACAGCGCAGGCACCTTTGAAGTGCAGTGCTCAGCTACCGTCAACGCCAACAGCCTGTGTGGCGCGCCACGCAGGACTACAGCAAGAACACGTACGACCTGGCGTGGTCCAAGGACTGCTGGTGGGACAGGCCGGTGGTCGTGTACGGCGCCGCCGGCCTGAAGAAGGATCATCCGGTGGTGCAGTTCCTGGCGCGCGACGACCACGCAAAGACGCTGGCAATCTACCGCGAGGGGTGCGCGTGCTGCAAGCCCCTGGCTTAAGCGCTTTTTTTTTGCCGCGCGCTGAGGCGGGGCGGCAGCTGCAGGCCCCCGGAGCTGAGCGCGCTGCCGCAAGGCCCCGCAGGTTTGAGGCGTTTGAGCGGCTGTACCCCTTCCTGTGCACCATCTCCACGCGGAACAATGCGGTCAAGCGGTGAGTGCGCTTGCGTCTTTTGGATGCTGGCGCAGTCTGAAAGCGGGTCTCCCTGCATGCTGACGCTGCTGGCGGAGCAGGTTCCCGGGCGAGGTCGTCCCGGGCATCCTGTACCTGGGCGACTGGGCGGACGCCGAGGCGCATGAGCGCCTGGATGAGCTGAACATCAAGCGGTGCGTTTGCTCTTGAGAGGCAATGTACTGCAGTGTTGAGGCTAAAGTGCTGGCAGCATGCCGGTGCTGCAGCGTCCATGTGCCATTATGAGCTGGCACGTCAACCTTCGCTTAAAATCACTACATGGCCATGCTTTCAGTGCATCAATGTCAATTAGCAGTGCACTGACACAACACAGCAGTGCACTGACACAACACAGTAGCACAAAGGTGTTTCAACAGGCTGAAACGAGTGTTATTAGACCACTGCCGAAAGCCGGTCAGTCGCGTGCGGGGCCAGGGTGCTGACGATCCACAACAACCCGGAGAACCTGCGCCTGCCGGCGCGCTTCCAGCGGCTGACCTTTGAGCTGGCGGATGTGGACACGCAGGACGTGTCGCCCTTCTTCGCGCCCTCCTACGACTTTATTGAGGGCGCCCGCGCCGCTCGCGAGGGTGCGCGCCGCTCCAAATTCCGTGCTGTAGCAGGGTTGAAGGCTCAAAAGGCAGCGATGCAGAGGGCTTCCAGTGGAGCTGGCACCTCTCGCTTGTGACCTTCCATACCCTTGCTTTGCACGTTGTGCTGGCAAGGTCTTCACAGCCCCCTGTGTGCGCGCGCAGCGGTCCTGGTGCATTGCGGCGCGGGCGTGAGCCGCTCCGCAGCTCTGGTCATCGCGTACCTCATGCGGCGCTTCACGTGGCCGGCGGAGCGCGCGCGCGAGCACTGCCGCGCACGCCGCAGCCTGGTCAACCCCAACCAGGGCTTCTGGCGCCAGCTGTGCGCGATTGAAGCGCAGCTGGGCATCACGCAGCGGTGCGCTCATGCTGCCCGCCCAATCGTCCTGCTGAGGCTGCTGTTGAGCCTAGGTTATGCAGCTATGGCCTGTGTGCTCGCTGCATGCACCATCAATTTGGCCTGCACTGAAGCTGCCGCCACGCCTTGCAGAACACAGCATGCCACAATGGCCCAGCAGTTCTGTTGCAGAACGACGGACAGTAGATGCGGAGCACAGGGAGCATGTAGACCTGACCTTCTCATCTTTGTCACCAGCGCCATGCGCAAGGGTCCACAGCTCATGTCATTACCCTGGGGTTGACCTGCCGCCCTGGCTGCCCAGGAGCGACCCCACCGCGACCACCGACTTCCACGGCCTGGACGCGGCGCCCGTCGTGCTGGCGCCCGGCGCGGCCGGCGAGCGCGTGGCGGTCGCCTTTGTCGCGGCGGGCAGCGGCGGGGCGGCGGGCGCCGCGTCGAGCAGCCAGCATGCGGCAAACGGCGCTGCAAACGGCGGCGGTGGCGGCGGCGGCGCGCGCGCCCAAGACGAGGGCGGCCGGGAGGCGCGCCGCCGGCGGTCTGCGGAGGCCGACGGGCGGGAGCGCCGGCGGGCGGGCTCGCCGGGGCGTGGCAGGGGCGAGGGCGAGGAGGAGGGCCGCGGCCGGCGGCAGGGCGGGCGGGACGCGGAGAGGGGCGCCGACAGGGATAGGCGCAGGGGTAGAGACGAGGACGGGGACAGGGCAGCGCTCCGCGATCGTGAGGAGCGCGAGGATCGGCGCGGCCGCCGGCACAGCCGCAGCCGGAGCGCGCAGCGCGGCGGCGGCGCGCGAGACAGGGACGGGGACAGGCACAGGGAGCGGCGGAACAGGCATGAAGACGCCGAGCCGGACGGGCGGCCGGTGAAGCGGCGGCGGGAGGCGTCCCCGGCGGGGGGCATGCGCGAGGAGGACGAAGGCGCATTAGGCGGAGCATCAGCGGACACGCCCGAGCAGGCGCCGGCGCCCGGCGTGGTGCTGGAGGTGCGGCGGGAGGGGAAGCTGGTCGGGAACCTGGAGCTGGGCCTGCGCGAGGCCAAGGACAAGGCGCGGGGCCCCGTCAGCAGCCCTTCACCCGCTCGCCCTGCATCGGCGTCGCTGCACATGCTCTAGTGGGCTGAAGCGCGAGCAGTCCGGACCTTTGCCTGAGCGAGACCGAGTTGTGGGCAGTGCGGGCGGCCTGCAGCAGTTTGGCGAGTATGGCATATGCAGGCTCGTCCCATGCGCTAGGGTTGCATGTGGGGGGACCATGGCACGGGGCGAGGGTCGCTTCCCGCTCGTGCGCGGGAGGTCTGCGCGCCCCGGCCTGCTCGCATGCGACATGCGCGCGGCAGCGCCCACGATGCTTCATGGTGCTCCGGCGCATCTAATGCCGGCGTGTCATCATGACAACAAGCTGCGCCGCCGACGCTCCTGGGATGAGGGTGAGCCCAGCCCCGTCCTGAGGGTAATCACAGCCCCGCCCGCGCCGCGCAGGTGGTGATCGGGCGCGCGCCGGGCTGCGACATCGTGCTGGAGCACCTGTCCATCTCGCGCCAGCACGCTGAGCTGACCACCGACCTGGCCGGCAACCTGTTCCTCACCGATCTGGGCGCCGGTGCGCCGCGCGCGCTGGGCCCTGCAAGGGTTGCCGCCTGCCCTGGCCGGCGACCTGTTCCTCACCGACCTGGGCGCCGGTGCGCTGCGCGCGCTGCGCCCGCAAGGGCCGCGGCCTGCTCTGGGGCCAGGCGTGCTGACGCGCGCGCCGTGCACGGGCGGCCGCTGGTGCCAGGCATAGGTGTGGGTTAGGGAAAGGTTGTGCGGTGCATCAGGCTGCATAGGCTGCACTCTCTCGACGTTGCGCACATGCGGCCACTCCGGCGTCCATGCAGGGCATGCAGTGCAGCTGCGACACAATGGGCTGGTAGATCAATCATTTATGATTTTAAGCGTAATGTTTCGGCATCGCAGTGTGCAGGGTGTCCACAGGCGCCTGCAAGCCACAGAGCGCTCTCCCTCTGTGCGTGCAGCGCACCGGACCAACATAGACGGCGTCTGGATCCGGCCAAACGTGGCGCGGCAGCTGGCGGTGGGCGCGACCGTGCGCTTCGGCGCCAGCACGCGCGAGTACAAGGCGCGCTTCGCGCTTTCAGGGCTGCTTCTGCTACTACAGAATGCCTCATGTCTTGGCGTAGGGTTAGGATCAGCGATGGCAGCAATCAAAAGTACACAGGGGCAGACATCCTTGCGTGTGCCGGGCTGCAGGTGCTCCAGGTGCCGCGAAGCCTGAAAACCTAGCAGCGCCCCGTGACTGCGTGAGGCCGCGCATCGCCGTACAGTACAGTGCAGATGCCTTTGCTCATTGCTCGTCTTGGAGCCGTATGGTGCAGTGCGCAAGTGTTGCTCGTTGCATGTTCTGTCTGGAGCGCAAACGAATGCGGGTGTGGCATGGCGCTCAAGTCCTTGCGGGTATTCATCAACTTGCAAAATTGATGTAAAATGCACACACTCTCACAGCTTGGTCCGGAAGTCTCACCATCTCACACATGTTTGCATCATGCTGGACTGCTGCCTTCGTCGACGTAGTCGTTCGCGCTGCCATACTTGAAAGCGTCCACCTGCGCAGCCAGGTCGAGTTTCAATCGAGCCAGACAGTTGAAGCCAGACTTTTGAACTTAAGGTCGCGCCTCCATCCAAGCAAACACAGGCAGGGCCAGGAATGCAGCGCACCAGGCAGTCCCAGCGGAAGAGCAGCGCCGGGAAGGGCCCCAGCAGGATGCGGTGCGCCGGCCCGACCAGGGTGGCCAGGCGGAAGAGCGCGTCGTACAGCATGATGCCCAAGAAGTTGCCTGCGCCACCGACAGTCGAGTGCACACACGCGCCGCCCTACACGTACAGCATGCGTTGCTGCTTGCAGTGCATACAAGCAGGTACACGCACGCTGCGAGTGCGCTGCGCCAGCACTGATCGATAGCAGCGTCGGTATCAAAGCCTGTGCCTCTGACGGCATGTTGACGTGATCATGACACGCAGTTCATAGCCAGGTGGCGCACCGACAAAGCCGGCGCCGGCCGCGGGCGACCGCAGGAACAGGGTCATGCGCAGCAGCTTCCCGGGGCTGCGTCGCAGCACACCATGGTCACTTCATGTTGACATGTTGCCGGTGACACGCAGTGCACCAAGCAGATTGCAGATCAATGGACATGGGTGATGGACATGGGTGCTGGGTTGACAGGCTCAGGCGCCATGTGCGACAGGAGGTCTCACCTCGTCGCGACCTGCTTGGCGACGATCCTTGCCAGCAGCGACCACTGCAGGTAGTCCTGCATGAAGGGCCGGTACACGGCGGGCCCCATGTCGCGCATTGCCGAGAAGCTGGATGCCAGGTAGTCCGGGATGATGTCCGCGTCAAAGTCCGGGCCGCTGAAGTCCTGCCGGGCGCCGCGGGGCACATTGTGGCGCCGACCAAGAAGCACCCAGGGCCGTTACCATGCGCATGCGACACAGGCCCTGCTCGGATGCCAGTCCCAGCCCATTTTCATGGCTTTGGGGCTATGCACATGCTTGCGCGCTTGTGTTGGGCGCTCAAAGGGAACAGCCGCCTGCTGCTGCCGCGGCCGGGGCCGGCGCTTGCTCTAACAGCGGCGGCCAGCAAGAGACGCGCGCGGACGGCTTGCACTCCGCGCCGCTCGGCAGCCCATGGGGCGGCCCCAGCCCTGACAGGGCTGCCCGGGCCCGGGCGCGGCACCTGGTGCGCGCGCGTGCCCATGGTCTGCTGCATCGCGTTGGTCATGGAAATGGCCGGGCTGCGCGGCTGAAGCAGGCCCAGGGCGCCCCGGCCGACCAGGCCCTCATCCAGCGCGCGCTCCAGGCCGTCAGTAAGCCGCGGCAGGTGCCGCGGCAGGTGCCGCGCCATGGCGCCGAAGCCTGCCGCGCATCGACAGCCGGTCAACGGGCTAGGTCTCACAGCGACGCCAGCTGCACAACAAGGAAAAGTGCCGCCTGGCGCCGAATTGACCCACGCGCAGCCAATTCCGGCAGCAAGCAGTGTGTGTGTGTGGCGCTTATGCAGTGGCGTCCAGGCAGAAAAAGGCTGCGACAGTCCTTTCCAAACACCACGACTGTGCCGCACTAAGTTGAAGAGATGTAATCAGTGCAAGAGATGTAAAGGAAGAAAAGAAGTAGGGCCATGTCTGTGCGCGCCCGGCACCTGCAAAGCTGAGCGCCGAGCGGTTGCCGGCGGAGTCTCCGACGTGGATCAGGCGCGCGGTGACCGGCTGCAGCGGAGAGTCGTACCTGCACGCGCCCGTTCCTCTCCCCCGTGGCGAGGTGAAACGGCAGGCGGCAAGTGCCAGTAAGCGACCGCGCATGTTGGGCATCGCAGGGGTCCACCTGACGGCAGGGCCAAGCATGCAGCAGCCCAGAAGACCTGCACAGGATGATGTGCGAGCGCGGCGGGTCCCAGCGCCGCGGCGGCGGCCCTGGGGTCGCACCAATTGGGCACAAAGCCGTAGAATGCGCGCTGCAGCGCCACGCCGCGCAGGTCCGGCACGCCACGGTAGCGCGGCAGCAGCGCCACGTAGTCCCGGAACATGTCCTCCAGGCTGGCGCGCCCTGGCGGGCGGGGTGCACGGCTAGG
>JAABUY010003784.1_pt1 | contig 16301 bp, 11 predicted proteins | sample 5560271 | NCBI WGS metagenome assembly JAABUY01 (sample SAMN10711886, study PRJNA513374) | rock metagenome | isolation source: Antarctica rocks | place: Antarctica: Victoria Land, University Valley
AGGTTTGACAGTTTTGACAGCCGGACCAAAAGGCACAACATCGCGTCTGTAGACAGATAACATAAAACACCACAGCTTTCCAGATAAACACTATGTAGTAGCAATCGACTAGAACGATTAGAACATAGAAAAAAATGAAAGACTCGTAGAAAGAGGCACGTGGCCATGCAATGAAGTAAATGATATTGAACAATCGATGCGCAACACTCATCTTTCCCAGCTCTCCGTGCATTGCTTCTGACCTACAACTCTCCCAATACAGAATACACACATCATCCACCCTATCCCTCCAACCCTCCACACCCAAGATTTCAATCTAAATCTCGACCCTCTACCCTCCACACACAACAATATCCTACATCCTAACCCATAAGACTCTTCACTGAACCTTCTGTTGTACTTCTCACCCCCTATCACCGTCTTTTGAACATAGTTCCTTCTATTTCCCTCTCGCCAGCTTCACTACCCTTTACACGGCCTCTTCTCGGCCGGCAACGAGATTTACCTGTACGAGGTGCTGGCTAAGAACCTTCTGCAAGCAATGGTTGTCAGAAGAGCTGAAAATTCTCATCGACAGAGCAGTAACAGCGCTTTACCCACGCGTTGAGCTCATACACAGTCGAAAAGTTCATATGGCTAGATGACCATGTGGTCAAACAGCGAACGAAAGCTCACGTCGAAGTGACCAGCTTTCACAATTTCGATTTGTCTATGTGACCACTTGGTTATATAGACAGTTCACGCGCTCGTATGCACATTTTATCGATGTGACTGCACAACGAGAAGATATCATTGTATTTGAAAGTCTAGTTCAGTTTTCGAATTTTAGCGAATTTGACGGGAAAAACTCACAAATCAGTCTCAAATTTGATGCAAATAAAGCAAATATTTAAATATTATTCTCACACTTTTAAAACATCTTAAAGCTTCATTTTTGAAGTTATACAAATCTCAATCTTACACAAAAGCAATTCTGTGATGATTGAGTTTACAAAATAAATAGATGAGATCTGTAAGAATGATATAACAATGTGATATTCTAAGCAAACACAGAATGAATATATATTATGATAGAGCTAATTATTAAGAAGCTCTCAATAACTTGAGAAAATTGATCAACTATAAAGAGTTTGTCAAGCATTGTCAAGTTGAACATGACATAATTCATGACATATTAAGTTAAAGATATGACATAGTCTAAATGATGTCTTGACAAAGTCATAAAGTTTCAGAGCTAATTCAGATTTGATCTTCAATTCAATCTTTGACTTTAATCTTTGATTTAATTTCTATGAGTCAATTCATCATGACAATTATTTTCTTTTTTAAGTGAGTTCATTCTTGATCTCAATAATTAATGTCTTTGTTTACTTTGATAAATGATGATGTGCATTCATTGATTCGCTCTAGAAGCTCTTGATAAAAATCTTCAAATCTTTGTAAGAAAACAAGAAAAAAAGAAACTTTTGATTGAATGATGATTCATCTTTGATTATAATGCGTATAAATGACATTATAAATAATATATATGATGTGTAATTGATGTAGATGACAGCAATGATGACGTGTAAATAGCATATAAACATTGTTTATTTTTCAAGTAAATGATGTTGTTGAAATAATAAAGTGTAACAAAAGACGTAAGATTCTAGTGAAAATAGTGAAGAGAAAAAAGATGAAAGAGATACAAAAGAAATTAATTAATCAGATCTTTCAAGAAATTGCAAGCATGTCGATGATGCAACAAGATCTAATAGTGTCGCTTCGCAAGCTTGAAAGCGAAGACATCGCACTTCACATGATGAGCTTGAAAGCTCGAGCAGCTTTAGAAAAGTCTCAGGCATGAGTGAAGAGAATTGCAAGCTCAGCGCATGTAGTGCGTAGAAGCTTCGCGATATTAGCACATGATGTACACATCACACTGAACACAAGCAATCAGAAGATGATCATCAAAAGACTGATAAAGAACAACGCGAGACTTCATGAAAATCTAAAGATGCTAAGAATAGCTTGACTCAAGAAAATAGTCGAAAGTGAGAAGATTTACTTATCACTCATCGTAGAGATCGCAATCAAAACGATGATGAATCGACTGTTAAACGTAGATATGCTGAACTCGTATCAAGAATGCTTATGCAAGTTGTTTGAAAAGAACTGTCGTATCACACAGTGCTATAGATGCTTTGAGTTTGATCATATAGCTAGATTTTGCAAAAACGAAGAGTGCTGCTTTAAATGCACAGACAAACATCACATTGAAGAGTGCGCTGTGTCAATAAATAGAAGACGATGCGTGAACTGCAACAATAGTCACGAACTCTGAAGACACTTATGCTTCAAGTGAAAACTATAGATAAAGCAATCAGAAGAAATCTTTCAAAATAAATCAATCAGATATTCTGAAGCGTTGAAAGACAATCGCTCATTCTCTTCTTTCTTTCTGAACTTCTTGAGTTCAATGAATCTCATAAGTTCAATGAACTCATTGAGTTCAATGAATGTCTTGATGATGACAAGCAGTTAAGACGTCAACGAGTCAACATGACAAGTGATGAAAGTCAAGAAAAGACGAGTTGATTACTCTTCAAGCGTGATTAGCGACTCAGAAAACATGACGTCTGAACAGATACAGAAACATCAAATCAGAAAATGCGAAAAACTTTCAATGACTAAAAGCATACAAAAAGCTGCTTCTGTGCAGAATCAACAACAGCTACAGATATCTTTATAATAAATCAAATCTTTTTGCGAATTTTACAGTACAACATCAGAAAGTCATTGAAAATTCAAAAATCGTTTCTGATAGACAGAGAAATTCGTAAATTTAACATAATAGTCATTCAGAAACAAGATTGCAACATTAACGTTTTACAGACATTTAGCTTGACTCACAACTTCTTTCATCTAGTGAGAAACTCATCATCTCAAGCAAGAACATGCATTTATATCAACAAGTATCTAAAACTCAATCAATGAATAATGAAAATCATTGAATCAAACATCTGCTTAATCAAGCTACAAACTAGCAACTCAAAAGACGAGATACAGACACTACAACTTATAAACGTCTACAACTCGTGCTCGCTGTCTATCATTTTCACAGAAGAATCATCTACTATTTCTCGTCTGAACGAACTAATCAAAGATGACTGTGAACAGCTAATCATAGAAGATTTCAATCTGCATCATTTATACTGAGAAGGCAGAAGATGCTTTACTTATCACACAGCGACTGATGCTTTACTAGACATTGTTATGAACGTAAGACTAAAGCTACTGCTTGAATCAGACACAATTACTAAAGAGACTCACAATCAGCTCACAACAATAAATTTAGCGTTTGACAGCAAGAAAATACAGTTCATGATACACAAATGTAAGATGAGAACTGATTTGCATCAAAAATCTGATCATCTTTCGATTATCATGAAGCTGTGTCTATGCACATTCTTTATGCAGTTCACGACTTGTTGATTATGAAAGAAAATGAACACAGAAGCATTAAACACTCATTTAAGAATACATTTTCTTGTCGATCATCTTCTCAATGACAAGACAGCGATAAATGACAGAGTAGCTGAGATCACTCATGCATTACAAGAAGTCATCGAGAAGTCTACTTCTTGAGCAAAATCGTTGAATTGAGCATGAGACTTCTGAAATCAAATCTGCTCGAAAGTTGTGACGAAATCGCGACAACTATGAGTCATATGAAAAATGCAGAGTACTTTAGAAGCATGAAACGACTATCTGAAATACAATGATCACAAAAACAAGATCATTAAAGAAGCAAAACGTTCACATTTTAAATTACAGATGCATGAGCTGAGCAACGAATTGAAATCAATTTGATGCTTCGCAAAATGAGTCAGAATCGAAAGTCAGCTACTCAAGAAACTTTCGCAGTTTTCATCACTAAAGAGCGACGATTTCGATCACATAGCAGATTTATTCGAAGAAAAAACAGAGATTTTACAAAAGAAGTTCTTCTCATCATCGTCTCAGACAGACATCAGTGACATTTCAAAGTCGTTTATATCACTGACAATGTTGTTCAATTCAGTCTTATTGCAAGATGAGATGAGACAGATGATTCAACGAGTAAAAGTTGATAAAGCATCAGAAGCATTCAAAATTTCAAATAAAATGCTTCAAGCGAGTCTAACAGAACTGACTTCAATACTAATCAGATTGTTCAACGCATGTGTAATTCACAAATATTACTTGAAGCAGTTCAAAAAAGCTCAAACAATAGTACTATGCAAATCAAAGAAGAATGACTACATTGATTCAAAAACATATTGATTCATTGCTTTGCTAAACATCATGAGTAAGACACTGAAATCAATCATGATTAAAAGATTAAGTGACATTACTGAGACTCATCACATGCTTTCGAACGCTCAAATGAGAGCGAGACGTAAGTGATTCATGATCTCAGCGCTGAATCTACTAGTAGATCAAGTACACGCAGTATGAGACTGCAAAATCAAGTACGTGATCTTTATGCTTAGTCTAGACATCGCTGAGATGTTTAATCATGTTTCACACATCAGACTTCTGCACATTCTGAGAATGAGAAGAACATTGAACTACATAGTTGAATGAACTTGCAGCTTTCTGAAAGACAGAGAATCATTGCTGATGTTTGATGAATAAATCAGCGCGATGCAACGAGTAAACGCTGACATATTGCAAAGATTTCTCATATCATCGATTCTTTTTCTATTCTTTAACGCAAGCTTAATCGAAAAATGCGAAGCTTTAGAAATCAAAATCAAAGTGCTTGACTTCATAAATGACATCAATATTCTGATTTATGACAAAATCACAGAATCAATCTGCAAAACGCTAAGTCGAGCACACAACGTCTGTGCGAAGTGAGTTCGAATTCATGATGCTACGTTCGCTTCAAAGAAATACAAACTCACACACTTCACTCGCAAGTCAAAAAGATTTGACATGACAGTCAGTTTACGCATAGAAAACTCAATAATAAAGTTGAAATTGAATGTACAAATTCTTGAAGTTCAACTGAACATGAAACTACAATGAAATTCACATCTTCGTCAAATAGAAGCAGATCATGTCATCAAGATGCTGATGCTTAGTCAACTTGAAATCTTCATCTGAGAAGCTACATTCGCAAAAGCAAGACAGATATACTCAGTGATGATAAGATCAGAAATGACGTTTGAAGCATCAATATGACATCAACGTGATAAAGAAGAAGAATTGTCGAGTAAGAAACGAAGACTAGAAACTTTTCAGAATCAAGCATTGCATCATGTGATCAACATCTTCAAGAAAGTGAACATCAAAATGCTGAAAGTTGAAACATATACATTCTTGCTACATGTTTGTTAGGGGCCAGCATAGAGCGAGTCAATATGGGTGTCATTTAACTAGAAGATAAATGCTAAGGAAAGAAGGTAGCTACAGGAAAGAAGCTGGCTACATATGTGCGTCCCTTAGCCGACGCTAGGCCCGATAGGGACTAGTCAAGGTGACGGAGCGAGGGTAGGTCTGGCAGGGCTAGAAGGCTGAGCCTGGCAAGGCTAGGATCGTGACAATGTTCATCTGAACAAGCTACAGAATCAAGTCACACTACGCAGTTGAATCAATGACAGAACACAGAAGACTTGATGAGCATGTGAGATCATACATGCTCATCTGATAGAAACTAATAGACTCATTTTTTGCTCTTCAATCTTCAAAAAAATGACGTTTCTGAATGTTTCAATTTGCAAGAGAACAAAAATACAGTCTAGATGCAGACAACTTAATCTCTTAACGTTAATTCAAACAAGTGAATGTGCAATTGCACAGTTTCATAAAAGTCAATGAGATCTTTGATGAAAAAACTACAAGAAATGCATCGCAGACATTAATGCATCTTTCGCTCAAAGATTTCATCTATTCAAGAAGTCAGTAAGAATGCGTGATGATTTTCAGAAGATCAAAAGCATTCTTGCAACTCACATCAGAATCAAGCGCATAAAGCTGAATGTTTATCTGCACTCAAGAAATGTATTAAGCGCGAATAGCTTTTGATGCGACTGCGAATGAAGTCATCAGACAGTCAAGCATATTCTGATGCACTGTTCAAATTGAACGCATCTTTGATTGAATATGCTACGAGACGTTGACTTCACGAACTATTGAATCATTGTCTCAATCACGAAGAATCTCAAGACAACAGCGAGAATGATGATGAAAACGAAGCTGCTGAAGCAGTTTAGAGTGACAAGAACACTCATTCTCTAACGTGCAATCATCATGAACAAATTTGATACAAAGTCTCAGTTTTATCATCTTGACTGCATGTAGCAGTCGTATAGACAGCGAGCGATTTTATACCTCAGAGAATTTTGTTCACTCGATACACATAGCATAGATTTTTCTCATGAGTCGATCTAATCGATGTCATAAGAGTGTATGAATTATTATTATTATTATTATTATTATTATTATTATTATTATTATTATTATTATGATAAAGTGTAAACAAGAATGAATAATAATTGTTGATTTGTTTATTGCTCTTTCAGTTTTTCTTAACTTCTCATTTTCTTTAACTTCATCTTTTTTCAATCATGATAATATTTTTATCATTGTATGATTACTTTTAACAAACTTTGAGTATATCTGTATTATAAGAGTAAGAGATTTAAATCATGAGTCATGAATATGCAGTGATGCTTAAAGAGAGTTGTAAGATGATGAAGTTGACTGATGATTGAATCAAGATCATTATGAAAGTAAGTGATGTTACAACTTGAAGTTTCACAACTATTACTGCAATTAACAGTATCATAAGTTTGCTCAAAAGACATTGATTAAATGTAATAATCATGATGTTGTTGATGTTGAATTGCTTGTGATGATGCAAACATCATCAAATTCTGATTGAAAACTCATTACTTTTACTATTTAAACTTTTGAGTACATCTCAGCTATTAAAGAGAAAATTTAAAAGATGATGAAAGAAGAAATAATTACTGATGCTTCATTGATGATCTTGTTGAACTCACAGACTTCGCGAAATCAAAGAATGATGATGAGATTTGCTTATTTCACTTCTTGATATCGTTACTGATGCTTTTCAGCTGTCAATTGTAAAAATAAGTGAAAAAAGTGCTGCTGATTTTAAAATTCTAAATAAAGTGATTTGTATAAAATGTGCTTAAGTTTTACACATTGAGAATAAAGCATCGCTGTGTGATGTCATCTTTCAAAGAAAGACAATGTACAAGAAGTGTGCTTGCTATGCAAGTAATGAGAGTTTTTGTATTGCAGTGAGTATATGTCAGAAACTGAGTTAGACTAAAGATACTATCAATATAAAAGATTGATATTATTATTACTTTGATAAAATCTAAATACAAGACAATACATTAGATAATGTATAAGATGAAAGACAAAAAGTGAAAGAAAAGAATGAAAACTCAACTTCTATATACATGAATTAAGCAGAATCAAGACTAAACAATAGTTTTGTTGACTTAAGATTGCAGAAGTTCATGCACATGACTGAAATAATTGAAACAAAATTGTTGAAACTAAATTAAAATGATGATGATTAAATTAATGAGTTGATTCATTGAACTGCAAAATAAATTCAATGAATCAAGATTATTTAAAACATTAATGATTTATGTTTTAAATTGAATTGATGATCTGACATCATGACAGTAACTTCTCTCTTCAAGATTGAGTTTTTGCAAAATAATGAAAAGAAACAAGATGAAATGAGAAAGAATTGAAAATGAAGATTGAAATGAAATGAAAATTGATGTGAATGCATTTTAATGTGATGAAGCACAGATGAAACTAGAATAAATCTGAGTCATATTTGAGTCAGATTTGAGCAAGATGTCTGAAGAATAAAACAAGATGAGACGCATTTTAATGTAATGATGCACAGAAAATTGAAATACATCTGAATCACATTTGAGTCAGATTTAAACAAGATATCTGAGTTAAATCTAGACAAGATCTGAGTCAGATCTGAGCAAGAAAGAAATGAAATGCAGTTTAATATGATGATGCACAGATGAAACTAGAATACATCTGAATCACATCTGAGTCAAATTTAAACAAGATATCTGAGTTAAATTTAAACAAGATCTGAGTCAGATCTGAGCTGAGTTGAGATGATAAAGATTGAATTTAAAGTTCTTGACATTAACATTGAGATATCACACATGACAGTACATGTGATTCTTCAACGACAAAATTGACGAAATGATATTCATTAAGCATTTGCTCACAATTATTCAGAAGATGAAAAGACTTTCAAGTAGAAAAGTGATTTTCTCAATCAATGTAATATTTGAGTAAAGATGAATTATAGTATCTATCATGCTTGAAGTTTAGTATGCTGTTTACATATCAGAATCTTTCATCATTCTTAACAACAACAAGTTCTTAAGATTTTTGATATTAACTCAAAAGAAAATCACTTGTGATATGATTCAAAAGAATGACATAAAAGATTGAATAAATCTTCATGAATGTTGAAAGATTTAACTCAATGATCAGAGAATTGATTTTGAAAACACGTTTGATCTTGAAAAAATCAACGTTATAATTGTTTAACTTGACAGCAAGATGAGCGATGCTGAGATTGCAAGCATTTAATCAGACTTCATCTTCGATGAAGTATTTAAAACAAGAATGACAAGAGAGATTAATATTGAATTTGTAAATGATCTGAGCTATAAGCATCTCATCATGTAGATGCTCAGTTAATTTCTTCATTTTCTTGATAAACTCTTTGACATTGATTAACTTGTCTCAAGCTTGAGACATAAGATTCTTGAGCAGAAATTCAGAAAACTTGAAATTTAAACATGAGTTCTGACTTGAATTAATCAAGAAGAATGATGTTAAAGTGATTAATGATGATGCATTATTGATGATGAATTTGACTTCAGATAGTCACTTAGCTCAATCATTCTGCATGTAGTTGATGAAGACTCAAAGATAATGCTTCATGACAGCATTGACTTTCTCAATTTGATCATCGATTTCAAAGTGATACATCATTGATAACTTAATGTTTATCTTCAGCATTTTACACATATGCTTTCAGACATTGAAGATGAATTGTGTGTCTCAATCAGACATGAAGAACTCAAGTAAATCATGATGTTTTCAAACATGAGCATAGAAGCAGTTAATAACTTCTTCAACTTTCATAGAAGTGATGAAGACTAAATGTCTCATTTTGATAAAATAATTGACAAAAACTAGAACATATTTATATGTGATATTCATGAAGATACTGAGCGATAAAGAATTTACATAGTTTATGAAGATATCACGTCAACGATATTCAAGAATTGAAAGAAAACACAATCATTCTTGAGTTCATTGTCTAAAAAGTTTAAAACATGTGCATACATGACAGTTTTGTATGAAAAGTTGAACATACTTATAAATGTTTAATCATCAGTAAACTTGATTGATCAGTTCATAGCTTTTTGCTCTTTCTGAGTGATCATCAACGACATTATCATGAGCAAGCTGAATGATATGAAGACATAGTTTATTTGAGTTGAGCACATACTTTCTTTCTTGAAAATACAGATGATTCTCATGTTCTTCACACTCAATTAGAAAGATTTTGTTGTGATGTCATGCTTCATTGCAAAGTACTTCAATTATCTGAGTTACAAATTTGTCATTGATTTCAATTTGCTTTCACAATGTCTGAGTGAAAGTATCAGCAGAATTTTCATCAAGATTCAGAATGTCTTAATCTAGCTGAGACTTGATGTTTTCAACATTAAATTCTTCAATTTCTAAATTCATGAAAACTAGAATTTGCAAAAGTGCTGAGATAATTAAAAACAGATGTAACTGAACTGAATTTAAAGCGATGATTTGTGATTGAAGCTTCATGACTTTGATGTCAAAGATGTCAAGAGTGAAATGTTTAATAATATTAAGATTTAAAACATGAGTTTTTAGAATTGTTTGATGTTGATATTGATGTTGAGAATTGAATGTATTCTTCTCTTTAAAAAGATCTTCTGAGCAACGTGTCAGAGCATTCAACTTATCATTGATCTTGTTGAGATGATAATCGATGCAATAGTTGAATCTAAACAGAAACTCACTTCAATGAGCTTGATGATGACTCAACTGCTTAATTGACATGAAATACTTAAGATTTTTGTGATTCATGATCATTTCAACAAAATAAATAAAGTCTTCAAGTTCTGATCATTATTTCTTGAAAGCACAAACAATGATCATGAGTTCTTTATCGTAGATCTCATAGTTACACTCGACTGAGTTATGCTTCTTTGAAAAGTAAGCGACTGAATGAAGAATCTCATTCTTATCATATTGAAAAAGAATGTCTTTGAACACATAGTTCAAAGCATTGATTTCTATCACAATTTTATGATCTGAATTATAGTGACAAAGAATAATCTTGAAAGTGAAGACTTTTTTAAGAATGTTGAATGCAATCTGACATTTCTGAGATCAGACAAAGAGTACATCTTTTCTGATGAGACAAGTGAGCGAGATAGCTATTCTACTATAGTTATAGATGAATCTTCTATAAAAGTTTGTGAAATCTAGAAAACTTTGAACATCTTTAACATTGATCAAGATGAATCAGTTGACAATGATGTTTATCTTAGAAGAATTTATCTTGATCTTTTTGATGATGATTATCAATTCTAGATACAAGACTTGAGTGATGTGAAACTTGCATTTTATTATATTCATCTGAAGATTTGCTTCTTGCAGCTTTCACAGAATGAGCTTGATATAAATTTCATGCTCAAGTTTATTGTTGAAATAGATCAAAATTTCATTCAGATAAACTGTACAGAACTTATTTAAATGTTTGCAAAAAGTATTGTTGATATACTTCTGAAACAAGACAGACTCATTACATAGATTGAAAAGCATGATTAAATACTTGAATAATTTAAATCAAGTGTGAAAAATGATGAGAACTTCATCTTCTTCTTTGATTCAAAGTCAATTGAATGCAAAGATGATATTCAGCTTGATAAAGATTTTAGCTCGACTTAAATGATTCAACATTTCTGAAATCAAAGACAGAGAATATCAATTCTTGACTGTGATAGCATTCAAATCTCAATAGTTCATGCAGAAGCAAAGTTCTTCTTCGAATTTCTTAATAAAGAGAACAAAGATGATCATCTGAAAGCGACTGACTTAAATGAAATCTTTGCTCAGATTTTCATTCAGATAATGACAAAGTTCTAGAATTTCATCATGACTCATGTCATATAAAGCGAAGACTGAGAATTGAGCATCTTCTTTAAGATGTATGACATGATCATGAACTTGATGCAAAAACAAAATATCAACATTCTTCTTAAAAAAGACATTTAAAAACTTAAAATATTTGAATGATAAAATTGTGACTGAATCAACGTTCTTACTTTATCGATAGACTTCAAGATCTTTTTGTGTCGTGAATGCAGTCAAATGAAATTTCTTTTTCATTTGATGAAGATTCAAATGATGATTCTTATCATACATACTGTTTTGAGAGCAAGATGAGAACTGAGCAAGAGTTGAACTGTTCTTTAAATGAATAATCAAAGTTGTGTGATGCAATTTTGACTCATCAGAATCTAGACTAGAAGATGAGATTGATTCAAGATTCAAAAAGACATTGATTTTCTTTAAAATGATGTTAAACACTTTAATGTCTTTGACATGAGCAGCATAATTAAAGCTTTGAACTTTCAACTCAATTATATCAAGTTGTATAAAAGATCAATTGAATTGATCTGCTTAAGAAACAACAGAAGTTTTAAAGAAGAAAGAATTTCAACACTTGATTTTTGATGAGTATTCTTTTTAAATGACTTGAAGAATACAACTAGAAGCTTCTTGTTTCAAACGAGAAACAAGATTGAACAAGATTTGTTTCTTATGAATGAGTTGAGTATTAATTGACTTCTCATGAGCAAACGAAAGATTATATTGCTTCTTGTGAGCAGATGAAAAACTGAGTTGCTTTTTGCAAGCAAATTGAGAACTGAATTGCTTCTTGTGAGCAAACTGAAAACTGAGTTGCTTTTTTCAAATGAATAAAAAACTAGATTGCTTCTTACAATGAAACTGAAAACTGAGTTGCTTCTTTTAAGTGAATGAGAAACTAAATTGCTTCTTGCACGCAAACTGAGTGCTGAATTGCTTCTTATGAGCAATCTGTAAACTGAATTGCTTCTTGTAAACAATTTATAGATTGAATTGCTTCTTGTGAATGATTCATGAACTGAGTTACTTCTTGTGAGTGAATTGAGAGCGAGATTGAGAGAAAGCTACTTTGTTAACTTCAAATAAGAAATTTTCTTCTTATTAATTAAGATCATAGATCTTGACGAGAAATGAGCAATAATGATTAAAACAGAAAAAGAAAGATAAAATGAAAATATTGTGCTCAAAATTGACATCAATGACGTGATGATGAAGTTATGACAAACTTATGATGATGAGATATTGACTTAATTCAATAACATAAAAGAATAGTCTTTTGATGTGTTCATCAAAAATCATTGTGATTTCAACAACATGAATAATGTCATTGATTAAAGCGACTTGATCATCAAATTCTTGAAGTCTGTGAGAATGAATTAATTAATGCAAAAGAAGATGATGTTGTTATGCGAAGATTTTTTCATAAAGACATAAGCAGAAACTTCACTATCAATCAGAGCGAAAGCGAAAACTCTAGATTAAGCTTGACGTAAAATACAGAATATTATCATGTGACTATTTTTGAATGTCAAATCAAATTCAAAGAGTTTCAAGATAAATTTAGCAAAAAACTTTCTATATGATTGAAGTGAGAGTGAAAAGATTGAAACTAGTAAACAAGATGATATGTATACAAATTTCTGAGCATGACTTAGCTCAAAGACTAAACTTTTCTTGCAAACAGCGAGACTTCTTCATTTATATTGATAACATCACTGTCATAAACATTCATAATATGCAAAGTGAAGAACTTTTTATTTGAGCATTCTTTAGTGATTTTGCTTAAATGTTGCAACTTGCAATAGTAACACAGCTTTCACTTGTTGCAGATTTTCTTGATCTCAAAAATGATCAAAGTCTTATTTTGAACAATAACAATGATGAAGCTTAAATTCATTAACTAATCAAGAAATGAGAAAGAAAGAGATAAAGATACTATTGAAACAACAGTTATAGAAGTGATGATCTTTGAACTCAAAGAATTACTAGTCAATACAAAGATGCTCTTGACTTTGATGAATAAAATAATGATGAAGATGAAGTAAGATTAATGATGCTTAAGTTGTTGAAACTCTTCATCAATGTCAGAGAATGCTTGAATTTATTGATGAAAGATGAATGATTGAGTTTCATCAAGATTTCATCAGAAAAAGATGATGACTTAAGTGAAATAATTAACATTGCATTTCAGACAGTCAATCAATGAAAAATCTTTCATCAAAGAATGTTCTTTCTTTTGATAAAAGAGATTGTAGTAGTTAACAAAGTTATTCATGTCTTACTTCAAAGTTTCACGAAAATATAAATGAGCATCTTTTGTCTTGAAAAAATTGTTGCAGTAATGATGTAATTTATGTCATCAATTTGCAAAAATGAAAATGATACAAAGATCATTGATTTAATATTGACTCATTAGATTGTGAATCTTCTTATTTATGATGAGTCGTGACTTGACATAAACAATCTTGACTTGATGAAAGAAGTAATGATCATCGTTCATGTTTATGCGTTGTATCAGACTCTGCTTTCATGCATTCAATTGATTTTTGTTCTTCTCATACTCAGATATGTCAAGAAGCTTCTTGAATTTAGAAGCGATGAAGACAGTGACAGAATTTACAGAGAAATGAATGACAAGAAAAGATTGATTATTCAAGATTTGTACAATGATCTGAGCTATCATTGCAAGAGACTGAGAATTCAACTTTATATAAATTGAAAAACTGAGAACAATGAATAAGAATGAAGTGATGACATCATGTTGTTGAACTTGATTTTGAAGCTTTTGCATTATGTGAAAGATCTTAACTGAATTTTCGATCACACTTTGAGTGAACTGTTCAACAGCACGCTCATCGTTGATCAAGAAATTGTAAGATGACTTCATTTAAGCGAAAGAGTAACTAAATGAGATTTCAATGTATGAAAACATTACAGAAAGTGTAAATCTTTCATAATGTTAAAAACTGAGCTAAACTAGAGATACTATTAATATAAAAGACTGATATTATTATTACTTTGATAAAATCTAGATACAAGACAATACATCAAATAATGTACAAAATGAAAAACAAAGAGCAAAAGAAAAGAATGAAAACTCAACTTTTATATACATGAATCAAGCAGAATCAAAACTAGACAGTAGTTTTATTGACTTAAGATTGCAAAAGTTCATGCACATAATTGAGATGATTGAAACAAAATTGCTGAAACTAGATTAAGATGATGATGATTAAATTGATGACTTGATTCATTGAACTATGAAACAGATTCAATGAATTGAAATTATTTAAAACATCAATTATTTATGTTCTAAATTGAGTTAATGATCTGATATCATGACAGTATACTTATATGATACATCTGTTAAACATTCATGATTCAATGTTTAGATTTTTGACATCTGCATTTCAACTATCAATGAATTCTTTCATCTGCAGAAAATTCATGATAGTGCAATTAAGAATGAAGAAGAGAACATCACTTTGAAAACATTCACTGCTCATCAGAAAATTCTTTATAAGAAATTAATAACAATGACTTGTGTAAAGAATCATCTTGAAAAAGCTCACAAACTTGAGCTTCTAAAGATTCAAAAGCTCATTCTTAAAGAGATGATGATTATCAATGACATTGTTAAAGAAATTCTGAATGTAAAGCGCTTTGTGATATATTCAATTTTGATTATATATTGTTTTATCAGCATTTTTAATTGTTCTGATATATTTTAGCATAATCTGTAATCTTTCAAATTTCTGTCTTTGCATCTCAATGTAAATCTGACAATGAAAGAGAAGAAGAAGTCTGCAATCTTGTCTCATGTGAAAGATATTTAATGAAGTGATGATTGCATGATGTTTATTGTGTCATGATGATTGCGCTTTCTTGTTGAGCGCGTTTGAGCATTTTTACGCTTTTTTCTTCTGTCTGTTGATTTACATATGTGATTGTCTCATTAGAAGATAAAATTATCATAATACAATGATTCTTCTTTTTTAATAATGAGTTTATGCTTGAAAGTGAGTAATTATGCTTTTTGCTCATGTTTCAATCTCGTTTCAAAAGCTTTTATAAGCTTCAAGACACTTTTCATATCTTTGCTTGATATTCATTGATTATATTCAATGAAATATTCTTTTCATTGTATCTTATAATATAAGATTTTCTTTCTTTTTTGCATCTGTGAAATCTTTTCTATCTTTTATTCTTACTCATCATTATAATGATTGTCTCTTTAACAACACAAAATATAAACAAAGATCAGTATAGTAACAAACTAATCATTAAACTGAAAATTTGAGAATAGCTAAAACAATAAACTGTATTGACTATTACATAAGTTGAGCATGAAGCTTCTATCTAAAAGAATAATCATCGTTATATAAATATAGAAGAATCATGTCAAGTCATCTCTGTTCTGAATGATCTTTCTGATCATTCTTGAGTAAGATAAGCAAGATGAGCATCATGCTTATCATGCTCACTGTGATTACTTCTGATTCAAGTGATCAAAGCAATCACTTCAAGACTCTGATTATACAATGATTATTTAATTATTGCTTTATTTAATCATTTGCAAGAAAGTTTTAACACTAGATTTTCTTTTAAGATTTTCATTTCAAAAATCACTTTTCTTTCATGTTTTTTCATCACACAACAAAAAATTCTACTCTGCGTTACAAAGATCTTCTTGAGCGTACAAGTTCTGAGCATGCTGTTATGTGTTTTTATGAACACTGCAGTCACTTGCAAAAGAAATGTCGTGTTAACAATGAATTCAATCGTTGTATTAAATGTGTGCATCTCGATTGCAAGTGCAATCTTACTTTCTTAATGATGAAGTGAAAAAGAATAAAGACAAAATGCAATCGCGTTCTTTATAAGCTGCTGAATGCTCACAAGCAGATGCAAAAAATCTTTGCAAGAACTATTCATCTGCAAAATCAATTTGTGTTTCTGAAGAATAAGAAATAAACGATGATTGAACGAAAGTTTCAAAACATCATCAAGCTCAAGAAAGAAGAAGCAAGAATTAG
>JAABUY010003785.1_pt1 | contig 16298 bp, 17 predicted proteins | sample 5560271 | NCBI WGS metagenome assembly JAABUY01 (sample SAMN10711886, study PRJNA513374) | rock metagenome | isolation source: Antarctica rocks | place: Antarctica: Victoria Land, University Valley
TCACCTCGGGCACGCGCTCCACGCACGCGCGCAGCGCCTCGCCCGGCACCACCAGCGCGCGCACCGGCCCGGCCGCCACGACGCTCGCGCAGCGCTGCGCGGCCGACGCGAACGCCGCCATCTCGCCGACAAACTGCCCCGCGCGCCGCACGGCCACCAGGAACTCGCGCGGCCCGCGCGCGAGCGCCGCCGTCGTCTCGCGCGCGCGCGACGCGCCCTGCGCGCGCGTGCGCACGCCTCGGCGCCGGTCCCACCGCCGCGATGCGTGCACGTCAAGGGCTGCCTGCTGCACACGCGCCGGCCGGGCGGCAGCGCTGCGGGAGCGCTGGGCTGGCTCTGATGCAGCATGTCAATGCAGTGCATCCATCGACAAGCTGGTGCCTGCATGTGTGCTCTGATCCCAAAGGTGTTTGACACGCTGCAGTGGGGTGGGTCCGCAGCAGGCTGCCAGGGGCCAATAGCCCTCACCTCCAGCAGCGCGAGCGGCAGCTCATCGCCCACAACCTCCGGGACCCCGCCGCCGCCGCCGCCGCCGCCGCCGCCGCCGCTGTCGTGCGCGGCGGCGCCGGCGGCACCGGCTCCAGAATCGGTGCCGGCCTCGCTCTTGGGGCTGGCGGCGGCGTTGGCCGCGGGCGCGTCGCGCGCGGGCGCCAGCCGGAGCAGCACGTCGACCGTGCCCTCCAGGATGTACAGCAGCTGCGTGCCGGTCTCGCCCTGGCGCAGCAGGAAGTCGCCGTCCGCGAACGCGCGCTCCGCCAGGCCGGGCCGCAGCACCTCCAGCAGGTGGTCCTGCGCGGGGCGCGCCTGAGGTGTGCATGGTGTAGGGTATAGGGTAGGGGGACCTGGGGCAACCCCAGCAGGTGGTTCTGCACGGGGCGCGCCGCGCAAGATCGCCCCAGCCGCCCGGGGGTGTGCAGGGTCTGGGGTGTAAAGTAGGGCTGGGGTGCCCCCAGCAAGGGGGTCCTGCGCATGGCGCACAGCGCGGCCTCTGCGCCGGCCGCCTGGAGAGGTGGTGCAGGGCGAGCGGCACCGGCGCTCGCGCGGGCTCCAGGCGGGCACTCGCGGCAGGCGTGCGCCGGCCGCGAGCCGCTGCAGCACGTTTACAGTCGATTCCACCCCACCACCCGCACCATTCGCATGAGTCGCATCATGACACTGGTGACTCAAGACAGAGGGGGAGGATGACAGTGTCACCCGGCCGCACTCCGCAGCGGGTGTGTGACGCGGGGATGTGGCGCTACGGCTGCTGCGCGCGCCTGTCGCGGCACGTCCAGCACGTTGATCGTGGCGAGCATGTCCGGCAGCGCGGCCGCCAAGGGCGAGCCCGGCGGCGTGCGCGCCAGCGCCGCGGCTGCGCCCGCCGGCGGCAGCTCGCCGCCGCCGCCCGCGGCGGGCGACAGCCCCGCGGCGACCATCTCGCGCACGGTGCGCAGCGGCCAGGCGCCGCGGCGCGTGACCCAGGCGTGGCGCATGACGCGGCCAAGCGTGATGCGCTCGCGCGGGTTCTGCGCGCCCCGCGCGCGCCGTGGCCTCACGCGCTGCGCAGCCGCGGCAGCAATGCAGCAGCTGCCAGGCCTTCCGCGCCCCCTCTCTCATGCAAGAGCCTCGCCTGCTCATGCGCGCGGCCCGCCCAGCATGCACCCCCGGTGAGGCATTGTCTGCGTGAGCACCCCTCCGAGCGTGGGTCGCAGCAGCATGTGGTGTCATTTCACAGAAAGCGTCCACAGAAAGCGCCCACGCCCTTTATGCCTTTATGCCTCTCGAGCTGTCCCCTGTGTCGTGCGGCCTGCCGAGCGCCGCACCTTGCACAGCATGCGGCTGAGCAGGTCGCGCAGCTCCGCGGACACCGCGATGTCGTCCGGGAAGCGCAGCGGCTCCGTCTGCACCACCTGCATGCACGGCCCCATGGAGCTGGGCTAGGGTTAGGTTAGGGTGAGGGCCACCCAGGCGCCGGCTAGTCAGCAGGCTGGCGCATGCGTGCCATGCAGAGGCGTGCGCAGGAGCTTCATAAATACGAACCTGTTTGTTTGGCGCGCCGGCAGGTTCAGAAGCGCATGTGGGCGAAGCTGGGCATGCGCGCGCTGCGGGGGCGGCCAGCCGCGCGCCTGGAATAGCTGATAGACGCTGGGCGCGGAGAACGGGATGCGCCCGTACACAAAGGTGAACAGGCAGGCGCCCAGCGCATACACGTCCGTCGGGCGGCCCCTGCGCGGCAGAGCCGGCACTCAGGAGCCGGGCGGCCAGACCTGGGGTCTGGCTAGAGCTGCTGGCCCGAAGCACCCTACAGGCCACCCTGCATATTCAATAAATGTGACATGGCGCAGCGGCCCAGCTTGCCGATAAAAGCCATGCAGGCATGTTGCTTGGTTGCATGCGCTGGGTGGCACGCTCGAGGCAAGCCACCCGGCCGCATGCGAGCGCCGCTTCAAGGGCAGCACCACCGCCAGCGAGGCACCTGCCTCGCTGCCGTTCAGACAGGCTGCTGCGCGCCGACGGCCCGCCCGTTCCGCAGTGCGCGCGGGGGCTTGCCGGCTGGTGTCGGGCACACAGCCGGCACCGCAGGGGGCTCGACCTCCCCCTAACCCTATTCTATCCAGCGGCCGAGGCCGCACCGGTAGCGCGAGTGCGGGCGCATCATCTCCGGCGCCAGGAACGCGGGCGTGCCCTGGCAGCGCTCCAGGTACTCGTCCGGGCCGCTCAGCACCTGTCGCATCATTAGCAAGAGGCATCAGCATGCCTTCGACCTCTTTGCTGCGCTTGCAGAAGTGCTGTGTCCATGCCAGGCACGCAGCCGGAACAGCGGCCGGGGCGCGGGCGGAGCGCGCGCGCGCGCCTTGGAGCAGCCAAAGTCGGACAGCGTGACCGCGCCGCGCGCGCTCATGAGCACATTCTCCGGCTTGAGGTCGCCGTGGACCACCTTGTTGTGGTGCAGGTAGTCCAGCGCCTGCCGCGAGCCGCGCGCTGGTTAGGGTAGGAAAACCCTACACCGTATCCTGTTGGTGCGCGCTCGCACGCCTTAGCCCTCGCCCCCCCCCCCTTCGCTCCCGGTGCTGCAGCCACGCCGTCATGCAACACGAGCAGCTCGGAAGCTCTAACGCTGTCAGCCTCCGGTGTCAACGCACTTGGGGCGGTGTTGACTTGCTTGGCGCGCCGGCCTCTCATGACTGCGCTTCTAGACGCAGTCAGACATGCGGGGTGCGGGGCCGGCGTCCTCAGCGCGCCTTGCACATGTCGCGGAAGTACTGCAGCGCCAGCGGCTCCGGGATGCGCCGGCCGCGCTCCAGCGCCTCGCGCGTCAGCACGGGCCCGCCCTCCATGTAGTCCATCACCAGCAGCATCTTGTTGCCGCCAGGGTCGTCCACCACCTCCTGCGCAGGGTTGGGTCTAGGATTAGGTCTAGGGTTGGGTGCGCGCCACGCGCTGCCCGCCCCGGACCGACAGGGAGCGGCGGGAGCGGCGGCAAGCTATGAAGCTGCGCCATTCCGTCTTGTTGCGGCCGTCCGCCACCCGTGAGTGCTGCTGTTAGTAGGCTAGCGGGCATTGAGCGCCTGTACCCAGGCGCGCTTCGCGCGCTGCCAGCGACGGTGACCGCGTGACAGCCGCGGGCGGCAGGCCGCGCCTGCAGCGTGACGATGTTGCGGTGGCGCAGCGTGCGCATGATGGCCACCTCGCGGCGCAGGTCGCTGAGCGCGTTGCGCCGCCGCTTGCCGCCGGCCGCGCCCGCGTCCGGGTCGCCCTTCTTCACGATCTGCGCGCGCGCGCCCCGCATGGGTTTAGACCCTGGCACACACGGCACACACGGACTGCCTCGCGCAGGCTCCCATGCTCCCCACTAAGCAAGCCAAAGAGCATGGGCGTTGTCACCGCGTCATTCGCCTGTCGCGCGTCTCGGGGCACACGTGTTCGGGTCGGCCTCCATCCACACAGCGCGGTGCATGGGCTCGGCACCCCAGGCCGCCCGCATGCAGGCAGACGATGAGCGTGGGCGGGCAGCGCAGGACACTCCTGGCGTGGTCACACCCAGGGCGCCTGCATCATGCCCGCACAGCCCTGCAGGCTGCACATGGCAGTCACGCCTTACTCACCGTCGCCACCCCCGGGGAAGCATTACGAGAACGCTTCCGCTTCCAAGAAAGTGCACAGAGTCCGGGCGGGCGCCGCGCCTTGACCGCGTACAGCCGCGTGTCGCACATGTCCAGGCACAGGAACACGCGGCCGTTGGCACCCTTGCCCAGGTACTTGATGACCACGTACTGGTTGACAAACGTCACGCCGCGCAGCTTGGCCAGCTTGAGCGACGCGGTCTCCCTGGCGGCGCGCGCGGCGCGCTCATGCCGGAGCGCGCGCGCTGCTCGGCGCAACCGACGCTGCTGCTAAGCTCCTAGGCTCTGTAAGCTCGGCTTCTGAGAAGACGTAATGCATGCATGGCACCTGCTCACAGAGCAGATACGTGGAACTGAGATCTTTGCACTCACAGCCGAGCCTGCAAAGAGCCAGCCGCTGCGGGTGTATCCGCCGTAGGTGCTGCCCTCGCCACGTCTGCGCGGATTGAGCGGGAGCCGCCCTGAAGGCGCTCACCATGGCGGCGACCTGCTCTAGCCCTATCCTGCAGGCGCGCACCGCAGCGGCAGCCGGCGCGCGCTTCTCCGCGATGCCGAACAGCGACTGCTCGCGCGGGCGCGCGGCGGCGCCAAGCCTGGCGCCGCCGCGCGCGCGCGCGCCGTCACCGGCGGACGCTCCGCTGTGCGAGGAGCTGCCGTCCCTCACGTCCTGCATCGCGCACAGGCATGTCATTATCTGACATGCTTGTGAAATGGCCTGCTACCAAGGACAAACAAGGCACATGCGGCCCCGCGCTGCAACCCTGGCCTTAGCATCATCCAGGGATGCTGGGAACAGCGCAATTAGGGCGCCGCCTGTGACGCATACACCGGCACGCGCTCGAGCAGCCCACCACTTGCTCTGGCACCCTTTTCGCCACACTTAGCCATGCGCGCAGGCTAATCGTCCGCACAGGCTGGAAGTATTTATGCCCCAATACGGCAGATGCTCGAGCAGAACGCTGCCGGCTGCTGCGCTTGTGTCACCGGGCGCCTCTGCGCGCCTTCTCAGTGAATTGGTCCCAGTCGCCGGAGTCGCCCTCGTCGTCGCTGTCCGCGGCGGGCGTCGTGCGCCCCGAGCTGCTGCACTCGGGCACGCTGCTGCATGCGCCGCCGCTGCCTGCGCGCGGCGCGCCCGGCGGCGCGCGTCAGGCCCGCGCTCCTGGGAGGCGCTCCTGGCGGAGCCGCATGCGCATGCCCTGGCTCTCCAGGCAGCGGACAGGGCCGCCAGCGTGCGGCTCTGCGCCAGCAGCGCGCGCGCGCACCGCTGCCGCAAGAGCCGCCCTTGGCCGCGCCGCGCGGTGCGCCCGCGCCGCTGCGCCAGCTGGGCGAGGCCGGGCCGCCGCGGCTGGAGCCGGACGCGCCGGCCGCCGCGGCGCCCGGCTTGCGGCCGCGCGCCTTGCCGCCCGTGCTGCCGTCGGCGACACTCTCAGGCGCAGTCCTGCAGCGCAAGGGTAGGTTTAGATCAACATAGACGTTGTATGTGCTGGGCCAGACAGCTACCACCTCATGCAGTGCATCAAGCACAGCACCTCCCGCTGTGCGCGGCGCTCGCTCGCTGCGCCCCGCCCACGCGGGCCCTGCGCCAGGGGTGCATGCGCTGGGCGAGGCAGGGGGTGCATGCGCTGGGAAGGGCAACGCAGTTAAGCTCCATGCAATTGAGTAAGTGCAGCTAATATTTGCCATGCATGCTGCTCCGCACACATGCATGCACCATGGTCAGGCAGCCTCATGTGCTGCCACGTGCAGAGCGTCTGAGCCCTCCGCGCGGCCACCCGCCGTGTCAGGCTGCACAGACGTTCTGTATGAGCAGCACTCGCAGGGTCAAGCACGGCAAGCGGAGCGTGCACTTGCTTGGCAGCAATCCTTACCATACCCCTCTACCCAACAGTCTTGACGACATGTTCTCAGAGTGGCAGCATGCCACGAGCGTGGCACGAACGGCTGCCCAGCAGCACAGCTGCCCCGCTACTGTGCACCGCTCACTTGCACTCCCGCACGGCAGACGCACGGGCACCACCAAGGCACAGCAGGGCGCTGTGGCAAACTCGGGACCTCCAGTGCGCCCTCCAAAAGGTGCAGTGCATCTTTAAAACTTTAAATCTATGGGACACTCGCCAGCAGCATCCTTGGGGCTGCAGCACGGAGTAGGACTTGCAGGCGGCCAGAGAGACCCACCAAGCGTGCGTGCCTCGCCTTGGGGCCCGTGCGGGCCGCAGCGGTGCCAATCTGCACTAGTCCAAGGGGGCAGAGTCGAGGGCAGATGCCCACCCGGCAGAGCTGGTGCAGGTGTGGCTCGCGGGCGCCACCGCGGTCAGCTTGTGCCTCCTGCGAGCGGCCGCGGCCGGCGCGCGCCCCCGCTTGCCGCGCCGCGCCGGCCCGCGCGCGCCGTCCTCCGAGGCCGCCGTGCTCGTGCATTGCCCCATAGGAGTGTGCCGCGGCGCACTCTGCTGCGGCCTCGCGCTGCTCAGTTGAGGGGGCTGGCCGCCTCAGATGCTGGCCTTGGACGCTGGTTGGGCTTCTGCATGCCCGCTCCAAGGCGGTCCTGCCCGGCTGCCCGCCTTCTCTCCTTGCCAGTGCCGCCGGCGCCTTTTTGAACGGGCTCTCCCACCAGATTCTACGGCGTCGCCGGGCGCCCAGAGTCCCGGCCTGTCGGAAGTGTAGATGCCCGGCAGGCTTTCAACCAAAAGAGCGCGCCCACTCTCAATACACGCCGACACACTGAAGGAAGCTGACAGGGAGCAGGCGGTCAGCAAGCTTGGCCGTCCCGAGAACGCACAGGCACATCGACACTGTGAGATCATGCAAAGCGGTAGGTTTTTGCCTCGAGCTCCAAACTTTGGCCTCAACTGTTTATGCGCTGCCTTTTACGCTGCTTTTTAACTGCAGGCAAGTGCTGCCACAACCCGCGGGCAAGGTCGGCAGGACTAGTGGGGATCCGCAGTGCATGCACTCCCGCACGTGCCTTACGCCTCGCTCCTCCCTGGGCCTGCGCCCTGCTGACGCGGCGCGGCAGCAGGATGGGAGTCCAGGCACTGTGGCACGCGCTGCGCGAGGAGGGCCTGCTCATCGTAGTGCGTGGCAGCGATGGCGAAGCCGGGCCGCACAGCGTCGCCGCCCAGGACTGTTCGCATAACTTTTTTCGCTCTGGGCGTGCCTGCCAGTAAGACTTGAGGCAAGAGAGCTGTACAAGGTGGGCGCTCTTGAGTGCTATAAAGTTGTTGTGAAGACGAGGCGTCGCGCTTCACCGCTCCTTGTCCTGGCACTGCTCACGCGGCCTGGCAGGTTGCAGGGCGTGTCTTGCCCTGCAGAGGTCAGAGCCGGACTGGAAGAGTGTGTCCCTGCTATGAGTTAGCGGAGTGCGCATGTTTGGCCCACGCCCCCTTCGCCTTGCTGGCCTGAATAGCCCTTCGCCACGCACAGCCTACAGACATTTCCGTCCAGTTGGGAGTGAGAGCAGGCTGGTTGTCCAGGTGAAGCTTGAAAGCTGACGCGGGCGCCAACGCCCGCTCCTCCTGAGTGGGTCCGGCAGCTGTCAGAAGGGGACCTGGGGTGGCAAGTGGATGGTACAGGCGCACGTAGCGCACGGCAAGTGCAAGTATACCGGGAGGCACAGATGCGCGTGCGGCAGGGGCGTCCCTAGCGCTCCTGGGTTGCAAGCAGGGTCAGGCTGGCGGCGCGCACTGCGCTGGCGGGCAGATTAATCGCGGCGCCCGGGCCTGGTGTTCTGGGTAGGGGGGGTGGGCGTTCGGCGCGCGCGGTGGGCGCGCTGCAGCAGACGCATGCACATCAGGGGCTGCACCAGGGTCCAAGGAAGCGGCGGGCGAGGCGAGTCCTGACAGGCTCGGGCGCGCGCGCGCGGCCGCAGGTGGACGGGCGCGTGATTGCGGTGGACCTGGCGCAGTGGGTTGTGCAGGCGTGCGAGATGCGCATTGAACCTGGCTCCCAGACGCGCGAGGCGCGCTGCGTGCGGATCGCCTTTGAGCGCGTGCGCCCCGCCCGCCCGCGTTGGGTCGCGGATGGGGGGACCCCGGCGCGCTCGCTGCACTTCCAAGGGTGTCTCTGGCGGCCCTCTTGACCGAGTGGGGACCTCTGCGCGCACGCACTCCCGGCCGCGCTGCTGTCGTGCCCCGGCTGCCTCCCAGTGGGTGCGAACGCGGCCAGCCAGGCGGCTGCGCACGGGATGTCCAGGGCTTTCAGGCCCTGCTGGCCCTGCCGGGCGCGCAACAGGCTGCCGCTGGGGGGTGCGTCCTCAAGCACCTCGCTGCGTCCTAGCGGCGTGTGGGCCGGCGTAGCCGCGCATGCAAGCAGGCTGAAGCCCCACCGGTCACCTGTCGCGGGCGCTGCCCTGACTGCGCGCGTTGGAGCCAGAAGCGCCAGCGAAAGCCTACAGCAGATATGCCCAGCACAATGTCACCAGGATCTCATGCATCTCTCCCAAGTAGCTGCTTGAATGGTGGCAAACTGAGAATCTGCATTAGAGGCAGGTCCATGACTTTGGTACAGCAAAAACCCGGTATTCAGCGAGGCAATCCCACGCGTGCGCTGTGCCGCACATGCGCGGCGCCTATCCCTGAGCCCAAAAGTGTTGCTTCTGCAACATCATGGACCTGCCTCGGGTGCAGTGGTGCAACCCGCCACCATCCAAGCAGCTACTTGGGAGTCATGTACACGTTCCTGGTGACGCAGTGCTGGGCCTATTTGGTGTATGCTTTGGCCGGCGCTTCATGTCTCCAGCGGCGCGCGCAGCCAGGGCAGCGCCCGCGCCAGGTAACAGTGGGGCTTCAGCCCGGCTTGCACGCGCAGCCACGCCAGCCCCTCGGTGCCGGGAGGCAGGGGGGTGCTTGAGGACGCGGCCCCCTGCGGCAGCCCTGTCACCGCTCAAGCGGCTGCTTGGGATAAAAGTGTGCGTACCTATTGACACAGTGCTGGGCGCATCTGCTGTTTGGCCTGCGCTGGCGCATCTCGGCTCCAGCGGCGCGCGACGGGGCCGCCCGCCGGCGCGCGCGTTGCGGGCCGACCCGGAACCGCGCCGCGGCGCAGGCGCTGAACTGGCTGCGCTACGGCTGCGTGCCGGTTGGCGTGCTGGAGGGCCGCGCGCCGCCGGAGAAGCGCGCGCTGCAGCAGCAGCGGCGCGCCGCGGGCCCCCATCCCGAGTGGTTAGGGTTAGGGTTAGGGTTACCGTATGGTGCCATAGTATGCGGCGGCTAGTGAACCTGTGGGGGGGGGCACCGCTAGTGAACCTGTGGGGCAAGGCGCAGCACCCTGCGAGGGCTCTGAGCTGGGCGTTGCGGGGAGAGGCACTTTGCATGATGGCCAGTGCTCCCGAGCCGGGCTCTCGCAGCGCGTGTCCTCCGCACTGCTCGCAGCCGCTCTGGCGCGGTGCGCGGCGGCGGCGCAGCATGTCGTGCGCGCCGCGCAGGCTGGAGGCGCGCCACCCGCAGCTCAAGGGCCTGGGCCTCGGCGGCGGCGGCAGCTGGCCCTTCGAGCGCCTGCTGCAGCGCGTGGGTGACGTGCTGCGGGCGCTGGTGCGCCCGCCCTCGCCAGCGCTGCCCCGTGCTTGTGCCTGCCGAAAGTGCACGCGCACGCAGCGTGAAAGGCCGTGCACGACCCTGATACCGCCGCCGGCCTGCCCGATGCGAGCGGGCCAATGTGGCGCTGCGTGCAGTGCAACATAGGACGCACGCCGAGCTTCAACGAGCATGATGTTGCTGAGAGAGCATTCTGCGTGTGGAGTCCGTCTTCCGCTCGCACCAGTGCCGCTCGCCCGGCGTGTCAGTCAGGCTTTGAAGAAAAGAGTGGGGCATTTCGGGGCTCTCAAGGCTTGCATGCAGACAGCGAGGGCGGCCAGCGCCCTGCCCCCCCGCAGCAGGCCCAAGCTCTGACTGCGGCAGGGCCTGCCGGTGGTCGCGGCGCCGGGCGAGGCCGAGGCGACGTGCGCGGCGCTGGACGCGGCCGGTCTGGTGGACGGCTGCGCGACGGCCGACGCGGACGCGCTGCTGTTCGGCGCGCGCTGCGTGTTCTGCACCCTGAAGCTCACGGCGCGCCCCGCGCCGGGGACCCGCTGGGGCGCTTGCTCCAGAGCGCGCGCTGTGTGCACCCTGCGGCTCACGGCGCGGCCCGCGCCGGGCACGCGCTGGGGCAGCCGCTCCGGGACGGGCGATGCTAGGCAGCAGCACGCTTGGTGCTGCGGCCCCTGCAGCGCGCATGTCTGTAATACAGACCGCGCTGCGCGGCCCTAAGCGAGGAATGCGCCGTGCGCGGATTGGCCGGCCATGTGGGGCTTTGTGGGCGCGGCAGACAGCGTGGCGGCGCGCCGAAGCGGAGCGCGCTCGCGCCGGTGCTGGCACCTTAAAAAGCTCTGTGTTTGTCTCGCTAGCGCCTGGATGCGCGCAGCCAGACAGGTTGCGCGAGCGGCGCAGACGCTGGCGGGACGTGAGAGCGAGCTCGCGCGCGCGGACATGGCGGCCGTGCGGCGGCTGCTCGGCCTGCGCGCCGGCGGCGCGGCCGCGTGCACCGCGCTCGCGCTGCTGGCCGGCGGCGATTACGACGCCGGCGGCGCCGACGCGGTCGGCGCCGTGGGCGCACTGCGCGTCGTGCGCCACCTGCTGGACGGCGCGGCGGTGCGCAACTAACTGGCAGGGTAGGGTAGGGCCGCGTCAGTGGCAACCTTCAGCAGCGCCACCTCCTGGGCGGCGGGGCGGTGCGCAGCTGGTAGCCAGGGTAGGGTAGGGTAAGGTTGGGTCAGTAGCTGCCTCCAGCAGCGCCACCTACCGGACGGCGCGGCGGTGCGCGCGCACTCGGCACCGGCCGCACGTCCGCGCACAATGAAAGATTTCGCGGGGGGATGCGTGCCTGGGCCCAGGCTCACTGCGGATTCGCATGTGCGGACGTTAACGTCCTGCGGCTGGTGGCATGCATGCCTCGGTTCTTGCCTGCGCTGCCCCGGGGTGCAGCGCTGCGCACGACCATTGCGGGAGTCCATGCGCCCGTGCGCTCGCGTGCGGCGCGCAGAACGACCCGGCCGGCTGGTCTTCTGAGACTGGCTGCAGGCCGCGGCGGCCGTCGGCGCGCCTGCTCTGCGCTGGTCACATGCCTGGGCGTGTGGTCACACTTACAACATACGCCGTGAGCTCAGGCCACGATCGGCCCGAGCCGGCGCGCGCAGCAGGGGAGTAGGACGGGTATGGGCAGACCCAAGCTTGCAGGGGTGTCAATTGACGGCCGCCGCGCACGCGGCAGGACGATGCCGGCGTGCTGGAGCGGCTGCAGGCGCTGGTGGCGGCGGGCGCGGACCCCGCGCTAGAGGGTATTGTCAAGTGCACAGGCGCGCCCGCGGCCTGCTGCTCCGCGCCGGCTGTGTTCAGGCGTGCCAGGCCCGCTCGCCGATGCGCCCGCGCCGTGGCCGCACAGCTCCGCTGCTCGGGTTGCATGGCGCATGCCAAGGCGTCGTAGGCACATGCCAAGATATCTAAGCGCGTGCCAAAGCGTGTGCACGGACATGGCATGCTTAGGATTCAGGCATGTGCCAAGGGCAAGCACAACCCGACCAGGCACGGTGCCACATGTGCGGAGCGACCGTGCGCCTCCATCCACGACACACAGCTGCTTCTGCGGATGCTCTGGCGGGCTTGCCCTGCCAGGGCAGCTCCTGAACCCGGCGGCGCCTCCCGTGCAGCGCCGGCGCCGGGGACGCCGCCCGCGCGAGCGGGGCGCCGCCGCCGCGCGCAGGCTGCAAGCGCTGCAAGCACGAGGGCGGGCGCGCCAACGCGGTGCCGCGCCACGGGCCGCGCAACCCGTGCGCGGCCTGCGGCGCGGCCGGCGGCGCGGCCGGCGACGGCGGCCGCTGCGCGCCGCGCCCGGGCGCCGCGTGCGGTTGCGCCTTCCACGCGCGCGCGGGCGAGCGCGCTGTGGCCAGGGTGCGCCGGCCCTACCCTATATATACCCTATCTCCTTGCAGATAATCTGCAAGGCGCTCTTGAGCAGTGTCCTGGCTTCCAGACTGCACGCAAGTCCCCATGGTTCATCTTGTTTCTGTTGCCTTTGTCTCACACCACCGTCGCGCCACAGGTGATGGGCCGCGCGCACGGGACGCCGGGCTTTGCGCGCAGCGCGGCGGCCGCCGCCGGCGCGTACCGGGGGCAGTTCGAGGAGGCGGCGGCGGCGGTGCGCGCCGCGCGCGCCGCGCTGGGCGCGCCCGCGGGCGGCCGCCTGGCCTGGCGGCACCGGCCCGACCCTGACAGGGTGCGGCGCCCCACCCTGCACCCTGCGCATGCGATGCGCTCCTGCGCGGCGGGCGGCGCGCTCCCGCAGGCGGCCGCCCCGGCACACGTCCCAATGTGGCCCGATGCACACTGGCAGACGGCTCGGCATGCGGCCGCAACCGCGCGCGGGGCTGCCGCACGGCCGTCGGACAATTTGGGTTACGCCCCGCCGCAGGTGCACGCGTGTGTGGAAGTGGCGGGCCTGCGCTGGGCGCCCGAGGCAGTGCGCCGCAAGCTGCGCCCGCTGCTTATGGAGTACGACGCTACACACCCGAGCCAGCAGGTGGGGGCGCGTCCCAACGAATGGCTGCTCTCAAGTTGGTCTGGTGCAGGCTGGTGGTGCGCCGCTGGGGTGCGGCGTGGTGCGCCGCCCCCGGGGCGTGGCCGTCGGGCCGCACAGGCGCAGGGCTGGCAAGCGTGGACGGCGGAGCGCCATTGTGCATGCCAGCCGTGCCAGCACCTTGTTCACAGTGCAGGGGCCATGTCTGTTGCCCCACGATCGGGCGGGCGCATGCCCGAGAAGCCCCATGAAATCCGGCTTTCAAGGCCGGTCTCACGTTGCACCCAGTCGCGCACACCGCACATGCGCCAATGCTGAGCTGGGGGGCACTCCACAGGCGGAGTTTGCGCCAGTGCGTATCCTGAAGCTCGCCGGGCAGCGCGGCGCGGCCGCCGAGGCGTCAGGCTGCTGGCGCTACCTGCTCGAGTGGCGCCGCATGGACGCCGGCAGCCCAGCGGTGGCGCCCCTGCCCTCCTGCCTGTGGCTTGCGCCCAACGCGTCTGCACCCTGTTTGCACAGGGTGCAGGACCCGGAGCCGGCAAGCGCTGCGGTCCAGAGCAACGGCTGCCTGTGCTGCCTGTGCTGAGCCAGGGCCGAGCGGCGCGCAGGATGTCGCTTCCGATCGGCACTGGCTGGCGCCTGCGCCCAGCGGCGCGCGCCTGGCGGCCGGCGGCTCTGGCGCAGTTGAGGCCGAGCCGGAGGCGGCGGGCGGCAGCGCGGCGGCGCGGAGGCCGCCGCGCGCCGAGGATGAGGCGCATGCCAGCTCCGAGGCGCGCTCGCTCAGGCGCGGGCCCCCGGGCTGGGCCGCCGAGCATCAGGCCCTGCTGACATGAGCGAGCGGGATGAGGACACACCGCACCGCCCTGCGATCGCCTGACTGTAAGGTGAGTGCATGCGCGTCAGTCATGTTGTACGACGTTGATTGTGAGGCTTGTGCTGCAGTGCCTGGTGCCCTTGGGGCCGCGCTTGAATTTGTCTGCCATGGTCGAGGAGCACTCTGGGCAGCGTCCCCGGCGCTGACACGCACGGGCTTGTGTGGAGTCCCAGATCTGACAGTGGCGCTTCCGACACACTTGAGCGAAGCCGGACGGCATGATGACGAACTGCTGCTGAGCGCATTTCTGGTTGGCGTTGTGCCATCCGCAGATTTGCATCTGGGAGACCCTGTGTGCCTCCCAGCTACCGGCACCGCCTCAGGGGTCTGCGGGCGAGCAGGGGAGCGGGCTGCGCATGCCACGCGGCACAAACACAGAACCCGGGCTCGCATGATGCGAATCATGTTAAACGCCAGTAAAGACGCACAGGTCTGGGTTTACAATCCCCTCGCCCGCCTGACAGGTGCACGGCGGTCGAGGAGCACTGGCCGGAGCTGGTGGCTGACTTCCGGGCGCGGCGCGCGGGCGCTGCAGGCAGCAGAGCGCAGCGGCGCGCCTCCCGCCGCGCCGGGCCCGTTGCTGCTGCAGGGGCTGCCGTCGCAGGCCTGCCCGCCGCAGTGGCCGCGCGCAGGGGCTTGCGACTCTATACTGTGCGACACCGCATTGGCCCTGCAAATTTGCCTGCGGGCACCGCTCCATGGATACCCACCTCAAGCCGGAGACGGTCCACTAAGACACTCCTGACATATCTCTTCCTGTGCGCAGGCCCGGCGCTGCGCAGCCCACCACAAAGGCGCTGGCGGGCATGAAGGCGGGCATGGCGCGCTTCGTAGCCGCGGGCGCGCGCTCGGCGCCCGCTGCCTGCGGCGCGTGCGCGCCGCGGCCGCCCGACTACGGCCTCGGCAGCCTGGGCGAGCGCCGCTCGGGGGCAGGGTCAGGGCCGGGGTTGAGGGAGGCCCCTGCGCCGGTGGCGGCTGGCGTTCGGTGCAGCAAGAGCGCGGCGGGCGGCGAGGCCTTTCAGTGCCCGCACTCGCCGAGGCGGGCCGCGGCGGATGCGCCGGGCGGCCGCGGCGCGCCCGCGCCCGGCACGCCCTCAAAGCGGCGGACGAGCGAGGGCGTGGCGGCGCCCGGCGGCGACTTGGCCGATGGTGCCCCAGGGCAGGCAGCGGCGGCCGGCGCGCGGCCCGGCGAGCCCGGTGCCAGCACGCTTGGCTCGCCCGCCAAGCGTGTGCGCCCGCCCGCCAGCACCGCAGCGGCGGCCACGGGGGCCGGCGCGCGCGGCGGCGGCAGCGGGAGCGCCTGCCTGGGGTCGCCGCGGCCTGGTCGCGGGCGTGGCCGCCGGCGCAACGCGCCCGCGACCGGGCCGGGGGGCCGGCAGTTGATGCAGCAGCAGCTCCTATTTTGCAGCCCTGGCGGCGCGGCGCGCTCCCAGGACTGTACGCCGCCCGTGCGGGACCAGCGCGGCACTGCGCCAGGTATGCGCTCCCCCTTGAGTCTTGGGCGGCAGGGTCGCGAGGGGTGCTGAGCTGCACATCGCTTGCTTTTTAGCAGTGCCGAGCTGAAAGCGAGGATGCAAAGCGTTGGCGCTGGTGCAAGGTCCTTGGCCCTCGATAGCCTACGTTGCGCTCTGAATGTGCTGCCCTAACCCTACCTTAATAGGGGCTGCAGCAGCGGCAGGCGGTGCGAGCCCTGCGGAGGTAGTGGACCTGTGCACGCCGCCCAGCCGCGAGCGCAGCTGCGCGGAGGCCCCGCCGCAGGCGAGCGGCGCGCCCTGCATGCGCTCCGGCGGCTCTGTCGTTGACCTCACGCAGGACGACGACTGACGCACTTTCGCGTCAGTACATTGCCAGTGTGTTATTGCCATCTGCTGGTCTCAGCAGGAGTTCCCGGGATGTGTATTGCTTGACGGCCCGCACTGAGACCTGGTTGTCTTGTGTTGACCGGCACACATTGTGCTGTTCCCCGCTAGTTGCCGGAACAGTTGTTCCCCGCTGGTTGCCAGAACCAACGTGGGCGAGAGGACAAACACAAGTAGCCAGGGATATTGCCTCATATGTAGCCCTGTGTATGTCTGGCGCTTGCAACAAAGATGAGGCCGCTGTGTGTGTCGTGGAGCTCAACTAGGCATAACGTAACGCATCTGGTGCATCCTGTGCAGCTCAAGCTAAAGGGCACATGTGACACTGTCGCTTGTGTAGTGTCTGCGACTGTGAGTCGAGCAGGCGCTAAAACAGAAACACGTGTGTCTCGGGCATGCGTTATTGCAGGCGCGTGGCGCAGCAGCAGCGCGTCCTAAGCAACACATCTTCTATGTCTGCAAGGCAGCGACAACCGCTACGCTCCGCCTCTGCTTCTCAGACAGCTCCCCTGAAGTGAGGGCAGCGTGCTGCGACCTGTTGTAACCTGTTGTGCTAGACAACAACTGCTGAGAGCGCGCAGCCTTGGCCCCACCCCCCGCATCAGACCACCCATAGCAAGACGTTCCAGCAAGATGTCAGTGCATCCTAAGACCTAGCACATGCCCTGCCCCGTGCTCACTGGGTGAGCACGCCCAGCAGCTCATCGTCGCGGTACAGCGCAAATCTGCGGCAGCAACAGCATCAGACTCCTTTTCGCACATTCACATGCATGAAGCAACTCTACATGCCATCAGAGGTCTGGCACAGGTGACAAGCAGTGCTGGAGCATGGAGGGCAGCCTTGGCTTTCACTTGTCATGCCATAAGGCACTGCACAGAGCGTCCCAGCACGCCGCGTGAAGCTCTGACAACAGACCGCAC
>JAABUY010003786.1_pt1 | contig 16296 bp, 21 predicted proteins | sample 5560271 | NCBI WGS metagenome assembly JAABUY01 (sample SAMN10711886, study PRJNA513374) | rock metagenome | isolation source: Antarctica rocks | place: Antarctica: Victoria Land, University Valley
GTCCTCGAGTTATTCCAGCCAAGTTCGACCACGGTAGTCCAACTTTGCCGAAGCTCAGACGACCGTCGCCGATTCTAGGAGCTGAGCGTCGGGCCTATTGCTGGTCGACGTAGCACCGTGACAACCCCCCACCTGTCATCGGCTCAGACGCAGCTCTGTGGCGTGTCAACACTACTTTCCTTTCACAACGCCCAGCAGCCTTTGACATCTCGACCATACTCAACGACCTTCAAGCAGAGATCTGCCATTTTACTCTTCACTTGTAGATCGACGCTATCGCTTGCGTATCTAGTTTACAACTTCACGGTCTAGCGGAAGCTTCATACAGTATGACTTCATTAGACTTGTTGAAAATATTTCTACAAAGAAACAGAGCCAACTCATGAACTGGTATCTTTTACACGGGTTTTTGAAAGGGATAACAGGACAGAGGGTGAAGATTGGGCCACAAATCCAAGGGCATCATTTGCTGGGAAGAGAGTTTGATGTCTGACTTTTGCCGGATTTCTCAATTCGAGCTTCACCAAGATCATCAGTGACAAGGTCAACCGAGGGGTCAGGACCCGTAGAAGCTGCCAAGTCCTTTGCCTTCTTTTTCGACCACATTGTTTCCCAATCCCGAAGATTGTTGGGAAGACCAGGTATCCCATGGGTCTCAAGGAACCTTTTGGTCTCTGCCTGTGTGCTGGCTTGCGCAACCAGAGTCTCCGCCTCGCAGTCTTCATACAGAATGCGGTTTTTGGCTGAGTGGGCCGGTAGAATTTTAAACCAGAAGTTGGAACCAAGAATGTAAGTCCAGCAAACGAAGGATTCAGAGCGGTGTCCCCACCGCTGTAGATGAAGGTATGCTCCCACACCGGGATGAACGCAAGCGGATACAAGGTGGCCTGTGGTGATTTCGATTGAGACTCAGCATCACCGCTGAGCTGCGCATACACGGAAGGCCTAGGAGTATCAGATTCTGTTGTCGTCATGTTTGAGGTGCTGCTTGGCGGTAGTATGGAAGATTGTAGATATGAAGGTAGTTTGGGAAAAGGTAATATGTGGAGAGTCGAGAAGTGACGGATCGACCCATATATATGACTTCTTGGGGACACTCGTCGGTCATATCTCTTTTGATCTCTTCCCTTGATTGGAAGCTCAGCTTGAACTGTGACGCGCTTCATGGCTTGAAGCGTTCAGCTGGCGTGAAAGGACCGCTCGATCCTCGGGAAACAAAGGATCGAGAATTTGCATCGCGTTTGCGGAAGCGACGCAAGGATAATGGATTGTCGAAGAGGTTTGACGAAGCGCCTTTGATGTGCATGGTCAATGCCACTCGGGTCCAGAACGGTGAATGTCAGGTATCCTGCGAAAATGTGAGTACTTTAGCCTTGGATTCGTATAATTCGATGCTTGTCACCTCAGGATCTGGTTACATCGAGAATTTTCATTGTAAAGACTTTTCTCGGTCATTATAGCTTGCATCGCCATCTTGTGCCTCGATAAGGACTTGCCGGTGATGGAGAGCAAGAGAGATGAGACGATGAAGGCATTGGCACATCCCGAATCGCAACGTTGCGCGATGAGATGCCTGTTCAGTCCAATCGAGATCCGTCGTTTGCTGTCTACCCATCCCGAAGAATGGGGGAAAGGTAACAAGTAAGGATGCCAATGCCCCCCCTTCTCCCCCGCCGGGGGTAAGGTTCGCTTGAACAGGCGTTTCTAGAGAGTTCAACAAACGATTGAATTTGAGAGTAACGATGATGGGGCCGTTCCGGGTAGTCATGACCGCCGGATGTAATCTCGGTTCGGCTATGACCCGGTCGTGGATTCATCCATGATATTGTTTAGATCGATTCATCCTTGCATCAACAGATCTTGCATTCTTATCACCCTGACGTATATAACTTGAACCCCGGCCCGAGGATTTCCGGGATGAACGCCATGAGACCGAGGAGATGATTCTGTCAGCCTCAATCTCCCAAGTTATATTTCTTGTGGTCAGACGAATGTCTCAGCATTAGCCACCTTCTGCGCAAATCCCAATACCATCCCGATCCGTCACCATGGCGGCTATCGATTCTAAGACCAAGCCCAAGGTCCTCATCGCAGGAGACGAGGCCCCCAACAGCATAGCTGAAGCTGCTATCGCCGAGTTGGCCGACGTTCACTACGTTCGACGGGGTTGACGTCCACTGAGCAGGCGGCGGAGATCATTAAACAGGCGGTCAAGGATCATGGACCGATCGTTGCATACGCCGTGAATACTCTCATGGCGAGCTCGGCTGTGATGCATGAGGTTGACGTCTGGCATTGGGTTTAGGAAAAGTTCCGTCCTGGGTGTCGATATCATCAGTGGGGCGAAGAGCTTTCGGTACTCTGCTGCCCGAATTGAAGCTGGTGTGTAGACCTGGAGCAGGATTTGATCACCATGATCTCCCATGGCTCACCGAACAGTTTGCTTCCAGTCCGTTCTAAATGCAGCCGAGTGACTTTACCTGGTGGTATCCTGTCGTGCAATGCGCCCGAGATGTCACGGCATACCACGACAGACGGCGCATTGATGCTCATCCTTGCTACCTCCGGAGGTATGATCTGTCAAGTGTTTCTTTCCCGTTCAACAGCGTCACCCATCTTGCTGATTTGGATGCGATCTAGGACATGTCTGCCCGAGCCGGCAAGTGGACGGACTTGACGGTCGGTCCGCTTGACTGGCGCCGCATAACCGTAAGTCATCCACTCGCGAAAACGTCAACGTCGTCAGTCCTTCTATCCATCGTCTTACTACGACTGAAGAGTACCTGCACCAGACCCTCTCACCCCATGCGCTCGTTTACACGGACACTCTCTTGAAGCTCGGGCACGACGATGTCATGGATAATGTGGTGGCTTATCTCAAGACCGGGAAACCTAATACGCCTACGAGTGAAATATGATCATAGCGGTCTTGTGAGTGAATCTTTGCGCAGTACAGAGTGATGCCAATTTGGTGTTTCTGCTAGAATTGCTTTGCCTCGCTTCAGAAGGCGCCCAGAATGATGCGTTAGGATGATGTCATGAGCATACGACAGCAAGCCTCTTCCTTCGTCTTGCTTTAGCAATTGTCCCTTACAAGCATTCTAAGGAGAGGAGGAGGCCATTTCGCTGAGCGAAAAGATCGCAAAGGTAGCGCTGCTGATTATCTTTCTTGTTCCTTGTAGAAATGCTTGAGAAGATAAGTATCACTCCGATGACAGCTCAGTGGTTAGGCTGGTTTGCGATGTCAGCTTGGCAATACAGTACGTACATGACAACAGTGTTAGCCCATAGTGTCCAGGTTGGAATTGTATCTCATCACATAAGCCTTAACCAAAAAAAGTCAATTTAGGGCCGGAGCAGCTTGGGACAGGACGGAGAAGAGCTGCAGATTGTCGCCAGATGCCGAAGAAATCTCTTGAATGGATTAATAAGTTATTCTATCGACAAGGTGGAATCTCCATTCGAGGAGCGGTATATCAGTTGGCTAGATAGTCGGATTCCAAGGAAATCCCCAACAAATCCGGAAGTCGTCCGTTCAAGTCGGGCTCGCTTCAACTTCAGTTTTTGCTTCCGTCCGGACTTTTATTGATGTTGAATTTCCGGTCGTCCTGCATTATTTCCTCTGCCGCCTTGTCTCGAAGATTGATTCTGTAAGATGGACTCGGATACCGAGCTCGAGCTCTCATTGCCCGAGATGAGCGGAAATGGCAGCGATGTCGAGGATGATGGCATCGAAGTTGAGCCTGCTCCGGAAGGAGTAGCGAAGCCTTCCATCGATGGTGAGTTGAAGCGCGGTATCTCCCTGTCTGTACTGATACTGTACTATCTCCTCTAACAGCTGATCTGGTCAAGCCTCCGGCTTTCACGGACGAGTCGTCTTTCAAACCTCCTCCCAACCCTTCCATACCCCAAGATCTTTCCCTCATCATGGAGATGGTAGCCGCCCATCAAGTTGTCGGATCGCTTCCACCGCTCGACATGGCAGCAGCCGAGAAACGACGCCTCGTCGAGCAGAGCATGAGGGATCGCAAAGGGAAGGCAAAGGAGGATACGCCGGTCCCTCCACCCGAAGATCCGTCTTCAAGCGAAGAGTCGTCCAGCGAAGAGGAATCAAGCGAGGAGGAATCTTCTTCGGATGAGGATACCGAGAATGAGGGAGAGCCCATGACGGAGACGACACATCAGGCGCTCAAGGCGAAGCTGGATGATCTCAATGGCGTGACATCATTACCGAAGTCGGAATCAGCAGCATCTCTGGTCCCTCCTTCCCCTTCCCGGCGAATTCCCCTCGAAATGCTGGATGAAGACGAGGAAGCTTCCGGCGGTCCCATTCTCTCCACCAACGAAGCGCCATTATCAGTCGTACCTCAACCACCGATGTATGAACTTCCGAAAGGAGAGGAGTTGAGCTTGGCTGGAGAAGTCGTGAGCTGGATGAGGGATAGAAGGGTGGAAGCTTGGGTGGAGAAGGGGAAGCTTGAGGAGGAGATCAAGGTGGACATGGAGACGAATCCACCTCCGGACGGTCACATGGAGGATGGAGAGATCGCGGGCGAAGAGGCTGCGATGGTGAATGGGGTGCCGGAAAGCAAAGTGAAGATTTTGGACGGCGGCGCAATGGACGCCAAGAACGAAGCACCGGTTGCATTGTCTCCAAGTCACAAGTGCGATAACCCGTCGTCATCATCGTCCAAACCCCGCTTCGCTTCCGCCGGTACCGTCGTTGTCCGCGCCATGCAGAGTCGGCCCGGATCAGGGCGCGATGGATGGCTCGAGGAAGGGAGTGTTCTCTGCTGGGAGGACAGGCGGGTTCTCGGGACGGTCAGTTGTTCCCATCCCCTGTACCATTTGGCTCAATTGCATAGATTACCGAGACCTTCGGTCCGCTCACAAGCCCCTACTACCAAATCCGCCTCCCACCTCCTCCTTTCCCATACCCATCTCCAATCTCGCTGAGACCCGGCAACAAAGTCTACTACCCGAACAATCCCCGTTTCCGCACATTCGTCAACATGCACGCCGTCCGAGATCCGAGGTTCAAGGGGTCAGACGCCTCCAACCTGTACGATGAGGAGATCGGAGAAGAGGAGCAGGAATGGAGCGACGATGAAGCGGAGGCTGAGGCTAAGAGGCGGCGAAAGCATCAGCGTGGTGGAAGCCGGGCATCGGCCACGCCCTTTTCTGATCGAAGTACACCTGTGCCGCGTCTAGGTGGGGCACCGTCCCTTCCACAACGACCGCACTTTGATTATCAGCCCCCTGAATCGACTTATGCGGGCTCAGAGACGGGGAGCTTGTATGGCGGTGACGAGGGGGCTTCGATATATGCTGAGTCGGACGCGGGATCGAGCGCGGGGGGAAGGGGACGGCCGATGCCTGCACCGTACGAGGTGGACGATACTTCACTCCCCGCACGTCTCATCAAAGCCGAGCCTTCCTCCCCTCGCCAAGAAGCCGGAGGACGCGGACGAGGTCGAGGTCGTGGCGATCGTGGCAGAGGGGACCGAGGACGACGAGGTGGCGGAGATTTCGGGCCACGCAGAGGTGGACGACCCAATGACGGCGGGCCCAGACAGGATGATAGACGATTCTCACTTTCGAACAGCTCACGACCCAATTCACTCCCTCCGAGACCGATGATGAATCCTCGTCCAGAACCACCCTTTCAGCGACAGCATCAACAGTGGCGTCCACCCCAACCACCTGGATCCCAACAGCCTTTCCCGCGACCTCCTCAGCCGGGTTTCAACCCACACATGCCGATGCAGCCATACCACCAAAACAACATACCCAGCATGCCATACAATCACCATCCATTTCACCCGCAACAATCTCCGCCGCCTCATTTTCATCCTGATGAGCAGTACCACCCAACTCAGCCGTCCGCCGGCATGAGCTTTCGAGACACACCACCGATGACTCCCCCGCCGATGGTCATGGGGCAGGCACAACCCCCTCCTCAACAGACCTGTCCTCCACCATCGCCTGGCGTGCAGGCCCAATCACCGCATGCACCCGCCATCAACCCTCGTTTCGCAGCGCAGTATCAGTATCAGCAGATGCTCAATATGGGTGGATTCTCTGGTTGGTAGGGTAAGGTGGAAAGCCCTGAGGATCCCGTGCTCCTTAAGAGACGTCTTCGCAGTGTCAATGCTGGAGAAATCTTGATTTTATGCAATGTGATGTCCATATCCTCGGAAAAAAATCCATCCATCAAATCAATGTCTTTCGACTGAGTACCGAGCGGATCTCGCGGTGTTGTTGCAGCCAAGCGGGGAAGTCTGTCCTGTTGAGAGGGATGCCCTGTTCTTTCGTCTCGAGAAGGAAGTTTGCGAGAACGATGAGAGCGCCGTCTGGAAGAGGTCAATCCCCCATTTAAATTACTGCCCCAACTTGCAAGAGAAGCGGCATCCGGGAGGCAGGAGCAAGTCGGACTCACATCGGTAGAGGTAGTTGATACCCTGATGTTGCAGCATCTTGTGTTTTGCCGAGCTAGGATCCGCGGCGTCCACTTTGATCTTGAAGCTGTATGACCCATCAGCCTCGCTTGTCGAAGACGAGCCGGGACTAACTCGTATACTGCTTTCCGCAAATTCTGTACGCCCTCCATCTGGTCGACGGCTTTATCGGTCAAACGCTTCGCTTCTGGATGATCCGCATCAGTCTCCGTTTGAGAAAGGAGGAGTGGACTCACGCTTGCCATGACTGAGGACGGTCACGAGCTGTAGGATGGTCTTGTATTCCCCTGAGCGAACTTGTCAGTCTCTCACGCTCGACACATTACTGGCTCCACAGTGGGTTATCGGTGGTATAGCTAGAGCGAGACTGATTGACCGGACTGACCATTCAGATACTGCTCAGCCTCAGCAGCCATACCTTGATCCGGTTCGTCGTCATCCTCTTCCATATCGGCCGTGCTCTCAAGAATCATATCCACCTTTGCGATCGTGGCGATCAAGGTGGCAGCGATCATTCCAGTCGTCGTCCGTCCGCGACCCATCTGGCAATTGAATCTGTGAGGTACTCAGCTAATCCTTTAACAATCGATTCCACACTCACACGAAGTCCCGGCCTTCCTCTAAACCCTGCACCACTCGGCCTACAAGGTTCTGCAGAGTTGCTGGTAATGGTGCCTGCTCGTCCGTCTTCGCCCCGTCAACTGCGTACAGCCTGTTATTGTGGACTCACGATCGCGACGCGCTCATAATCGACTTGATACCGCTCCCCAATCGCGCCCTCATACATCTCCTTCGGCGTTTCAACGTCACTCTCGGCCACCGTTTCCCAGACGGGTATGATCTCGTAGGTTCCTGGCTTGGTCTCGACCTCGTCATGCAGTAAGATTCGGCCGTCTCCCACCCGGATCTCGCGAAGTACGTCCTGCTTGAGTTGTGCTTCCATGCGCTCGACGACAGCGGCAGTGACACCCGTGGTCCTTTCGCCTGTCAGCTGACAATGTCAGAATGATCTATGATACATACTCGACATTGGTGAGCGGTTTATCCAGAAGGCGGAGGACGTGGGGTCGACTCTTGACGTACTGCAATTTCAAGTTAGCGGTGTGCAACAGCGAGCTTCCTCCACGTACCAGCACAGGCTCTTCTCGCAAGGACGTCCAGATAATCTTTCGTGAACCGGAAGGTCCAGCATCCATCTTTTGCAGAGCGTTCCGCAGGCTGTTCATCATGAGATGAAGATTTCCCAGTCAAAAATGATTCCTTACCCAGAAGCACTTGGCATGCTACAGTCTGATCAGCAAACAGGTATCGAGCGATGGACGGCGCTCACCCAGTCCCATATACGTAGTGCTCGTGGTCGGCATCACCTCGTGGCTGAGCTTGAAATATCAACGGGATCTTCCGGTAGTTGGCTGCCCCGTCGACACGCCTGCATCTATTAGCGAGGCTTCCACACTAATGGACGTACTCTGGGAGAGTCTGCTTTTGCAAGCCGGAGAAAAAGTCAGACTTCAGAATCTGTCGATCGAGGTCATTCTTGATTCCGGTGATGGTCCGGGCAGTACTCACGGTCTGAGCTGATAGGATAGCCCCAGATCGATTGGCTACCACTTGTGAGACCTCATCGGGGAGCTAAGGGACATACTGTCAGAGCATCCGACCAATGGTCACGAGCCGGACGTACCGCCATTCCAGCCGCCGGATCCATTCGATCGATCGGCGTCAACCCTATTAGTCCGCCTTCTTCGAGCTCCCTCTCTAGCGTTTTGAAAACTGAAATTCTCCCAGTTAAGATGAGACCATAGGCCTATGGGGAGACATACCGGGACGATGCTTGACAAAGGACTCGAAGGAATACGGAATCTCCTCCTCGGCTGCTCGATCGTTCAGGTAGGCCTGAAATACCAGGAGATGGAAATATCGCCGCAAATGGTAGACTCCTTTCCACCGCGTCAGGGAGAGCCCGTCCATTGCTTGACACCACTTACCGCGTTCGACCATACTGTTCTTCTCATTCTGGTCTTTCGCTTCCTCTGCCTTCGAACGGAGGTCCTCGATCGCATCCCGCAGGTTGAAGTGTGCAGCCGTAGCGTCAATGGCTTCGTCCACCACCTGCCGCTCATCATCAGCTAAGTCAGGCTTTGATCGAAGCTGCCCACCCGCTTGACCTCGAGCCCATTCCGGATGACCCGCAAGCAGCTGTTGATGATCTGCCAGCTCGTCTTCGATGCCACCGTCGTTCGCCGTCCTAAAGGCGGCCGGCTGCCCCCTCGGGATGGAGTCTGGTGCGATGACGGGTCCCGGCTTCTCCGAAGCCATCGCTGAATGAGGAGAACGATGACTGCTGTCGTCGAGCTGCGTCCCCTTCCGAGCTGATCGTTCAGGATGAATGCACTCGTCTCCAGGTCGGCTCGCATATGCAGGTCGAGAAGCTCCGTCAAGTCGTGGAACTGTATCATTCAGTCCCGGTCCCTGCCCATTTGCTTACGTCAGGCGATGATTCGGATGTCACCGGTATCCGGACGAAAGTCAGATCCACATCTTTCGATGCGTGCTCCGCATCATCCATCATCTCCCGGATGGTCGCGATGTCAAGCTTGTCAACTCTTTCCCAGACCGGCACCACATCGCCATCGGCTGTCTCGCTGTGAAGTAGTACTTGGCCCTGGAATTCGGCAAGCTCAGCGATGACATCGCTCTTGAGTCGCTGTTCGAGGATTTCCAGGCGGGACGCGGAGACGCCAGAGTAATCTCGCATGTTGCGAAGCGCGGTGCTGTCTAACCGTAAACAGTATGGTGAACCTGAACAGGACATAAGCTGTTACGTCAGGAAGTTGGTCAGAACCAACCGTTGATCATCACCAGAGGCTCTTCTCGCAGGCATACCCATATGACATTGCGGGTAGCCGGACATCTCTCGCGTACAGTGGTGAGCATAGTGGCTATCGCATCATGCGTAGGCTGACCGGTTGCGAAGATAGACCCACCGCGGATCTGCCGGAAGCCGATGGCGCCTCGAATACCTTCGGCTGAATTGGCAGATTCTGCACGCCAAAGATCTGATTTTAGTAATGTCGACGCCCGCAGCATGATCCCATTCCGGTTCTTGACCACATGATCCGCCCACTCATCGCCGACCACCTTTCCGCCTTGCAAGTCCACATCTCGTCTCCGCCCGTCAACAGTATGCGACCGGTTCGCGGCGTCATCGCCGAAGTCGGAAGAGCGGGAGATGATGCTGAGGTCGTTGACCGGGGCAAATGCGAACAGCCGGTCCCCGCCTTGTCTCCGCATGATCTTGATTTGATTCCAGATTTCCGGACGGCTCTTAAGCCAAGAGGAGAATGTTACTCCTGTATCTCCCGCTTCCTCCTCTTCGACGTACGACGCGAAGACGATGAGGTCGAAGTATTGCTCGAGTGAGCGAAGAGCCTTCTCCACCAGGGCTTGTCGGCCTTTGTCTTCCGTTGCTGACACGCTATACCGGATTCGGTTCTCGATAACGTTTTCGCGCAAATTGACAACAGCATCACCTAAAAACATCAGTCGAAAAAAGACGCAATCAAGGGTGCTACTTGCAGGTATCGATGATCTCGTCGACCAGCCGCTTCATCTGACGTCCATTATCGAGACTAGATAAAAGCGACATGACGATCTGATAGTTGCCCATGTGAGCTCTTCGGAGCTGCTCAAGCAGGCTCGGCTGAGACGCGAGGAGATCGATGGCGGTCGAGGGGTGCTTCGACGGAAGATCTAGAGTCGAATGAGCCCGATGTCATCATATGTGAGGGGAATGGCACTGACTCCGCTCTAGGACCCGGGTCATTCGTAGAAGACTCTTGTTCATGGCTTGTTGCACTGTCGCCTGCTCGAGGAAGTAGGCAGCTTGTGGTCCTGGTGCTGGCTGGAAGCAAAGTCATCATTCAGACATCAGTAAGACTGGGCGTGCCTACTCACCGTGACCAGACCCGAAGCATCAGATCCTGCTAGGAATGGATCGTCGAGATCTCTCAGAAGGAACTGTTTCCGCCGGATCAACAGTGCCGCGCACATGCCGAATGTCGCTGAGCTCTATCAGCGCCGGTGGCTAAATTTGCCATCAATGGACGTACTCCGAACGACGCCCATGCCGCAATTGAATACCAGCGAAGTTGTCAATGGGTCGATGTCTTTCAGCGCCGACACATACGCGTCCAGGTAATTATCCTGTACTGTCCATCAGCTGACAGCTCGTACGTATTCAGATGCACTCACCTCGATCGGTCTATCCGGGGCGATAGGTATTCTCCAGTATCCGACCCGCCAGCCCTCCTTGATGACATCCTCCCAAACCTCCTTCGGAGTCCGTATACTCTCCTCATCAACGCTCATCCACGTCGGCACGATCTCCCCACTCGAGACCTCGTCATGGATCAGGATCATTCCTCCATATCGCCTCGACTCCTCTAGGATATCAAGCTTCAATCGCCGTTCGATATCTTCGAGATTCGTAGCCCGGTCAGACAATGTGAGAGTTTTGAGCGGACTCGAAGCGTCGCGCAGGACGTATGGACGGCCATTGCAGTAGATGAGGGTTTCTTCGCGTGTACTGAACCAGATGGCTGTCCCACCTTCCGCGTCCGATACAGCCTGCTCTGCTCCGCTCGGTGGGGGAGCAGAGGATGACGAAACGTTCCGCAATGTTGTACCGTTTGATCTGCCATCCGATTGGCTTGAGGAGCCACGCCGGATAGAGATACTTGAGCGGTATGAAGGCTGGCAGCCGAGGATCGTAAGGATGGACTTGAGACCCGGGACCGTCGGTTGAGCAACCTGGACATGCAGTGTCAGTCATGGGGTATACCGCGGTAAGATCATTGTCGTGATCCACTAACTCCGAACACATTCAGACCCTCTTCGTCTGGAGCTCGGAAGTTCGGAGCCCCTTGAATTGTCAGGTCTAGGTCGAGAGCTCGTCCATTCGGGTAGTGGTCTGATCATGGACCGTAAGAGATGAGGACTGAGGACGAGGAAACCCTAGCCCACCTGTCTTCAGGATGAACCTGCACTTGCGCTCAGCGCTTCAGCAAAGATTCCCTCCCTAAATCCTGACTCACCCTCTAGCAAGTACCCCTCCAGCCCGTCTCTTCACCACCCCATCAATCTCAGCCTTCAATCTCTCCTGAATCCCTAGGACCCGACCTTTCCCCTTACCACCCCTCCCTACCGCTACTTGCAAGGTGTTACTGGACGAGGCAACGCCGGATCCTTGTAAGATACTCCGACCGTTCACCTGGACATTGCTCACCAAGGGAGAGGGACGGATTGGGACGTGTGAAGTGCTGTATGGCGGCGAGCTGCCCGGAAGCGGCTTCGCGGCAGGGGGCGGGGCAGAAGTTGGACGGGGCGGAGAGAAGGAGAGAGATTTCTGCAGGTTAGACATGTGAAGACCCCTTGTAGAAGCCGACGAGTTCCTCAACTCTCGTTCAAGGGGACCATACTGTCTCACGTTGAAAGTCGGTGGAGAGGGGTTCCCGAATATGTGGTAGGGAAATGTTGCATTCCAAACCTACAATCAAAGCGGGGCTCAGAACACGTGCTTACTTTCAGCGATAGCAGTAGCGGAAACCACAAAGATGCTCTGTAGCGGAGCACAATCTCCATGCCCAGCTCCCGAAGGAGCGAAGGGGTGGCTCCCAGAAGACGACCACCCGCTCGCTAAATCAGCAGAGGGTACTTGAACTCGTCTGTGATGTGAAAAAAGCCCTAAATCTCATCAGTAGACAGGTCCTGAAGACCATATTGTCCCGGTGAATCACCTGGCCCTGTGCGATTGTCTCATGATTGATGATCGGTAAGAGCGTGACAGGAATAGCATCGACGCACCGTGAGGCGGGTTTCAAAGCCCTTCACGATGCTCCGCCTCCATTTTCGACATCTTATAATCGCTGTAGAAAACCCTCGAGCTCGCTGTCCATCTTCCCTTCCAACTCTGCATTCCCCGCTTCCAATGCTTGCTGCGAATCTTGTGAGCACTTTCACAGCTTCAGCGTAAGCAGAAACATACCACCTTCGCCTCAAGCGTCTCCCCGTCCATCCCCAACCCAGCCCACGGATCCCCCTTTTCAATCGGTATCTCCTCTATCCCACCCTCAGCACCGTACCGCACACAAGCCCCGTGGGAAGAAGCAGAGGCTCACGGATAGTTTCCGGCCCAAACACTTCACCCAAGATCCCCTGCCTCGCCCTAAACCTCCCCATCGCCATCTCCCTCGGATCCACCTCATCTAGCGCGTCCGCCCAGGGCTCGATATCCCCCGGCCCTGACATCGCGTGTTTCAGGTAATGTTCGGACAAATGGGGTGGGCCGAGGTGTTGGGTGTGTCGGGGCATCATCTGGGCCTGAGGTGACGGCCTTGGCTACACAACTCCTCAATTTGAACGGACAAGAAGGACAGGGAAAGGCGAAACCAACCGGCTTCTTCTTCTTGTGAGCGGGCGTGCTACTCGAACTCGACGCGTATCCCCGCGCCATCATCTGAGCCTGAGCCTGGGCGAGCTGCTGCTGTTGTTGCATATACCCCTGCTGCTGGATACTCGCGAGATCTTGCGGCATCATCATCGCTCCGGGACCGTGGGACTGCATGTTCTGCGCATTCGGGTAGGCCATCTGGGGGGCTTGGGAGTATTGGGGATTGGTGGGGAAGGTCGGGTAGGATTGGTTCATGATGACAGCGATTTCAGCGGAGGTACGATTCGGGGGGATACGAGGTATGTTCTATGCTCAACGGTGATCGTGCGTCAGGATGTTTGCAAAACGGCTTTGTGAAGCTTCACAAAGGCGCGAAAATGGGACGTGATTTGGTGGCGATTTTGAAACTCACTTCGTCCTTCATACTGTCACAGACCGTCGAGCGCTTGCACCCGCCAATTAGGTGTGGTTCTTACTGATGCTTCTTAATAGTAGATGATCGATCTTCACAACCCAAGACAGCTCAAATTAGCTTGAGACCGTTGTTGATCAGAGGATGGTCTGGATATCTATAGCTGTTATGACCCCAGCCCGTCATAACCACGAGCTACGCCACCACACAATGACGCCGAAATAATTCGAACAATAAGCTCTGCACGTCTGCAACTGTGTTCGACATTCGCCGACACATCTGTGAACTTCGTACCAAAAACAGCCCAGTCGCGGGATCAAGCCTTCGGATACAAGCATGACCCACGTCCAGAACTGTCGAGCGGGTACCAAAGATATGCGAGCGTATCAAGGTTTCAAGACTTATTGATGGTCCCTCATTCCACACCGGCCAGCGGGTAAGCACTCTTCTACCACGCGCGCTACAGCTTCCCCTCAGACCGTGCCACGTATCAACCTAGCCACCGCACTCTCCTTGTCCCCAACACGCGCTATGTCCGCACCCCCGAAGAGAACCGGGTCCGATTACCGCGGGACTTCATGGACAGGCAGACGGGCAGAAGACTAAGGCTGGAGAAACCCCTGGAGTGCTGTAGAAACGGGGAGAAGGATCATGGAAGTCTCGGGTTTGGAGTGGCAAGAGCGGAAGAGGCCGAGGTATGCCGAGGTATAATAGAGCGACCAGATTGATTGATATCCGCTAGAGATCTGGTATCGAGTTTCTTGTAGCTAGTTATGCAACGTCTTGTAACTAGCGGACCTACCCTACCAACGACCAGCCTGCTGTGGAAGTATCCACCGTCAGGTTGAGTTATCTCTCGTGCTGTGTAAGACTAGACTGGTGAGTCTATGTCTTACCCGCACTCGTCGTTGGTTGCATTTGACAATTATTGATTGTGTCAACCTGTCGCATTTGACAATTATTGATTGTGTCAACCTGTCGTTAGCTTTTCCATTGTCAAGGCTATACCATACCGCTATTGTGTACGACGATCGCATCCATTCATTGATAGTCCACGGGGCATGAGGGTTGCTTGGACGTGAGTTCGATCCAAATCATAGTTGGGTGGGTACGGTCATAATACTCACAGAGACTTCAGGATTGTCAAGGACTGAAGATTGTGTATCTACAAGGAGTGACTGACAGATCTTCTGCTTTTGTACTGCGGATTGTGTAGATCAATGAAGCATGGGCTGGACTTCTCAGAGTGTGCTGCAATGAGGACAAGAAGTGACATGTACTGCCTTGTGATGCGCAGTCACCGACTTGTTTTATCGCACGCAAGCTTCCTATCAACCGAAGCAAACCAGAAGTTCTCAAAAATGATGCCAGCCAAACTCAGCTGCACATGAAAACATCAGCTCCCAGAGACCAATCAAACCATCTTACACCGCTGTATAAGGCCATCCAGGAGAAAACACTATGAGGGTCAAGTACTTCTTGATCTGATTCCTCTGTCCAGAATCTGCATGTTTCAGTGATGGCTTTCCACAAGTCAAATCTACATACTCAAGGACACGTCTCTCGGCTACAGGTGCGATTGTGGTCAAAAGCAACATGATGACTGATGAGGTCCAAAAGATTGTTGCACCATTCATTTGTACCGCAAGTTTGTGCACTGAGCTTGCACTAGGGCAAATGGTTCCGGTCAGCTTCGCCGCAAATGCAGCGTCTGCAATCTGTCATACCAGGTCCTATCAATTCAGTCTACGGTGAGACTGTAGCTGGAACTGCTGTCATCAGGTCGTAAAATCGGTGGATTTTTAGTGAGCTTTGCTGATCAAGACACTCCCTTACCGGGTGACATGACTTCTCAAGCTGCTGAAGGCTGGCCAAGCAAAGGAGCACTGCAGGTCTCAAATCTTGCAGCAAGGTATGGACCATAACTTCCAGACATCCTTCACAACGTGTCTTTCAGTGTGCAGGGAGGATAAAGAGTCGGCATAGTTGGTGACTGGAGGATGGAAATCTACACTTGCAAAGGCGTTCTTCTCCTTTGTTGACATCGCCAAGGGCCAAATAGAGATTGATGGGAAGGGTATGTGAATTAATTGGTCAACAGCTGACAGTCAGACATCTCCTCAATCCCACTGGGCTATGTTCGATCAAAACTTGGCATTGCCCAGGATCCAATCTGTCACGATCGTGAATTGAAGCTCGGAGGGTCATCGGGCGGAGGGCCCCTCCCACGGATGCGGTAGAGCTCGTCCTTCAGGGCGTCATCCAGGTCCCGCCATAATCTCGCCGAACAACGCCGAACACCGCCATAACACCATAACATCACCGAACACCGCCATAATATCCAGGTACCGCCATAATCTCGCCGAACATCGCCGAACACGAACACCGCCATAACATCGCCGAACACCGCCATAACATCCAGGTCCCGCCATAATCTCGCTGAACATCGCCGAACACCGCCATAACATCGCCGAACACCGCCATAACATCCAGGTCCCGCCATAATCTCGCCGAACACCGCCATAACATCGCCGAACACCGCCATACCACCGCCATAACATCGCCGAACATCACCGATGATAGGCCTGGAAGACGGTGTATAAAAGGGATGGACTTGAGAGTCGGGGAGAACCAGTGATTCGAGATTAAAAGTCACTAGAAGTCACTAAAAGTCACTGAAAGTCACTGAAAGTCACTAAAAGTCACTAAACCAGTGATTCGAGATTAAGTCACTGAAAGTCACTGAAAGTCACTGAAAGTCACTGAAAGTCACTGAAAGTCACTGAAAGTCACTGAAAGTCACTGAAAGTCACTGAAAGTCACTGAAGGTCACTGAAAGTCACTGAAAGTCACTGAAGGTCACTGAAGGTCACTGAAGGTCACTGAAGGTCACTGAAGGTCACTGAAGGTCACTGAAGGTCACTGAAGGTCACTGAAGGTCACTGAAGGTCACTGAAGGTCACTGAAGGTCACTG
>JAABUY010003789.1_pt1 | contig 16285 bp, 10 predicted proteins | sample 5560271 | NCBI WGS metagenome assembly JAABUY01 (sample SAMN10711886, study PRJNA513374) | rock metagenome | isolation source: Antarctica rocks | place: Antarctica: Victoria Land, University Valley
CAGGTTGCGTACTCAAACGCTTGCATGAAGGCCCTGATTGTACCACTGTCTAAACAGCCCTTCAGGGCAAGCTGTATCAACTTCCGAGCCTCTGCATAGAAGTCCTTTTTTAGTTGGGGATTGTGGGCCAAAGGTATATTGAGGATGTACGCCCACGCATTCAGTACGACGTGAATGCCGGAAACAGCAGGTGTCAGAGAACCGCTTCCTTGCTGAGCAACCATTGGCCAGCTCTCATCATTCCATACTGGGGATCCATTCAGCCATTGCGAATTTCGGACGACATTCCTTGCAGCTTGACGATATTGGTCGTAATTCTCTGGGTTTTGTTGGGAATTCATGAAAGTCAGGCGAACCGATTCTTTATAATTGAATGAGATAATCTTTTCGGCAGTGACCAGCACGCAATGACTAAATATCCTTGGCTGCTCCGACAGTAATAAATCGGAACCTTTTGTACTGGTGGAGACTGCCTTCGGTGAGCTTTTGGTTTTGAGGTTAGCTTTCTGCTTTTTCTGCTTTTTATTCTTGCCAATGGTATTAGTAGATGGAGAGTTGGAATGCTCGAATGTCTCTCCTACTAGATCGGGCAATTCAGCACAGAATATTAGGGGCATAATAAGTATTCTCGGTGATAGCACGTAGCACATCCCATGATCCGGATTATATCGTGCCAACTCGAACAGGCGCTGAGTACCAAAGGCAACTTTGATGTCCTGCTTGACCAGCGCATACCAGACAGCGGCTATTGGGAGGAATACGTCATCTTCAAACAGGGCTTGTGTGGATATGATTTGATGTGCCGCCCGTGGAGTGCCATCTTTGTCATCGGCTTTCTTGGCTTTTGCATTGCAGGCTATCATGCGTCGACGATATTCATTATTCCAAGTTGAAGGCGAATAGAGAGAATTTTCAGTTCCATCTGTAGGTTGGTGCTTCGCCGGTTGTGGAGCACTCTGGCCTCCAACGGCGGCGGTCCGGTTTCGTTTGACTGTTTCTTTAGTCGCTTGTTTATCATTTATTCGCTCTCCATTGCCTCGTGTGGGACGACCAGTTAAGCTAGGAGTGCCGGCGTGCTCTACTAAATATGGGTCAGTCATCTTGATGAGCCTATTGTGTCTGCATAACAAACCCTCATCAAGCTTGGGCCTTTTGACTACGGGTGCCTCATCGTTAAGATTCTCATACTCTTCTACTGCTTCAAGAGTTCTCTTCGAAGGGCCATATCTGCTCACGTGGCTCCACTTGAAGCCATTAGAAGACACAAATCATAAAAGGGAAGATACTTACTTGTACCGTAGGTAAATCTTTGGGTATATATGTAATCCCTTGAAGTGTACACCACCAGAAGAAGACAACGTCCTCGGCCTCAATGACTGCAAAGTCTGGTAGAGGTCCAGCCACCATGTTCATCCCAATCGAGATGCCATTCACGAATAGCGGAGCCAGAGAGCCATTAGTGATGAAGAAGCCATAGCTATCGTCGTTATCAACGCTTAGACGGCGAAGTTCCAAGGATGAACTGGCACTTGAAAGCGCTCTTCCTACTGCTGCTATGTGCATTTGTCCGCTTCCTGCTTGTGGATCCCTAACGTAGAAATTAGGAAAATATTCATCGGTAAGTAACAGGACACCGGTTGAGGACTCACAAAGGAATAACAAAATCACCTGTGATCCACCTCTTTCTAAACATGGTTATAGGAACGTTGTCTTCATCATCCGAATCTATATAAAGATTATTGTCGGCCGAAGTGTCTTCCTTTACAAGATTGCAAAGTAACCCGCTTTTACATTTTGAGGGAAACTCTTTCTCCCCACCAAAGATGAATTCATCAATGTCGGGTAAATTCTCGCGGATGTAGTTATATAACGCACGAGTTTCGTTCGATATATGGCCTAAGATATCAAGCCATGCGGCCTTCCGCTCGGGTTTGAGGTTGTCCCAGTCGTCATCAACTAAAGGCGAGGGGATCAACGCTTCCTGTAATAAATGCCGAGCTTGAAGATCTCTTGGAAGTGTCGAGGTAGCCCAGCCTGGGAAAAAGGAACTGTAAAGTGCCTGGGATATTTCTTCATTGTTCATAGGCCTTGGGTTGGAGAGCAAGTTAGGGGTCGTTGTCGTTAGGGGCCTTGGATTCGAGTGCACCTTACGGGTATTTGTTGTTGGGGGTTTTGGACTGGAGAGCAATTTACGAGTATTTGCCGTTGAGGGCCTTGGACTGGAGAGCAGTTTACGCCTGCTCGTTTGGGGCTTTGGGTCCCAAGACAACCTACGAGCTTTGTCTGTTTCCGAGCTGGAAGGTTCCTCTTCGAAACCCTTCCCTAGATCCTGCTCTAGAGAGGTATACTTCCCGTTATGCAGGAGCTTGACCGGTTTTCTGGCCTTTCCCCCGGCCATTGGTGACGCAAAGATGGGCGAAGATGGTATATCCCGTTGAGAGGGCTAGAATTGAAGCACTGGGCTGTATACCGCAATGACAAGTTAGGATAGAAGAGTTCAGAGCTTGGTTGATCCACCGGTAAGGTGGGCATAAGTGGCTCAACCATGTTGATTCTTTGAACTTTTCAAAGTCCGCAAACGGTCAGTCCATTAACATCGAAGAACAAAGCATTGTAATGAGATAGTCGAACTACATAGCTTAAGCGAGTCTCGATAGGGTAAGACAGAGATTTTATAAGCGAGGAATGTTGCTTCGGAACACATCGTTATCTATGTTTAAGAGCCTTCCAGCTCATCTATTTCAGATACGTAAAATCATTCAGTGAACCGGTCCATTGCTGTGAAAAACGTAGAGTTATCGACCTTGCATTCGGCATCTTTACCACAGCCTAATTCAATCTTGACATCCTCAACACTGACATCTGCTCTCATACTTGTTATGATATTGGCGGCAAAAGTACACGACGAAGTATCGTTGTCCGGAGACATCTCCGCACTTAAGTCCGGTGCTGCTTCCGGAAAATGATCTCCTAAGTGTGAAGACGATTTTGGAGGTGAGAATGCAGGTGTTGTCAAGGAACTGCTGGTTAGAGAGCTGCTGCTCAACCAGCTTTCTAGAGCTGGACTTGCGGGCAGGGATGTGGGTTTTTGTAGTGTTGTCATCAATGGCATCAAGGGTAATGGGCGTTTAGTAATGTCTCGACCGCCAGCGGACGTCTGTGGTTGACCCGACTTATCTGGTTGCGGCGGGCTGCAGCCTATGTTGCTCCTATTTCTGTAGCAAGCCTTTGGCGTGTTGAGCTTTGCGTCGAGTATCTCAGCTTTTGTTGGCGCGCCGAGACTTACGCCTGAGGTCCCAATAGCCGTATCGATTTCTAGGCTCATGATGCCTCGGGACTGTAGGAGTGCTCGTAGACGTTTGTTCTCTTCGGCCACAAGCCTTGCAGAAGCTTGTATCTCCATCGAGGCCTCCACGCCCATGCTCTCATATTTCCGAAGTTTGCCCTCCAACTCCTGCAGGTATTCTTTCCTCCGTGCTCTCGATCTCCGCTGATTGTTTCTGATCCGGTCAAGGTTGTTCGGGTCCTGCAGGTCGGGTGTCATAGTTAGCTGCCTGTCCATAGCCAAATCTCACTTGGTTCCTACTGTAGATGACATTGCAATCTAGATACACAGCCTTCGACGTTGGGGAGTTCCTTCAGATCATTAGTCTAGCCATTTGAACGGGGGCTTCTTGGTTATTAGTAGTCAACCGCAGGCCTTGAGCAACGGGACAAGGGGTAGCTGCTGGTATTCCACATTGCACCTCACATTCAAGAAAAGAAAGGCATTATTATCAACCGATAGAGGATGGATGGTTACACCACAAGGCCTGCGTTAAAGGATGCAAGAGACTCCAACCAATGGCAAATCAGTATATAGCACGCTGTGTAGATGTTTTGGTTTCGAGAGTCGCAAAGCGGGCCGATAAAACTGCCTTTCAGTTCGCCTGACTGAAACTTGATTGCTAGGATAATGGTACTCCGTAGACAACCCTCACACTCCCAAGACCTTCTTACACTCTTGGGCCAGGATCAGTAACCATGAGATACAAAGTAAGTCGGTATCAATACGTTTTATAGATTGGTAATGTATCTAATACTCGTAATAGCATCAACGCCCCGCCTTGTCTTAACAATGCCACTGTCCATCCCATCCTCAACCCGTAGGTCGGAAAATCCTATGCCAGCTCTATCACATTTAGGCCCACATCATCAGGTCGTAATTCGTCAACATAGTCGGAAAACGTTAATCTCAGAGTAAACCGTTGGGAGGAGCTGAGCTTGCTTCTCCAGGGAATGCGTAGGAGTTGGCGTAATCTGCATTAACCATTCCGTTCGCCGTTCGATTGCCCATCATAGCTGATTCTTGCTCCATTCCATTCCAATTTGCAAAGAAAGCCTGGTGTTCCTTGTACCACCAATCGTTGCTGTCCTCGATCAGCGCTGGGACGCCTCCAAACAACACCGATGGTGAGGTCTGAGTGGCCGAACCACGAGAAGCTCGATCCTGATTCCAAAGTTCTTGTTGAACTTGGGGGAGTAAAAAGGCTTGTTGCCGTGGTTTTCGACTGTAGTCCAACGTCTGTTGGACAGGCACGGACAATAATCCATTTAGTTGTGGGGCCTCAGCGGTAGATGTTGCGTTCATCATGCTGGCGCCACGGAAAAACCCGTTCGTGGGCATGGCGAAAGAAGTATTCGCGTTGCCCGAATTCTGCTCCAATAGGTCTGCCTGCGCCTGCGGTGGGGGAGAATAGGCCTCTGACTTAGGCGATTGCTGGTCATGAGACCTAAGCGGACCAAATTTGACTGACGTCCGTACCAAGATCTTCGCCGCCTCCTCTGGTAGCTCTATTTGCCAGCGCCGTGCTACGATATGCAGGACGCCAAGAGTCCTTCGTGCACACAACCAGCACTCCGCAATCTCTTCCAAGTGCTTTAGGCCATGCACGATGTCTCTTATCGCATTCTTTTCTGGTAAATTAAGCAGATGGATTGTACACGCCGAATGAGCAATATAGACTGCAATATTGCAGATCTGCCGTAAACCATAAGTACGCTTGTAGAGGCGAAGTAACTTTGAAATCATAGCAGCAGCATGCGTGCAGAATTTTCGAGGGGATACATGTGCGGGTAACGGAGAAGTAGCTTGTTTGTATTTCAGAAAAGGACGAAACAGATGAATGAAAAGCAGCTGAAAGAACATGCTGTGCCGGAATTAGCCACTAAAACAACATCAAGGGCTGATGTTGAACTGACTGCATGACTAAAACATAGGGTAATTGGCCCTCCTTAGGTTCCATCTCTTTGGGTAGGTTCTTCCGCCAAGCTTCGAGCCTGGTGTGAAGCTCGCCCAGTTTCTTGAGCTCTGCCTGTTTTCCCAACGGCTTTTCCAAGTGCGTCGGGTGGTAAAAGTATAGCAAAAGGTCGCTACTGATCTCGCATAGCTGGGATATTTGCAACGCTACAGCACGCGTTCTCGAGGGCTGAGAATGCGCCTGGCCCACTCCAGAATCTATGTAGGGCGACCACGTATCAGCGTCCTCCATTGGGAAAACATCAAACTTTGGCACTGCGATGTTAGAGAGCAGTAGTTGAGGTTGCCGTCCGAGATAGTTGGACCAACACCTGATACGAATTAGCATACACCGATATGGAATAGATTCCTGAGTATACTTATCAAAAAGGAAGCATCCCCAAATCGTGATCCTCCGAGCATCTACCTCCTGCTCCTCAAGTGTAGAGGAGCCGGAGTCGACGTTAAGTCCAAGATCGTAGGCCATTCGGAAACTCATCCCACTGTAAACCCACCCTCTTGCTTCACGGCCACATCCGGCTTCCCGCACCGACATCAGCGCCAGCGCTTGGACGGTTGCGAGTCTTGGATGCTCATGCTCGTCATTTTCTAGTATCAAGCGCTTGGCTTCCTTGAAGAAGTGATCACCAGCGGTTGCAGAGTCATGTGGATCAGCTCTCGCCAAAGGCCATGATGTGAAGTGACATCCCAGAGCTAGCATGGCATTCACCAGCAGCTCGGTACAGTACTCAGTCTTTCGTTTGGTGTTCGGTGGTGGCTTCCCCAGGAGAAATTCGCGGTAAAACAGGCTCTTAGAGAGAGTGGTGAAATAAGTGTAGTGCCATGTGAAGTACATATTGAGAAGATGGTCAACAAGTTCCGGATCCGACGTTATCTCCGTCCAGGAAGCAATTGGATCGACCTGTTGTTGATACTGCTCCACACCCTCTGCCGACCCTGCATCGCCCTCTCCGTCCGTCTCGGATCCGAGAAATATAAGATTCGAGGTCCCGCCAATGAAGCTAACAGAACCGTTTTCTAACCGTAGTTCTCCCATCTTCCCTGACAGTTCAGCCTCAAATTTAGGGACAACCGTGAGCGGACCGTTCTCCGTGAGTGGAGACTCGTCATCTTCTCCATCGTCCCCAAGACCATTCTCCTTGGACATGATGGACTCGGCAACATCGTCCAGGCTCTCGCATGTCCGTATTTGCTTCACCAGTTCTGGTACTTCGCTCTCGGGATAATTGAGAATGGCTTGAATCAGCGTTTGCAGTGTAGAGTTACGCGTTTTGAGGTTGTCGATGTCCTTTTTGTACACCCCTTTACGACGGTGATCGGAATTTGGGTCGTAAATGCATTCTGTACCATAGACCGAAGCGCAGGCTGCGCAGCTTGGCGTATTACCATCACACTGCAAGTTCGTGTCAGGGTATTGCAGGGTTGTTTATACGCCTTCTAAACCTCAGGTCGTTGTGGGTTTCTGGCGTACCTTTGACTTCCTTCTCCGACATGCTATGCAGGCAGTACTCACGCACCGTCTCTTGGCTGACGCGGCGGATTCTTTGTCTCTGTTGCGTGATTTTGCTTTGATGGGCTTCGGACTGATGTGGGTAGAGCCATTGGTACTGTTCGTCACGGGAATGGTGTTGTGTTCAGCCTCATCGACCAAGGTCTCGTCTGCCATCGATTGGACGGGGGCCGGAGCGGGTTTGGGGGTCTTGCTTCCTCGGAGATGTGACGACCAAACCCCAGACAGAGTATTTTCTAGTGCGAGTCCAAGCCTGATATTATTCTGTAGACTGTGTCTGACACTCGAACAATTCCAGTAAGTCGAACTCTTGTTTCCTCTAGCATCAGATGAAAGCAGCGTGCAGCGTGAATCTAATGATGCCAGAAGCCCAGACGATAAGGCTTTGGGCGTTGAATAAGAGAGCCCATCGGCCATTTGATTCTGTTCCAGACCACGATCCAATCGATTGCCTCCGTACCTTATCTAATCGATGGATCAGTCAGCATGTTTTGTTTTGCAAGGAGGTACCGAAGGGTCCTGGGGTGCAGCGACCTCCTACAGTATGATAGTTAAGGGAATTTTAAATGAGGCTAAGCGTTTTGATCTCTCAACGCCTTAACGCCGATGATGAGGACTGTGGCAGGCCACATTGCGCCAAACTGACGCGTACTGTGCTAACAGGCGCGTTCCCTTCGGCGTCGATACAGCTGCTCATATGGAAAAGTCACAGCGTGAATTTGAGCTCCTCAGTCAGTATCTGGATGCGAGGCTCAGAACAACTGTCCAGCGCTACTTAATGTGCAAGCGGGCACCCTACGATGGACGCTTCGGACGACCGTGAGATTAAGCTCCAACGAACTTCAGCAAGTCGCCTTGTTGAATTCGAGACTTCATTGCCCCGGCTTCTATGGAAGTCAACAGCCCACAAACAGGCTGTCCCGCCTGGCAGTGTCATACGCACACTAGTCCAAGGTCGTAAAGCCCATGATCTCGTTCTTTTGGTGAGTCAGGGTTCTACTTCTCACTCAAAGTAGATCTAATCTACCGGTTACCTAGTTAGAACCTTTCCAGGAATGGCCACAGTTGCTCGACCCCAGGTTAAGCAGCTTACTTCAGTCGCTTGTCTCCGCTTTCCTGACCTACCTGTGCAACTATACCAATCATTATTGGCTACCCCGGCGCAAACCGTCTACTGGAGTCCGTCCGCTACCACGAGCCGTATGCACTATTATTTATACGCTTTGCAAGATTCGAGGAGAGAAGGTCATATGCCAGTTCATGAATAACGAACCCAAGTACCTTGAACCTATGCTTAGTGCCTATCAAGCTTGGAATCAACCAAGTATCAACACTGCAGATTTTGGTTACGGACCAATGGCCTGGGAAGAAAGATACGTCATGCTGCTTTGGTTGTCACATTTCATGTTGACACCGTTTGATTTATCTTCGATTTCGTCTCCAACGGTGGGGGTTGAAATAGACGAAACGTTTTTACAGATAGCTCTACCGCGAAATGCTCCTCCCGTCACAATGCGTCTCGTGTCTGTTTCTCTAAATCATATCGAGTCTGCCGGAAGAGAGCGAGAAGCTGCTAGGGCTTTACTCGTTCGTCTCATATTGCGGCCCGATATGCTTAGCCTTGGTCTACTTGATTCTTTCGTCCATTGGGCTCTTTCGTCATTGGAATCTAATTCAACCAATGACTCTACCAAAACCATCTACACTTATATTGGTGTTCTTTCATTTCTCGCCGGTGTAATCACGTCGGCTGCGAAAGACACGATTGCTCCCTTTCTTGGCAGCATATTTCAAAGCATACACCGTATCAATACCGATCAGTATCCACTTTCAAGAGCTATAACTTCATCAGCGCTTGCTCGAAAATTAATCATCAAAATCCTTCGAGCATTGACCATCTTGACAATTTCGTCTGGCCGTATAAATGTATCTTCTGAAATTCCCAGTTTGCCCGACAACGTGCTAGAAGATGTTATTGAGCACCTACTTAACAGCCTTGCGGATAAGGATACGCCGGTCAGGTATGCAGCAAGCAAGGCGCTGAGCGTCATTGCCGTGAGACTCGAACCAGCAATGGCCACTGAGGTGGTGGAAGCGGTCATCGGAAGTCTAGAGGAGAATGTGTTATGGGATGATTCTAGAACGGGCCAAACAACTGCTGATTACGATGTACAAAGCCTCGCGTCTAGTTCATTCAAGCGCAATCTGACGGCTGTTAATGCTTTGAGATGGCAAGGGCTTGTTCTGACCTTATCTCATCTCCTCTTCCGGCGTTCACCGCCACCAGGTCAACTGCCAAGCATATTAAATGCTCTGATACTTGCACTTGGTTTCGAACATCGGTCCTCCGCTGGTAGCTCTATCGGTACTAATGTCCGAGATGCGGCATGCTTCGGTATATGGGCACTAGCAAGGCGATATACCACGAAGGAGTTGTCCAAAATTGATACTTCATCCATCCGAGCTGCCAATAACCATGGACATCATATTTCCGTACTACAGGCGTTGGCCAACGAGATTATAGTGGCAGCAACACTGGACTCGTCTGGAAATATCCGTCGAGGCGCATCGGCAGCTTTACAAGAGCTGATAGGCCGCCATCCCGATACAGTCACTGAGGGTATTTCCCTTGTCCAAGTGGTGGACTATCATGCTGTAGCGCTGCGATCGAAAGCAATACAGGAAGTGGCCGTGGGTGCATCGGCTTTGGATACTTTGTATTGGAAAGCTATCTTAGAGGGCTTGCTGGACTGGAGAGGTATAGGATCTCCGGATGCGCCATCTCGTCGTCTTTCTGCGACAGCGATTGGGCTTCTGGCTGTATTTCACGATCCTGATCGTATCGGTTTGACCTTAGACAGACTACGTGAGAGCTTGAAAAGGACCTCAGCCCGTCAGGTCGAGGAGCGACATGGCTTGCTTCTTGCTTTCGCTGCCATCGTGCGCGAGTGTTCTACCAAGGACCGAAATCTAGATGAGCGTACCCTTGTGAACTTGGCAGCTTCATGGAACATGTTTGATTCTCAATCAATTTTATTCAACCATGCGTTTACATTGTCGAGTCATCGATCGGAGCTGATAGCAGAGGCCGCATGTACTATGCTCTCGGCACTTGCTCACTTCTCCGCATTAGTCTCGAAAAACTTACACCAACCTGATATATCTTATCCAACCACTGCCGAGATTTCAAGATGCACCAAGATCTTGAATCTGTGTTTGCTCCGTACGGAGGATATCGTGGTCGATGTTTCTGCTAACGCTGCTCAGGAGTTCTTCAAAATCTTGAACAATGACGAAAGGGAAGGTCTTGTACATAGATGGATAGAACTACTCGGCCTCGATAGCTCTAGTAAGTCGCGGGGTGGAGCCAAGGCTTTTGGGATCATATCTGCACTTGGTTTGGTGTTTCATTATTTCCATGCTAGTGATGCAAAGGTTATATCAGAAATACAGCAGACCATTATAAACGGTCTCCTATCTCAGACTGGGCCGAAAACCGAGATAGAGTCACGGGTTGCTGCTATCCGGAGCTTGACTTCTGGAGTACTTACTTGCAATTGTAAGAGATTATTTACCAACTTAGCTCACCTACTAATGTGGGATAGTAATGACTGCGCCTATAGCAGCAGTACTGAAGACTTGTCTCAACGACTACACGACTGACCAACGAGGGGATGTCGGGTCTATGGTCCGAGTGGAAGCCATTGATGCTGTCGGGGTGGCACTGAAGTATGATCTTCTCGGAGGCCAAGAAGCAATGCGAGAGCTGGTGGCCAGAGTATGCGGTCTTGCTTGTGAAAAATTGGACAAAGTCCGTTTCCAAGCTTGGGCTATTTTAAAAGATCATTGGGCTGCCTTCGGGAGCCAGATTCCTCTGCCCACGTAAGACAATGCCAACTTGTTTAAAGATTTAACTAACCCACACGTCACGTAGTCAATTTTTGGACGTATCTGACACATCGAGAGAGGTGTATTTTCGCCAACTGCTATCGTTATGCTGTCTTGACTGGGTCAGGACGCGTCTTCTAGAAGGTTATCTCACTTCCGCTGGTGCCGGATCTGAGTCTCTTCTCCAGTCGTCTAGAGCAGCCTTGGTTCATTACGTCGGGCAACTCGAAGTACATGAGCTTATCTTGTTTTGCAAATGTTTTACAGGCATCATCCGAGGAAGCATATCTAATGAAAGACTCATCGTCCCGGCGTTGGATACTCTTGGGTTTCTTTTCGATGCCGGGATTATGCAATGTCTTCAGTCCGAAGACCTACCGTAAGTTCTGTTCAACCATATATACGTGTTCATGACTAAGACACTAAAGGTGGCTCGACACACTCAACCTCGTCCAAAAGACACACTACAAATCCAAGAGTGTCCGTAAATTAGAAGCTGTTGTGTATGTCTACTCAGGTCTTGCCACTATGGACGCTGTAAGAAAGGAAGCACTCAGCAGACTATGTGCCATGCTTTTACATCCGTTCCCAAAGGTTTGTCCCAACTCTTCTATATCGAAGTCTCCAACAGTACAGCTACTAAATCCTCACGGCACAGATTCGGAACACAGCTGCAGATGCAATTTGGTTAGCCGTTGGGGAACAGGGGAATGATCTCAAGCGGATCAACTGGTCTGAACCAACCACGGAGCTCAAGGGATACGTTCAAGAGCTACGAATGCGTTTTGAGATCGCAGCTCGATAACAGCTGGTGGAGTGCGGTACAACACGCCTCCCCTGTATGATTACAGCAAACTATATACTCCATCAAAAGCAGCGCCCTGAGTACCTCCATCTCAAGCCGGGGGCTGCAGGTTCAAGTCTGCCTTGCGTGTGATATAAAGTGATGCCGTTGCAATACGGAGACAACCAGGATACCTACTTGTTTACATCACATGAATATTACTCCATCCGCTGAGCGTTGATTCCATTCGCATGTGTCAGTTGTTAACAGATAGATTCATGATTGTAACCCTAATGAAGTTCTCGTACTCCTGTGTCCCGTGACTTCATAAGTCCGAGGCACGTCGGAGGTAGTAGTGAGTTAGATCCGAAAAACGTTAGCTCACGTCTTCACCGTCTTTTCGGTTTCTGTTCCCATTTGAAGCTTTACGTCGTACTGACGGCGCATGTGGACTATCCAATCGCCTGCTCACTGTGTTGTTGGATCAGAAGACACCGCCACTGCCTCAGGAACGTTATCAGACAATAGAGCCAGCATATCTTGTCAAGCTCAATCTTCCTCTCCTCTCCTCTCCTCCACCAGACGACGCGCCGGCTCTTGGACTCTTACAGAAAGAAAACAATGGCAGTAATTAATTATGTGCAGCTGGAGTTGTGTCGCGGGCAGCGGTAGTGCTAGGATCCACCCCAGCATATTGATTCAATCAATTAACCTTCGCAATGTTCATGGAACTTCCTGTCTCCGGTCTGCATCGGCTATTCCACTCAACACCTGCCTCAGCAGCTCCACACTCCCCGAGATCACATTCACCGCTCGAGTCGGTAACGGAGGAAGCCCACACATTCGACCTTCTTTTCCCGGAAATCAGTGCCTTGCGACAAGCGCAAGGTCACACGTATCCTCTACAACACACCGATCCTTCGTCCGCTGCTCTTGCTGCCAATAGGCCTGACGACTGGGGTGGTTTGGATATACGAAGCCCTCGGGACGTTAGGATAATCATAGCGCAGGACGGCAATGTACTCTCCCAACAGCCTCGGATTCTCTATGACTCTCAACCGCCGCCGCTTGTGCACGCAGCACGACAAGGAATCGCAAATGAGGCAGTCAAATTTGAGGCCCAACAAGAAGAGTCCCGGCAAGCAGATCTCATAAGACGCAGCTCAGCTGGGCGCAACGCGCGCGCCGTACCAAAGAAATGGCATAGTCGAAGTCCTTCGCTAGTACAAAGTCCTCAATCTCCGTCTCCAACCACATCGCCAATCCTGCCTCGCTCTCCCGAAATTCCTCAGGGAGCCTTCAGCAATCCCAGGCTGCAGAGATCTTCTACGAGACCCGCCACTAGCGAAGGTGAAACTACTCAAGGTCGTCTTGTCAGAGAGACTCGTGAGGAGACGGAAGCTTTACTGGGATGCATGTTTGGGTCCACCGGCCTCCCCCTGGTTTCCAGCACAAAATTACACATCAAGCCGGCCGGGTCTTCCGATGTTGCCTACGGCGGAGGGTATATCCAAACCACGCCAGAACCAGTTAATGCGCGTATTTTTGCAAAGAAACGCACGCCCTTGAAACGATCAACTACTACGGAAGATCTGCATCAATTGTTATCTTTATCAATAGCCGAAGAGACAGATCCACAAACGATACGACCCAGAAGCACGTCCATCTTAATCACTAGGCTGTTTACTGTAGACCCTATATTGGCCCTTCCCTCCGAGCAAACAAGCGAGACTGCCATTTCCAAGAATGTTGAGGCAGAAGCTCCATTGGCAAAGGCTGAGAAGGCGAATCAGCTGAAGACCCCTACCTACGCAGTCGCCATTGTGCTACAACTACCCCCTACTCAGCAGCGTTCGGTTGCGCCTCCTACTTCCTCTAATCCGATAACGTCCCTCATGAGCACCCTGCCTCGGGGGGATCCTTCCGAATCTTTTGCGTGTGTAAACAATGCCGAACGTAACTTGGAGCATGTCATTGCACATTGGAATATACTAACGCGAGCGATCTCATCGCTCGAAATAGTAGCCCGGAGCAGAATCTACGACCTATTATCAAAGATCTCAGAGAACGCTACGGCGCCGTTCCTTACGACACATTCTCATGGCAATTGTAGTAGCGTTAGCAGAACACAAACAAATCTGAAGCTGAAGAAGACAAAGCAACCTTCGCAGCGAACTGTGCAGCTTCACACTGGCGCACTTCAGCAATGTGATGAAGTCCAGCAAGAGGCTTCTGCTGCTGGAGAGCGGGTCGCGCTTGCTTTGAAGATCAGGCGAGTTGTTGCCGGTCAAGGTCGTTGGGGCATGTGGCGAGAAGAAGCTCGTTGGGTCGGACGGTGGGCTGGAGGGCGAGAGCAAAATTTCTTCTTCTTCAACCTCCTGACTGCGTTCCTCGGCTCCCACACTGAATGGCTGGACTCCCTTGGACCTAGCTGGTATCGGTGCCGGCATACGCAGCTTCTTCGAGGTTCGCTACGAGAAATCAGTACGATCCAGCACCGTACTGTCATTGTCTCTGCGGACAAGATGGCCTCCAGACGACTAATCTTTTTACTCTCTGCGTTCTTGCCAAGTGCCCACCACTATCGAAGTAACGATGCAATGCTTCGACCTGCTTCATCCTTGTCAAATGCCGGCTACTCCCAATCACCGCCATCCGGTGTTCCAATGCTTCGACAACAGACTTTACGTCGATCGATCAATAGGAGGACCAGAGGAAGCCGGGCTGGAATCAACACTAGGCCGCACGAGAGATCTATCAGCTTTACCGGTCCAGACTTCGGTAGTAGTGATCCTAGGGTTCCACAGCATGGTCGTCGAACATCAGATGCTAGGTCAATTAAGACCCTGCCTCTGCCTATTATTTCCAATGGCGCAATGACCCGTATAAGTAGTACTACAACTACCGCCACAGTAACGCCGGATCCTACTGTGCCGGTTCCTCACTTCTCCAGCTACTCGAAAGAACCATGGATGGGTACATCAGCTGAGCCAAGACCCGGTAGTAGTGGAAGTCTTGCATCTTTATCTTTGAAACATACACTTACTCGGTCAGAGAGCAATGATCGAGTCCAGGTGACCTCGGGTTCACAGTCATCAAGAGGTTGGGGCAGCATGCTCAGTGATTTTTGGAGCGTAAGACGGAATTCGTCCACTGATGATAGTGATGCCTTGGCTTCATCACAGGAAGGCCTCGGAATATCTGGCGTCCCTAAGGATTTTGGTGTTCCACGGCCCACTAATAGATTGGCTCGAATGGTGGAGGAAGTGGAAGCTTCGAGGGCCCGAAGTTCTATAGAAGGCAATACACCGAAACCAGCTGATCTGCAGAATGCAACCCTCGTGGGCTCACCAGAAAACATAGCCGGCTACCAACTGTCTGACCAATCAACCACGCCTGCGAAGAACATTCCTGAGAGGCCAAAACCAGATCACTTTCCGGTTAAATTATCCATTGATGAAAGTGATGGCGTCGTTGACGTAGATATCCCGATGACAAACTCGTACTCTTCCTCCTTCGCCTCATCACAAAGCTCTCCAAAAGGTTCACAAACCGCCGCCAGCAGCTTAAACGATCGATCGTCGACGAATACCCGTCCTTCAACCTACGACTCTTCGATGGGATCTGAGCCTGCAATTGACATTGGCGGTTGGCTGAAGAAATATCATCAAGATTTTGCTCTACAAGCTGTACGGCCCTACGACGCTCTGAAAGAGGACATCAAGTGCTCCATGCGCTCTGAGCCACATCAGATCCCACCGTTTGGTGTTCCCTCTGAAGAAGCCGGCGCTCAGTCTCAGAAATGGACGGACGTCTGCACCACACTCATAGCAGACACTACTAATTTCTCCGTCACACGTCTGTGTCTACAACGTCGTGCCGTGGTAAAACGCTCTCCTTCCACGCCTAAGGATTCGACGCCACTGGGAGAAATCGAACGCATCCATGAATCCCATATCATGGATCTCGACGCCACCCTCATCGATGCCGTCGAGCGCGTACTCGCGCAATCGGGCCACTCCTCGCGCGCTCCTTCTCGTACCCCCTCCCCATCTCGCCTCAACAGCCACAACCCCAGCAACCACGGCGAATCATCCCGCGTCCCCGAAAGCAGCCCCTCGCTCGAGGTGCCGAGAAGCGAGTGCAGGAAAATGGTTCTGGGCGCGTTAGAGCAAGTTGCCATGAGTGTGAGCACCGAGCTGGAGCACCGGAATGATGGGGCTAAGGAGGGGAAAGAATGGGAGGCAAGGGGGAAGACCGGTGGGATGCCGGATAGTAGTTTGAGGGAGGGAGTGAGGAGGTGGCTAGGTGATGTGGCCGGGCTGCAGGGGTGAGGGAGAAATAGGAGTAGGGGTCTGTGGATTTGTGATGCGCTTCAGCGAGTGATACCCCGGTGGGCAGTTTTGATCTATGGAGGTTTGGCGTGAACGGATCTAAGACCTCTGGACTCTTTGGGAGATCCGAGATGCGCTTATCATGGGGGATAGAAAGCTTTACGGCTCTAATGCTTAATGATTACAACGGTTGCTAAAGGGGGGAAAGAGCAGGAGGGGTTGTAGATAGCTCAACATGGAGGATGTACGATGGCTCAACGACACCTTTGTAATGAAGCCCACATCTAAGCTGGTGCACCGGTTCCCGTCTAGTGTCCAAGTGAAAACAAGAACCTTACGACTGCCTATACCGTACGATAAGGGATACGAAAGAGAATCGAAAATGCAGAGAAAGACAGATTCTAAATTTTGATGAGTCGAAAGGGTGCTCGGTAATATTGCAATTACACATTTCTAATCTGATATTCTTC
>JAABUY010003792.1_pt1 | contig 16276 bp, 17 predicted proteins | sample 5560271 | NCBI WGS metagenome assembly JAABUY01 (sample SAMN10711886, study PRJNA513374) | rock metagenome | isolation source: Antarctica rocks | place: Antarctica: Victoria Land, University Valley
TACGCTTCAAACGGTTGCGAAGATTTGTTGAGTTTTGCTCGCGCATCGTTCACGCTAGCGCATTGCGCCCCATTCGTGAGGCGCTCAACCGTTTCGCTTGGAGAACTAAAGGCCCAGAAGTAGAGAAGCCCGCTTGGTTAGAGCGGGCCGCACTACCGGTAGAACCGGGGAACTCAGACTGTGACAAGCTGATGTTCCCCTATCTCCGGCGTTTTTGCAAGCAAAACCTTGCGACGCCTGAGCTTTGCCTGGTGTCCGGCTCTGACCCGGCGGTTGCCCAGCAACCGACAGGAACGCCATGCGCAGAGCACACCCCGGCACGCGCCGGGACAAGGTATTCGGACCAGGCCGGGCGATCCCGCTCGACCGCAACGCCAAGGCCCGCATCTGGGCCTACGCCCAGGGCTACACGGCCCTGCACCGCCGACGGGGACAGCACCGGGGGCCGCTGACGCGGGCGTATTTCGACGTGCTGCGATCTCTGCTGTGGGGGTTCCACAACGCGCAGACCGGCCGGTGCTTCCCGAGCTACGAGGCGATCGCCGAGAAGGCCAAGGTGCACCGCTCGACGGTCGCGCGGGCGATCGCGGCGCTGGAAGCGGGTGGGGTGCTGACCTGGGAGAACCGCCTGGTTAGGCAGCGGGTGGCCATGCCCGGACTAGTCGGCCGCGTGCTGGTGCTGGTGCCGCGGCGGACCTCGAACGCCTACAGCTTCCGCGATCCGCAGCCCGGAACCCCCAGAGATCCGCCTAAGTCGCAGAACTCGACCGGAACCACCTTCAAGGCTTCTTCCTCTCTTGCAGAGGGCAGAGAGGTGGCTCCGCTGGACCCCTCGAACCCGCTTGAAGCTGTGCTGATCCGTCTGGGCAGGGCGGTGGGGGCCATCCCGGACACCGTGAAGGAAGCAAGAGGCTGACAGGGTGGAGTGGTTTGGCGGCCTGTCGCTCCCCTTCCATGTGAGTCGCTTTCCTAAGTGCTTGGGTTTTGATAGGATGAGATGTGCCAACAGTCCTTCGCATCGATGGGCTGAGGGTCGTTATCTACCCGAACGACCACTCGCCCGCTCATGTCCACGTCATCGGACCGGGGTGGGTCGTGGTGATCACTCTGGCGAGGCCGGACGTGCGAGAGGCCATCGGCTGCAACGAAGCGAACGCCAGGCGGGCCCTCGACTTGGTCACCTACCATCAGGCGGCCCTCATAGAGGCTTGGAGGCGGTATCATGGCTGATCTGACGACGGAGCAGTTCGAAGCCGCGAAGGCGCGTGGCGATGCGCTCGTGCAAGGTCTACGGGCCGAGAGCGTGCACTACGATGCGGGGCGTGACCGGGTCATCGTGCGGCTGACCACTGGCGTCGAGATCGGTTTTGCTCCCCGCGACGCTCAGGGCCTACAGAAGGCCTCGCGCGAGGATCTGGCGATGATCGAGCTGGAGCCTTTCGGGCTGGGTATCCACTTTCCCCGCCTCGACGCGGACTTCTACGTGCCGGCCTTGCTGCAGGGGATGCTGGGCTCGAGGAGTTGGATGGCGGCACAGCTTGGCGCCGCAGGAGGACGAGCGCGCAGCAGTGCCAAGGCGGCCGCTTCACGGGCCAATGGCAAACGAGGCGGACGGCCCCGCAAGGCTGCGACGACGAGCACCGGTTGAAGCCTGAGCGGGCACCTACGCCTTCGCCTCGCCGGTCTTTGCATCAGCCTCGAATGAAGGAAGACCAATGACCCACCCCTTTGTCACGGTCGCCTGGTCTCAGATGCCAGATCAAATGCCGCCTACTGGTCCACGTCCTGTTCCTCCAAACCCGGATCTCCCTTTGCCGGTTGAGGAACCACCTGATGGCCTACCAGTGCCACCTGATCCACCTCCGCCGACACGGCACTAACCAGCCGACATCATCGCTGGCGCACGTCAGACGTCCGTGCTGCTTCCGGTGGTCGTGACACAGTAGAATGTCCGTTTGCGTCAGCCTCAAAGGCCCGAATTCCCTTACGCCTCCATCGTGTCTTGAGGGCTGCGGCATCCTTTCCCTCTGGCCCGCCTGCCTGGAGCTGTTCTACCGCTTCCAGAAGAACGCCGAGCAGTGTGGCGCGATCGTCCTCCAGCAGATCGACCAGCCCGGCCTTTTGCATGAGGCCCCCAAGCTCGATGAGCTGACGTGTGCGATCGCGTCTCTCCTGAGCCCAGTCGCGTGTATCATCGCGGTTGCGGGCAAGCACGAGCCTATTCCGGAGCACGGTCAGGCGCTGGAGCTGCGCCGTTGACGCCTGGAGTTCCTGGAGCAGCGTCGCCGGCTGCTTTTGCCTTCCCGCGCTTGCCGCCTGACTGAAAGACGGCCTTGCCGGTCTCGGTCCACCTCGCGAGGGAACCGGGCTGATCCTTGCTCTGCTTCACCACGGCCATCAGCGCACCGGCCAGAGCCTCCATGGGCAGGGCGTCGGCACCGGTGATCTGCACAAACTCACCGAGCTGGGTGGTCTTCTGCGTCCTGACCTTCTTTGCCTTGTCCATGAGGGTCTGAAGCTCGGCATCGTAGTCCCTCGGCTTGCGCGCCATCCCTGGCTCCCCATGCTGGTGGGTGCAGCCTAGCCTCGGCCGATCGTGCCCGGCAACAGACCCTGGCACCGGCAAAGAGCGTCACTCACGCGATCGAAGCGCAGCGAAGAAAGCGTTTGAGTGCGCGCTGATACGTTGCAAGAGCAACGTGCGCTCAGGTCAGTGACAGCGCCCCTGTCCAGCGGTTAGGCTCCGATCTGCAACGCTGGAGTCCGCGCCGCGAATGGCGATCTACCACGCCCACATCCAGGTGATCGGTCGCTCGTCGGGACGCAGCGTGGTCGCGGCTGCGGCCTACCGTGCCGCTGACCTGCTACACGACAAGGCAAACAACCATACGCACGACTACACCGCAAAGCTCGGCGTGGTGCATTCCGAGATCATGCTGCCCCCCGATGCGCCGGCCCGCTGGGAGCAGGGCACGACGGAGGGCGAGCTGCACGCGGCGCGCTCGACGTTGTGGAACGAGGTGGAGGCCACTGAGCGCCGCAAGGACGCGCAGCTTGCCCGCGAGATAGAGTTCGCCATTCCGCGGGAGCTGCCGCGCGCGGAAGCGATCCGGCTGGCACAGGATTTCGTGCGCGAGCAGTTCGTGGATCGGGGGATGGTGGCGGACCTGAACGTGCACTGGGACGTGGGCGAAGACGGCGAGTTGAAGCCGCACGCGCACGTCATGCTGACCATGCGCCAGGTCACACCGCAGGGGTTTGGTCCCAAAGTGCGGGAGTGGAATAGCGCGGCGCTGTATGACGGTGTGCGGCAGCGCTGGGCGGAGCTGGCGAACGAGCGGCTGGCGGAGCACGGGCATGAGGTGCGGATCGACCACCGCTCCTATGCCGAGCAGGGGATCGCGCTGGCGCCGCAGAACAAGATCGGCCCTGCGGGGGCGCGTCGTGCGGAGCGGGGCGAGGACGCGGAGCGTGCTGCGGAGCACCTGGCGATCGCGCTGCATAATGGCGAGGCGATCCTGGCCGATCCCGGCGTGGTGCTGGACGCGATCACGCGGCAGCACTCGACGTTCTCGCGTCGTGACCTGGCGCGGTTCGTGGACCGGCACACGGCGGACGCCGAGCAGTTCGGCCTGGCGATGGCGAAGGTGGAAGCGTCGCCCGAGCTGGTGCGGGTGGGTGTGGACGGGCGAGGGCAGGACCGGTTCAGCACGCGCGAGATGCTGGGGGTGGAGCAGCGGCTGGAGACGTCGGCGCTGGCGCTGTCCGAGAGCCGGACGCACGCGGTGAAGGTGGATCGTCGGCGTGCGGCTGTGGCGGGTTCGGCGCTCGGCGAGGAGCAGGCGGCGGCGTTCGGGCATGTGACGCGGGCGCGGGACCTGACGGTGGTGGTTGGCTACGCGGGGACGGGGAAGAGCACGATGCTGGGGGTGGCCCGGCAGGCGTGGGAGGCGGAGGGCTACCGGGTGTTGGGCGCCGCGCTGTCCGGGATCGCGGCGGAGGGGCTGGAGGCGGGGAGCGGGATCGGGTCGCGGACGCTGGCGAGCCTGGAGTTTGGGTGGAAGGACGGTCGGGACCTGCTGGGGCGGCGGGACGTGCTGGTGGTGGACGAGGCGGGGATGGTGGGGTCGCGTCAGATGGAGCGTGTGCTCTCTGCGGCGAGGGAGGCGGGCGCCAAGGTGGTTTTGGTGGGCGACCCGGAGCAGCTGCAGGCGATCGAGGCGGGTGCGGCGTTCCGGGCGATCGCGGAGCGGGTGGGGACGGTGGAGATCACCGAGGTGCGGCGGCAGCGCGAGGTGTGGCAGCGCGACGCCACGAAGGAGCTGGCGACGGGTAGGACGGGCAAGGCCCTGCAGCGCTACGAGCAGGCTGGGATGGTTGTGGCGTCGGAGACCCGTGGGGCGGCGATGGTGTCTCTGGTGGCGGGGTGGGACGCGGAGCGCCGGCAGAGTCCACTGGCGACTCGGGTGATGCTGGCCTCGACGCGGGCGGACGTGGCGGAGCTGAACGGGCTGGCGCGGGAGCGGCTGCGGGCGGCTGGGGAGCTTGGTCCGGACCAGGTGGTGGAGACGGAGCGGGGGGAGCGGTCCCTGGCGGTGGGGGATCGGGTGATGTTCGGCCGCAACGAGCGCGGGCTTGGGGCGGGTCCGGACGGGCGTAGGGGCGTGGCGGTGAAGAACGGCACGCTGGGGACGGTGCTGGTGGTGGAGGCCGGGGGCGAGCGGCTGACGGTGCAGGTCGATGGCCCAGGCGGGCAGGAGGGGAAGGACGTGACCTTCTATCTGCGCGACTATGGGCACGTGGACCACGGGTATGCGGCGACGGTGCACAAGGCGCAGGGGGTGACGATGGACCATGCGCACGTTCTGGCGTCGCGGTTCATGGACCGGCACGGGACGTATGTGGGCCTGACGCGGCACCGGGTCGGTGTGTCGCTGCACTACGGGCGCGACGAGTTCGCCGACTCCGCGGTGCTGGCGGCCGTTCTGGGGCGGGAGCGGTCGAAGGACACAACCCTGGACTATGGCGACCGGGGCGGGGTCGAGGACCTGGTGGCGGGGTATGCAGCGCGTCGGAATTTGGGGCCGGAGCGCGAGACGGTGCTGCGCCAGGCGGCGGCGCGGGCGGCATCCGCGCAGAGGGCGGCGGAGCAGCAGCGGACGATCAACGCGGGCAAGGTGGGGTTCCGGGCGCGCTACGAGGCGCACAAGGCGGAGCAGCAGGCGGCGAGCGAGCGCGAGGCGCAGGCGCGTGGCCTGGTGCGGGCGTGGGACTTGGCGCTGCACGCGTACAGCAAGGCGCTGCCGGGCCTGGAGGCGGACGCGACGCTCGGGGGCACTCGGGAAGGTGTGGAGCAGCTGGGCCGGGCGATGAGGCAGCAGCCCGGGGTGATGCAGGTACTGCGCGAGCGTGGGGCGGAGTTCGGGGTGGGCGACCGGCCGCACCTGGCGCGGGTGGTGGCGAGTGCGCGGCCGGAGCGGGTGGTGGGCGAGATGCTGCAGCAGGCCGAGGTGGCGATGCGGGCGCAGCTGCAGTTGCAGCGGCAGGCAGAGCTCGAGGCGGTTCGTGTGGCGCAGGAGGCGGCACGCAAGCAGGAGCAGCAGGCGCAGGCGAGACCACGGCAGAGCCAGGGGCGGGGGATGTCGTATTGATGAGCGAGGCCGAGGATCGGCTGTATGGGCTGATGGAGGTTGTGGAGCGTCAGCAGGCAGCGGTGCAGGCGGCGCTGGAGGGATTGGCGGCGGAGCGTGTGGCGCTGCAGTGCGAGCGGGAGAAGCTGGCGCGCGGGGTTCAGAGCCTGGAGGCCGGTGCCCGGGCAGCGGTGCAGCTGGCGGTGACGGAGGGTCTGTCGAGCGTGGGGCCGAAGATTGCGGCGAAGGTGGATGGCGCGACGCAGGCCATGGAGGGGGCGGTGTCCGGTGCGGCGAGGGTGGCGCACGAGGCGCAGGCTGCGATGCGGGAGGTGGTGCTGTGGGCGAGCTGGCGGCTGCTGGGGTGGATCGTGGGGCTGGGGGTGACGCTGGTGCTGGCGGGGTGGCTGGCGAGTGCTGCGGTGCTGTGGTGGGACATGGGGACGATTGCGGCGGCGCAGCTGGAGAAGGCGCAGCTGCAAAGGGAGGTGGCCGAACTGAGGGTCAACTACGACGGCTGGGTGAAGGCGGGCGTGCAGGAGAAGGTGATTCGATGCAATCCAGGCAATCGACCCTGCATCCGGGTGAACGAAGCAGCTGGCAAGTTTGGCGCGCAGGGAGATGTCCGAGTAATTGGAGAATACTGAAAAGTCTGTTCTGGGTAAGTTATCCTAAATATAATTCCCTAAAGTAATCAATTATTACTAGAGTTGGTGCTCCAATTATAAAGTATATTAGTAAGTACATCCAGAAGAGCTTTAAGCCTTTCGCCGCTGAGCCTTGGCGTACCGTTGCCGTTGATCAGTCGAAGCTGCAGACTGTCGTCATATTCGCGGAACATGACCAGCATCAGGTCGTTCAGCGGGAACGCCGATTGCGGATGCGTCGTGCGCGAGATGATCCCCGGCACATCGAACACCGTGTTGCGCATGTCGAGGAAGTTGATGGAGATCTGCACCCGCTCCGGAATGCGCCCGCGCCCGGAGGGAGCTTCGGCCAGTGCTGCGTCGCCCTTCGCGGCCGCCCTGCGCTGCGCCAGCTGGCGCAGCGCGTGGATCGACGCGGCCTCCAGACGCCGCACCGGGCGCCAAGCCTGCTTGGCCCGGCCGACCAGGGCGGCGGTGTCTGCGAGGCTGTCCAGCCGGAGACGGACCAGCACCATGTTGACGGCCATCGCGACGAGCCCTGCCTCACCGCCACGCCCTGACACGAACACCCCGATGACCAGGTCCGGCGCGTCCAGGGCCTGCCTCAGCGCCACCCCGTAGGCCGCGAGCAACACGATGAACAGCGTCGAAGCCGTGCGCTCGGCGAGCCGGGACAGGCCCTGGACCACCGCCGGCTCCAGCACACAGGTGCTCCTCGGCAGGTCGGGCGGCTCGTGCAGCGGCGTGGCGGCCTCGCGGTCGTAGAGCCGCTCGTTCCAGTCCGGCGCGCCGGCCAGCTCGGCCTGGTAGAAGTCCAGCGCGGCGTCGAGCGCGGGATCCGGGTCGCGGCGTGTCTGCCGGTCGAGCCACCGCTCGTAGGCCACGTCCGCGCGCGCGGTGGCCGCCTCGCCGCGGTACACCGACGCCGCGTGGCGCAGGATCAGGGGGAAGGTCACGCCGTCGGCGGCGATGTGGTGCAGCAGCAGCAGCAGGATGCTGCGCTCAGGGCCGCACACCAGGATGTCCGCCTTGAACAGCCAGCCGCCATAGAGGCGGAACCTGTGTCGCTCCGCCTCGCCTAGGAGCTCCGCGACCCGGCGCTCGCGGATCTCCGCGGGCAGGCCCGAAAGATCGTGCCGGTTTACGGCGAAGCCGGACGCATCGTGGAGGATCTGTCGTGCTTCCCTACCCTGCCGGACGACGCAGGTGCGCAGCGCGGGGTAGTGGGCGACCGTGTCCTGCAGGGCGTGCTCAAGCCTGTGTTGGTCAATGCCGCCGTCCAGGGTAGTAACGCCGAGTTGCGTCCACCTCGGCGTGCCGCGGCGAAGGATCTCGGCGTGCCAGATTGGCAGCTGCGCGGGCGACAGTTCCTTCGGGCTCTGCCAGGACCCCTGCTCCGGCAGGTTCGCGGGTCCGGGACTGCCTTCCGGGCGGCGCCCAGCAGCAGGCTGGTCCTGCAAGGCCGTCTCCTGTCGCAATGATTGCCAGGAGCGCCATGCTGGACGCCTAGTCCGTCTGCCACAAGGCATCGGGACGCCGTGCGGCCTGCGGGCACCAGCCCGCCGCCCGCGAAGCTAGGTGTTCCCGTTAGTGGCTCCCAAGGAGCCTCCCGGGCGGGCAGGCTTGGCCAGTAGACACCGGCTTGTCCCGAAGCAGGTGTCCCTGACGAACCGTCTCCACGGTCGAACATTATTGAGACTATTTGAGCTTTTCATTATAAAATTGCAATAAAAAGCAGAAATCTTGGCTCTAGATTTTGAATGTGAGACGCAAGCCATAGTCTGATACAAAAGATGCGCTCGTAGGATGTTTCAGGCAGATCGGATCGTCCGACAAGAGTTAGGCGATGGCGGCCATATCGGTCGGTTGACAGCGGAGACTGACAGGATGGTGCAGGTAAGCGTTTCGATGGCGCGCCCGCTCGACGACATGACCCTGGAGGACGTCGCCAGGATCCTCGGGCGCAGCTTCGCCGTCGAGGGAGTCGTCAACGGACCGGACGGGATGACCGCCACCGTCCGCGACGACGTGTCGTATGACCACCTGCGCCAGGCGGTGGTGAAGGTGCTCCGGGTGGCCCGCCACCTGACGGAGGAATGCGTGTTCTCCCATGAGCCGACGGACTGGCAGGGGAGCGACGCACAGCTGGCCCTCGAGGCGGCGGGCGACGTGCAGCGCCTCGGGCCGGGCCTGTTCGCCTTCGGCGGCAGCTTCCTGACGGTGCGCGGCGCGCTGGACACGCTGCTGCTGGGGATCGCGGCCCGCCACGGCGCCAAGGAGTTGGCCTATCCGCCGCTGTGGCCGATCCCGGTGCTGCGCGACATCAACTACTTTCACGACTTCCCCCAGCTCGCGATGGTCGCCGCAGGGGTGGAAACGGATTTCACCTCGCGCAGCCGGTTCAGCGAGGCGCACCGCAGGGGCTCCGGCTCGACAGCGATCGCCTGCACCGCCGAGAACGGCTTGGCGCCGGCGGTCAACGCGCTCGCGCCCACCGTGTGCGACTGCTGCTACTGGCTGCTGCGCGACCGCCGCGACGTGGCCGATCAGGTGTTCACCATCCACGGCCACGTGTTCCGCAACGAGGCTAGCGACGAGGGGTCGCTCGACCGGCTGAGCGCATTCACCATGCGCGAGATCGTGACGGTCGGCACCGAGGCGTTCGTGCTCGCACGGCGCCAGGTGCTGCTGGAGGACATGAAGCAGCTGGCGCAGTTGCTGGGCCTGCGCTGCACGATCGAGGCCGCGGACGACCCGTTCTTCTGCAACGACGCGTTGCAGAAGAACCTGCTCCAGACCGCGGCCCAGCTAAAATACGAGCTGCGGGTCGTGCTGTTCGGGAACCGCGAGATCGCGGTCGGCTCGCTCAACCTGCACAACGACTACTTCAGCAAGAGCTACGACTACACGACGCGGGACGGGGCCCGGCCATTCAGCGGCTGCTTCGCCATCGGATGCGAGCGGCTGACCTACGCGCTGTTCTGCCGCTACGGCCTTGACCTCGAGCAGTGGCCGCAGCCGGTGCGCAGCGTCCTGCGTCTCGGATGAGGGCGCGGGCCTCGCGTGCGGGACCGGTTCCGGCCGGCACCGCGTCATCCGGCCGGCCGCCCTCGTTTCGAAATGGCGCCAGGCTAGACGGCCCGGCGCCGTCTAGCCGTTCCCCCACCCGTAAGGATCGTCATGAGAGACACTGAACTGGAGAGCAGGGTGGCTGCCATCCTTCGCGACGTCACCGCGAACCCCGGACTGCCGGTCGAGCTGGGCATGGAACTGCGCAGCATCCCCGGCTGGGACTCGGTGAGCCTGGTGAACGCCATGCTGTCGATCGAGGACGAGTTCGGGATCGAGTTCCAGGCGAACGAGTTCGCCACGCTCGACACCGTTGAGGACGTCGCGCGCCTCATCGAGACGATGCGCGCCTGAACCTCGTCCGATCGGAATCGGTTCGCCGGTCGCGCCGGGCCGTTCGGACCGCGGGCGCGTGGCGATACCGCGCGATCCCGTTATCTGAGCAGGAGGACATGCCATGCTCGGCCGAAGCTTTCTGGAGATGGACTTCACCAGCGAGGTGGACTGGGTCGGCTATCGGCGGGGGGGATGGTCGTTTCCCGAAGTCGGCGGCACCTGGACCGTGGGGTTCGCGAGCGACCTGCTCGTGCCGGAACCGTTGGATGCGCCGTGCTGCACGCTTTTGCTGAGTGTCTCGCCGTTCCTGGGCGGGGCGGTGACAATGCAGAGGATGGTCGTGCGGGTCGACGGCACGCAGGTCGGTTCGTTCGAGGTGGCCCATCCGCAGACCCTGGCCTGCGAGATCCCTGAGGCCGTGCTCCGGCGCGACGGGGTGATGCAGATCGTGTTCGAGCAGCCCGACGCGATGCGGCCGTCCGACGTCGCGGCCTCGGACGACCAGCGGCTCCTGGGTTTCATGTACAAGCGGCTCGTCCTGCAGCGCTCCGTCCTGCCGCAGGGCGCCCCCCCGATGCCCAATACCCGCGCTGCTGCGCTGCTGCGCCGTTTCGAGAGCCTGGGCGACACCTGCGAGTTCAGCTTCGTCCAGCGCCGGTACGACGTGGAGCCGGTCGGTCTGTTCCGCTTCGCAGGCATGCGGCTCCACCGGCTGCTGAGGGGGCTGGACGAGGACTTCGCGGGCCTCGGCGACCCCGACCTGCTGAAGGTCATGGGCGGGGGCGTCGAGGGCAGCCACGACATCTATCACCACGGCTACGGCTATGTGTACCACACCGTCCGGCCCGACGCGGAGCTGCGCACCCCGGAGTTCCTCCGGCAGGAGGCCGCGAGGCTCAAGTTCCTGTGGCGGATCCTCAAGGGGGACCTGCGCGCGGCCCGCAAGATCTTCGTCGTCCGGTCCGGCGACGACGTGTCGGAGCGCCTCCTGCGGCTGCTGCTGGGCAGGCTGCGGCGCCACGGCCAGGTGACGCTGCTCTGGGTCGTGGAAGCGAGCCATGCCGCCCAGGTCGGGCATGTGGTCCACCTCGGCGACGGCCTGCTCAAGGGCCACGTTACCTACCTGACCACGACCAGGGCGTACGATTTCGCCGACGAAAGCTGGCTCCAGGTCTGCGCGGAAGCGGAGCAGATGGCGGAAAGGCTGCAGCTGCTGCCGGAACCAGCCCACACCGGCGACAGGGCACAGGAGACGGTGCGGCAGGGTGGAACGGGGTAGGCCGGGTTCCGGTCCACCCCTGGGGTGCCTGCGATCAGCCGGCGTTCCGCCTGGATTTCTCGACGATCTCCAGGATGGCGGATATCACGACGCCGGGCTGGTCCAGGTGGACGGAGTGGCCGGACTGCGGCACCATCCGGCTCGCCCCCTGGCTCGAGCAGGCGGCGAGGGCGTCGTGCCCGGCCTTCCACACCGCCTTGCCGGCGAGCACGCGCTCGTCGTTCGTGTCGGCTCCCCCAGTGTCGGCCCCGGTCAGCACGATCATCGGCAGCGAGCCCAGGTCGCGTGCTTCGGCTTTGAGTTGGGCGGAGTCCGAGTCCGCTGGATTGCCGGACAGGCTGCTCATGCTTTCCGCTTCCGAGCCGGCGACGGTGGCGGGATCGCCGTGGGGCGCCGCTTCCGGCAGGAACGGCGCCAGGGTTTCCGCCTGGTCCGCGAAGGATGGGTCGACCAGCACCATCCCGGCCAGCTCCGGAAGGTGGCGGTCGGCGAACAGCATCGCGCCGAGCGCGCCCATCGAGTGGGCAACGATCACGTAGGGCGGGGGAAGCTCCGCCCGGTGAAGTAGTGCGTGCAGATCGCCGGCGATGGCCGAGCTGGTGCGCGGCACAGGGCCGGGGTCGCTGAAGCCCAGCCCCGCGCGGTCGTAGGCACAGACCCGGGTGACGCGGGCGACCTCGGGCTGGACGAGATGCCAGGCGGCGGAGGTGTCGCCGAGCCCGGCTTCCAGGATCACCGTGGGGCGGCCCTGCCCCTGGCACACGAGGTTCAGGCGTCGGCCCGGCTCGATCTCCACCAGCTGAGAGGTTTGTTCTAAGGAGCTACCCCTAGGAGAGAAGACGTCTAAGCTCATAGGTGTTTCTCCGGACGAGCATTAAGTTATTTTGATAACATATTACGCTTTTTATGCAATAAAATCCAATATTAATTGTCAAAGCTAATACAAAATATATCCCAAAAATACATACAAAATACAAATTTATAAATATTAATCATGTTATCAATATATATGGTTGCTTTTTCATCATCTAAAACCTTATAATAGCTGAAGTAAAATTGTATCACTCTGTCAAACGGACGTTTGACAGAGTGATACACCCGCGTAGACTCCGGCCGTGGCCCCTCCCCTCCCCCGTTTCGTCAGCTATCTCCGGGTCTCGACCGATGGCCAGGGCCGATCCGGCCTCGGCCTTGAGGCGCAACGCCAGGCCGTCGCAGCCTACGTCGCCCAGGCCGGCGGCGAGGTGGTGGCGGAGTTCCGGGAGGTGGAGAGGGCATAGCGTCGGTTGTCATGCAGACAACGCTAGGCCGAAACTGAAGTGAACGTCGCTGATTTCGTTTGCTTGTTCCGCAACCGTCCATTCTCTGGACAACTCCGGCGTCCACTTTGGAGAGCTGTTTTTCCGTCTACAGAATGCGTTCCACAAACAGCCGCTGTCTCACAATTGCCTACCACGTTCTGGAGACATGAATGTTCCTGGCCCGTTCACTCATCGCGTTGTCTGCATGACATCCGACGCTATGTCCTCAAATGCGCATTACACCATCCTGTCTGCGGCAATAACGGTGTCCCGGCCCGCTATTGGCAGCTTGCATCATAACGAAGCCGCGGCACAGATCAGCCAGAACCAGCGAATTGGCCTAACCCTACTGGTGCCATCTGGCTTGCGGTGAATTTGGAACAATATGAAGCTCCTGCCCAGACACCTACTCGGCCTTGCTTCCTATCTCAAGTGATAGCTCTGCCCACATCCTGCACGTTGAACAGCGTCAAATCGGTGCCGTCGGAGAAGGATAGGGTCGAGCCGTATCCACCGTGCTGCGCGGTGGTGACGGCGCGGCCGATCTCGGCATTCGAGTATCCGTCAAGCACGACTTGGTCGAAGCCGGGCCGGAAGTCGACGATAGCGTCGTTGCCGCCCGAGGCGCCCTTCTGGAGAATGTAGTCGGTGGGGCCGCCGCCGGTGTAGGCGAGGGTGCTGCCGCTCTCGAAGAACACGGTGTTGTCGCCGCTGCCGCCAACCACCGTGCTGGCGCCGGGTCCGGTAAAGGCGACACCCTTGCCGGTCTGGAAGAACAGGTTACGCCCGGTGCCGCCAACCATCGTGTCGAAGCCGGCCTGGCTGCCCACGAACTCGGTGTCGCCGCTGCTGCCATAGGAGATGTCGGCGTTGCGGCTGATCAGCAGATCGTTGCCCCCGTTGGCCACCAGATAGCTGTTGCCGGCACCGCCGCCGATGAGGGTGTCGCGCCCCAGCCCGCCAAACACCTCGCCGCGTCCGTAGCCGAGGTCGACGTAGTTGTCGCCATTGCCCTCCTGAACGTAGAGGAAGCCGCTGTCGCCATAGACCTCGGTGTCGAAGTCGGCGGCATAGACTTGGTCGAAGCCGTTACCGGCATAGATCGTGTCCGCTCCATTGGCATACACGACGTTGTCGCCGCCCTGCAGGTTGATCTCGCTCCGGTCGCCCACCGGGCTGGCGAAGTTGGAGTAGGGCGGGATCAGGAATGCGGACATGAGAGGCTTTCAGGGTCTGGTGCGGTGAATGGCTGCCGGCAGTTGCACCGTAGGAACCTGATCCGCCAAAAGCGGCGCAATTGTGTTGCAGGCAGATCGTGCGCGGTAGGGAAGGCGAGGGCTTGCGCCCAAGTTTAGCAAAAGCAGCCAGCAATCCGACCGCGAACACCAACGCGTAAAGCTGCGTTCGCAGTCAACCGATTTGTATAGACTCTAAACGGTGGTTTAGAGTTCATACAGTCAGCGTGCCGCCGTGTTACGGTCCAAACTAGAAGGAGCCGCAGCGCCATGGACACGACCACCACGACCGACCTGGCCGAACAGGTGATCGCCACACTGCGCACGCACGAGCCGGAGCTGCGCGAAGCCGGCATTCACCGCTTGTCGTTGTTCGGTTCCGTCGCCCGAGGCGATGCCGAGCCAGACAGTGACGTGGATCTCGCGGCCGAGCTGGAGCCGGCCGCGCGCATTGGGCTAGTCGGGCTCGTCGCCCTGGAGCGGCGTCTGGCGGGCCTGCTTGGCCGTCCGGTGGACCTTCTGCCAGAGCCCGTGGAGAAGGCGCGTCTGCGAGCCAACATCGAGCGAGATCGCCGGCTTGCCTTCTAGGCGCGACCCGGCAGACAGCCTCACCGACATCGTCGAGAATGCCCAGCGGGTGGCGCGCTACCTGGCCGGCATGAGCCGCGAAAACTTCGAGCAGGACGGGATGATACGCGATGCTGTCGAGCGCTGCCTCGAGCGGGTGTGCGAGGCAGTCCACCGCCTCGGCGACCAGGCGGAGCATCTGATGCCCGGCCATCCGTGGGGCGACATCCGCGGCATGGGCAACCGGCTGCGCCATGCCTATGACCGCATCAGCCTCGACGTCTTATGGAACGCAGCCCGCCACGACCTGCCAGGGCTTGCAGCGGATGCGGGCCGGGTCCTGGAACGACTGCAGGGCGAGCGTGGCGATGCCGGCTGATCCCGTGCCGAGGGCGGGCTTCGTTGCCTACTACCGGGTCAGCACCGACCGGCAAGGCCGCTCCGGGCTGGGGCTGGAGGCACAGCGTCAGGCAGTGGCCTGCTACCTCGCGCAGCGCGGTGCTGGTGCACTGCTGGGCGAGTTCACCGAAGTTGAGAGCGGCCGGCGTGCCGATCGGCCGCAACTGGCGGCGGCGCTGGCGTTGGCACGGCGGCGGCGAGCCACGCTGGTCATTGCCAAGCTGGACCGCCTCGCCCGTTCCGTTGCCTTCATCGCGGGGCTAATGGAGGGAGAAGCCCCGTTCGTGGCCTGCGACAACCCACACGCCACGCCCCTGACCATCCACATCCTGGCCGCAGTGGCCCAGCACGAGCGCGAGATGATCTCGGCGCGCACCAAGGCGGCGTTGGCGGTGGCAAAGGCGCGTGGAACCAGGCTGGGCAATCCGGACGGACGAGCAGCGCGCGTGCTGGCCGCCGAAGCGAATCGGGCAGGAGCCGTACGATACGCGGAGGCGGTGCGCCCCTTGGCTGAGCGGCTGACCGGGCAAGGCTTGAGCCTCCGCGCCGTGGCACGCGAGCTTGAGGAGCGCTGCATCCTGACGGCCCGTGGTGGCCGTTGGCACGCCGCGACCGTGCGTGCGCTGCTGGCGAGGACCTAGCGTGAGAGCATCATAGCTCTTGTCTAAGACTGTCTTCACGCTTGCATGTCTACAGAAAGCCATGTCTGCTTGCATGCCTGAAGGCAGGAAGACAGATAGTGAAGACCATTGCGGTCCTTTCTCAGAAAGGCGGAGCCGGCAAGACGACCCTTGCCATCCACCTTGCGGACGAGGCTACGGCACAAGGCAAGCGGACTCTGCTGATGGACCTGGACCCGCAGGGTTCAGCCATCCTGTGGGGACGAGCTCGGGGTGACCGCGCGCCGGATATCAGCCCCGTGCACGAGGCGGCGTTTCCGTCTGAAGTGCGGCGTGCCGAGGCAGAAGGATACGACTTTCTGTTCATCGACACGTCGCCGCATTCCGATCGCGGAGCCCTGCTGGCGGCCCGTGCAGCCAAACTGGTGTTGGTGCCTTGTCGTCCGGCCATGTTCGATCTGGGGGCGATCGAGGCGACGCTCGACCTGTGCAGGCTTGCACGAAGCCCTGCGGTCGTCGTGGTCAACGCCGCACCTGTCCGCAGCAAGGTTGTGGGCGAGGCTACCGAAGCTATCACCCAGGCCGGGGGGGAGGTGTGCCCGGTGATCATTCGCCAGCGGGTCGCTTTTCAGCATGGCTTGAGTGATGGCCGCACAGCTCGCGAGTTTGAGCCAGGCGGATCAGCGGCAGGCGAAATAGAGTGTCTTCTTGAATACCTGACTACACGCCTACAGGAAGACATGGAGACACGATGATGGCAGTTCGCGCTCCTCTCGTGGTGCCTAAGCGCACCGGTGCAGAACCAGTAGCCGAGGTGGACCACAGCCTGACCAGTTCCAAACCGACGCAAAACCGCACGCCAGCTCGCCAGGGGAAGCGTGCGGCGATGGTCTGGCTTGAGCCCGAGCTGGTCCGCCAGCTCAACCAGATCGCGCTCGATGAAGACCAGACGGTGCAGGCCCTCATGGAAGAGGCCGTAGGAATGCTGTTCACGTCGCGAGGAAAGCCCAGGCTTGCCGGTTGAACAGTGTGGAAAGGGGATACTGCTGCTCCTCACCAATCCTCATACGCTTCAAACGGTTGCGAAGATTTGTTGAGTTTTGCTCGCGCATCGTTCACGCTAGCGCATTGCGCCCCATTCGTGAGGCGCTCAACCGTTTCGCTTGGAGAACTAAAGGCCCAGAAGTAGAGAA
>JAABUY010003793.1_pt1 | contig 16272 bp, 16 predicted proteins | sample 5560271 | NCBI WGS metagenome assembly JAABUY01 (sample SAMN10711886, study PRJNA513374) | rock metagenome | isolation source: Antarctica rocks | place: Antarctica: Victoria Land, University Valley
GACCGCATCGGGCGCGGCATGGCCCACCGCGCCCTGCTGACCCGCACTCCCGTGCTGCGCCAAAACGGCGCGGGGAGGCTCCCTCAAGCGTCAGCGCCACCTCGGCGTGGCCGCGTCCGGGGCGGGCCGCGGCGCCGGCGCCGGCGAAGGTCACGTCGTCCATCTCGGCGCCGCGCAGCGTCCGGGCGCGGCCCTCGCCCATCGCCCGGCGCAGCGCGTCGGCTACGTTGCTCTTGCCGCAGCCGCCGGGTCCGACGATGCCCGTGAGGCCGGGCAGGACGGCGAGGTCCACCGGGTCGGCAAAGCTCTTGAGGCCCGACGCGCAGCCGGCCCAGGCGCGGCCGGGCCGGTCGGAGAAGGAAGCCGATGGAGGGCTTGGCCGTCCCGGCAGCCCCGGCGATGCCGCAAGCGACGGCAAACCAGTTGAATGCACCACGCGCGACAACCGCGCCTATCGCGTGCTGCCCGTCCGAGTGGCAATGGCCACCGCTTTCCAGAAAGCGGCATAGTGGCCCTGCCGAAGCGGCCGGTAACCCGGCTCGGCCAGCTCAACAAGGTCGAGCTGATCGGCCCGTAAAGTCATCTCGTGGAAGTTGGGGTGCAGCACGACGATGCCGTCAGGTCCGCGTAGGGTCACCCGTCCGACCGAGACAGTTTCAACGACGGCGGCGCCAACGTGGTCACCTCGTCCGACAACGATCGGCTTATCATCATCAGCGTGGGCGAAGATGGCGAATCCACCCGCTGGGCTTACCACGACTCCGGTTAATCGTGGCAACGGCTCAGCCGAGCGGGCGACCGAAGGTGCGATGTCGGCTGCAGGGTGCCGGTTTTGGCTAAACAAGGGTCGATTGAGTACTCGATTAAGTTCTTGCAAATTGTCGCTTTGCTTGATTGCCACAGCGACCACAAAGGGCGGATTGGCCGGCATTAACTCAGTGTCCTGGTCTTTTAAAACCACGTACTTAATTTCTAAAGTGAGAATTCCAATCAGAATCGCAGCGATCATAAAAAACAATTGATGAAAAAGGTGTTTAACATCATACCTTGTGCTACAATGCAGACCAGAATTCATCTCAGTTTCATCTGTTAAAGGTTACTTATAGATGTTATTTGTTTTACATATACTTAGAGTGGCAAATTTGCAAAGCTTCTTTGGATTGTAATTCTGCCTTGTTAAGGCTAGATGATGAGCAGTTTATCCATCTGGGCAGCATCTCTCATATGCCCAAGACTAAGCGCCGGTGCTATGAACCAGACGATCTATGATCTAATCTTAGTATTATATTCAGGGTTGGATGGTGGCGAACCGCCAATGTGGCGCCATCAACTTGGCTGCCGACTTGCTTGCGGGATCGGACTGAGCCGGGTAGGCGGGCAGCCCAAACACACGAGACCGGAAAGGCGTTCGCCACCGGGTATCGCCGCCGTGCCGGCATCGAAGGCACGTTGTTGCAGGGCATACGGGCCATGCACCTGCGCCGCACCTACTGCCTTGGGCTTGTAAAAGCCGCCCGCAGCACGTGTTCACGGCTGCCGCTATGGACCTCTGCCGCCTTGGCTCCTGGCTCGCAGGCACACCACGTGCAAGAACACGCCAACCCGCCTTCGTCCGGCTTATGGCCATGCCAGCCCCCACCTGACGACTTCGCCAGCAGGTTAACCGCGCGGGGCGCGCACCATCATGGCGAGGAAATGAGGCGCCGCATTGTCGGCTGGCAAGCGGCGCTCAATCTCTGATCCTGGTGGCCGTTTGGAGGCCGACGAATACTGGATGTTTCAACTCCGCTCAGCAGATCGGTCCGCGCTGTTCTCAGGCACCATCCTTTGTCGCCGCCGGCTTTGGCGAGCACGATCAGCAGTCTCTGACTTTGCCTGCAGCGCAGCGGCCACCACCCCGTCCATTTATGACAGGTGCTGGCCATGGAGATTTTTCTCGAACGTTGCGCCGGCCTGGGTGGCTATCAGGCCAGCGTCGTCTGCTGCGTCCTGACCGGCGCACCAGGGCGCAAGGCGTAGAAGCTGCTGCGCAGCTTTGGCACGACCACGCGCGAGCTGGAGGCGCTGCGGGCGTGGCTGATCGAGCACGGCGTCACCCACGTCGGCATGGAGGGCACCGGCGCCTACTGGAAGCCGGTGTACGCCGTGCTGGAGGGCCACGTCGATCTGATCGTCGGCAACGCCCACCCCATCAAGACCGTGCCTGGCCGCAAGACCGACGTGAAGGACGCGGAGTGGATCGCGCAACTGGTGCGCCACGGCCTGGTTACCAGCAGCTTCGTGCCTCCGCCCGCGATCCGCGACCTGCGCGAGCTGGTGCGTCACCGGCGCACGCTGACCGGGACGCGGACGGCGGTGCGCAACCGGGTGCCGAAGCTGCTGGAAGGGGCCGACATCAAGCTGTCCGGCGTGGCCAGCGACGTGTTCGACGTGTCGGGCATGGCCATGCTGGAGGCGCTCGCCTCGGGCACGAACAACGCCACCGAGATGGCGGGCCTGGCGCGTGGGCGGATGCGGCGCAAGCACGCAGCCCTGGAAGCCGCGCTCGACGGGCGCATGCGCGAGCATCAGTGCTTCCTGCTCGGCATGCAGCTTCGCAGCTTGGGGACGATCAACCAGGACCTGGACGCACTCGACGCCCGTACCGGCGTCCCACTCGGACCTTTGCAGGCGCAGCACCGGCTGCTGATGCAGATCCCCGGCGTGGACTGGGTGACGGCCGCCTCGATCGTCGCCGAGGTCGGCACCGACATGGACGTGTTCGCCACCGCGCGCCGCCTGGCCGCCTGGCCGCGTGGGCGGAGCTGGTCAAGGTTCCGCGTGCGAAGCGCGTGGAACACCAGCGCAGGGCGGGGTCGCCCCGGGCAACTACGAGAGTGCGGGCAAGCCGAAGGGCGCGGGCACGCGCCGGGGCAACGTGTTCCTCAAGTCCGCGCTGTTCCTCGCCGGGTCTATTCGTCCCGCGTTGAGCACCGGCCTCGGCCGGCACCAGGCAGAAGTTTTGTATCCAGACGCGTCGCAGCAGCATGACCGCCGGCACCTCGCGCAGCCATGCCGGCGCATCTGGTGCCGCAACGGCCACGAGCAGCGCGTGGCCACAACACCCGACCCCCTCGGGGTAGGCCTGCCGCGCGGCCTCACCAAGTGGGATGCGACAGTCGTTATCCGGCCTGCCGTAGTCGATCTGTCCAAGCTGGGTCGGCGTGCAGGCGGAGCCAATCAGGGGCGGCAACGGCCAGGGCACTCAGCGTTGCCCGCATTGTCTCAATAGCACAGCCATCGCCCCTTGGCGATCCCGGACTGTCGCTCCGCGACTGGCCGACTGCGAAGCAAACGGCGGCGGAGCCGCCGGAGGGGCGGTTGAGGATGCGGACAGCCCCGAGCACGTGCGTGCTGTCCGTGCGCTGCCGTCCGCATGGCACCAGCAGCTTCTGTTCCCCGCACAGCGTCAAAAGCGTGTCGAGCAGCAACGTTTCCGTCCCGCCCGTCACGAGCCGGCTGCGGAACTCGCTCAGAACCGAGGCATCAAAGCCAGGGTCGGCCAACTCCAGCCCAAGCAGGTAGCTCCAGTCGATGCGGCTGCGCGCAGCGTCCGCGGCCCGCCGGTCGGACAGGGTCTCGGCACACTGCAACAGCGTCACCGGCGCAAGTCGCCATGGCGCCTCAGCCGGCTGCCCGTGGTTGGGGAACAACGCAGCGAACTGCTGATCCGTGAATATCGGCCCAAGTGCGTCGCGCAAGCGCAGATACGGGCTGCCGCGCCGGAACACGGCACGGGCAACAGCGGCCGTGGACGCGGTTTGTGCTGGAGTTCACCACGCCCGAGGAGCGACACTACGGCCTGCAAGGCGAGCGCCTGGCCGTCCTGATGAAGCACGCGACGGCGTGGACGATCCCCGTGACCTACCTGGCCGCGATGGAGGAGCAGACCGGCGAGATCGCCAACGTGGTCCTCAGCTTCCTGGACAAGGAAACGTATGGTGTTCATTGACCCCAGGCGGAGGGCGGTCGCTGCGCCGGGCTATGCTGTCGAGCGGATTGTCGAGGGGTGCGGCTCCCACACGGTCAACGGGGTCGCATTCGGCCCCGGTGGCCGGCTCTACGCGGCGAGCGTGCTGGGCGAGAGCATCTCGCTCGACCTCGCGACCGGCGCGGTCGAGACCGTGGTCGACCCGTTCGCGGGCGAGTCGGACGACCTCGTCTTCACAGTAGCGGGCGACCTGATCTGGACCGCGCTGCTGGAGGGGGCGGTCTCGACGTCTCGCTTGTCATGGCGGGCGAGCCGTTCTGGATCACCATGCCCGAGGTCTGGGGCATCCGCCTGACTGGCGAGCTGCCCGACTGGGTGAGTGCCAAGGACGTGATCCTTGAACTGCTTCGCCGCCATAGCGTCGCGGGTGGACGGGGCAAGGTACTGGAGTTCCATGGTCCAGGCCTCGATAAGCTGTCGATCATGGACCGGCACGTGATCTGCAACATGGGCGTCGAGATGGGCGCGCCCACCAGCCTGTTTCCTTCGGACGACACCACGCGGCATTATCTCCAAGCACAGGGCCGCGGTGACGCCTGGACCCGGATCGAAGCCGACGACAATGCGGATTACGCACTGCGCGACGAGGTCGACCTGTCCCAAATCGTGCCGCTGATCGCCAAGCCGTCCAGCCCCGACAATGTTGTTCCCGTCGCGGACCTGGCGGGTGACGAGATATACCAGGCGTATATTGGCTCATCCGCCAATCCGGGCTACCGCGACGCCGCGGTCGTCGCGTTGATGGTCGCTGGCCGCCGGCTGGCGCCGGGCGTGTCCCTCGACGTCAACCCGGCGTCTCGCCAAGCGCTGGAGCAGCTGATCGCGGACGGGCGTATGGCGGCGCTGGTGAGGGCCGGCGCACGTATCCACCAGACCGGCTGCAACGGCTGCGTCGGCATGGGGCAGGCACCTGCCAGCGGCCGGCGCAGCCTGCGCACTGTGCCCAGGAACTCCCGCGGTCGCTCGGGAACCCCGGACGACCAAGTCTATCTGTGCAGCCCGGAGACCGCAGCAGCCTCTGCGCTGACTGGCGTGATCACGGATCCTCGCACCCTGAAGACCGCGTATCCCAAGATCAACCAACACGATGCCGGCGGCGGCTATGAAGGGCTGATCACGCCGCCTCTACGGACAGGGGTCGAGCCGCGAGCATGCGGCGCTCGGTCCCCGTCAGCTCGGGCTGCGCGCTGTCCTCGCTGTGAGCATCGCCCGCATCCACAGCGAGAACCTTGTCAACTACGGTACTCTGCCGCTGATCTTCGAGGACCCAGGCGACGCCGACACGCTCACGTTGGGCAGTGTCGTCACGATCGATGGCATCCGGGACATCCTCAGCGGTTCCGGAAAGCACATGAGCGCCACGGTCGACGGCAAGGCGATTGGGCTGCGTATCGACGTGTCGCCGCGTCAGCGGGCGGTCCTGCTCGCAGGCGGCGCAATCCCATGGATGCGAGAGAAGCTGCACCGGGGTGTTGTCAGGTTGACGAGTGGGGATCAGGACATAAAAGTGCTCTGAACGTGCGGCTCGCGAGAACGAATCAGCGACATTGGCGGGGGGTGCCAGGTCATCTCGCGGCGCGTCGGACGTTTCGACCCGGTGACATTGGATAGCGGCGCGACCGTTGTGCTTTCCAATTCGTGGCATCTAACCAGTGCGACGGCCGCGCAGCCGCAGCCGCATCAGACCGGCCGGACACGGAAGGACATGGAAAGCCCTGTCGAGGCCGCCATGAGGGTTCTGTCGTGAACTGATTTGGCCAACAAAGGAGCGATTGTTCCACAACAAAGGTGCCTGGCGTGCCCGAAGCCACTGGAGTGAGGTTCAGCGCGACGAAATATGTGATCGAGAACAACGAGGCGGCGGACGCTGCCGCCACGTTCGACCCGGCCGCGTTCTGGACGCAGTTCCGGCACGGGACGGCGGTGGTGGGCGGGGTGCGCCTGCACTATGTCGAGGGAGGAAGCGGGCCGCCGGTCCTGCTGCTTCCCGGATGGCCGCAGAGTTGGTATGCCTGGCGGCTGGTCATGCCGGTGCTGGCCGCGGCCGGGCGGCGCGTGGTCGCACTGGACCCGGTGGAATGGGCGACTCTGGCCGGCCTGCCTCCGGCTACGACATGCAATCCGTTGCCGCCGAGGTGCATGGCTTCGTCGAGGCCACTGGCCTTGCGGCCGATGGCGGCATCGCCGTCGTCGGCCACGACATCGGCACTTGGATCGGCTACGCCTACGCGGCGGATTGGCCGGGCGACGTCCGGCGCCTGGCGGTGATGGATGCCTCGCTGCCCGGCGTGACGCCGGCGCCTCCCGCCGGCATCCCTTCTGCTGAGACCAACCTCAAGACCTGGCACTTCGCCTTCAACCGGCTGGATGACCTGCCGGAGGTCCTCATCCAGGGTCGCGAGCGCGAGTTCCTGACCTGGCTGTTCGCATCGAAGTCGACCAGGGCATGGCGGATCGGGCAGGCTGGCCTGGACGAGTACGTCCGCGTTCTCGCCGCGCCCGGTGCGTTGCGCGCGGCCCTTGCCTACTACCGGGCCGCGTTCCGCCCGGACGTGCTTGTGCAGAGCCAGGCCAGGCCGGGCGCAAACCGGATGGCGAGCCTGGCGCTCGGCGTTGCTCAGCACGTGCTCGCCATCCGGTTTGCGGCCTCTCGGCCTGGCTTTGTTCTCTGTTGCTGTGACGCATTGCAGTGGGGTTCTCATTCGGCGGCCCGCTGCTTGCGCAGGCTTTCGCCTTTGGGCTCGATGCGATGGGCGTTGTGCACGATGCGGTCGAGGATGACCGGACCGAGGGTTCGCAGCACAGCCTGCATTGCGTTTTCCCCAGCACGCCAGCGATCAGCCAGGGTCGCGCGGGAGAAGTCGAACACTTTGCCAGGGCCGGCCTCGTCGAGTCCTGCGCGATAGCTGAGACAATGGACCGTCGCCTGCCGCTGGCGGCCTTCGACGAGCATCGCCGCAATTTCCGGATCGCTGCGCAACTCGGCCGGCAGGCGTGCGCCAAGGCGGCCGATCACAGCACGCAACCGTTGTTCCCGCTCCTGCCCCTCCAGCAGCCGGCGCGACTGGTTGCCGAACGCCAAGTCGCCCGTGCGCGACAGGCTGGCACCCAGCGTGTGCGGACGGCTGCCTTCCCGCGCAAACAGGTCGACCACGAAGCACAGCACGCCGTCGGAGGCCAAGTCGCCGAGCACCAGGTCCAAGGGCGCGTTGGAGGACAACCCTTCATCGCCCAACAACCGCCCTTCGATCTCGATCGGAGCAAACAAGGGCAAAAGGGCGCAGGATGCCACAACGTGCTCCGGCCCGACCTGCATTCCCTGGCCCGTGTCGAAGACCAGGCGCTCGCCACTGACGACATCGGTCGTTACAAGGCTGAAGCGAACCCCGCCCCGATTGAGGCGATCGAAGTCGACGAGTTGGCTGATCCGCGCACGCAACGGCGCCAAGTCATACAGGGCGGATACGTCGCCTGCCCCTGAACGCGGCCCAGGGGAAAGACGGGGACGGAAGATGCCGGGTCGTCCGAAGAACAGCGTTTCCAGCGCGCTCGCCTGATTGTAGGCCTGCTGCCAGGCTCCTGCTTCCGGGATGCCGAACCAGAAGGAGGCGACCGGCATCGGGTCGGTTGCGGCAGTCTGCCAGAACTGCCTCAGTCGGGCGATGCGGTGTTCCGGCGGGTTTCCTGCAACGATCGCCGCCGTCACGGCGCCGATCGAACTTCCCACGACCCAATCCGGAAGCGGGCCTTCGCCGTCTTGCAGGGCTGCGTAGGCACCCCCCTCGTATGCGCCGAGAGCGATTCCACCGGCAAGCACCATGGCGGTGGAGTGGCTCTTGGGATGTATTCGGCTATCGCCTGGCATGCGGCCTCTTTTGCCTTGGAACTCGAGAATGCTGTGGTGGCTTCGGCGCTATTGAGGCCGTTGTCGAACGGCTGGCCGCCCTTAGCTATTGGCCTTGTGACCGGGGCGGTTGCGGGCGGTTTCAGGGGAGCCTGCGCCCGCGGCGCTGTGGGCGCTGTCCTTCTTGCTCCGGCTCTCAGGCCGAGCTGCCGGGGCCGGTTTCCGTCCCGGCGGCGTTGCTGATGCCGCCCTGGCCGGAGCCTTGCTTCGCTGCCAGCTTGTCGGCGCCTTTGGCTGTGGTCATTGTGGATGCTGTCCTGTCCAGGTATTGCGCTTGCAGGCGCCGCAGGTCCGTGAACGGCCAACGGGCGCACCGGGCTGCACAGCTTCGGGATGAGTTCGCGTGAGGCACGGGGATGTGAGTGGCTGCCCCGGCTTGGCCTTGGGGCCATTTTCACGGCAAAGTGCCGCAGCCCAGTGCCCGGCCCGGTACCCCATTGCGATCAGGTGCGCACCGCCGACAATCGCGGTCCTGGTCGATACAGGGGCTCGATCATTCAGAGGGTGGCAAGGTCGCCGACCATGCAACACCTGGCCATGGAGGGAGGCCAGCAGTGGAATTGGGCCGGCGATGGTGCGCGCGGCCACCACAGCCGGCGCGCAGGCGCCGCTCGCGGCGCGAGACCAAGGTGCCGGCGGCCGAGATCGACCGGGACTGCGAAGCATTGGCCATGCCAACCGGTGCCGGGTCAGCTTGCGCGTCCCCGCAGGCGGAGGCGGACATCGCTAGACCCGACCGGCGGCAGCCACATCGCACGATCTCGGCAGCCGTCAGTGCAGCAGTCCAATCAAGCTCGGGCATAAGGCATCGGAACGCTCGCCTGGCCCTCTCAGGTCCCGCAGAACGTCTGATAGGACGGGTCGACCTGTGCAGGCGGCACGGCGTACTGCTCGAAGCCCGGCCGATCCTCGAAGGGCTTTGCCGTTGCATCCAACAAGGCCTCGAACGGACGGAAGTCGCCACCCAGGGCAGCGGTGAGCGCCGCCTCGACGATGTGGTTGCGCGGCACAACCGCTGGGTTCAACCCCCGCATGGCCGTGACGCGCACAGGGGATGGCGTGGGTTCCATGACCAGCCGTGCGCGCCAGCGTACGGCCCACCCGTCGTAGGCGCCGCCATCAACGAACAAGGAGCGCACGGCGGTATCGCCCTCCGGCCCGGCCGCCGCGGCGCACAGGCCCCGGAACGTCAGCGTGAAATCGGCCGCGTTCTCCGCCATGCGGGCCAGCAGGTCCTGGACCAGGGTGGTGTCGCCCTCATGCTCCGTGGTGAGGCCGATCTTGCGCCGCAGCCCGCCGAGGTAGGCTGCCTCGAACCGCGGGCCGAAGGCGGCCAGCGCCTCCTGGGCGGAGGCCAGGCTGGCGTCCTGGCTTCCTCCCAGCAGCGGCAGCAGGGCCTCGGCCAGACGGGACAGGTTCCAGTGCGCGATGCGGGGCTGGTTTGCGTAGGCGTAGCGGCCACCCTGGTCGATGGAGCTGAACACCGCGGCCGGGTTGTAGGCGTCCATGAAGGCGCATGGGCCGTAGTCGATGGTCTCGCCGGAGATGGCGGTGTTGTCGGTGTTCATCACGCCGTGGATGAAGCCGACCAGCACCCATTGCGCCACGAGCTCCGCCTGCCGGCCGATCACCCCGTCCAGCAGGGCACGATAAGGGTTCTCGGCGCCTGCCGCGTCCGGGTAGTGGCGGGCGACCACGTAGTCGGCCAACGTTTTCACCGCTTCGGCGTCGCTGCGCGCGGCGAAGAACTGGAACGTGCCGACGCGGATGTGGCTGGCGGCGATCCGGGTCAGGACCGCGCCGGGCAGCACGATTTCCCTGATGACCGCTTCACCAGTGGCGACCGCAGCCAGCGCCCGGGTAGTCGGGATGCCCAGCGCCGCCATCGCCTCGCTGATGGCGTACTCGCGCAGCACGGGTCCCAGCGCAGCGCGGCCGTCGCCCCGGCGGGAGAACGGCGTGGGGCCGGCGCCCTTGAGCTGGACGTCCCGCCGGCCGTCCTTCCCGACGACTTCGCCCAGCAAGATGGCCCGCCCATCCCCGAGCTGCGGCGAGAAGCCGCCGAACTGATGCCCGGCATAGGCGAGCGCTATCGGCTCCGCCCCGGCTGGCACGACATTCCCGGCGAAGACATCCGCGCTCTCGGGGTCGCTCAGGTCGCCGAGGTCGATCCCGAGCCGCTCCGCGAGGTCCGTGTTGACCCGCACCAGCCGGGGTGCAGCAACGGGGGTCGGGTTGACGCGCGCATGGAAGCGCTCCGGCAGGCGGGCATAGGTGTTGTCGAACGGAATGTGGATGGGCATGGCACTTGGGTCCTTGAAGCGGCTGAACCCGTTCCGGGAACACACCGCGATTGCCGGGCAGCAGGCCTTTGACAAGACTCAAAACGCCAGCATAGCGCATAGTTGCGGCGGCGGTGGCCCAGCCTGCTGTTTGGATGGAGGGGCCGTCACGGCCGGGCATCCGCTCGGGAACGCTGGTTCTGGGCCCTGTTGCCCGAATGGTTCAACCCTTTGCCCTTTAACGTGACCTACAAGGGAAGGACGGCGAAGCCCCATTCCAGGCCTGCTGGCCGGGTTTGAGATCCGTTTGTTCGGTGACACCGGGAGCGGCCTGCTGCTGGGCAGGCGGCTGGAGCGAGATGGCCCGCCTGATGCGGTACGCTATCAAGACCGATGCATCAGGTGCCTTGGCTAGCGCCGGCGTGCTCGAAGCGTTGCCGCAGGAGGAGGGCATCATTGGTGGCCTCGCCACGCGCCGTATTGTCGAAGGCGCACCACACTTCGGCGCCCGCGGCGAGCCTGGCAAGCTTGTTTCCGAGACCAGTGACGTATTCAGCTCCATAGGCGGAATGGTAAACCTCTGGCGAGCCGTGGAGGCGGTAGTACGCAGGCCCGGCCAGCCGCCGGGTGCTGCCGCGCGGAACGCACGCCGGGTCGGCTGCCGCGCGGGCAACCTGGAAGCAGGACAGCAGGGCTTCAACCTCGTCGGTGAACCAGGTCATACCTGCCCCTGGCAAGAACTGCGTCAGGGGCCGCTCCACGGCGACAAGCCGTCGAGTGTGCGTAATCTCCTTCGGCGCCTTCACAGCGAAGCGGAAATCCTCCAGTACGGTCCCAGCCCAGCGCGGTAGGTCGTCGGCAGGTGCGGCCGGTAGAAAGACGAGTTGATCTCAACGGCACCGAGCCGTTGCGCACACCGTTCCAGGTGAGTGCCGACTTGCGGGAACTCAGCGGCATATTGCGCCGGAATGTTCCAGCCGGCAGTCCCGATTTTTACTCTGCTGGTCACGTTGAATGCCCGCGCGCGTCACTGCCGCGCCGTCACGGGCCGTCGAGCCGGGTCGAGCATGGATGCGGCATGAGGCCGGCTGCTCCGTGCCTGATACGGATCGGCGTCAACACGCCCCTCCTGCATCGTTCCTGGCAAGCTCACGGGGTTTGCCGTCCTCGTCCAGGGCGACGTAGGTGAACACGCCCTCGGTGACTTTCTCGGGGTCGCTGCCGGTGCGGTCGCGCGCCCAGGTCTCGATCCTGACAGCGATCGAAGCGTCCCCCTTGTGCCCCAGCGAACAGTAGCAGCTCACCTCGTCCCCGACTGCGACCGGACGCAGGAAGCGCATTGCCTCGATGCTGACCGTAGCCACCCGCCCCTGCGCCTGCTGCGCGGCAAAGGTGCCACCTGCCAGGTCCATTTGCGACAATGTCCAGCCGCCGAAAATGGCACCGCTCGCGTTCGTGTCGCGCGGCATGGCGACCGTGCGCAGGTGCGGCCCGCCAGGCACATTGGGAACTTGGTCGGCCATCGGTCTACTCCGCGTTTGCTGTTCGGGAACAACGGCCGCAAACCAGAGCACTCCGCCGCTGCCGACGCAACACGGAGTGGTTGGAGCCAGGGTCCGCACAGCCCAGCCATAGGCTGGTCAGGACCGCCGAGGCTAGCACCGCATAGACATCCCGAACTGACGCCTCAGCCAGCACGCCGTTCGGCTCGCGGCCATGGAGTCCCAGCTTTTGCCGCCTCCGTCCAGCAGCGCCCCATGCCGGCTCAAACCGACGTTGGTGCAAGTTCAGACGTTGCAGCGACACACCGCTGGGCCATCGGGCTGGAACGATCAGCTGATTGCGAGCGCGCAGTCTTGCATCCTTCGTCTTCAGCCGTCGTCGCAACGTTTACGAACCTCCTTCGGACTTGGGAGACAGCAATGCCAAACCCAGATCCCGAGATGAACCCTGGCGATGAGGCCAAACCGGGCACTCCCGGCACCGGCAAGGATGTTTGTCAGACCTGCCATGGCAGCGGCGGCGTGGACGCGGGAGCCTGCGAGACTTGCGGCGGTTCTGGCAAGGTCATCCGGGTCATTGGGGGGCGGCGGAGTACCGCTCTACCAGCATCACGGACAATTTCGACTGGGACCGTGCTGACCCACCGACCGCACACGCCAGCAACCGTGTCCGTACTTCCGCTGTTCTTCCTGCAACCCTGACCGGGCAACATTCAGGAGCGACCCCATGCCATTTGACCCACGGACCGCCTAACCCTCAGCCCCCCTTCCCCGCATCCAAGCAGCCGATGCCGGGCGACACGAAGGCGATGGACCCGAAGCCGGACTATGGCGAGGAAAGCTACAAGGGCAGCGGCCGGCTGGCGGGCAAGGCGGCGCTGATCACCGGAGGGGACAGCGGCATCGGCCGCGCGGTCGCGCTGGCCTTTGCGCGGGAGGGCGCGGACGTGCTGATCTCCTACCTGGACGAGCACGAGGATGCCGAGGAGGCGGCCTCATGGGTCGAAAAGGCCGGCAAGCGTGCCGTGCTGGTTCCAGGCGACGTGTCCCAGGAGGAGCACTGCAAGGAGCTGGTGGCCCGCACCGTCAAGGAGTTCGGCAAGATCGACATCCTGGTGAACAACGCTGCGTTCCAGGCAACCCACGAGTCCATCGAGGAGATCAGCGCAGAGGAGTGGGACCACACGTTCCGCACCAACATCTACGCCTATTTCTACTTAGCAAAAGCTGCGGTCGGGCAGATGCAGCCCGGCGGCAGCATCATCGCCACCTCATCGGTGAACGCAAAGACGCCGTCGCCCGAGTTGCTGGCCTACGCTACGACCAAAGGCGCCATAGCGAACTTCACGGCGGGCCTGGCGCAGTCGGTGGCGTCGAAGGGCATCCGGGTGAACTGCGTGGGCCGGGTCCGGGATGCCGAGTGCCTGGCGCTCTCGGCACGCCGGGTCCTGGTGTCCCAAGCCGGCCGCAGCCTTTGCCGATGCGACCGCGCGCCTGCGCCGGCACCTCTGGTTCGAGCGTATCGTCACGTCGGCCGCAGACACCGACAGGACAGAACCGATCAGTCCCGCCATCCAGCGCATCATCGAGGCTGCCTGCTATGCGCCATGATCGTGGGCCGCGCCCAACCCAGCCAACCCCGAATGGGCAAAGTCGGTGTGTCACGAACACGGCCTGCTGGGAGGACAGGAACGGGGGTGTGGAGCTGTATGAAAGATGGGGGTAGGCCCTCCGAGGCCGCAGTCAGGGGCCGGCAGTCAGGTGTTGGCCTCAAGCCACTGCGAGCTGCGGTCGTCAAAAGCGACCGTGGTGAGCGTTGCAGCAAAAGGCAGGACGAGATCTCGTCAGGTATGGTCCGGAGAGGCGAGCGGAAGCGAACCGCTGATGACGTGTCGAAACCCACTAGTACCTCTGCACAGTGGTTTTGACCGGTTGAGGCCAAGTGAGCCATGAGATCATTGGTCTGATCCCAAGCTTGATCTTCTTGAGTTATCCTTGCCGCATCCTCGTCCCGAGCACCGTTCTGCCTGGAAACAGCCTTTGCCAGACCTAACCGCCTCGGGCGCCAACCGGTCAAAACCACTGTGCAGAGGTACTAGGCGATGTCGGAACCGGGGGTGCGACCTTCTCCTGGGACCAGTTGGGGGTGGCCCTGAAGCCTGCCTGGGCGGCATCCGGCAGATAGGCGGCGCGAAGCCGGACCAGGCTCTCGCGTGGAGCGTGAGAACCTGTCGCTGCGATGCGGAGGGGGGCGCCCAAGCGGCGAGCACCGCAAGGGCCAGAGTTCCCCGCATCGAGCGCTGGCTGAACGCTCCCGTCCAGATGAAGGATGGCAGCATCACACAGCGGACATCAGGGACCCCTCAGGGCGGGGTTGCAAGTCCGCCTTTGCCGCATCTGTTCCTGCACTGTGTTCTCGACGCATGGACGGCGAGGAACTATCCCGGCAGTCCGTTTTCCGCTGGCCTTCCATCGGCCTCGCCGACGGAACCTTCTTGGCCAGCTCCGCCCATGGCGTCGAGCGTCACGATGCTGTTCCGCAATGCGGGCTGGTCCAGCGGCTCAGGCACGGCGGCGATCTCGTTCGACGTGCCGTCGCCGCAGCGCTGGCCCAGCACGAGGCCCGGCTCGCCGCCTTCCGCTGGGTATCCCACGCGCCGTGCGAGCGGAACCTTGACCAGCTCCGCCCAAGCGCTCACCACATGCAACGGCGATTGCTCCCGCCCGTGGTCGAACGAGCGCCGGACCGTCTTGCCGTCGATGGCCACCCCCTCGCGCTCGAACCCCGCTGCGAGCGCGCCGACCCAGGCCGTGAACCCGGCCCCGAACGCATCGGGGTCGATCAGCACGAACGCGCACTGGCCCGTGTCGTGCGAGGGGATGCCGCGCCAGTTCCAGGAACGTCCTGAGCCAGGCCAGCTTGCCGCGGCCATACAGCGCAGTGTCGTCCCAGCTCTCGGCACAGGCGGTCACTGCGCATACCGCGATGGCCAGCACGTCAACCAGGCGGTGCTCGACCTTGCCGGAGCAGCGCGGGTGTTCGACCGTGCTGAAACACTGCCCCAGGCTCTCGATCGACAGGCCCTGCTCCCCCGCCGTCGCGAGGGCACGTCATCCAGGGCTGTTCAACGCTATGGAACCGCGGGCATTCTGAGCAGGTTTTTGATGCCTGCGAGACCGGCGCGGTAGCGGTGCTGATTGAGCGTGTCGGTCTGGTTGGCCTTGAGGACGTTAAGGCAAAGCTGCGCAGGCGGGCGAACGCGCCGGGGTTGGTGCGGATGCGTGGGCGGTGTTCGCCCAAGGCGTCGGACGGACCGAGACCGCGCTGGGGGCCTTCTGCCGACTCCTTTCAGCGCGCGTCGGCAAGGCCAAGACGGTCGCTGCGACGGCGCGCAAGATCGCTGTCCTGTTCCGCAACACCGTGCGCCACGGCATGGAACACAGCGACTCAGGCGCCTCTCACTACGAGGAGCGCTACCGCCGCCGGGTTCTCACCAACCTCGAGCGGCGGGCCAAGTCACTCGGACACGTCCTGCAGGAGGCCCCCGCGCCAGCATGAGTGCTTCTTAGGAAGGCCGCGTCATCCCGCCCGCCCGCCCGGCTCCACCGACTCTCGCAAACCGGCCGGGAGCCAAGTTGACGGTGCCAACCGGCGGGAGGTCTACCGGGCGACCACGCCTGGAAGCATGCGCAATGCCGGCACCTGAGCAACTCCGTGTCCGATCCGCAGGCTGGCGAGCGTGGCGTCCAGTTCGGCCGCGCCGCGTGCTTGCGCCAGTTTGACCGAAGGATCGCCATCGCTGGCGCTCTCGGAGACGCCGAACCGCTCCACCGCGTAGCAGGCGCCGTCGACAACTGCGCGCAGGTTGGTGCCGCCGATGCCTGAGCTCATGCCCGCATCGCCGTTGTCCCACACCACGTAGTGCACGCCGTTGATCACCCGGTCCGGTTTGCGCCCGCCAGAACCGCCATCTAGCCCATGGCGCAGGCATGACCTGACCACGGCCGGATCGCGGCTGACGCCCACTTGGAACACTTCGGTCGCGGTTCCTGCGTTCGATCCCGGCGTCAACTTATGCGGCACCACCTTGAGCGTGAGACGGACGATCATGCGTCCCGAAGTCGGGTGCTCGCCGCCCCAGATCAGCCTCCAGCCCGGGGACATGAGGGTGCTGAGCGACTCGCCGGACGTGGTGAACTGCGCGGCCGCGGGCTGCAGCAGGCTGACCTGGCCGTCCGAGCTGGTCCACGGCTGCATGGGCGCCGTGAAACGCGCCGGCGCTGCGGCGACGCCCAATAGCGCGAGCGGGACAAGCAGGTGAGGCTTGAAAGTCATGGCGTGTTCCTCCGTTGCGATCGATCATGTGTCGCGCTGCGCTGGGTGGAGCGGCTGAAATGGCGTTCCGCCTATCCCCAACACCGTTCATCTAGTACCTCTGCACAGTAGATTTGACTGTTTGGGCGTATCCAGGATTGAGCGTGGGCAAGTCGGCGTGGTCCACCTGGACAGCGATGCTCCGAGCCGCGCTGGGCTGGCGTGAGATCAACCCGGTT
>JAABUY010003794.1_pt1 | contig 16272 bp, 16 predicted proteins | sample 5560271 | NCBI WGS metagenome assembly JAABUY01 (sample SAMN10711886, study PRJNA513374) | rock metagenome | isolation source: Antarctica rocks | place: Antarctica: Victoria Land, University Valley
GGACTCCCCGGCGTAGAGGGCGCGGAACGTTCGGACGGTGACGGCGGGAACTGGGGAGGCCGTCCCCGGCCCGATGCCTGCGGAACCGCATCGGAGCGTGGCGTCTTACAACCGGGGAGCAACCGGGAAGTGGACGACCAGCCGGGACGGCGTCGGAGGCGGCCGTAGAACTGATCGACCCGGACGGACAACACAACCGCCGGGGAGGGAAGGGCCGCTGCTTCGTCCACGCGTCTGCTGACAAGGAGTGGCCGGTGAGTGCCCTTGTGGCTAGTCCCACCCTCGGGGTCGGATTTCTCGACCCGGTCCGTGCCTTGCAGCATGCACTTTACCGGGCGGCCAAGGCTGATCCCGGACGACGATTCCACGCGCTGTATGACAAGGTCCACCGCAGGGACGTCTTGCAGCGGGCGTGGTGGCTGGTGTGTCGCAACTCCGGCGCGCCAGGCATCGACCGGACCACCATCGCGGACGTCGAGGAGTACGGAGTGTCCCGGCTGCTTGACGAACTGGCCGCGTAACTACGAGGGGGACGGTTCTGGCCGTTGCCTGCCCGACGGGTGTTCATTCCCAAAGCCCGGCTCCGCTGAGCAGCGCCCGTTGTCGATCCCGACGGAGCCTGCAAACCGCGAGGTCGCGTCGTCTGCGTGAGGATTCGGAATCGTTCCTCACGGTCACTCATCCGTTTCATCCGTTGGCGGGGCAGCGGTTGCGGGTGCTGTTCGAGCGCCGCTACAAGGCGACCGGTCTGGCGTTGTGGTGTGAGGGCGGTCCGGCGGGCACCGTGATGCTGCCGGTCGCGTGGACCGATCGGGGCAAGCCGCCGGCGGAACAGGCCCTTGGCTATGAGGAGCTCGTCGAGCTGGCTGCGCTGGTGGGCGCGCTCACGACACGCCGACAGGACTGATGTTGTTGACCGCAGCAGGATCGACTGTCACGCTCTTGTGTAATGTTCATACACAAGAACGACGTTGTGCTAGCCGAGCTGTCGACGCGGCAGCTGCGGGCCCGGCGCCGGCGCTTGGTCGCGCGGCTGCCCGATGTGGGCGACTACCTGGCCGCCTCCGTGGTCGAACAGTCGCGTCGCTGCGGGAAGGCGGGCTGCCGATGCGCTACCGGCGGTGAGCTGCACGGACCGTACGTGTACCTGTCGGTGCGCCGGGCAGGCGGGCGGCGCTCGATGCTCTACGTGCCCGAGGCGTTGGCCGCTTTGGTGCGCCAGAAGGTGGCGGTGGGCGAGTCCGTCCAGCAGCTTCTGTCAGAGATCTCCGCGGTCAACCTGGAGCTGCTCGCGCGCCGGGAGTTGGACTAGGTGAGCGTGGCGGTGTGGTGCCCGGAGCTGGTCGCTCCGGTGGCGAACATGCTCGCCGCGGCGTGGGCCGCGGGCGGGATCGGGGCACCAGGTGCCGCCGGCGGCCCAGGAGGCGCCCACCGGGCCGGCGCCCGGCAGTGGAGGGATCAGTGAGGTTGATGAGGGGCGAGAGCAAGGTCGGGGCCGGGCACCGGGCGCGGACGGCGGTGATCTACGTTCGCCAGTCGACGTTGGCCCAGGTCCGCGACCACACCAAGTCCACGGCCCGGCAGTACGCGCTGGCCGGCGAGGCGTCGCGCGGGAAGGGCCGCCAAGTTCGCCGCCAACGCCACGGGCCGCCTTCGAGTTCGCGACCGATCTTCGCTGACCCCACCCCCGCCAGCCCGGGCCGGTGCCGATCCGGGTGGGGCTGACGGGTAGCCGTCTCCTGCGGGGCGAAGACGGAGGCGCAGGAAGGGCACACCAAACCGGGATGGTGTGAGGGTTGTCAAGGGGTGCATACGTATGTACTCTGCTGGGTGTGCAGTTCACTCCTACCCTTCTGCAGGCGCTCGACGGGCGTTTCACCGTCGTCAAGGCGCCGGCCCGTTCCGGGCCGGCCGCGCAGCGCGACCCCGCCGTGGTGGCGACGGTCTCCGAGATGCTCAGCATCATCGAGGCGCAGGGCTTGGACGCGGTCCGCCTCTACGCGGAGAAGCTGGACGGCTTCACCGGAGCCAACCTCGAGCTGGACACGCGAACCATCGCCGGAAGCGGTGAGCTGCTGGCGCCGGACCTGCGCGCGGCGATCGAGCTCGGTGCCGAGCGGACCGCCCGGTTCGCGCGGGCCCAGCGTGAGCACCTGGTCGACTTCGAGACCGAGCTGGTCCCCGGCGTGTACACCGGGGTGCGGTACGTGCCGCTGCAGCGGGTGGGCGCCTACCTGCCGGCTGGCCGTTTCCCGCTGACGGCCAGCGCCTTCATGACCGTCAACGTCGCCAAGGTGGCCGGGGTGGCCCGGGTGCTCGCGTGCACCCCACCGCAACCCGACGGCGGCCCCAACCCGGCGGTCCTGTACGCGGCGTACGTCTCGGGAGTGGACCGGGCCTTCCTGCTCGGCGGCGTCCAGGCTCTGGCCGCGATGGCGTTCGGGCTGCTCGACGAGGAGCCGGCCGACATGATCGTCGGCGCCGGGAACGCCTATGTCGCCGAGGCGAAGCGGCAGATCTTCGGGCGCGCCGGGATCGACCTGCTGGCCGGGCCGTCCGAGGTGGCGGTCATCGCCGACGCCAGCGCGGACCCGGTACTGGTCGCCGCGGACCTGCTCGCCCAGGCTGAGCACGGACCCGACTCCCCCGCCGCGCTGGTCACCACCGACGCAGGGTTGGCCCAGGCCGTCGCGGCCGAGGTGCAACGGCAGCTGGTGACGCTGTCGACCAACGCCATCTGCGGTCCGGCCTGGCAGAACTACGGCTCCATCACCCTCGCGCAGGACCGTGAGACGGCGGTGCTGCTGATGGACGACCTGGCCCCCGAGCACCTGGAGATCCAGACCAGCGACGACGACTGGTACCACGAGCACCTGCACAACTACGGCTCCCTGTTCCTGGGGACGTGGAGCACCGTTGCCTACTCGGACAAGGGGATGGCCGGCTCCAACCACGTGCTGCCCACCGCCGGAGGGGCCCGGCACAGCGCCGGCCTGTCCGTCTCCCGCTTCCTGAAGCCGCTGACCTATCAGCGGGTGACCAGGGAGGCGACCCCGCTGCTGGCCGACGCGGTGGCCGTCATCTCGCGCTCCGAGGGCATGTCTGCCCACGGCGCGTCGGCCACACTACGCACGCAGCGACTGCAGACCTGATTCCTCGTGGGTCCATGTTCGATTAGGCACCGACGAGCCGTCCCCACCCCACGCTAAGAAGCACAAGTCACGACGACGTGATGGAGGCAAGCAGACCATGAGCGAGACGACCTACCTGCTCGAGGCGCGCGAGATTGTGAAGAGCTACGGGCACGTCGAGGTGCTGCGGAAGGCGGACTTCCACGCCGCCGCCGGCCAGGTCACCGCCCTCATCGGCGACAACGGCGCCGGCAAATCCACCCTGGTGAAGATCCTCTCGGGGGTGATGCCCCCGCAGGGCGGCACCATCTTGATGAACGGCAAACCGGTGCAGTTCCAGTCACCGATCCATGCCCGCGACTTCGGGATCGAGACCGTCTACCAGGATCTCGCGCTGGCCCCGGACCTCGGGCCGGCCGAGAACGCCTACATCGGGCGGGAGCTGCTCAAACCCGGCTTCCTCGGCAGGCTGGGGGTGCTGGACAAGAAGCGGATGCGCCGCGAGGCGTTCACGACGTTCACCTCCCTTGGCACGGACGTCAAGGACATGGACGCCTCGGTCGCCGCGCTGTCCGGTGGCCAGCGTCAAAGCGTGGCGATCTGCCGCTCGGTGATGTGGGCCAAGGGGCTGGTGTTCATGGACGAGCCGACCGCGGCCCTCGGAGTGCGCCAGACCCGCCGGGTCCTCGACCTGATCCGCCGGGTCGCCGACGAAGGCGTGGCGGTGGTGCTGATCAGCCACAACATGCCCGAGGTGCTTGAGGTGTCCGACTCCATCCAAGTCCTGCGCCTGGGCCGGCGAGTGGCGGAGTTCACCTCCAAGGCCACCGTCGACGACCTGGTTGGCGCGATGACCGGCTCGTTGGACCTGGCTTCATGACGATCAGCGGCCGCGACTCCTCACTGGGCGCCGAGAAGGGGCACGCCGCCTCGGTCGCCTCCTCCGAGTCGACGATCACCACCCCCACCGCCGCGGCCGGGGAGGCGCCGGACGCGGTGTCCGCCAGCGGCGTCACCGCCCGGCAACGGCTGATCCGGCGCGGACTGAACTCCTCGCCCGCCTACATGTTCGCCGTCCTGGCGGCTCTGTTCATCCTCTTCAGCATCCTGTCGCCGAGCACGTTCCCCACCCAGGCCAACATCAAGAACCTCGTCGTCGACACCTCCATCGTCCTGGTCATGTCGGTGGGGATGACCTTCGTCATGGTCGCGGCCGGGTTCGACCTGTCGATCGGGTCCGTCCTGGTCTTCTCAGGCATCTGCGCGGTCAAGACCATGTCGCTCGTCGGCGGCGACGGCTACGGCACCGCCCTCGCCGGCCTGGGCGCCTCGGTGGTCGGCGGCGTCGCCTGGGGCCTGTTCAACGGGTTCTGCGTGACCCGGCTACGGGTCCCGGCCCTGATCACGACGCTGGGCACGCTCGGCGCGGCACTCGGCATCGCGAACCTGCTCACCGACGGCAACGACATCTCCGTCTCCCAGGCCTCGATGATCAGCCTGCAGATCACCGACATCCTCGGCCTGCCCTGGATCGTCTGGGTCTCGCTGGTGGTCGTCCTCATCGGCGGTGCGGTGCTTCGCTTCACCCGCTTCGGGCGGCACACCTACATCATCGGCTCGAACGACGAGGCCGCCCGGCGGGCAGGCATCAACGTCCACTCGCACCTGGTGAAGCTGTACGCGATCAGCGGCGGCCTGGCCGGACTCGCCGGGATGATGTCGTTGATCCGCTTCTCCACCACCACCATCGGTGGGCACTCCCAGGACGCCCTGACCGTCATCACCGGCGTCATCCTCGGCGGCACCAGCCTGTACGGCGGGTACGGGACGGTGCTCGGCACGGTGATCGGCATCTTCATCCCGACCGTCCTGCAGAACGGCCTCGTCGTCCAGAACGTCCAGCCGTTCTGGCAGAACGTGGCCATCGGGTTCATCCTCATCGGCGCCGTCTACCTCGACCAGCTCAAACGACGCGCCCGCGACAGAGCCTGACCCGCCGACGGCACAACCCATCCCACCCCGCACACAGAAAAGGACATGGAATGAGACCTCTTACAGGCTGGGGCACCGCGGCCGCAGGCATCGCGGCCCTGGCACTCGTGGCGGGGTGCAGCTCGAACTCCGGGGGCGGCACCGGCGGCGCGTCCGGCGGCACCGGCGGCGCGTCCGGCGGTGCCGGTGGTGCCGCGGGCGGACTCGGCAAGGTCGTCTACATCCCCGGCCTGACAGGCAACCCCTTCTACAACACCGTCTCCTGCGGGGCGAAGACGGAGGCGAAAAAACTGGGCGTCGACTTCACCTACCAGGGGGCGCCCACCTTCGGGGTCCCGGAGCAGACCAAGATCCTCAACGCCGTGGTGGCCACCAAACCCGGCGCGATCATGATCTCCATCACCGACCCCACCGCCATGATCGGCCCGCTGACGGCGGCCAAGCAGGCCGGCATCAAGATCATCGGCGTCGACGGGGACCTGAACGACAAGAGCATCATGACGACCAACATCCAGGCCGACGGTTCGAAAGGAGGGGAACTGGCCGGGGACGCCTTGGCCAAGGCGGTGGGAGAGAAGGGCTCGGTGCTCGCCATCGACAACGCAACCGGGTCGGTGGTGTCCACCGCTCGCACGGACGGGTTCAAGAAGGCGATAGCCAAGTACCCGAACATGAAGTTCCTCGGGATCCAGTACTCGGCCAACGACGTGAGCAAGGCCGCGTCCATCACCTCCACCGCCGCGACCACAAACGCGGACCTGGTCGGGATCTTCGGGGTCGAGACCAACAACACCCAAGGCGCCCTGACCGGGGTCCGGGAGTCAGGTAAGGCCAGCACCGTCAAGGTGGTCGGGTTCGACACTTCCGTGCCGATCGTGGCCGCGCTGAAGGACGGGTCGCTGACCGGGACGGTAGTGCAGTACCCCCGCGGTGAGGGCGCCACCGGGGTGCAGTCCGCGGTCGACGCGATGAACGGCAAACAGGTCCCGCGTGACCAGAAGGCGGACGCGATCTTCGTCACCCCGGACACGGTGAACTCCGACAAGGCCAAGCAGTACATCTACGACGTCAACTGCACCGGCTGATGGCCGCCGAGGTCACGAACGCATCAGCCGGGCCTGAGGTCGCAGCCGCCCGAACGGCCGATCCTGCCGACCCGAGCGTCCCGAACGGTTCGGCGCCGTCCGGGCCTGGGCACCCGATCCGGGCCGGGACCGTCAACCCGGAACCTCCGGCCAGGGTGATGCCCGGCGATTACACGATCGCGGTGCGCCCCGGGGCGGGCAGCGACACCGCCCGCGCCGAGCGTGAGCGCGGGCCGCGGGCCCAGTCGATGCGCGGTTTCGAGGACACCTACACCGACATCGTCGACTACATCGTCCGGATCACCCACCGCATCTGGGAGGACCAGGATGTGGGCTACATCTACGACACCTACGCTCCCGGGTGCGTGGTGTACGACGACCACGGACCCCGCTACGGCGCCGAACGGCTCGTGGAGTCCACGGTCGGGGCCATCCATGCCTTCCCGGACGCCCGGCACTGGGCTGATGAGGTGATCTGGGCAGGCGACGACGAGCAGGGCTTCGTCACCTCCCACCGGTACGTCACGACGGGACACCACCTGGCGCCCTGGCGGTGGGGTCCGCCGACCGGGCGGAAGGTGAACCTGTGGGGGATCGCCAACTGCGTCGTCCGGCAGAACGAGATCGTCGAGGAATGGGTCCTGTACAACATGACCTCCAGGCTCATGCAGCTCGGCATCGACCCCGCCTGGGCCGCGCGGCAGTACGGCAACGAGCTCAATAGGACCGTGCCGGACGGTCACCGCGGCGAGGTTGAGCGACTCATGAGAGGCCGGGCACCAGAGTTCATGCCGCCGGCGTCGGGGCGCGACTTCGACGTCGAGCACTACGTCAGGGCGCTGTGGCATAACGTGTACAACCGCCGCGACCTCAGCTCGGTTGACAAGGCCTACGCGCCGACCGTGCAGTGGAAAGGCACGTCGAACCGGCTCGGCTACGGCCGGCAGGACGTCAAGGGGATGGCCCGGGCGCTGCTGGCCACGTTCCCCGACCTGGGGATGCAGGTCGACGAGATGTACTGGATGGGCAACGAGGCCGAGGGCTTCCGGGTGTCGGTCCGCTGGACCGCGCAGGGCACCCACCGCGGGTACGGGCTCTACGGGGACCCGACGGGGCGTCGAGTCCAGCTGTGGGGGATCAACCAGCTGTACATCACCCACGGGCTGATCACCGCGGACTGGCAGCTGTTCAACGAGTTTGACGTCCTGGCGCAGCTGCTCAGCGACGAACCCGCCGTCATGTTCGGCTAGTCGGGGTAAAGCGGTGACGGCGGGGAGCATGGTCACGGTGGCCTGCTGCCAGCTTGCGCCGGCCGTCGGTGAACTGGAGAAGAACCTCGCCATGGTGTCGCGGGCGATCGCCTCGGCGTCGTCGGCCGGCGCCGACGTGATCGTCCTGCCCGAGCTGGTCACCAGCGGATACTGCCTCGCCTCCCGGGAGGAGGCCGCGTCCGTCTCGATCCGCTTCGATCATCCGGTGTTCCGCCAGTGGTCCGGCGACGCCGGCGGCGCGGTCCTCGTCCTCGGCTTCGCCGAGGCCGGCGATGCGGGGTGCCTGTACAACAGCGCCGCTCTGGTGGACGGGCGCGGGCTGCGCGCCGTCTACCGCAAGGCCCACTTGTGGGACGCGGAGCACAAGTTCTTCACCCCCGGGTCGGCGCCCCCGCCGGTGATCGACACCGCAGTCGGCAGGATCGCCATGATGATCTGCTACGACCTGGAGTTCCCCGAGATGACACGCTCGGTCGCGCTGGCCGGGGCGGACCTACTCGCGGTCCCCACCAACTGGCCCTGGACCGAACGACCTGACGGGTGGCCCGCCCCCGAGGTCGTCATCGCCATGGCGGCCGCCCGGGTCAACCGGCTGCCCATCGCCTGCTGCGACCGCTCGGGAACCGAACGCGGTCAGCGCTGGAACCAGGCCAGCATCATCGTCGGCCCGGACGGGTGGCCGCTGGCCACCGCCGGGCAGTCCGGCCCGGCGATTGCCCAGCTCGACATGGCCGTCGGACGCGACAAGGCTCTGTCCGCACGCAACCACGCCCTGACCGACCGAAGACCCGACCTGTACTGAAGTGCCGTCGGCAGCGAGAGGAGAAGGCACGAGATGAGCGTGACCAGCCACGACGTGGCACGACTCGCCGGGGTCTCCCAGCCCACCGTCTCCCGGGCCCTTCGCGGCGACCCCCGGGTGACGACGGCAACCCAGCGGAAGGTGCGCTCAGCGGCAGCCGACCTCGGCTACGTCACCAGCGAGCTGGGTCGCAGCCTGTCGACCCGCTCTACCCGCCAGGTCGCGATGGTCGCCGACCTGCGTAACGCGTTGTACCCCGCGCTGGTCGGCCCGCTGCACGACCGCTTCGCCGAGCGCGGGTTGCGGATGGTGCTGCTGGCCGAACGTGGAGACGACCGGCGCACCTACGAACGGGTCCTCGACCGCTCCGTCGACGGCGTCGTGCTGACCACCAGCCTGATCGGGTCGTCCCTGTCCAAAGGGCTGCTCGAGCGGGGCCTGCCCTTCGTTGAGCTCAACCGCCTCTCCGGGCGACGCAAGGTCGACGGCGTCACCGCCGACAACCACGGCGGAGCCTCGGACGTGACACGACTGCTGACCGCAGCAGGCCACCTGCGCATCGCTGCCCTGCTCGGCGACCACACCACCAGCACCGGACGCGAACGCGAGGCGGGCCTTCGGGCCGCCCTCCTCGAGCAGGGGATCGACCTTCCGGAGACCAGGGTCGCCCGGGGCGGCTTCGGGTTCGAGGACGGTGAACGCGGCTTCGCCGCCGTCATGACCGGACGGCACCGCCCCACCGCCCTCTTCTGCGTCAGCGACCTCGTCGCGATCGGCGCCATCAACCAGGCCAAACGGATGGGCGTCCGCGTCCCGCACGACGTCGCCATCGTCGGGTTCGACGACATCGCCATGGCGGCCTGGCCCTGCTTCGACCTGACCACCGCACGGGTCGACCTGACAGCTCTCGCGCTGGCCGCCGCGGACCTGCTGGTGCGGCGGGTCGGCGGGGACCAGGGCGCAGCGCGGACGACGGTGTTCCCGACGCAGCTCGTCCTACGCGGAACCCACCGGCCGGACGCGGATCCGCCCTCATCTTGACTAGAGCAATGCATACGTATACATTCTGGGCTGACAGGCACCCTCACTTCACCTGACCGAAGGCACCATGATCACCTATCTCAAGCAGGCCGTGGCCGCCGAGACACTCGCCGGCGGCCGTGAAGAGGTCGCCACGACCGTCCGGGCCGTCCTGGCCGACGTAGGTGACCGCGGCGATGCCGCGGTGCGCGAGTACTCGCAGAGGTTCGACAGCTGGTCCCCCAAGTCGTTCCGGCTGGCACCGGACCAGATCGCCGAGATCATGGCCGGCCTGCCCACGCAGGTCATCGAGGACATCCAGTTCGTCCAGGCCCAGGTGCGCCGCTTCGCCACCAGCCAGCGGGCGTCCCTGACGGACTTCGAGGTGGAGACGCTACCTGGGGTGCATCTCGGCCAGCGGAACGTGCCGATCTCGGCAGTCGGCGCGTACGTGCCGGGCGGCCGCTACCCCCTTACCGCGTCCGCCCACATGACCATCGTCACGGCCAAGGTCGCCGGGGTGCCGCGGGTCGCCGCCTGCACGCCGCCGATCCGCGGGCAAACCCCCGCCGCCACCATCGCTGCCATGTCGATGGCCGGGGCCGACGAGATTTACCTCCTCGGCGGCGTCCAGGCCCTCGCCGCCCTGGCCATCGGCACCGAGACGATAGCCCCCGTCGACCTGCTGGCCGGCCCGGGCAACGCCTACGTCGCCGAGGCCAAACGCCAGCTCTTCGGACAGGTCGGCATCGACCTGTTCGCCGGGCCCACCGAGATCCTCGTCATCGCCGACGAGCACGCCGACCCCTTCATCGTCGCGGTCGACCTGCTCAGCCAGGCCGAACACGGACCCGACTCCCCCGCCGTCCTGGTCGCCACCAGCGAGGAGCTGGCCCGTCAAGTGATGACCCACATCGAGACGATCCTGCCCGACATGCCGACCCGCGACTACGCCGGACCAGCCTGGCGCGACCACGGCCAAGTTCTGCTCGTGCAGTCCCTGGACGAGGCCTTCGACGTCGCCGACAGCTACGCCTCCGAGCACGTCCAGGTCCTCACCGTCAACCCACGCCAGGCACTGGACAAGATGCGCAACTACGGTGCACTGTTCCTCGGCGAAGGCACCTGCGTCTCTTACGGGGACAAGGTGATCGGCACGAACCACGTCCTGCCCACCCGCGGCAGCGCCCGCTTCACCGGAGGGCTATGGGTCGGCAAGTACCTCAAAACCGTGACCTACCAGGAGGTGACCGACCCGGCCACCAGCGCGATGCTCGGGCAGTTGTGCGGCCGGGCCGCCAGAGTCGAACTCTTCGAAGGTCACGCCCGCTCCGGTGACGTCCGCTCCGCCAAGTACGCCGGCGCACCCCTGCCGTGGAGCGATCACCGTTTCGCCCCTACCGCATCGCGTGCCTAACGGGCTTCGCACCGCCCTAGTCACCGGGGCCGGCAACGGCCTCGGCCGGGCCATCTCGCTCGCGCTCGCGGCTGCCGGTCATCGCGTCGTGCTCGTGGCACGCCGGGACGGACCGCTGCGCGAGACGGCGGCGTTGATCGGCCCGAACTGCCGGGTCGCCGTCGTCGACGTCGCCGACCCCGAGTCCGTCGCGCGGCTGGCGGCCGAGCTGTCCGACGAAACCATCTCGGTGCTGGTCAACAACGCCGGGGTGCCCGGCCCGGTGAAGCCGCTCGTCGAAATCGACGCGGCCGAGTGGGATGACGTCTTCGACGTCAACGTTCGCGGCATGTTCCTGATGTGCCGGGCATTCCTGCCCCCGATGATCGCCTGCGGCCACGGCGACGTCATCAACATGGCCTCGGTCAGCGGGAAGAGACCGTTAGCGATGCGGACCCCGTACACCGCCTCGAAGATGGCCGTCATCGGCCTGACCATCACCCTCGGCGCCGAGGTCGGCCCGGCCGGCGTACGAGTGAACAGCCTGTCCCCCGGACCGGTGCGCGGGGAGCGGATGGCGCGCAACTTCCGGTTGGAGTCCCAGCGGCTGGGAATTACCGAACGGGAAGCGGAGCAGCGGTTCGCCGCCCGCGGCACGCTCGGACGGATGATCGAGGAGTTCGAGGTCGGCGACGCCGTGGTGGCCATGCTGTCGATGACCGGGCTGCACTGCGCCGACATCGACCTGTCCGCCGGCATGGTGGCACGGTAGCGGCGTGACGGCGATCATCCCGCCGGCCGGCCCGGGATCCACCTTCGCGCACCGGCTGCGACGACGCGACCACCTCCTCGGCGCCCTACTCGGTCCGGGACCCCTCCCGGCCGAGGCGCTCGACGGCCTGGACTTCCTTGTCATGACCGGTCCCGGGTCGCTTCACGCAGTCGCGGCCACCGCACTGCCCGTCCTGGTCCAGGTCGCCTCGGCCGCCGAGGTGCCGTCGGCGCTCGAGGCCGGCGCCGCCGGCGTACTCGTCGACGCGGAGACGCCGCAGCAGGCGGCCGCGGCGGCCGCGGCCGCCACATCGGCGGCACGGGCATGGCAACCGGTCGTCATCGTCGCCGGCCCGCGAACCCTGGCCTCGGTGCCTGGTGTCGACGCGGTGCTGGCCGACGGTGGGAACGCACGCCGGGTCACCTCGCCGGCGGCGGCGCGCCGTGCGCACGCCGACGGTGCCGGCCTGGTCCTCTACGACCTGCCCGCCATGGTTACCGCGCTCCTGTCGACCCTTCCGTCCGGGCGTCAGCCCGCCGCCGACCGGCCCGGGCAACGCGAGACCCTGGTGCTGCTCAGCGGGATGCTCGGCGACACCTCGCTGTGGGACGACCTCGCGGCCCGGCTCGGTGACCTCGTCCTGCCGTGTCCGGCCCGGATCGACCTGGACGACTCGGTGCGCGAGATGGCAGCGACGGTGCTGGCTCAAGCACCGGACCGGTTCGGCGTGCTGGGTCATTCCCTCGGCGCGGTCGTCGCGCTGGAGATGATGCGTCAGGCACCTGGCAGGATCACCAGTCTGGCCCTGATGAATGCCAGCGCCCGCGGCCCGTCAGACGCGCAGCTGACCGACTGGGACCGGTGCCGGCGCCGGGTCCTGCACGGCGAGTTCACCCAGGTCGTGAACGAGCTGGCCATGGCCACGCTGGGCCGACCGGGCCGCGACGACGAGGCGCTCCTGGCCCGGACCATCTCCATGGCGCGCACCGTCGGCGCCGACGGCTTCCTGCGGCAGCTCTCGGCGCAGACCACCCGCCCGGACAGCCTGGTCAGCGTCGGGCGGATCGAGGTGCCGGTGCTCGTCGTCTCCGGCGCGGCCGACGAGGTCTGCCCGCCCGCCTTGCAGCAGGAGCTCGCCGAGCGCTGCCCACCCGCCGAGCTGGTGTCGGTCGCCGGTGGTCACATGCTGCCGCTGGAGTGTCCCGACGCCGTCGCCGGGCACCTTCGTGCCTGGCTCGGCGGTCACCGGCTCAGTCAGTAGCCTCCCGGTGCCTCGGCCGCGGCCTGCGAGGGTCGCACTCCCCGGACGATCGCGATGCGCTCGGTGGCGGCCTGGCGCATCACCCCGACGTCGTTGCCGGGGGTGACCAGGTGGTAGCCCACCTCAACCATCTGGCGGGCGACCTGCGGGTCGGAGCAGAAGACGCCCGCCCACCGGCCCGCCGCCCGGGCCGCCTGGGCAACATGGGTCAGCGCCTCGGCCACCCGAGGCGAGGGCACCCGCTGTCCGGGGGCCTCGCCGAGGGCCAGCGCCAGGTCGTTGGGCCCGACGTACACCCCGTCCAACCCGGGGGTGGCCAGGATGCCCTCGAGGTTCGCCAGCGCCTGCACCGACTCGACCATCGCCCAGGTCAGGATGGTGCGGTCGGCGTGTTCGGCGTAGTCCGGGCCCCCGTAGAGCAGCCCGCGGGACGGCCCGAAGCTGCGTACACCCGTCGGCGGATACCGGCAGGCGCTGACGAAGGCGGCGCACTGGCCGGCCGTGTCGACGGCCGGGCAGATGATGCCGTAGGCGCCGCCGTCGAGGAGTTTGCCGATCGTCGCCGCGTCGTGCGAAGGGCAGCGGGCCATCGGCACCGCCGGCCCGGCACTGACCGCCTGCAACAGGGTGATCGCACGGCCGAGACCGAACATGCCGTGCTGCAGGTCGACGGTCACCGCGTCGTACCCGCAGTGGGAAAGCACCTCCGCGAGATAGGGGCTGTCGATCGACATCCACGCGGTAACCACGGGCTCGCCGGAGGCGAGCGCCTCGTGGAGCCGGTTACTGCGCACGGCGCTCCCCCCTCTCCCACCAGGTACGTCCACGCTTGACAACACCGCCTAGCCAGACCACTATACATACGTATTCATATCTGCCGCCAGCGAGAAAGCCAACCCGTGCACATGCCTGCCGACCTCGTCGTCACCCCCCAAGAGCTGACCCACCGAACGATCCTGCGCAAGGATCTCAAGGCAGACCGTGCGGCCTTCCTCGACACCAAGATTCCCGGGTCCGAGGCCAAAATCAACTACCCGCTCATCGGCCCCGGAGTGTCCGAGAACGCCGACCAGATCGTCCCGGTAACCGAGCCGCACGGCTTCAACCTCGGCGGAGCCATCATGCCGGCAGGGGTCGTCAACAACCTGCACCTGCACTTCACCGCCGAAGTGTTCGTCTGCTTCGCCGGTGAATGGCAGTTCCGATGGGGCGTCGACGGCGCTGACGGCCAGGCCCTCGTCGGCGACGGTGACGTCATCTCCATCCCCACCTGGATCTTCCGCGGCTTCACCAGCAGGGCCGACGACGCATGGCTGTTCACGGCCCTCGGGCGAGACGACAGCGGCGGGCTGATCTGGGCACCGTCCGTCATCGAGAAAGCCGCCCAGTACGGCATGCACCTGTCCCGCGACAACAAGATCATCGAGACGGAACCAGGCGAGGTACCGCATGGTGTGGACCTCGTCCGGCCCCTCACCGAGGAGCAGCTGGCCGGCCTGAAGAAGGTCAGCACCACCGAGATGCGCAGCCGCCTAGCCAAGCCGGATGACCTGGTGTGGAACCAGCGACCCTTTCTGGACTCCAACCTGCCGGGCGGCGGGGCCCAACTCGCCCTCGTCATCGGCTATGGCCTCACCGAGGACCGCTTCCAGCATCCGCTGCTCCGCGACCCCCACGGCATGTCCCTCGCATGGCTGCGGGCTGAACCCTCCCAGGGCGTCGGGATGCACCGAATCACCCAACCCCAAGTACTCATCGTCAAGAGCGGTCGTATACGGGTCACCCTCAACCGTGCGGACCAAGTCTCCGTCGAGCTAGGGCCCTACGACACGCTTTCCGTGCCCCCTGAAGCGTGGCGCACCCTCCAGTGCATCGGCGACACCCCCGCCCAACTCGTCGTACTGACCGAGGGCGACGGGCGCGTCGACCTTGACTGGGATCCCGCCGTGGTCACAGCGGCAGCCGCAAACGACATCACTCTGGACCCGAACGGGTATCTCGCCCCAGCGAGCCTGCTTCGCCGTTGACAAGCAGTCCTGCTCAAATTGCGGCACGGGCAATTGGACGTCGGGGGTGCGTCCTATGTCCGGGCGAGGACCACATGCGGCGCGAAGGGTTTGGGAGCAGGGTCGACCGACGGGCTGCCGTCGGTGGCCTCGTGTAGAACTCGGACATGACGAAGACGGGGCAGCCGACCTCGGCGCAACTGCTGGCATGGTGGAAGAGCGCGAAGGGCGAGCTGGAGAGCGCAGGGGTTCCTGTTGTGGATGTCAGTGAGGTCCATTCCCCCACCGCCCATCGGGTGGACCTCGGCTGGAGCGAGACCTGCGCCGACGACTTCCGAACACTGTCAAGGTCGCGGACCCGGCGGCGGCGATCGCGGAGTGCGAACGTGATGACGACGAGCAGGTTCTCGACTACAAGGGGTGTTGGTAACGGTGCTGTCACCTGCCGCAACCGGGCGTGGGCGGCCACTGGGCGCGGCGGATAGGTTCGCCTGGTCCTATCGATACCACCGCGCAGGCCCGCACCCATCGTGCGGCGCCAGCGGCTTACGGCGGTGGCCTGCCGGTGGTCAGCGCGGGTGTCGGTCGATCTGTTCGCGGACAGTACTGGTGGCTGCGATGTAGTCACTCAGTTCGGGCGAGATCAGCTCGGCGACGGTGAGTAGGTCGTCGTGCCGGTCGACGAGGTGTTGAGTGGTGAGGCTGAGCACGCCGGTGGCGGTGTTCCGACGCAGTAGCGGCTCGGCGTGCGCGATTCGGTTGCGCATCTGGTGCAGCCGACCGACCGGGCGATCGACGGCGGGGCGGCTGGCGCCCGGGGCGAAGGCGTTGTGGAGATAGGGAATCCACAGCGGGTGGTGGTGCGCCGCGGTCGAGAGGTAACGCCAGAAGCCGAACATCAGCTCGGCGATGACTTTGCCCGTCAGTGCTCCTGGGCCGGCTTCGCGCACGGCGCGCTCGATCTGCTCGCGCGGTGAACGGTTGGCATCGATCCGGGTGCCGTCTCGGGCGGCGCGCCACCGGACCGGGAACAACCGGTACGGGTCAGTGGTCCAGTGCGCCAGTCCGGGCGGCGTGTTGGCGACGATCGCGGCGTCATAGGCGTTGTGCAACGCGACTTCGAGGTGCGCCAGGTCGCGTTGGAATGCTGCCGAGACGAGGGCGTTCCACTCGTAGAGGACGAGCGCCAGCTGGCGATCTCCGCCTGCCGCCTCGAGGTAGACGCCGAACCGTGGCGCCGACAGCCATGCTTCGACCCACGGGCCCGGCTGCGGGTTGGTGCTCATCGGCGAGACACGCTACGGCCCCGCCGGTGTACAGTGGTCTCGTACTGCCCCGGACGACCCCTGACCGTCATGGTCATGTCGCCGGGGCTTCGTCTTAGGACACGTAAATAAATAACCTGTACTTTTTTGGGCTCTCCTGACTGATCTGTGGGTCATTCCCTGCCGGGGAGGGTTGGTCGGTGGCCGCCGAGGCTGAGGAGGGCGAGGGCGATGAGGGCCTGGGGGGACTTGAAGCCGAACGCCATTCTGG
>JAABUY010003795.1_pt1 | contig 16272 bp, 17 predicted proteins | sample 5560271 | NCBI WGS metagenome assembly JAABUY01 (sample SAMN10711886, study PRJNA513374) | rock metagenome | isolation source: Antarctica rocks | place: Antarctica: Victoria Land, University Valley
TCCGCGTGGTTTCTTGCCGGTCGCCGCACTCTTCGCCTCGCGCGTCGCCAGCTTGGCTTCGTGCTCGGCCCGCTCGCGCGCATGCCGCTCCTTCGCCCGCGCCTCGATCGTTGCGCGCGCCTTGGCAATCGCCACCAGACGCTGCTCGCGCCGCGCCAGTTCCTCGGGAACCGACATCCCGTCCGGCACATCCGCCTGATCCGCAGCCTCGGCCTTCGCCATCAGATCGGCCACCTCGACCTGCAATTGGGCTTCGATCTTGCCCGCATGCTCATACGACAACGCGCTGTGACGGCTGGCGTTGGCGTGGATCTTGGTCCCATCCAGCGCTACCGTGCCCAGCTTCCGCACGCCCATCTCGCGTGCCACGCCCAGCACCTGGACGAACAGTGTCCCGATCTGCTGGAGAAAACGTCGCCGGAACGCCGCGATCGTGTCGTGATCGGGATGCTCGTTGGCGGCGATGAAGCGGAACGCCACGGAATCGTAGGTCGCCCGCTCCAGCTTGCGGCTGGAAAACACGCCGGTGGCATAGCCATAGATGATGATGCCCAGCAGCAGTTGCGGGTGGTAGGACGCCTCCCCCGATCCACGATAGCTGCCGGTCATCGCCCGCAGATCCAGCCCCGCGGTCACCTCCACAACGAACCGGGCCAAGTGCCGCTCCGGCAGCCACTCATCCACCGAGGGCGGCATCAGAAAGCCAGTGTCGCGGTCAATCAGGCGGAAGTTGCTCATGCGCGCGGTGTCCAAGGCGAGAGACGTGTGAACCTGTGTCCCGATCCTATCGGAAGCTTCCGCGTCGCGCTAAGTCCGACAGGCTGCTAGCCACTTTTATTCCCTGTCAGCCCTTTGTTCGACCCGAGCTGGAGGCCAGGAATCGGGCGTGGTTCAGATCCGGGTTACACGCGAAACGTGGAATCCCTTGGTTGGCGCGGCTCTGGCCACTTTCGGTGTACCCCGTAAACCACCCGTTTTGAACCACGCCCTCCAACGTATCGATCCATACGCGCACCACACCTAAAGGAACCAGGGTGCCATCATCCGTCGTGGCGTCATCAACCCGGCTGCGCGTGTAACCCCTCTTTGGACCACGCCGTTAGGACGTTCGACTCGCACGGACACGGGATCGCCTACAGGCCGCGAGGCCTATGGCGACGGAGCGGTCGAAGTAGTCCGAGGACGGGAAAGCCGTCCACATGGCGAAGGGCCGTAGGTGCCTCGATGGTCAAAGCTGGGAGGTAGCCGCAATGGCAACAGCCGAAACAGTGATGGCCGTCATCTCATACGAGGACAGGGCACTGGAAAGCCAGATGAGATCTAAACACTTATGTCCGGTTTGGGGCGGGGGCGGCCAAGGGCCAATTGAGCACGCAACGCGGTATCAGCCACGCTGCACGCGGGCACGCGTGGGCCACAGCGCATTCGATGCCAAGCGTTCCAGCTCCAGCACCCGGGCCAGCGCCTCTTCGACCGTCCCCAGTTCCTCGTCGGCACCAGATGCCTTGGTGATCACGGCTGTCCCGGCCCGGGTGGCGTTCAGGAACCAGAGCGGGCTCATCCTGTCGTGCTTGTACAATTCGGCGAGCTCGGGGTAGTCCTCGTGATCGGTCATGATGCAGATGCCGAACCCCTGCGGCCGGGCGGCACCCCAGGCCATAAGGGTCTCGAGTTGCGGTAGGGAGAAGCAGGTGGCGTCGGGCGGGTCCGTGGTGATCATGCCTGAGGCTTTCGCGCCGTATTGGCCCATTGGTCACGGTTTCGTGAGAACATTCAAGGGAATACTTTCAAGACTTACAACTATCTGGTGCATCAAAGGCGTCGCACTCGTCCAGAAGGCACTACTTGCGCGCAAAGACTCGCGTCCCACATCATCGTTAGCGGCGGCTCGGGCCAGTTCCAGGCATCGGTGACTGGGGGGCTTCCATCCCCCCGCCTCGCACGGCAGGAGCGTATGGGGACCGTTATGGGGAGCTGCTGGGCTACCTCGAGCGCAACGAGGACGCCCTGGTGCTCTACGCTGCCTGGCGTCGGCGTGGTGAGCCGATCTCAACCGCGTTCGTGGAAAGCGCGGTCAACGAGATCGTGGCCAAGCGCATGAACAAGAAGCAGCAGGTGCGCTGGAGCAGGGCGACCGTGCAGCCCTTCCTCGACGTGCGCACGGCCGTGCTGAACGACACGCTCGAGGACGCCTTCCGCCATCGCCACCCCGGCTTCCGGCCCGCTAACGATGACCACAGGGCAACGACAACCGCGGCGTGATCACTCCCCACGATCTTGAATGCTCTCCTTGACCCCGGTGTCCTGGACGTAGCGCGTCTGCAGCTCCTCGATCGCCGCCTTGGCGCGGGCGACCTCGTCCCGGCGGCATCCAGCCGCTTGGTGTAGCCTTTGGCGATGAACCCGGGCTTCGCAAGGGACGCCGGAGGGCCAGGGCGAGCGCGCGGCAGGGTCCGGCTGATGCCGCTGCAAGGTCCCGTGCGACGGGCGCGAGCCCTGGCGCCAGATCGCCGGCTGCCCCGAGTTTCCCAGCCAGGACGGACGCGCGGTCGAGGCCGTCGCGCACGGCGGCAAAGTCGCGCGGGCCGGCCTTGCCGAGCGTCCAGTCCTCAAGCGAACAAATGGGCCTCAGCTGGCGAGTCGCCCGGGGGAGTTTCACCCCCAGGCGCTCCTAGAACCGTGCTTGAACCTCTCTGTGGACCGGCTCTCAAGCTTGACCCCGTATGTCACGTTCGTAAGAACCTGTTTTCATACGGCATTTAGCCCGTTGGTCAGGGTCAACGTTGGACGGTGGTGTTGACCCCACTGGAGGGGCGAATTCTCGTTTGTTATGAAGGCTGCAGTGGTCACTTCGGGTGGGGTCAAGGTTGCAAGCCTATCCACAGGCGACGTTGCAGGGCGTGTAGAACCCGACATGGGCAGCAAACCGGTTCTGGCTTCCGAAGCTCGCGCGGAACCGCTCGACGGCCGAGTACACGGCCGGCACCGCACCTTTGGAGAAGCCCCAAACGGCGATGCGGTCCGGGCGGATGCGCGGATGCGCTGCAAGGGCGTCAAGCGCCCGATACGCATCCAGCGTCATCGACAACGAGTTGAGCTGATCCTGGTCCTCGACCGTGGAAACGATGCCCCGGCCGGAGAAGCTGTCGAGGATGAAGGCGGCGATCCCGGCCTCGTTCAGGATGTGCGCCCACATGTCCGAACCGGCCCCGATCCCGCCCGATCCGTGGATCAGGATGACCGCCGGAACCCGGCCGCTGGTGCCGAACGGCAGCCGCAGCTCGCCGCCGAGCAGCACCTCGGGTCTGTTCTTGTCACCGCGCAAGAACGCATCCAGCGGCAGGGTCTGCGAGCGGACGGGCAGGATCTCGATCCGGCCCGGCCAACTGCTGCCTTGGGCATGGGCTGCAACCGGCGCGGCAAGCGCGCCGAGGATGACCAGGCCCGTCATGGCGGCTTTTGCGAGACCGGCCCGTCGCCGGTGTGCAAGGCTGTGCATGGATCCTCCCCGGCGCCCTGTTCGTTCGGGCGCATGTGCTGGATTTGCGCATACGAGCCGGGAGCAAGGCAACAGGTCGGGTAGAAGCCGGCTGGCCATTCAAACCTTTGACAAAGGATTGATGACCGGTCGTTCGTATTGGAACGACGTCCATAGCAGGTCACGTGCATCAGCCCAAGACCACCAGCACTTCTCAGTGGTGGTCGCAGCCCATCTATGATGGGCTGGCCGTAGCTACACAGCGTATCCGGTGCAGGCGCACACACCGGATACGCTTGGAGCCGGGCTACTGGGGCGGTGCGGCGGCCGGTGTGGCTGAGGCAGCCGCCTTGGCATCCGCCACCTGCTGCAGCAGCGCGTTGAGCTGCTGCCCGGCGGTCGTCTGCTGAGCGGTGGTCTGATCCAACTGCTTGCGCGCGTCGGCCAATCGGGCCTCTACGTCAGCCGCATCCTGCTTCCCTCGCTCGACCTGCGCCGTAAAAGTTTTTACCTGCTGCTCGGCAACGCTGCGCTGCCCGGCGATCTGCGCAAGCTGCGCCTTACCGTCGGCAAGCTGCTGCTCCACCGCGGCGCGATCCTGCTGGGCATGGTCGGCCTCGGCCTGCAAAGACTTCAGCTGCTGCTCGGCGGCGCTGCGCTGCTCTGTCAGCTGGCTCAGCTGCGCCTGCACATCCGCAAGCTGCTTCTGCGCCGCGGCACCGCTGGTCTGCGCAGCCTCCGCCTGCTGCTGCAGCCCGGCGAGCCGCTGCTCAGCAGCCGTTGCCTGCTGCGTCGCGCGCTCAACCTGTCCGGTCGTGTCCGCCAACCGCTTCTGCGCTGCCTCCGCCGCGGTCTGCGCGGTGGGGAGCAACTGCTGCAACGAGGTCAGCCGTTGTTCGGCGTCGGTCCGCTGCGTGGCCGAATGATCGAGCTGCGTCTGCGCGTCGGCGATCTGGGCCTGCGCCTGAACGGCCGCCTGCTGGGTCTGCTGCAGCGCCGCCTCGGCTTTGGCGATGTCGGCGGAGCGGGTCGCGGCCTCCTGGGTGAGCTGTACGATCGACTGGCGCAGCTCGGCCTCCTGCGCGTGCGCAGCCTCGATCCGCTTGCTGACGTCGGTCAGTTCCTGCGTGTGGGTGGCGGCGTCGTTATCGAGCTTGGCGGCTGCCTCCTTGCTCTGCGCCAGCTTGCTTTCCACCTCGGCGCCGGCGGCGCGCTGCTGGGTGAGCTGCTCTGTGATCGCCTTAAGCTGGGCCTCCGCATCGGTGCGGCCCTGATTTGCGGTTGCAATCGCCGCGTTGGTCGTCGCGAGCGCGGCGGCGGCGGCGTCGCGGTCCTGCGTGGCCTTGCTAGCCGCCGCTGTGGTGTCGGCCGCCTTCTTCTGTAGATCGGCAAGCGTGCCCGACGCCTTCTGCTGCTGGTCGAGCTGCGTCGTGAGCTGCTGCTGCTCGGACGTCATCTGGCCGATTTGTGCCGACGTGCTGGCGCGCAACGCGGATTTTGACGACACCTCCGAGAGCGCAAAAATCCAGCCAACGAGAGCCAATGCGGCCAACGCGAGTGTCACCGGACGCTTGATCTCGGCTTTCCAGTCGATATCCATGGCGTTTGATTCCCTAATGGATTGTTTGTGCATCGACGATAGAGGCCCGGCTGCGTGGGCGAAAGGTGGTGAATGCGGCATCAGCAATTCTAATTGGCTGTTTGGCTGCATTAGCCTCACCGTGTGAGTTGGGCCTCGACGTGGGGTGGCGGTCTTGAGTCGATCAGGGTCTGCATGAGCGTTGTCCAGTTGGGGAAGACGAGATAGGCCGTGATGGTTCTGATGTGCTCGAAGAAGCGCGTCCGCGCTCGCTTGGCGGTTCTGGCGTTGATCCAGAGCTGTTCGAGTGCGTCGCAAATGGTATGGAGCGCGAAGGCCAACAGGTTCATCGCGGCGAACATCATGGCGAGGTTCTGCTTGCCGTGGCCGAAGTTGTGCTCGAGGTGGTAGCCGTTGGACTTGAGGGCGTTGAAGCTTTCGTTCTCGATCTCGGGCGAACCTCTTGGTTCGACCTTCCACCTGGCCCTGGCGCAGGCCACGATCTCGGCGACGCTGTCGCGCGTGACGGGCAACGAGGTTACGAAGGCGTTGTTGTAGGTGACGTGGCCCTGGGCGTCGGTGATGGTGACGCCGACCCAGTTGACGAGCACCGCGTCGTGGGCGTCCCGCAAGGGCGCGCCCTCGAACCAGCGGAAGCGATAGGTCAGGCGCTTGCCGTTGGTCTTCTACGTGACCGCGTGCTCATCGAACTCGGCGCCTTGCATGAAGTCATACAGGGCCTTGTGCGACGCGGGCTTGGCCGTGAGGAGGAAGTCCCCGCCGGCCGTGGTGATCGCGTCCGCGATCGGCTGGCAAGCGAACAGGTCATCGCCGAGGAAGACCGGCCGCAAAGCCTTCGCACGACCCCCGTGGGCGGCCAGCCAGCGTTTGGCGGCGTTGCGTTCGCAGTCCTGTTTCTCCGCACCGTCCTGGGGGCGATGAACTCCGGCATCAGCGGCAGCGCCATCGCGTGGCCAGGAGCGACAAGCGTTGCGGCCAGCATGGCATGGTAGCTCTCGACCTTGCCGTTGGCATGCCGGCGTGTCAGGCACTGCGGACAGCCGAGCTTCTGCGAGCAGAAGTATTCCGTGCCGTCGAGCGCGATCAGAACGCGGCCACCGAGCCGCTGAAAGGGCGCGAGACCTCCATGCTGACGCAGAACGCCCAGGGCCTGATCAAAGGCGGGCTGCAGGTGCGAGGGAGGCACCGGGTCGAGCATGGACCGGATATGGTTGTCGGTCGGGATGGCCGTCATGCCGAACAGGCTATGGCAGTTCGACGTTTTGCGGCCTGCCTCAAGCTCGCGCTGGTAGGCGAGAAACGACTCGCTTTGCATGAAGAACAGCGAAAAGGCCCGTGACCGGACATCGAAGGCCAGCGTACGCGGCCGGCGGAAAAAGGCCGCTTGGAACGACGCCTACATGCTCAAGCTCCTGGTTGGATAGCCAATGAGCCCGGTGCAACACCGACACGAGATTTCATGCGTAGCCCCTGGGGCGTGCGGTAACGCGCGTCTCTACCGCGAGCTCAGGCAGAGACTACCTTTCAACTGCCCCATCTTGACCCATCCACCAGCGTGTTGCATGGACCTGGAGAGCGGACGCAGTAGCCCCAACCCCGTCTGGGGTCAGGCTATGCGGACGTAGTTCGGGCGTCCAAGCTCTACCATGTGGTTGAGCGCGTGGACGGCGATGTCCACCTCGGTCGCCCGACGATCATCCGTGCGCGAGCGCAGCCCGTCCCCGATCACCTGCTTGAACCGGCCGATCGCGGCTTCGGCTCGCGCCCACGTCGTGTAGCCGGACGCCTTCTGCCAGGCCATGCGCCCGTGTTCGGCAATGTACTTCAGGTGGCCGTCGCGCTGCGTGGGCGCGGTCGCGGCCGTGTCGCTCGGCACGGCGGTCGCGCGCGGTGGAATGACAACGGCCGCTTCTGGATGGCGCTTGGCAACGCTGGCGTAAACGCGGTCTTGGTCATACCCGCCATCGCCGGTGAACGAGGCCACCGCGCCTGTGATCTGATCGAGCAAGGGGCCGACCTCGGCGCCGTCGTCGACCTCCTTGGCTGTGAGCGAGGCAGCGACGATCTGGCCGCTGCCGGCATTCAGGCCAATGTGCAGCTTCCGCCAGGACCGGCGCGTCTCGGTGCCCTGTTTCTCCTGCAGCCACTCCCCTCCGCTGGTATTCCACTCGCTATGCGAGCGGAACCTTGACCAGCTTCGCCCGCGCCGCACAAGCGCAATCCCGTGCTGTCCACCAGCAGGTGCAGGGGTTCGCCGTCCCGGCGCGGCTGCGGACGCGGCACCTCCAGCGTCGTGGCCCGGCGGCTCAAGGTGGAGTGGTCCGGCACGCGCAGCTCCAGCCCGAGCAGGCCGATGACGGAACCGATCAGGCCCTCGGTCTGGCGCAGCGCCAGGCAGAACACCGCGCGCAAGGTGAGCGCCGTCAGGATGGCGAGCGGTGAATACCAGGGCTGTCCGCCTGGGGTGGTGCGCAGCTCGGCCCGCCAGCCCTCGATCGCCTCGTCCGTGAACCAGACCGTGGGGCTCCCACGCTGGCGCAGGGCCGCGTCGTAGGCTGCCGAGTTGGTGACCCTGTGCTTCTGCCGAGGGATGTGGCGGCGGCGGTCTTGGTTCAACTTGAAGGGCAAGGTGGGCTTCCAACGTCAGGTCAGGGGCAAGCTTCTTACGTCAGCCCATCTTGCGGCGCCACAAGCCAACCTCCGTGCAACACGCTGGTTGCACGCGCTTAGCGCCGAAACCCTGACTGGCTCTGGCCTCGCTCACTCCTGATCCGGTTCCTGTTCCGGGGCAGGGCGCGGCGCCCAGCCCACGATCGCATGCACGCAGGACCGCGCCCTCGCAGGATCAGTGATCAGCGGAAAGTGCCGGCGGAGTTCGACCACGCTCGCGAGCTCACCATCCTCGTGCCAAGCGCGACGGATCGCATCGGCGGTCGTTTCGTCAACAACAAACATAGCAAAAGCCCCGGGGTGCACGCGTTTCGAACCGGGCGGACGATATCATCGTCGGTCGTGTGTTGCCCACACAAACGCGGCATGGATCGGCAGAGTGCTGCAGCGGCGGACGCCCGGGCGCAGGCGCCCGGTGCCCCAGCATTCAGATCGTGCTCTTGAGGTCCTTGGCCACGCGGAATGCGATCTTTCTGCTGGCGGCAATCTGGACCGCCTCGCCGGTCGCCGGGTTGCGTCCCATGCGGGCCGGGCGGTCCTTCACCTCCAGAATGCCGAAGCCGCCAATCCTCACCCGGTCGCCCGACTTAAGATGGGCCACAACGGTCTCGAACACGTCAGTCACAACCGCGTTCGCCTGCTTCGTCTCCATCCCATGCCGTCCCGCGAGCTCGGCCGAGAGGTGCTTCAGCGTGACAGTGGCCGGCGCGGCGGGTTTCACGGCAGCCTTGGCCATGGCCGGAATCTTGCCCTTCGCCGCGGGCGTCGCGCCCTTTCCTGCGGGCTTGGAGACAGCCGCTTTGGCAGCGGCTTTAAACGGTGGCTTTGCCGCCGCCTTTGGGGTGGCCTTTGTCGTCGATGGTCTTGCGGCCATGTCGGTCGCGACTCCTGTTGCAGTGCTCGGCGGCACCGAATCACGCCCTGGTCAGCAATACAAGCTGTTTGCTGACGGGCCGTCATGAGGTGATCCGCTGGCGCAGTGTCTCAGCTGCGAGGCGAACCCTGTCTGGCGACACTATAAGCCTGGAGCGATGCAGCACGCGAGCGCTGCCATTCAATGAGGGGCAGGACCATTTACACGACCCGCCGCTGGAGTGGATACGGCAAGTTGCGTTTCAGGGTCCACCGGATGTGCCTGTCCTTGCCGGGCCTGAACTCCACGCCGGAGATCACGGCCATGCTTGCTCTGCCCAGGAGCTGGAGAGCGCGCCCGGTTGGCGACGGCGGAATGGCGCGGAATGGGACCGCCGCGAGGTTGAAGGTCGTACGTTTTTGTCGATTTCTTCGATCAGGGCTTGATCCAATCAGCAGCGAGGCTGGTGCTAGCCGGAATCCGACACGACACAAATTCCGCCCACGCCGAGGATCACCCTGCTCAGCACCCGAAAGCGTTACGGCCCCTAATCTTGCGGCGCACCCGGGCTCATGCGTTCTGCGGCTCGCCAGCGTCCGCGTCGTCGGACCATTGCAATGACACGGCCACGATCTGCCATAGGGCCAGGGTCTCCGGCGCGGCATGAAGCACCAATGCACGCCGAAGCAACTGCTCCGCGGTGTCGGCGTCATCGAGAGACAGGCAATGCATGGCCGCGTTGACCAGGGCCTGGCCTTCGCGTTCTACCTGTTGCGCCAGCTGAAGTTCGGCCCGGCACCGGCGGCAGGTCTCGGCACCATTGAGGCCAGCGCGGCACAGCGGACAACGATCCACCGATCATGTCTCCAGATAGAACAGCAAGTCCTGCAGCTGCTTGCGCCCCTCCTCCAGGGCCGTGTCATCGCCGCTGCTACGGGCATCCCGGATCGTCTCGATCAGATCGATGATCTCCAAGCGATCCTCCTCGCCCGCGTCATCCAGCTTCATGCTCGCCTTCGACAGCAGCGCATCGAGGGCAGAGCTGGTGACGGCTTGCGCCTCCGCCCCCGCTTCCCGACTTTCGAACAAGGAGCCGATCCGCTCACGCGCCTCGTCCAGCTGTGCCTGATCGTAGCGCGACATCGCCTGTTCGATGGTGATCCGCTGCTCGAGGCCCGTTTTCTTCTCGCGGGCCGAAACCTGCAGGATCCCGTCACGGTCAAGCGCCAGATCAAGGATCACCGGATTGCCCGCCGGGGCTTTGCTCAGGCCGTCAACCCGGAACTCGCCGATCTTGACGTTCTCCTCGGCATCCTTGTTTTCGCCCTGGTAGATCCGCACCTCCACCGAGGTCTGGTCATCGATGACCGTGCAGAACACCTCGCTCCGGCGCACCGGGATGGGCGTGTTCTTCGGGATGATGGGAACAAAGCAGTAGGGATACAGGTCGTCGTCCAACTCCCCGAGTGCGCTCGTGCCGAACGTGTAGGGCGTGACATCGACGAGCACGGCCGAGACTTCGATGCCGGCCATGGCAGCCCCCTGGATCGCCGCCCCCATGGCAACGCATAAATCCGGATCGACCTCGCCGCGCGGCTCGCGCCCGAACGCCTCGATCAGGCGGCGACGGATCAACGGGGTCCGCGTCGCACCGCCGACCAGCAAGATCTCGTCCACTTGCGAGGACGTCAGGTCCGCCGATCCGAGGGCGACATGGACCGCCGCAAGCGTCTCCTCGATGAACGGCATGATCATCGCCTCGTACTCATCGCGACTCAGTTCGAGATTGAGGTTGACCGGCTTGCCGTCATGCACGGCAAGGTATTCCTCCTCGATGCGCGCGTACGGGTGGTCGGAGAGATGCTTCTTCGCGGCCTCGGCACTCCGCAAGATGCGCGCCATCGCCTGTGGCTGGTCCGACACCCGCAGCCCGTGCTTGAGCTGCAGATGCTCGAGCACGTGCGCGACGATCTTGTCGTCGAAATCATCGCCGCCCAGTTGGTTGTTGCCGTGGCTGGAGATCACCTCGACCACGCCGCCCTCGATCCGGACCACCGAGACATCGAAGGTGCCACCACCGAGATCGTAGACCAGGATGCGCTTGCCCTGATGCTGCGCTGCCTCGTAGACAAGGGCCGCCGCGGTCGGCTCATTGATGATCCGCACCACCTCCAGCCCGGCGATCTCGCCGGCCTCACGCGTCGCCTGCCGCTGCGCGTCCGAGAAATACGCCGGCACCGTGATCACCGCGCGGCGCACCGGACCGCCCAGGCGGCGCTGCGCCATCTCCCTCAGGCGCGACAAGATGATCGCCGAGATCTCCTGCGGCGCGTAGTCGCGCTCGCCGAGACGCACGCGTGCATCGGTGCCCATCCGCCGCTTGATCGAGCGCACCGTCCGCTCGGGGTAGAACATGAACTGGTTGCGAGCCTCCTCGCCGACCAGCAGTTCGCCCGTCTCGGACAGGCCGACCACGGAGGGCAGCATCACCCGGCCGCGGTCGTCGGCGAGCACCAGCGGCCGGCCATCCTGGTAGACGGCGATTTCCGAGTTGGTGGTCCCGAGGTCGATGCCGACGATGGGGTCCGTCATGCGCGTTCTCCTGTTCCGGTGGCGCTCTTGCTCACGATCACATCCGCGGTCCGCAACACCTGGTCGTCCCACAGGAACCCGGCGCGGACCACCTCGAGCACGGTCCCGTCCGCCGCGGCACTGTCCGCCGACGTGCCAACCACGCGGGCGCGCCGCGGGTCGAACGGCTGGCCGACCAGTTGCGTCGGCACGACCCGGCGGTCGAGCAGCACCTGGTCGAGGCGGCGCAGGGTCATGCGCAGGCCTTCTTGCCAGGACTTGTCACCCGACGCAGGTCGACGCAACAGGCGACCCACCCAGCCGGGACGCGCCGCTGCGGCAGACGTCAACGCCGCAAGCAGGCGATCGCGCAAATCGATGACATCCAGCAAAAGCGGGCGCAGCGCCGCGTCCGCCTGGTCGCGTGTTGCGGCCCGCGCGCGGTCCAGGTCCTGCTGCACGTTGGCCTGGCTCGCCTGCAGCGTGTCGAAGACGTGACGGAACTGGTCCAGCGCTTCCTTGACCAAGCGCGATTCGGTGCGAACCTCGCTGCGCAGGCCGGCCACCTCGACGAAGATGGAATACAGGTCGGAGGTTTCGGTCTGGGACTCCGGGGCCGCAGTCTCCGCGGTATCAAGATAGGCCTGGAACCGGCTGAGCAACGCCTGCTTGATGCTGTCGTCCACCTTGTCTCCTGTTCAGAAGGCAGGCCGGAGGGTCCAGAGCCCCGGGCCGGTCTTACGGTTCGATGATGGCTTGCAGGATGCCGTCTGCAAGCAGCGCTGCCACCGTCCGCTTCGTCGCCCGTGCCGCCAAAGGTGACGCGGCGTTCAGCGCCGCCATGCTCAGCCGCGACAACGCCGCCTCATTGGTGCACAGCAGTGTCATCTCCAGCCGCTTCCGCTCGTCTCTGAGCGCCTCGTAGGCGGCACGATAGTCCTGGAACCGCTCCGGCTCACGATCCGGCGGGAACTCCCGCACCAAGGCGAGATAGCGGCGCCGGATCTCGGCATCGTCGGCCCGCTCGTCCACGCCGAGAACGGTGAAGGGATCACGCATCAGAGCCGACCCCTCCGCGCCCTCGGTCCCCCAGTCGCCCGCGACACCATGTCCTCGCAGAGCTGCCGCATCATCGGCTCCGGCAGCATGGCGCCGAGTTCGGACGATCGAAAGCTGTCCATCGTTTCCTCAACCGCCGCTGTTCGCCCGATCTCCCCGACACGGCCGCGTAGAGTGTCGGCCGCTCCTTTGGGCATGTCCTTGAGCACCATCCGCAGCAACTCCAACATCTCGGCGTCGTCGATGTCGTCCTCCAGGTCATCCGCCATCCGGCCCCTGCGGGACGATCGGGGACGATCCATGCCGAGGAACCGCGCGATCCGTCTGGCCGCGTGGAAGTCGCGCCGTTCGGATGCCGCCTCGGCCATGTCGTCCAGCTCGTGAGTCTCGTCCATGGTCATCGCGTTGCTATTACCCCGGGTGCGGGCAACAATCTCGTGCAACCGCCATTCCGGGTTTGCCGGCTCCCGCTGGCGCGCCGCCCGCGCGTAGGTCCCCAGCAGCTCGAACGCATCGAACCGCACGAACACGTCGGCCAGGAGCTGAAACTCCGCCGCTGACCAGACGATCCCGGCCCCTTGCTCCAACCACCCGAGGGTTCCCAGCAGCAGGCCCGACAACGCGCGCCTGTCCTCGCCGGCCTCCACTTGGCCCAGCGCGGAGACGACCGCCAAAACCGGCTCCTTCGTCGGTGGCGTTCGGCGCGCGGCCGCCAGCTCCTCGCGCAGCCACCGGGCATCGCCGCCGGCGCACTTCATCAGTTCGGCCTCGAGCACGGCGCGGAACCAGCCGGCGACGCCGCCACCCGCAAGCGTCACTCCCTCCCGCAGCCAGGCATCCGCCTGCTCCTTCTCGCCACTCTGCAGCGCGACCAGGCCGCGGGCGATGCGCAGCAGCCCGCTCGGGGCATCCGGACGGTCCCATTCGGCAGCCTGCGACAGCTCCTTGCCAGCGAGGTCGGGACGCTTTGCGCGCATCTGCTTGCGGGCATGAGACAGCTGCAGCTCGATCATCTGCCGGCGCACCCCGGAATTGATCGGGTCGATCTTCAGCAGCCGGCGAGCGAACCCGGCCGCCTTCTTGTAGGCCCGGCGCGCCACCGCGGACTGGGTCGCCTGAAGCAGGACCTGGCCCTCGTCGGGAAAGCGCTGCGCCGCCTCGTCGGCGAGCCGGTGCCAGTCCTTGTCCAGTGCTTCCCGGCGACAATACGCGATGCGCTCCAGCACGGTGGGGATGTGGTCAGGATCGGCATCGCTGCTGCGTTCCAGATAGACGATCTCAGGGTCGCTTTCGTCATCGTCGCCCTCGATCTCCGGATGCGTGGACGCGAGATGCGCGAGGTGGCGGTAGATGACGCCCGACGACAACCTTGATGTGCGGTCTCCGGCCGCGCTGGTCAGCCGGGCGGCAAGGGACCAGGACCGCTCCACGGATCGCCAGTCGCCACGTGCCTCGGCCGCCAGCGCCTGGACACGATACCGCTCCAGTGGCGACAACGGCCCGAAACTCTTTTCGAACTGCGACAGGCGGTCGGGGACCTGCGGCAGGAGGTTCAGGCAGGCGCTCTTGACCTCGGCCTGCGGCAGGTCGGCCTGCTTCAGCAACCAGGTGAACAATGCTGCCGGGCCGCCGCGTGCGACCGCCGACAGCCGCCCCAGGGACTGCACAGCGGCCGCTTGCAGGCCGCCGGTCTCGGCTGCAAAGGCCTGCTGCGTCGGCGTCAGGCGGTGCCACGCGTCGGCGTCGAGCCCAACACCTACCGCCGCCTCCACCGCCTGACGGAGCGGGAAGAACGGCGAGCCCGGCTCGATGGTCTCCAGCCGCCGCCTGGTCCGCTCGGGATCCGGCGGCAACGTGGTCAGACTCTGGAGCAGCAAGCGGATCGGCCGGAAGGCGGACCGCAGCGAGATGCGCTTCAAGTGCCGGTCCATCTCCTCCGCCGGCGCGCCATCGACCCAGGCGGCCAGCGCCTCACGCGACGCGCCCGCCAGTTCGCGCCAGCGCACTGCTTCGGGCGGCTCGGGGAGCGCCGGCGCCGGAAGCACCGGCACCGTCACCAGCAAGGCGGCCGCCAATGCTTCGAGGGCCGCTCGCTTGTCGGCCGGCAAAGCGCCGCTGACGACGGAGTGGAACAGATAGGCCGCCGCCTTGGGCTGCTGCCCTTCACGGATCAGGCATGTCACGTAGAGGTAGGGCTCGCGCAGCAGGCCGGCTGGGGTCAGGGTGTTCTCGAGCACCATCGCGGCCTCCTTGAACATCCCCTTGGCGGCGAGGGCGCGGGCCCGACCGCAATAAGCGTCGGCCAAGGACTCCCTCCATTCTGGTCGCGGATCCTGCCGGACCAGCGGCTTGAAGAGCTCGATGGCGTCCTTGAACCGTCCCTGCTGTAGCGCCTCGGCGGCACGCACAGGCAGGGTGGCCATCGAAGCTGGAGGGGGCGCGCTGCGCCGCTGAGGCTTGGTCACAGGTGGCTCCTCCATACAGCCTGCAAACGCGTCGTCCTCATGGCGCTCAGCAATATCGTGTCGCATTGTGCGGGGATTCGGAGCAGGTCGCGGGTTGAAGCGATCTTACGGAAACCCAGAGCATCTGACTACCGCACGCTCGCCTCAGCTTGGCACAGGGGAGCATCGTCGTTCGGCACCGATGCGGCGCTGCCAGCGTGGTGCATGGATCGGGCGGTGGTGCTGAGGTGCAGGGTGACGTAGGGGATCACTCTCCCAAACTCCGGATGCCCATTATGCCGTTCAAGCTGAACCAGGACCGCCGCCATCACATCCCGCGGCAGCAGCGCAAGGTGACGAACTGGCCGGCCTATGACGCCAGCCTGCGTCAACGCGGTAGCTTGACGATCTGGTTTACCGACGATGCGATCGCGGCGTGGGCGGCCGAGCCGCGCACGACCCGCGGTGGGCAGCCGCGGTATTCGCCACTCGCCATCCTGACGGCGCTCACGCTGCGCGCGGTGTTCCGCCTGGCCTACCGGCAAGCCGAGGGGCTGATCGGCTCCATCGTCAGCCTACTCGGCCTCAGCTTGCGCGTGCCGGACCATACAACGCTGAGCCGGCGTGCGGCGACGCTGGACGTGCCGCGGCCGGGGAACGCCGGTGCTGGTGCTGACAACGAGCCCATGCACCTGCTGGTGGACAGCACGGGCCTGAAGCTGTGCGGCAAGGGCGAAGCCGGTCAAGGTTCCGCGTGCGCAGCACGTGGAATGCCGGCGGAGGGGAGTGGCTGCTCGAGAAGCATGGGACGGCGACACGTCGGTCGTGGCGGGCGCTGCATCTCGGCGTGGACGCCCGCACCGGCCGGATCGTCGCCGCCACGTTGACCCCCAAAGACGTAGATGACGCGTCCCAAGCCGGCCCCTTACTCGACCAGGTCGCGGGCGCGGTGGCCTCGTTCACCGGCGACGGTGGCTATGACCAGGATCGTGTTTACAACAGCGTCGCCCAGCGCCACCCTGAAGCGGCTGTCGTCGTCCCGCCGCGCGCGACCGCCGTGCCCAGCGACACGGCCAAGACTGCGCCCACGCAACGGGACAGCCACCTGCAGCATATTGCCGAGCATGGGCGCATGGCCTGGCAGAACGCGTCTGGAGACAACAGGCGCGCCCGGGTCGAAGCCACCATGAACAGGTGGAAGCAGGTGATCGGCGACGAGTTGCGCGCGCATACGGACGAGCGCCGAGCGACCGAGGTGGCGGTCGCCGTCCACGCGCTCAACCGCATGCTGGAGTTGGGACGCCCAAGCTATGCCCGCGTCGCCTGACCTTAGACGACCTCAGACGGGGATGGGGTCAGCGCGCCTGCACCCCTGATCCATGCACCACGCTAGCGTGGCCGCCTCGAGCACGTCGTGAACGCAGCCCAGGCTGACGGGCACACCCAGCAAGTCGCGCAGGAACTCGACGATGACCCTTCCCCGATATGGTGGACACCTCGTGTAAGCTCCTAAGGGGCAGAGGTGCTGGATGACGACGAAGAACACGCGACGGGATTTCACGGATGAGTTCAAACGCGAGGCGGTGTCGCTGCTGCG
>JAABUY010003798.1_pt1 | contig 16265 bp, 21 predicted proteins | sample 5560271 | NCBI WGS metagenome assembly JAABUY01 (sample SAMN10711886, study PRJNA513374) | rock metagenome | isolation source: Antarctica rocks | place: Antarctica: Victoria Land, University Valley
GCAGCTCACTGACTGTCGCGAGTGCGCTCACAAAATAACGTGAGAAGCATGACCCTCACGCCACAGGCATGCACCCATTGTGCTTGCTGCGTGTTGATTAGCCTGCCAAGTGCTGATGCCGGCGTGCATGCGCCAGGAGCTGGAGCGTCTGGAGACGCTGACCGGCAGCGCGGACTTCATGCCGCTGCTGGAGGAGTACGCCAAGGACCTGGCGGACCCCAAGGCGCGCTCGCGCTGCAACGAGCATGCGCAGCTTCTGCCTCCCCACAGCAAGCAAGCGCTTCCTGATCGACCGCCAGGCAGACCCCGTCGACTTCTGTCCTGGTTCCTCAACGCGCCGCACGCCGATCTGACCGGCGGCAAGTGGAGAAAGCCAGCAATTGTCACGCGCACCCCTGTGCGCCCGTGCGTCACGGCAGCCGCGCGCGGCAGACGCTGGCGGAGAACGAGGCCTACCTGCGCCAGCTGGAGGCCGAGCAGGGCGGCGTCGGCGCGGCGCGCGGCGCGCTGGCCGCGCCGCGCGCGAGCTTTGTGGTCAAGGCGCGCGGCGCCGACGGCGCCAAGACCTTCATCAACGTCTGCACGTGCGAGCAGGTGCGGCGGCGCCGCGCCGCCGCCGCCGCTTGAACCTGTCCAGCACAAGCGAGCAGGGCAGGGCGCCAGGTCGAACGGGCGCCGCGGTGCAGGTCGCGGCGCCTCACACCCAGGGCGGCGCGTGGCATGTGCCGCTGGCCATGCAGCCGAAGAGCCGCGCCGGGACGGACGCCGCCGGCCGCCCCTGCGACGTCTGGGACCTGGCCGTGCACCCGGACGCGTGCGCGCAGGCCGCGGCCAGCGCCGCCAAGAAGGCGTGCCACGCGTCTCGCCTCCTCACCTCTGACCTTCTCACCTCTGGACCGCTGCGGCCGCGAGGTTGTGCTGCATTGATGACGCGCGGGACGCCCGGACCGGTGCAGAGCCGAGCGGGGCGGACGCGCCGCAGGCGGCGCTGCTGGACCGCTGCGGCCACGAGGCTATAATGTGTTGACAGCTTTTTATACGCACCCACAGCGGTGCAGAGCCGAGCGGGGCGCGCGCGCCGCAGGCGGCGCTGCTGGACGCGGCGCTGGCGCAGGTGGAGCGCGCGCGCGGCGCCGCCCTGCAGCGCCCGGCCAGCCTGCCGCGCATGGCCTTCAAGGCCACGCCCGGCATGGCCCAGCCCGCCGTGTTGAGCCTGAGCGGCTGCGAGCGGCCGACCGCCGACCCCGTCGCTCAGGCGCCCGGCGCGCCGGCTGATCGCCCGGGCGCGGGGCGCCCCGAATCCCGAACCGAGCATGGCCCAGGTGTGCCTGCTCTGGCGCGCTGCAGCCCTGGGTGCCGCAGACCGCGTGCCGGCGCGCTTGCAGCGTGCGCGCTCACGCGTTGCGAAACAGCGCACCCAGACGCCCATGCCTGCACGGGGCAGGCGGTGCGGAGGCCGACCGGCTGCACGACGTGACAAACTGCCCTGCGCGCAATGGCGCGGGCGCGGGCGGGGCGCGCCGCGGCGCCCCGCGGCCGGCGCCGCGCGCGCGCCTGACCGCGCTGGACGCCGGCTTTGTGCACCCCAGCGGCGAGGTGCCAGCCCTTGTGCTCATATGGGAGCGTCTTGGGTTGCCACACACGTGCAAGTGCTCTGAGGTGCGGGGGAGCTGCGGCAGGTCACGCCGCGGCACGCGCTGGTGTGGGGCGTGGAGGTGGACCTGGGCTGCGCCTGGGGCGACGCCGCCGGCCGCCCGCCGCCCGGCGCGGCGCACCCCAAGGCGCGCGCCCGCAGCGCCGCCCCACATGATGCGTTCCCTGTCGTGATTCGCCAGCCTTGCATGCGAGGCGCGGAGGGGCGCGCGGGCGAGCGCACGCGTCCGTGCGTGGGCGCAATCGGCTGGGTTAGGGTCAGGGCGGCGAGCCAGCATGGCTTGCGGGCAGGAGCTGACCGTGCGCGTGGAGCTGCCCGGCGCGAGCGTGGCCGACGTGGAGCTGGACGTGCAGCCGCGGCGCCTGCTGCTGCGCCTGCCGGGGCGCCTACGCCTCGACCTGCCGCTGCCGCACGCGGTGCGCCCCGCGGCGGCCCGCCGCGCTCTGCAACCTGTTGCCCCCTGCACGGCAGCGCGACCGCGCACCTGGCAGCTCGAGCACAAAGCCCGCGGCGGAGACGCCGGCTCATGCGGCATGTGCTGAGGCACCTGCGGTGAACAGGAGGGGCGGGGTGCGCGCTCGGCGCCCCGGCGGACTTGCTGAGCGCGCTCCGGGCCGTGCGCGGCGCAGCGCCCACGCTGCTCGGCGCGCGCAGGTGCTGGTGCCCGAGACGCGCGCGAGTTTCCACGCCGCCAAGGAGGAGCTCCGGGTGGCCATGCCGACGGCGCCGACGCGGCCGCCGCCGGGCGGGCGCCCGTGGGCAGCCGAGCGCGCTCGCGATGCGGACGCCGCACATGCGGCGCACGCAGGGAAGATTCCCGCGGCCGCGGCCGCGCCGGGAGCAGCCCGGGCGCTGCTGCCGCAGGCATCATCAGGCACAGCGGCGGGCAGCGGACACGGCGGGCAGCACGCCGCTGCTCGGGTACAGACGGACTGCAGACTGCAGCCGGCGCCAGCGCCGGCCGCGCCTGCCGCGCCGCCCGCCCCGCCACCGCCCCCGGCCAGCACAGCAGAAGAGGTGCCTTCGCCCGGCCAGCTCGGCGGCACGGGGCGTGGGGGTGACTGCAGCAAGCTCAACCCGCCGCCACTGGCCGTGTCGGGCGAGCTGCCGCGCGCAAGCACCACCAGGCTTGCTGCAGGCCCGCCGGCGCCCGACAGCGGTGCGGGACGCGGAGAAGGGCGCGACGCGCGGCCGGCGGCGTTGGCGCCCGCGCCCGCGCCGCGCCCCGCCCTGCTGCCGCGCACGACCGTGACAGAGGTGGACGCGCCTGTGCTCCATAGCGCGGCCGACCGGGCCGGCGAGCGCCGCGATGGGCCTGCGCCTCCCGCCGCGCCGGCAGAAGAGCCCGCGGACATGGCGAGCGCGCGCAGCTCTGGGCAGGCTGCGGGCGGGCCGACGGGCGTGGACCGCCCGTCGACGCAGCCAAGCAGCGGGCCGGCCGCGCCAGCTGCGGCGGCCGCGCTCACGGCGCACGAGCGGCGCTGGCTCCAGGTGCACGCTCGGCGCGATGCGGCGCAGCCGGCGCGGCGGCAGCCGGGCACAGACGCCGCCGTGCATCCGGCAGCCGCGAGCAGCGGGCCGGCGCCCGCTGCGGCAGGGGCAGTGGCCGCCGGGCAGCGCCAGCGGGGGCCGGACTCGGGCGCCCAGCAGCGCTTCGCTCCTGCAGCACACGCGGCGGCAGCGGCCGGCTGGGCGCAGCCACAACCGCCGGCTGCCCCAGCGCAGGAGGCCGCCTCGGGTGCGCGCGGCTCGCTGCTGCGTCCGCGCGTCAGCGACGTGCACGCCACGGACCTCATGTAGGCAGCGTGGCGCGTGGCGCGGGGTGTGGCACATTCTGTCACACAGCAGTGTGGCGTGCTGCTGGACATGGGATCTTTTGACGTGACGCCGTGCAGGGCGTTTTCTATGCGGAGTTGCCTTACAGCGCAGCGCTCCGCGCACGCTCATGCCCCATACAGACCCCAGCCAAACAGCCCGCGGCCAGCCAGCCGGCTCGGCAGCGCCGTCATGGGGCAGGGTTAGGGTAGCGCCAGTGGATCCGGTCGACCGCCTGCAGGAGGTCGTCGGGCAGCGCGCCGCGCGCGGCCGCGGCCGCGAGCTCGCGCAGCTGCGCCTCGCCGGTGGCGCCCACTACTGCGCCGGCCACCAGCGGCTGCGACAGCACGAACCTGCGCGCGCGCGCGCCCCGAGCCGCTCGGGCCGCCCTGCGCACCTGGTTCAAAGCAGCCCGGCGCGCTGGGCGCCCCCACACGCTGGGCGGTGCAGCGAGGCGCCGCCCTGGCGGTGAGGCGGTGTGCGCGCCTGGCGAGAGCAGGCCCTGCCAAGAGGCTCAAAGTCTGACACTAGGCGGTGCTGCATGGATGTGTTGCACGTCCGTGCAACGCAGGCCCCGCCCGCTGTAGAAGCGTCTGACACCCGCCTGCTTGCCGCCCGCCCTCTGGCACCCCGGCGCCTTTCCAGACGGCGACACTGTCGGGCGGCGGCGGGCGGCTCACCGCAGCGCCAGCTCCGCGGGCGCCAGGCCGGCGTCCGCGGCCAGCGCGGCGTAGGCGGCCGTGGCCTCCGCCAGGTTGGGCCGCGGGCCGTAGCGCGCCTCGGCCTCCGCGTACCGCCCGCGGTAGCGGTTCAGCCGCGCCTGCGGCGGGCCGCCGCCCGGCGCCAGGTACTTGCCCTGGCGCCGCGCAGGCCGTGTTATAAAAAGCAAAACCAGGACCAGATCCCCCCATGATAAAGGAAAGAGAATAAGCTGCCGCTGTGCCGCAGCCCCCGCGTCATTGCCGCACCCCCAGGCGCCTCGCAGGCACAAGCGGCGGACTGCCCGCGGGCGCCGCGCGCGCCGTGAGCAGGCCCATGGCGAGCGGGCTGTAGGCCAGCAGGCCCACGCCCTCCATGTGGCAGCACTCCGCCAGCGCCGCGTCGAAGGTGCGGCACACGAGGCTGCACGCAGCGGTGCGGCCGTCGGCGGATACTAGCAGCCGCGGCGGCGCCGCGAGCATGCTCGGCCGCAGCACGGGCAGCACGGCGAGGCGGGCGGGCGCAGGCCGGACCTGTAAGCGTTCTGGATCGCGGCCGGCCGCGGGAGCTCTGGCCGCGAGCGGGCTGCGCGCGGCGCGCCCCGCGTGTCGGCGCGCACTCGGGCATGCCGGGGTGCACCGGCCTGCGTGTGTGTCCCCATCAGACACAACGGATGCACGAAGCAGGCTTTAGGTCAGCAGCCGGACACGCTGACGCCCGCCGCAGCAGTGCTCCTGCGTGGCCTGGGTGTCGGGGCGTGGACCGAGCCCTTGCAGTGTAAAAACCCTACCCTATCCCCACGCCCTCGCGCCGGGCGCGCCGCGCGGCGCACCCAGGTGGCACGCGGCGGTGAGGCCCCACGCGGTCTCGTTGCTGATGCCCACGGCGCGGACCTTGCCGGCGGCCACCGCGTCGCCCAGCGCCTCCAGCTGCTCCTCCAGGCCCACGGCCGCGTACGCGCGCGCCGGGTCGTAGTGCAGCTCGCCGAACATCGGCACATACCTGCGCGCCGCGCCGCGCCTGGGCGGGGACCTCGGAGCACGGCGCCAAGCCTGCCAGGGCCGGCGGGCATGCAGCTCCGCTGCTGCTGCGCCGCATGCGAGCCGCGTGCGCGCGCAACAAGAAAAAGGCCTGCCCTGCGGAGGCGCTGTCACTGCTCATTCCAGGACGAGGGAACATCGGAGCAGTGTGCCGCGGATGGTATGCGTCGGTAGGAGGGTCGCACAGGCGCCTCGCCCCTCGCTGGACGACAGGCGCTCGCTGGCGGGGCGCGCCGGTCGGGCCAGTGCAGCTGGTAGAGGTCGACGTAGTCGGTCTGCAGGCGGCGCAGGCTGCCGTCGAGCGCGGCCGCGATGGCGGCGCGGTCCAGCGCGGGCGGGCCGCCGCGGATCCAGTCCATCTGCCCGGACGGGCCCGTCACCTTGGTCGCCACGCACACGTCCTGCCTGCGCCGCCGCCGGCCGCGCGCCTCGCCCCTCGCTGCATGGCAGCGCGCGGCAGCACCGTCAGGCGGCGCGCCGCGCCCCACCTGCGTCGCCGGGCCACCCAGGCGCCCAGGATCCGCTCGGATGCGCCCTGCGTCGCCGCGCGCTGCGGCACCGGGTACATCTCGGCGCTGTCGAAGAAGTTGATGCCGCACTCCGTCGCGGCGTCCAGCAGCCAATGCGCCTCTGCCTCCGGCGTGCCCTCCCTGAACAGCATGGTGCCTGCCGCGACGGGCGCGTCGGCCGGCACGCTCAGCTGAGGCAGTGGCACTGCCGATTGGTGAATATCAGTATGTACAAACGTGACGCATGCCGCACTGCCAGCAGCGCACCCAGGCACAGCCGCGACGTCTGCATGCCGTCAAGCGCCAGGCATGCGCGCAGTGCCTGGCGTCTGAACTGGCCGCTGCGTGCATTCTTGTGTGGGTAGCTGGCGGCGTCGTGGACCCACAGACAAGCTGCTGCGGGGTCCATTGCTGAGCGCATGAGCTCCAGGCAGTTGCCAGCAGAGTGCGGGCATGCAGGTACCGGACCGGTCTGATGCCCAGCTGCAGCTCTTCGCTGTCCTACACTGTAAAAAGCGTATGCACATGCTGGGGTTACATAGGACAGTCTCAACCAGTGTTGCAGGCAGAACGCTTTGGGTCTGGGCAGAACGGCAGGCCCATTTGGCAGATGGGCAAAAGCCTGGGCAGAACGACGCCGAATGTGTGCCTACCCCCTGAAATGTGTGTGTTTGTGGGGTCTAAAGGCCTAGGGTTGGGGGCATTTGGTGGCCAACACCCTGGATTAAAGGTTCTGCCAGGTTTCCGCATGCGGGCAGAAGCCTTCTGCCCGCCGGGTAGAATCCTGCCGGGCAAAAGGCAGGACTTCTGCCTGCACTCTCAACTAGACCGTCTGTGTGACACGTCTGCTTCGAGTAGGGCAGCTCGGCGTTGGCAAGGACTTCACAAGCTCCCAGCAGATGTGTCTCGCCTGCAAGAGCCTGCACAGTCATACCGGGTGGTAGGCGATGCGAGCGGCGGCACAGCCCAGCGCTGTCACCACGCGTCCGGGCGTGCTGAGCGCGCAGGGACACGCCTGCAGACGCGGCGCGCACGCGTCACCCTCAGCTGAACAAGTGCGTCGACATACTGTGCAAGCCACCGAGCCTTTTGTGCTCACGGCGCAGGTCCGGCCAGGCTTGGCGGCATGGGCGCCTCCTGGGCGCGCCCGCTGATTACAGGCGGCCAGCCCGCCCACCAGACGCAGGTGCACCTCCCAAGCAGACGTGCTGCAGCTGCTCTATCTCCTCGGCTCTGAGTCCAAGGTGCTGACTTGTCACGGAGCGCGCTCTCAACCGTGTGCTGCGCCGAGCGGGCAGGCGCGGTGGGAGGCAAGCGCGGCGGCGGGCGTGGCGGAAGCGCCCACAGCCGCGCCCCCGTCCACCTACCCCACGCCCGCGGCGCGGCGCGCCGCCTTCACGGAGGACATCCTGCCGGAGCAGGTCTGGCCCGTGAGAACTCTCAGGCATGCCTGCGGCGCTCTGGAGGGCCCGACCGAGGGTCGGTCTCATCAGCCTGACGCCAGGCCCACGCGCTGCCGCCAGGACCACGTGGCGGTGCCTGTCAAGGGCGCGCTGCCGGGCTGGCTGCGCGGCGCGTTTATCAGGAACGGCCCGGGCACGTTCCGCGGCATGAAGCACCTGTTCGACGGCTACGCCATGCTCGTCAGCTTTGACATCGAGGACGGGCAGGTGCACGTGACGCAGAGGCGCGCCGGCCCCTCACACAGCGCGCCGTCTCGCGTCCCTGCTTGCCTGTGTCATGGCGCGGCCACGCACGCGCGTGGTGGCACCGGTAGTTGACGTGTGAGGACGCATTGCTGCTCGTATGCAATGTCCTGCGCCATTATGTTATTCCGCCAGTGCACGCTTGTGCGAGCACGCGCGCGCACACGCCGCAGGTATGTGGAGTCCGAGGCCTGGAAGGGCTTCAGGGACAGCGGGCGCATGCGGTTCGCCGAGTTTGGGACGCCGCTGCCGCTGGTGCAGGGCGTGGTCACGCTGCTGGCTGGCGTCACCGGCCTGGGGCAGGGCGCGCGCCCAGGCCGTGTGGCGCCCATGCTGCAGGCCGCCGCTGACAGCAATCATCCCCTGCCCCGGCTGCGTGAACAGGCTCCTTGCCCTTGCCCATGGCTGAGTGAAGGGCACGGATCAGCCTGGCGTGTGCAGCGCCAGCATGCCCGGGCTCTGCCGTGAACCTGCGCCTGCATGCTCGGGCCGACCCTGACGCTGCCCGCATGCAGCGCAGCGCACTATAAACCCCAAGGCGCCCGCGGGGAGGCCTCAGCGCGCGGCGCACGCGCGCAGGCTTCACCGACAACGCGAGCGTGAACGTGCTGCCGGGCGCGAGGCGCGGCGAGCTGGTGGCGGTCACGGAGAGCGTGGCGGGGACCATGCGCATAGACGCCGACAGCCTGCGCACGCTCGGCCCAGTCAAGTACACGGACGGCGTCAAGGGCGAGCTCACCACCGCGCACCCCACGCTGCAGCGCGACGGCTCGCTCATCAACCTGGCAGTCGGCGTGCGCCACGCTTGTGGGCGCTTGCATGAGGTTGCTTGCTTTTTAAAAAGAACGGGCGCTGTCCGGCCTTGCTGTCTCATTCACCTGGTGTGGTGGGCATGCACGCAGTACAATCTGGTGAGTGTCGCTCATCACACCACAGTGCTGAACAAAACACAAGTAGTCTGCACAGAACAGATGGCGAGGCGCCGCCCCTGCTTGTATCACGCGTCTCTGTGGAAGTCCTGGCTTAACAGCCCATCACAAGGACCGCGCTTTGCGCGACCTGCTGCCCTGTGCGGTGCACAAGCGCGAGGGCGGGAGCGCCTTTGAGCATGCGCGCGGCACGGGCGCTGAAGCGCAGCGGGCCCCGCGGCGCCGCAGTTCGGGTCGGACATGATCCTGTACCGGCAAGCGGTGGCGGGCGCGCCGCGCGAGCCGCTCGCGCGCATCGCGCCCGCGCACTCGCCCACGCCCAGCTGGATCCACGACTTCCCGGTCACGCCCAACTGGGCCGTGGTCCCCGAGACGCCCGTCTACTACAACCTCAAGGCGCCGCCCGGCCCGCCCTGCCGCGCCCGCGCGCGTCCCGCAGACCCTCTTCCCCAGACCCTACCCGGCGCGGCGCGCAATGACCGCCGGGCAGCGGCCGGCAGGCGGCGGTGGTGGGCGGCGCGGAGTACGTCATGTTCGACTGGCTGCCGGAGCGCCGCACGCGCCTGCACCTGGTGCCGCTCGCGGGCGGCCCCATGCGCGTGTTTGACGCGCCCGCCTACTTCACCTTTCACTACATCAACGCATTTGAGACTGCCGACGGGCGCAGCCTGTGCTTCGGTGCGCGCCCAGGCCCGGCGCCCGAGCAGCTGTGCAGGCCAGCGGCCTTGCAGGCAACACAGCGGGGACAGATTGACGTGATCGCTGCGCCGCGCAGACTTCCCCTGGTTTCAGGACCCCGCCATGCTCAACACCCTGCACCTGGCCACGATGCGCGGCAACGACGCCTCCGTGTCCTCGTCGCCCATCAGGTGTCGCCCCCGCCTCAGATCGCCCGACCTCGGGCATTCGGTCCAGGTCTGTGAACTTGTCATGCCCTGCAGGACATACAGCGGGCGAGTCGAGCAGCACCGCCAGGGGGCCTCCGCAGTGCGCTGCGTGGTGCGCTGCGTGTTGCGCTGCATGGTGAGGGGCGCGTGGGGCATGCAGGCGCATGACCGTGCCCCTGGACGGCTCGTCCAAGGAGGTGAAGGTTGACAACCTGATGCGCGACGATGCGAGCTACACCTTTGCCGAGCTGCCGCGCGTGAACCCCAGCTACAAGGCGCGGCCCCGGCGCCGGCGCCTGCATGCCCTACCCTCTCCTACCCTACCCTAGCGCTCGCGCCCCGCTCCCTGACCGCGCCGGCCGCGCCAGGGCCTGGAGTATCGCTACGCGTACGGCGTGGCGGCCAAGCCGCCCTGCGCGTTCGGCAACGCGCTCGCCAAGTTTGACGTGCGCGACGGCGAGGCGGTGCTGTGGCACGAGGGCGGCGCCATACCGGGCGAGCCCGTCATGGTGCCACGGCCGGGCGCGCAGGCGCGCCCGCAGCCGTGCATGCTGAGCCGTATGCGGGCAGGCATAGGCTTCGCGCATCTGCAAAGGCAAGGCTGCCTGTGACACGGTGCCGGGTTGATGTGCTGTGCGTTTGCAAGCTCAATCAGGGTGCTGCTCTGTGCAGGCCCCTCAGGCACGCGGCATGCATGCATGCATACGGTTCTTGCATTTGCCTTGACTCACTCTGATGCACCAGGGCGCCAAACAGAATGCTTACTGCACCTGAGTGTGCTCGCATGATGGGAGGATAGGGGCGGTGAGACGGCGGGCAGCGCCACATGCAGCATTCTGTGGCACTGTGATGGATGTGTGCTGACGCATTGACGTCCGCTGCAGCTTGAGGCCACCTTCAAGAGGAGCGGGTCAGAAATGTTTGTGTGAGGGCTGCTGGGCGGCTGCGGCAGGAGGAGGACGATGGCGTGGTTATGTCTGTCGTGACGGGCGGGGACGGCACGTCGTTCCTCCTCACGCTCGATGCGCGCACCTTCAAGGAGGTCGCGCGAGCGCGGCTGCCGTACGGCCTGCCGTACGGCTTCCACTGCGCGTTCAGTCCGCGCAGTCCTGGCGACCCTGCAGCCATGGGCAAGACCTAGGGTCTGTGCGTGCGTAGCGGGATGCGGCGGTGTTGCAGCGCGAGTAGTTTGGTAGACACTCAGCATGAAGTGCGGAATGTGCAGGCCAATGTATGCTAGATGTGAGCCTGCAGCGCTCTGTAAGACTGCCGCGTGACATATGACTGGCAGTGATTGAACTGGTTGTGCCTAAATCCATCTGCCTCCCAGGCCCTGCTGCCAGGTTTGAGGCGGTCCTCCGGTATGCAGAAAGTGCAGGGCAGAAGGTGCTAGCCTAGGCCAATGCATGCCAGAGGTGAGTCTGCAGCGCCTGTAAGACTGTCGCGTGGTATATGACAGGCAGTGCTGTATCAATTGTGCCTAAGTTCCATCTGCGTCCCAGGCCCTGCTGCCAGGTCTGACGCGGAACTCAGTTTGGATCGCATCAGAGAACTCACCCAGGCGGCTCGTGAGATGCACCGCGCAAGCTGCAGCCACTGGTGAGGCGCTGGTGGTCTCATGGCACCCTCAGATGGCACCCGCGCTGCGCAGCCGCGCGAGCTCCGCGTCGCCCAGGCCCAGCTCCTCGCGCAGCACCACGTCAGTGTGCTCCCCCAGCTCCGGCCCCGCCCACCGCGTCCCGCCGGGCGTGCCGCTGAGCTTGGGCACGATCGCGGGGACGGTCACCGCCTCGCCGCCCGACGGCGGCCGCGCCTGCGGACGAGAGAGCTCTGCTGAGCCCCGCCGTGCAAGGCCGATGCGCAAGCTTGAGGCGGGATCACCGCGGGTGCTGCGGAGAGTGCGGGCAGGGGAGGGTGGGGTATGGGAGAGTGCACCTCGTGGAACATGCCGCGCGCGTGGTACTGCTCCTCGCGCATGATGTCGCCGGTGCTCAGTATGGGGCCTGCGCGCGCCAGGGCCACGGCCCGCTCGCCCGCGGCGCTCCGCCCGCGACAGGCGGCGCCGGCTGGGCCCCGGCTACCGGGCGGCGCACCACAGGGCACACGCGCAACCGGCGCTGCGTCAGGCTGACGCCCTACCCTGCCCCTACCCTATGCAGGGCGGCGCACCGGAGGGCACGCGCGCGGCGGCCATCGCGTCCAGCACCTCCTGCAGCGTGCGCGCGGCGACCCAGTCCCCCAGCACCTGGGCGCGGCAGAGGTAGGGTTATAGTTAGGGTATTTGGCAGCACGGTCAGCAGGTGCATCGGGGGTCGGGCGCCCCGCCTGGTAGATCTCGGCCTCAGCCTCGCAGCGCCGCGCGTTGTCCGCATACGCGGGGTTGCGGCTGTCCATGTCCGGGCGGCCTGCGGCATGCGCGCGCGTCATGTAGCCTCGCTGGACAGCCAGTGCGCTGCGCGCAAACGCGCCCGGCAGTCGCACGGCTGCCAGAGCCGCGGCGCTCGCGGGCGCACCCACGGCGGCCATGAGCCGCGAGTAGACGGAGTCGCCGTTGCCGCCGATGATTGCGTACTTGCCGTCGCGCGTGCGCAGCGTCGCGGAGGGCACCACGCCTGCGGCCGCCGGCCGCGCTCAGCGCGCGCCGCTCAGCGGGCGCGCGGGCGGCGCGGCGCGCGGCGCACGCCCAGGGCGGGAGCCTCCCGGGGTCCGTCATTATGCGCCGCGCACCGGAGATGGTGCTCCCGGAGGGCGGCCGGTCGAAGCCGTGCGAGGCAAACTCCGGCACGCACGAGTCCAGCATCTGGAAGCAGCTCTCCGAGATGGCCGCGTCCACGACCTGCGCGCGGCGCAGCCGCCCTCGCGCCTGCCGCCGGCGGGCCCCATGCGCCGACCGGGGCGGTTTGTGCATGAAGCCTGGGATTATGCTGCCCAGCGTGTGCGAGTTGCGCCGGCTCCGCGCCCCGGCCAGAGACAGGGGATTGAGCAAAGGCGAGAGCCGCTGTGACGGTGCCAGGCGCGGGGCGCCGCGCGGCCGGCGCACGGTGCGCGCCTGTCCAGCGCCGCGGCCGCCGGGGGCCTGGCGGTGCAGCAGGGCCATGACCGCGCCGAAGGCCGCGTGCAGGCCGGCCAGGCTGTCGCCCAGGCTGATGTTGGCGCGCACGGGCGCCCGGTCCGCGTAGCCGTTCAGGTGCCGGATGCCGCCATATGCCTGCGTTGCGCGGCCAGTGGCCGCCGGCGCCGCAAATGAAGCAAGGCAGGAGCTCACGCAGCAAGCAGGCGGGGTCATGGCCGCCACGCGCGCATGCGCCTCGTACGCGCGCGGCGCTGCGGCGGGCTGAGCGCACCTCGCAGACGCTGGCGTAGCCTGGGTGGCGGCCCCGCAGCACGACAGCGGGTGTGAGCATAGGTCTCAGGTAGGGTTGGGGAGCGGGCCCGGCGGGGCTTGCACGTGCGGCGCGCGCGGCGGGGCGGGGCGCACCGGCGAGCGGCGCCTTGGGCCCCGTCTGGCCGTATCCGGAGATGCGGACGTACACGAGCTCCGGCGCCAGGTCCTGCCGGCAGCGCCATGTGCGGTGGGCCGCACGCGACCCCCTGCCCCTAACCCTAATTTTAACTGTGACTTCAACCCCGCAAGACCCTGCAAAAGCAAGGACAGAGAGCCACCTCTGGCCCGAGGCCCCACTTCTCCATCACGCCCGGCCGGAAGTTCTCGATCAGCACGTCCGCCTTCCGCGCCAGCCGCCGCGCCTGCGCGCCGCACGCGCGAGCCCTGGGCACGCTGCACTCTCCCCAGCTCCCCAGCTCCAGCAGCTGAGCGCTTTTCAGCGCGTCCGGGCGCGCGCCAGGTCGCGGCCTTCCGCGGTGTGCAGGTCGAGCGTGACGCACTGGCGGTTGCGGCCCTGCGCAGCAGCCCGCCGTGTTGCCCGCGGTGACTGGGGGCAGGGCGCGGGCCGCGGGGCGCGAGCGCGGCGACGCCGCACACATACGAGCGCCACCACAGCGACGTCCCGGTCGCGTCGGTCAGCCTGAGGCTGCGGAGCGCGTCGCCGCGCGGCGACTCCACCTGCGCGCGGCCGCGCCGCGCGACTGCTCGAGAGCGGCAGCAGCGCCGGCGCTGGCACGGCCGCAGCGAGGCCGGGGCGCCGCGCCTTGATGACCTTGGCCCCAAAGTAGGCCAGCAGCATCCCGCACATGTTGCCCGCCACCACCTGGCCAAAGTCCAGCACCTGGCGGGCGCGGCATGGCCGCGGTCACGCCACCGCTCGCCGACACCGGCAACGCTGCGCACACTGCGCCGCTGCGCGCACCTTGAAGCCCTCCAGCGGCCCCCTGGCCGCCGCGGCCGGCTCCGCGGTGCTCTGGCTCCTGCACAGGCTGAGCTGGCATGCCCGCAGCGCAGACACGACCGCGCCCGGCAGCAGCAGGGGCCTGCGGCGCTGCAGCAGCATGGCGGCAGTGCTGTGCCTGTAAGCAAGGACTCTTGGCAGTGTTGCTTCACCACATCTGCGGACTGAGCATGCATGCCCGGCCCCCCTTTCAGGCCCCTTGTGCACCCGCTTTAAATGCCCCTGCCCTGGGGCTGCAAGCCCACGCACAGTTGTTTTCTCACTCTCAAGTCTCTCAAAGTGCTTTGCTGCTGGACTCCTGGGCTGCTGCGCCAGCCTACAGCAGCGCACTGGCCAAGGCCTGTAAGTGGCAGGGTGAACACTGATGGCAATGCACCGCTTTTGGGCGCTGGCGCCGCGCGCCGGCAGCGCGCTGGCGAGCTTGTGTGAACGGAGCGGCTTGCCAGTGCTTGCCGGTCCCGGGCCACTGAGGGTGAGTGGCCCTTGCTCGCGCATGCCGCTCTCGTGGACCTGCCCTCCTCAGAGCCCGGTTGCCTGATAAAGTCAGTCTGAGTGTCTCTAGTGTGACGGCCTGCTCCGTGTATGAATGATGGCAAATGTAGCAACCGGTGCTGCGGCCTGCAGGCCTGCACGCTGCCCGTTCGGACGTTTGCGCAAGGCGCTCCCGGGGAGACCTCGCCGGAGGTGCCGGAGGAGGTGAGGACGCCGGCGGAGCGCCTGGCGGAGGGCGTCGCAGCCCAGGTATGCTGCTGCATGGCGTGCGCCGCTGCAGCCGTGTCAGTGCGCAGGCCGGCTGTAAGTGAGAGACTTTTGTCCAGTGTCGGCGCAGACCGTCGCGGTGCTGCGCGCAGTATGGCGACGCCGCGGCGGCGGCGGCGAGTGGCGAGCGCGCGGAGGCCGCGCATATCGGCGAGCGCGCGGAGGCGGCCGCGGACGAGCTGGAGGGCCGCGCGGGCGGCACGTACCAGGCGCAGGTGGAGCACGCTGCGGTGCGCCTGCCCTAACCCTACCCTTGTCCTGTCCAGCCCTCCCAACCAGGATAAGGCGCCACAGCTCTCCCACAGTGCTTGAGAAGGCGCGACAGCCTGCTGCCGATGCTGGGAGGCAAGCTGGAGACCAGTGGTCACGCCCAAGCGAGGCGCCGGGTGCTGCGCGCGCGGCAGACCAAGTTTGAAGACGCAATGAGCGGCGCGCCCGACGCCGACGGCGGCGGGGCGCCGGCCGGCGCCAGTGCGCGCAGCGGCGGCGAGCGCGAGCACCTGGCGGACGCCGCGTCGCGCGTGGCGACGCAGGTGGTCGCCGGCGTGCGCGACGGCGCCGCTGAGGTCGTCGCGGGCGTGCGTGACAGGGTTGCCAAGTGCGCCCACCGGGTGCCGACGCAACCAAGGGTTGTTTAGGGGTTACCCAGGGATGCCGAGGGTTGCTGAGTGCGCCGGGGCGCGGTCTTCGGTCTCGGGAGTTGTCGGTGCACGCATGCACCGGCACGCTGCATTCGTGCTGGTGCAGCGGCCGCATGCAGGGCCACGCCCGTCTGGCAGCTCGCCTGATCGCAGCGCGGCACGCATTGCGTACTGAACAAAGCTCTGGCGACGTGCAGCGTGGCGGCCGGCGCCAAGCGGGCGGCGGGCGGGGTGGGGGGCGGCCCGCAGGTGGGCCAGCCCGGCGACGTGGACGGGCCGCCCGGCAGCGGCGGGCCTGCAGGCGCGCAGGACGCGGGGCCGCCGCACGAGTCTGTCGAGCCGCCGTTCACGACCCGCATGCCCTCGGGCAGCCGGTGACGCCCGCGCCCCGGCCTGGGCGGTCAGGGCTTGCGCAGGCGCGCGCCTGAGCAGGCTCCCATGAGCGCGTCGGGTGCAGGACGGAAGCAGACGCGCTGTCTGCCTGCCGGACAGCGAAATTGTTGAAGTGGGGTGGGCGGGCACAGCAGAATGTGTGTGTGCGATGCGGCTGATGGGCTTGTGCGGAGGCGCCGGAGCATCCAGCGCGCGCGTGCGGACGCTGCCCTGACTGGCTTGATGCGCGCAGGGGTGCGGGCGAGGCGTGCTCGGAATCGCAAACCAGCCCGTTTGCGGAGGGCGTCTGGCAGGACGGCGGCCGCGTGTACGACGTGCACCCCGGCGGCCAGGGCGCCGACAAGGAGTCGCCGGAGCAGCTGCGCGAGCGTGCCAGGCAGGACGCCGAGCGTGGCTGAGCGCGGCTGCACGTGATTGCGTAGCATATATCAGGCCTTTGCGCATTGTTTATGCTGCAGGTTTGAAGGGCCGCAGGTCAAGGCCGCTGGTCATGTGTAACAGACTGCATCATGCGTCCAGCCTCTGCTAGAACCTCAGAGTGTATGTGTTTCACTCGCCTTGCTAGAGCTGCAGATCTCTCTAATGTAAAAATGACAGTGCGCAGACACGCGGAATTAGAAGGCCCTTCTCCTAGCTAGATGACATCAGCCGTGAGCATGCATTGCTAGGTGGCGCGGGGTCCGGCTTAGCTAGGCGCGGGGCGGCAGAAACAGCACAGCAGTGGCTGCAACAAACTGCAGTATGCCCGCGCCGACCAGCATCCAGGCCCCCGTCGCGCGCAGCGGGGCCAGCCATGCTGGCGTGGCGGTCAGCGCCCTGCTCGCGTCTGGTTCTGCGTCCGCATGCAGCGCCTGCACGGCACAGGTCGCCCCATGAGGGCCACCGTC
>JAABUY010003799.1_pt1 | contig 16265 bp, 24 predicted proteins | sample 5560271 | NCBI WGS metagenome assembly JAABUY01 (sample SAMN10711886, study PRJNA513374) | rock metagenome | isolation source: Antarctica rocks | place: Antarctica: Victoria Land, University Valley
TAGCAGGATCAAGTTCTATCCTAGACTGCACCAAATTGAAGTACCCATTAATTGAGTATCAAAAGTATCCCGACACGGTTGCCATACGTTGAAATCCTCTTCAGACCAGATGGCTTGATCTTGCAATACAGTTGCAGCAACGTGATACTTCTCCCAAATACATGCATATGTAGCAAATATCCAGTAGAGGTCATATTCTGTCCAGGGAGGACGCCATGCCTCACCAAGCTCCCTATAATCTTTCTTGTACCGGTAAAAAAGCTCATCCAGCAGATATTGTGTCCAGCTATCTGTGTTGTAGCGATCTTTGATAAAGCGGCCCAATGACAGTGTTACATCCTTTGCAAGAATCTGTGGCGTGACCCCAATTGCCTCCCGCCAGTCTAGAGGAACTGCCATCTTCAGAGTCAAGGCACTTGCTTCCATCCAAACTAGCTGGTCTTCTGTGCGGTTGTAAATGGGGTAAATGTCATTCTTGGCCTGGTATGAGATCTTGCCAGACTTGTCACAAACAGCAGACAGATGAGAGCACTGCGACGTCTTGAACAGGTCTTGGGCGCCAAAATGCTTGACAAAAAAGACATCTGTGTCCAGGACCAAGTAAAACGGCGTGGTGACAATGTTTGCACATGAGAGCTTGACCTGCATTCAACACACAAAACCCACGTCAGGCATTCAGCTTTAAGGCTCAATGCACAAGATGCATGCGCCTACCAGATTCAGGACTCATTCTAGTCAGATTGCCGATCGTGCGAACCCTGAGACATGCGTAGACCAGACAAAGCACAGGCACAGGCTTGCAAGGCAGATTATCATCCAGCAGTGTATGGGCATTGGCCAGCAAAGCTTGACATGCTCAGCTGAAAGCCGCTTGTGTGCAGCTTGTGTGCAAATGCACTGATGGCAGATGCATGCTGGAATGGTGCCCATGCAGATGGCAGCAGCAACAGGCATGAAACCCACCAGCTGCTGCTTGACCCAGCCAGGATACTTCAGGCGGTCTGTATCATAAATAGTTCCTTTATTCAGCTGAGGAGCACACTGACCATCTGACACCACTCTGGCAGCTGTGTGGTATTTTGGAAATTCGACAGCCCATTCCTTGTCAACGAATGCCTGCAATGTGCTGACCTTCTCCCATGGTGCCGTCAAAATATACTCCTTGACTGTGTTAATGTCAAAGTACTGTGCTGCTGTTCTGAGCTGGTTTCGGAGGTTGCCTAGCTCAAAGTCAGTGGGAAACACCGGAACTAGGACTGTCAGCAGGCCGTTCTTGGGGTTGACTTTCCATTGTCTGTGCACAAACAATGAATCTGACACCTTGCTGCCTGCTGGCAGTGCATGGGTATCAGGATAGCGAGCAGCCTCTGACTGCTGGAACAGGCTCTGCCACATCACAAACACTAAAGCTGTTCTGAGGAACAGTCGCCAGAGTGTCAGCATGGTGGTAATCACAAAGTCCAGCTGGTGATGATGACACTTGTTGGGATGTTCTTATCGACCATCCTCGGCCTGCAACAACGTTTTTGTTCAGATCACTCCTCAGCAGCATAGCATGCAGGTTGGAAATATACTGCTCAATTCAACAGAGTCCGAATGGTCAGCGTGTTCAAAGGGGACTGCCCTGCGTCAGAAACTGGTCCAGCTGCTAGGCCAGCTGCTGCAGCAAATTGCTAGAGCACGGCCTTGCTTGGCAAGATCCGACTGAAAGCAAAACAGGATACACAAGCAGTGCAAAATTAGGCTTCATATCGACGCGCTACCGTTGTCAGCTGGATCAGCGCTCCGTGGCTTTGCCTTCTGCGCTGCGCTGCTGGCTTCTGTTGAGTTCGCACCGCTTCGTATTGTTTTGCAGACCTAGAAGCCCCAAGCTGGGTGAAGGGCTGCACAGCTCACACTGGCATTACAGCTCTACAGGGCGATACAACCGCGCAAGCGTTCATCACAATCGCTTGTGTACTCCAAGAATGAATAGTGCACGCACGGCCGCTTCTATGGACAGCGATAACACGTGCGTTTGGTTATTTTTGCAGACATTTGTCATGATGCATGTAATTAGTAATGATTGGTATTGTATTCAGCCACAGCGCAATACATACATGCTGTCTCTCTGATGCGCAGACACATCAGCTCATTTGCATGACTTGGTTTATTGCAGTATGCAGATGACGACATGCAAGTGGACAAGACAGCAGCAGTATATACTACGTAGCTTCAGCAGAGCAAAAGGTCTTGGCAGTATTGATTGTTGATGCGTGAATGCACATTCAATGCTGACTTACATTCTGATAAGGGCTGCCTGGCTTTGAAAATATACACAAGCCATGGGCTGGTACTCTGGTTACTTTGTACGTTATCTGCTGTCTCAATAGTTTGCAGACAGGTATGCAGCTCTGCTGTTCTTGTCCTTTGCACTTGTGTGCCTCTTCTCATTGATGGGCAATGTCTTTGGCTTGGAGAACGTTTGTGACACACCAGCTCTGCGTTGGAAGTAAGCATCCTGCAGACCCTTTTCTGGAGCCAGGGCATCATCAAAGACAGTTGTGTCCTGATCAACCAGGTGTGTGTGTTTGGTGCGGCCACGCCTGCCAAAATTCTTGACCTATAAAAGTATAAAAGTGTTGGCAAGACTCTGGAGTGTTTGAGTGCACCGCTATCTGCAATGATGTAAAGTCTGACTCATGGACCTGAAGACATCTGGCCTGCACAGGAAATTAAACTGATGATAAGACAGACCTGAGAAGCCTTACCTGCATGACTTTGGGAAGAACACTTTTGTCAAGCTTGTCCTCCCCAGTGGGTGCTGAATAGTCCCTAGTGTACACGTCATCCACTTGATCTTTGCTGTACGGATTGTCTGAGGTTTCTTGAAAGAAGGCACCTTTGTGCCAGTACTTCTGAAGGAACTTCCACTTCTCCTTTGGCTGTATTTGGCAAGACTAACATGAACTCCACAATTCACTGACATGACAAGTAAGCGAGTTAGACAGCTAAAAGAGTTGATAATTCATAATGCCAGGCATGAGTTATACTCTCGCGTGACAAACTGCTCTTTGACTCCATCTCAATGTACGCTAAAGTTGTTTGTCACGCATCATGTGTGTGATGACTTTGCTTTGTTGCTGCCGGTGGTATGAGTTCTTGTACTTTGGCTCAGCAAACAAAGGCATTCAATGGAGGTGCATGGTGTGATGACATCAGGGTAAACAACTTTGCGTGACCTGCCAGATACATGTGCTTCTGAAGCCAACAAAGTGTCTTGAGAGTGCCTCTACTGTAGGGAAGGTGTACCTTAGGATTGGCCAGCTCCCATCTTCTTCGCTCTTCATCAGTCATGCTGGCTAGCTTGGCTTTCTCAGCTGCCTCCTGACTGTCTCTCTGCTGATCCTCTTTGTACCTGAAGCAGAAAGAGCAACTCCTCGACGCATGAGCTGGCTCGTCATGACAGGCAAATGCTGGATAAGCATCATAGCTTCATGCAAACCTGTCAAATTGAACTAATTTTCACACCAACTCGATGTATCATGAGCATAAGCTTCCATGCAGAGAAGCTGCAGCGGTGAATGGCAGCGAAGGAACTTGACAGAGGTGCCTGGCATCATCCCAAAGTTAAGCAAAAGCTCTTGACAAGCATTATTAGTTCAAACAGGCCAACCCTGTGAAGCGCACCACAGAATGCAAGCATGTCACCGCAAGCCGCAGTCACTGACTTCAGCAATGACTGAGCCAACAGCACAAGCAACCTTGCATGCTCACCTGGCAATTCTGGCCAACTCCCTCTTCTTCCATGCCTCAAAGTCTTGACCATCTTCAGTTTCGTCATCGTCAGTGTCGATATCGCCCTCATCATGCCTCGGCTCAGCTAGCGCTGCTCGTGCTTGAGCCTCATCCAACGCAATGCGCTCTATGAGAATTTCCTTGGTCTCAGCCTGTGTTGACAGAATATTGGCTGCTATGAAATGGCATTATGAAATATGCTTGAACTACAACAATTTTCCAGGAACAAAGCTCAGCGCAGCTTTGCTTCATCTTGCAACAAAAGACAAAAGGTAGAGGTGATGCAGTGTGGTGTTCGCTTGTATTTGCCTGTGTGGACGGCAGTGCAGAAAGAGCCACAGGCATGCTGCTTTGACCAGCTCAATTGGTTGAGCTGGGGGCAGTGCAGTTGCATCATAAGTGACGCAAGAGGGCCAGAACTTGTGTTGGCAAACACAGACCTTCCTGGCTGCCAGCCTGTCAACTTCTTTAGCTTGCTCAGCAAGTTCCTCTTGATACCTTTGTTCCCTCTCTGCTATTGTCTGCATGACCACAGACAGCAGTTTGCCAACAGCTAAGTAGCACACATGGCATATGCAAGCCCTGTACTGACATTGCAAGCAGCTTTCTGTCAAGTATGAAGCTGCTGAAAGGGTGCCACAGATAAGACTCACTCTGCATTGCCTTGCTGAGGGGAACCCTACCATATCGACAACGGGGGAATATGTTGACTACTGTATAAAGATGTTAAATCAATGATGAGGGCTTACATCTCGCTCAGCCTTGCGAATAAACTGTGGTTTCAAGACTTGCAGGCCATACCCCTCATCTTCACTGTCTGTCTCATATTCTGTTTCATCCTGCATGATTGTGGCACCATGTAAACGTCACAACAGCGCTGGGCATGCAGAGCAGCTATCATACATGTACTCCGTGATCAGTGTGTAGGTTGTGTATATGAGCAAAACAATTGGTACCTCTTCCTCATCACTGACATCCTCTTGCTGCGCTAAGACCTCCTCTTCTGGCTGCTTGTTCTGCTTCAATCTGCACACACCACAAAATATGAAGATTTGCATGCTGTACAAGCCATATGCAGCTTGGTAGCTCAAACGTACTTCTCCCTCACAGCTGCTCGTCGAGCCTCAACAGCATCCTCATCCTCGGACTCCTTGTCACTGCCTTCATCCGAGGAGGCCTCATCAGAAGACTCCTCTCTTTGGCGTCGTGACACTACTCTGGGTGCTGCAACTTCCCTATGCCGGGCACCTCTGTCGCCACTGTCCCCCTTGTCTGCCAAGCGAGCAAGCCTTGGATCATCCTTTGCTTTGACGATGACAGGGGTAGCGACGCTAGTGCGCTCGACCGCTTGCTCCTCGTCATCTGAAGCTTCTTCTGCTGTATTTGGGGGCACCCAGTCCGGGGCTTTGCCCGGCCAGTATCTTCTGGCCTGAGTAGCCCCGCCTCTGCCCCTGTCAAGCTCCTGATCTGTAGGCTTGGGCCGTTGTAACGGCGCGAAGGACATGACGGGATTGAACGAGACAAGTTGACAAGTCTTAAGCTTTGATAGAGCAGGTTACGCCGTATGTATGCTCCATCGCTTGCTGACGGTGAGTGAACCTTCCCGGGATGATGTAAGTTTGGGAACTGTTGACGAGGCTCATGCGCAACCTGTGCGCAAACTCCCAGCGCTACTTGTTGCTCGAAGACACCGTCAACCTGTGACAGCCTCTTGCACCACAATGATCGCCCACTGTGAATTTTCAGGCCTATTGCGACCCAGCAAAACAAACAACCTGTTTGGCGCGACGCCAGTACAACGAGCACATTCCGTACAGAGGCTGTCGCTTCGAGCCAGGCAGACCGTGCCGGCAGCTAATGCTGCAAGAGGAGGGAATCCGGTGCGGCAGCCACGAGAGGAGAATGTTGCTGGCGACTTCTACGTTGACCATACTTGCATAGGTGGGCCGCTGCTTTGCGCCTCCAAACACCAGCCCAGTCGTCAATTCTTGTTTGCAGCGGGCATCTTGCGGTGCATAGACGCCAGGGCCGCAACATGCCCTTGTTTCTGGTGTACTGTTCCCTTGTCTCAGCAACAGTTGCACTTGCAGACTGTGATACATGTCGTTGGATGGACCCAGCAACATATGTCCGTGTTGGAGATATGAGTGCTGTTGTGCGCCAACCACAGACACTTCAGGAGCGGGAAAAAGGCATGCAAGCTCTCATCACGTGTCCAACGTGAGTGTCCAAGCACATGCAGATACAAGTATTGGCAATCGCAGCATGAACACCTTCCATGCGCAAAACAGTGTACATGTGCACACTGCATTTTACAGCATCTCAGGCTACAATGGCCTGACAGGATCATAGTCAATCGCTAACATTCACATACAGTCTGCTCATGGTCTATTCTCCTTCATCTTTGTACAGATTCTCCATTCATGCAAGGCAACAGTCTGATGAAGTCCGGGCAGTGGTTGATGGCATGCCTATCCCTATTGAGAATTGTCCCAATGTCTACCACTGTGGCTTTTCCAGCAAGGATTCTTTTGGATCCACGTCATATCTCATTGTCAGGGAGAGTGGCAATGTCCTGGTGGACTCTCCACGATTTGATAAGCATTTACTGAAGCAAATCCAGGTTAGTCAGTTGAAGCACGACACACCATTAGTAGTAGGCTAATCAGATCACAGAGGATCTCATAATTATATGAGTTCTGCTTTTGCACATGTAGCTGAGAAGCCCTGCAGCCTGAGCCCAGATTCAAGAATGTAATTCAATGTGTGTGGGGATGTCAATCCTCATCAATTTGTCTTTGCTGTATGAGGCTTGTTATATCATGTCTCGTGGCTTTTCATGAGGTGTGATTGCTGTGCAAAGATCTTTACAGATCTGCTGATGTGTTTGATAAAAAAGCGACAGCTCAATGATGCAGCTGAGCCACTCACCTGTCATGCTGCATGAGGCTTGCCCTGTCGTGTCTGTCTGGTATGTGCTGAGGTGTCATTGGTGTGCAAGCAGAACTTGGGTGGTGCGAAGTACCACTTCTTGACCCATCAAGATGATGTGGCTGGCCATGACAAGTGGCATGAGGCACTGGGAACAGAGCGCATCATTCACGCTACTGAGACCAACTCTTCTCAAGGCACTGAGTAAGTGACAGACATGCAAGCAAGCAAAAATTTGCTTTGCCAACTCGCAGATGCTTAGTACAGACGGACCTATTCATGCAAGTATTGAGCAATGCGCATGTGTTATGAGTCGCATGTCTGATGCCTGCCTGCGCTAAGGCACATGTACAGGTGCATGACATTGTATTGAGACATCCTTGTTCAGGTTGTGAGCATTGGCATACCATACAGGCAGCATCAAGAAGCATTTACCAGAATCTCATATGTTCATTTCTGAAGCGTGTGCCTTGACTTGGGAGCAAGAATGGCTTGCTGGCTTCTGACAGCGGTGTGGCAATGTGCAGCGAAGTAGAAGAGCAGCTGGAGGGAGAAGGCCCCTGGCAGCTGCCTGATGGCAGCCAAGACATTGAGCTGATACACACTCCCGGCCACACTGATGGCTCTGTTGTGCTGCTGTTCAAGCCGGCAAGTGTTTTGTTTTCAGGAGACCACATGGGCGTCTCCAGAAGACTGGGCAGGCTTGCAGTGTTCACGTAAGCAGACTGTTGCATCCATTGATTCGTTTTCCAGTGTGTTCTAGCCCATTGCACCTATTAGTACCTATGTGTACATGTGTGCCAAGTGCATCAGTACTCTTGAATGGCATTACTTCTATGGGTAGGCATTCTATCAGGAGCTGGCTGCCGCTGTGTACAACAATCATATGCACCACTGAAGCTGTGCATGCTACAAAATTCTGCAGTGACGTGCTGTTTGATGTAGTCTTGTGATCACCAATGTGTCAAAATTGACATGTTGCTTGATGCTGTGAATGTGTCCTCAACAATTGGTTGTTCTGCCTGCAGGACTTACTCCTCAGATCCAGCACTGCAAGCCAGGAGCGTAGAGAAGCTGAGGCAATATGACTTCCTGCACGTGCTGCCTGGACATGGCCGCAGAGCTCATTTTAAGGATGCTGAGGATTGTGAGCAGCAGATACAGCTATGCTTGACTTGATGTAACATCACTATGTCAGAGGCAGAAACAGTTTCACTCCAGATGTTCGCTTGCAAAAACATGTTGGCAGGTAGTAGTGCTGCTGAGATAGGACAGATGGGTGTGCCTTGCTGTGTCTTGTAGCCCATGTGTGATCTGGCAATTAAGGTCAGCAAATGTGCTTTTTCATGACAGTTTAATCCTGTTGACATGACATGGTAAAATTTGGGCACTATGCATTGCTGTTTACATTTCATGTACAGTGCCCATTAGCACATTGCATAATGCACAGGTTTGTGCTAGGACTACCTGCCTTGGCAGTCAGGGTGAAATGGGAGGGCCAGCCTACTGGAGGTGTCCCTGCACCCACATGTCGTTGCCAGATGACACATGCAAACACATGTTGTGGAGACGTCATGCCTTTGCTGTTGCATTCATTTAGCAACGAGCATGTGAAAGAGTCTTTTTTGGCGTTGAGTTTGGGCAGAAACAGAACTTGCTGTGATAAGCTGACCGTGCACCTGCTTGCTCCTATTTGCTGCCATGCTGAAAGGTGAGGTCAAAAATAAGTGCTGATTCATGAATGCAGCAATGTGAATCCCCAAACTGTTTTCCTGGTGCCCAAGCACATACATGTCTCTTGCTTTCATGTGGCAGGCTTTGTTGCTGTTGCTCGAATAGCTCCCCAAAGGTGCACTGATGTGCGGACTTCAACAATGCAGTGTTTAAGATACGATTCGTTCCAGCATGTAACTGGACGTCTCATACATTGGGCCTTCCTTGATGCAATGGGTACATTGGGCTTTGTACTTGGACGGGTTGCTGAGCGTGACGCACATAAATGCATTGCGCCCGGCCAATCCCTTAGCTGACAAGCAGCTGCGTAAGTACTAGAGCTGCTACAGCAAGATTTGCGCTACCAAACCCAATGCGCTGAGATGTCAAGATGCTCAACACATGCCCTGGTGGTGAAAGGCAGTTTCATAGAATGATGCGTAGCAGCTGACTAGCTTATAATGCACGTTTTCTGCTTACAACCATTGTGAGCGTACCAAAAGCGATCTGTAAGTGCTGTGATGCAGCGCATATCATGATCCCAGCGCATATGTATACCTTCTATGCATGTCAATACACATGAGGGCCATTAGCAATCTAGACAAAGTATCTGTGTCAACCAACAAACTGACAAGGACAGCAGCTGCGCAAATAACTTTGCATCTTCAGGAGGAATTTGCTTGACAAGGCAATATAGATTATCAGTTTGCTACTAGCACTACTACTCCAGCTCACAAGGTCGACCTGTACATATCACAGGTACAAATTTCTCAGCACAGTTTCTTTGATATCAGAAGAGACTCCTTCAGTCACACCCTGCTCTATTTCTGATGCTACATGTGCAATGCTCAAGTAATGCTTGCGCAAAAAGGCACCTAGTGCTGCCAGCGTCCGCGTGCGCCATGCCTTCTGACTATCCTGTACAGAGTACACTATGTTGTCTTCCATGGGCACATCATTGTCAGCTGCACTGCCATCCAAACTGGCATCAGCCAGCAATGATAAGTAGCCTTGGTACACCTGCAGTTGACATATACAACATCGATCAAACGCTTGGATGAAAATGCTGTGCTGATAAAGGCAGAGCTCGCAAGAGACTTGAAAATGTAATTGATGCATAGTACTTTCACATGGCAAAAGGAATGGTGCAGAGCTGCATCCATGCAAGCAGCAACATAGCAAACTGACCTGTAACATGACATTGTTCTGTATTGCTTGACTCTCCTGCAGATGCGCTCTGGCATCTGCCAAGGTTGGCTCGAAATTCATCACATTTTGCTGAGCAAGCTGCACAGCATAGCATCACTCATAGCAAAGCAACAACGCGTAGTGTAACTTGCTGTGAAGGCCGGTGACAAGCAAAGATCTGCAAGTTGAAGACAGCAGCGCCTGTCCGTAGTGGTGCAATATGTTGGACAACCCAGTATAAGCTAATCACTAGTAGTGATGTGTGCAGGGAGCAACACCACACGAAGGCACTGTAGGTCGAGAATGCATTGTGCGTGGAAGGCTTTGTGAAGTTTGCACAACACAGGCTGGCAGCAAACCCACCATGAGGGCAGGGCTGTCTTCATTCATGCCCTGGTCCCCATCTACATCTGCATTGGGCTCCAAAGCTTGCAAAGCAGTTCGCCGCTGCTGTAGCTCCTGCTCGACTGCCTGCACTATCTCTTTGTCATCCTGCAAACATACCATCAGCGGGTCAAGAAGATGAGGGCAGAACGATGAGCACACTAATACTCACTGCAGCAGCACATCTTGCAAGTCTCACTAGAGCTGATGTGAAGGAAGAGATAGCTAGCTACTCAGATATATGGACTCCTTGGAAAACACGATGCTCAACAAAGCAGGAACGCACAGAGCTGCCCCTGCTCCAGGGAGAAGGTGCTTACACTGCACTAGCAACCAGTCATGCAATAACAGGTGGATGGCAGAGCCTCAGGCTGACAGGTTCAATAGATGCAAGCTGACGCAGGGAGGCCAACCTGAGTTCTGGCAAGGACTCTGGCCACAGTGTTGTTCAGGATATCAGTGCACTTGAGGCACTCCATAGCATCATCTGCAGACCTCATGCCGATGGCCTTGGACCCAAACAGCCAGCGCAGCACAGCAGCCCCGGAGACCCAACGCTTGCCCATAAGATGGTCTACAATAATGCTGGTGTGCTGGACTGAGTTTGCCCACATGGACGTCGCTTCGTTCATTAGCAAGTCCTCGCCCTGGTTGTTCACAGGCAATTGAGTATGAGTTTCAATCATACATTGACAGCTTGGGTTGAGCATGATCTGATGCTTATGTCTGCTAACAGCTCAGTTGCACACTCCAAGGGCAGACTCTTTTGGCAGTAACAGAGTTGATGGCTCCACTTAAAGCCGCTGTGGACATGCAGGCGAACTTGTATGCTTTGCAGCTCTGTCTTCAGGATACATTGTGTACGTGCAACTGTTGCAGGTCTGACCTGCCATGCTGCCAAACATAGACTTGAGACACTGACCTGATCTCCTGTTGACACTGTTAGCTCATTCATGATGGGCTCATGCCTGTCCAGGTAGGAGTACAGGTGGCCTATGGACCTGCCTCCAATGGTGAGCAAGCAGCGTGACAGCCATTTCAGAAACACCAGGTCTCCGCCTATCCGCTCCCTGATGTTGCTGTCTTGTAGCCAAGTTGACAGGCGTTCACAGAGGGATGGCCCTCGAGGTAGAGCATCACCACGATGGCCAGGCTTTGGGGCTTGTATTTGCTTCACCTGATGCCAAACGAGGTTGTGAGTATGAAGATCTGCATGGGCCATCAACACTGCCACAAGAGAGCATTGCAGTAAGGCTACCCAGGCCGATCGTGTCCCAGGCAGATACTGCTGCTGTCTATGCATAGTAACTCAATATGCAGTGCAATGTGAATGGCATGCTGTGCTTGCACAACCAACCCAAGATGCAAAGCAAGGAATGTGTTGGTTGCCATGCCTGACTCGACAACACAGAACAGATTATACCTGGGTGAAGAGCTCCTGAGCCAGGTCTGGAACAGGTTCAAGCTCGTCGCCCTGCTCCTGAGTGGCAGCAGCCGCATCAGCATTGGCTTCAGCAGCTGCTTGTGCAGGAGCATCAGCAGCGTCAGGTGTTTGTGCAGAAGGATCAGGTACTTGTGCAGAAGGGTCAGGTGCTTCTGCAGAAGGATCAGGTGCTTGTGCAGGAGCATCAATAGCACCAGATGCTTGTCCATTGGGCTGAGGCTCAGCTGCATCCATTGCTACTGGAGCTTCTGGGTTTGCTGCTGCTGTTTCTGGGGGTCCTTCAAAGACTGGCCTGGCTGAAGGGGTGGGCCCCAACAACTCAAACATGGCTTCTGGGACACGTTCCCTCCTGAGCGTGGGGTCAAACTGCAGGTGGAACTCTCTGAAGGACAGTCGCATGGTGCGCTCCAGGGCCGTCGCCACAAAATGCCTGCGTGAGAATGCCATGCATCATACAGCTTCTGCACAGGAGTCTTGTCATATGTTGAAGACAGACGCTATTGTGGGACTGCAGCAGATTGCACAACGACAATGGACATGTGTATTGAGGCATCAACAAAAAAGTGCAGACCAGTTTGGCATCTGCCAAGTAATAGCAGTCCCAATGCTGCAGAGCCTGCGCGCAACAGTATGGCCTGAGCAAGGTGCACAATTCAAGTATACCTGGTAGGATCATAGGGCGGCAGATCCAGCACATTCTCCCATCTATGCCAGCTCCAAATGAAGTCGTGATTGTTGATGTGCAGTGCAAGCCACTCTGCCACACATAGGGCAATGTCTGGGTCAGTGCTTCCCATACCTTCCTTCAATGCTTTCAGGCAGCCTCCTATCGGCTGAGCGAAGTCGGCACTGAGCTTGCACAGATTCGTCTGCAGCAGACAGAGTATTGTCAGAGAAAGGTCAGCCATACATGGTCAGCATCACACCTGTATGCAATTAGTTCACACTCTAGAAGCAATGCTATGGCAAGAAATATGAGTACATAGCTATGAGAGTCATCATCAGGAGGGCAAGGATGCTCCCAACACTTGCAAAGAGGGGTTCTTGCCACTAGGTTGGAATCAGCAGGTAGCTCACCGTGACCTTGGCATATGCCAGAACACCAAGCTCGCTCTCTGGAAGGCGCAGGAGCTGAGAAAAAATGGTTTCCTGGACCACTGCCGCCAAGATCTTTGGATCTGGGATATCAGGGAATGGAAGAGCTGCAGTCAACAGCAGTCAATTTGCTTGCATGAGCAGTGTCCAACTGCTGGAGCACAAGCAGGAAGCAACAATGAGTATGCATTGCACATCCCGCCATACCCACATGTAGACATGGTGAATCTGACAAGCTCAACATGCATGCAGACCTGATGTGTTGCAAGGCCAAAACTTGCACAGCAACTGAGATACACGTTACACCCCCGGAGGCAGGTTGATAAATCCTCAGCGACAGTAACTCACCTATGCCAAGTCTTCTAGCCAGTTCATTGTTGTCGCCATCAAAGTAGTGGATTGTGTCTATAACATACTCCTGAGCTACAATGCGGTCAATGCCAGAAATCAGGGAAGTGACCAATTGCTTGTTGACGGACAGCTGGAGGTTCAGTGAGCCCCGAGAAGGGTAAGCTTTCAGGACAGCTGCTGCAGCCTGCAATCAACATGTAAGGTCCACACCCACAATATACCAAGGAGTGCATCATGATGCTGTATCAGCCTGTTCACGACGACAATCACCATCATGACGTAAAGCTGCATGACTGTGTCAACAAATGCACTGCACCACAAGTTGAGAAATCGCGCCAGCAGGATAGTAAACCCACTTGTCTGTGTTGGCTATGAAATGCAGTAGAGCTAAAGGTAGCAAGGTGTCGTACCTCCGAAAGTGGTAGGCTGGGTGCGACGCCAGGAGGATGCAAGGGTACAGTCAGTTCAGGCAGCTCCAGGGGCTTGCATGCGGCCAGCTGAGCTTCAAAGAATTGACTGTAAGAGGGCACTCCAAGCAGATTCCAATGATTATCCTTCAGCTCCAGTGTGTACTGCCACAACTGCAATAGCAGCAGCATTTTAAAGTTGTGCCAATTTCACGCAGACAAACCTCAACCACACACAGTTTGACCAAGTTATTTTGGTGCATTACAGTATAATGCAGCATTCACATGGCATCTTGCTGCACCTATGGGCAACACACCTGAGGCAGAAAGGAAGCACCACCCCCGTCACCCAGGGATGCCACATTGTCATCCCCATTAGCTACTGGGAAGGGGTTCAGGGCATCCTGTGCGGCTCGTGGCCTGATGCCGAGATACTGCTCTACACTGCTGGAGAACGTAGTCAGTCCTTCTGGATCACTTTCAAGGTGCTGTAGCTCGGGAGCCAGCCAAGGCAGAGCAATCACTGCTGAGTATACCAGGTAATCGGTGTACGGCTGCAAGCGCCGGCTAGCTTCTGTTTTGTCACCTACGACAATAAAAGTGTGTGTGTATCACCATGCTGTTGATGATACAGCAGGCGCTGTTTGTGCTGCATTGCCTGCAGAGTACTGCTTGCGTGCTTCACAGCATGCAGGGTAGGGCTGAGAACAAACAATGTAGCAGAAATGACTGGGCCAAACTGTCTCACCCTGTTCAAGTGCTTGCATAGCAGCTGTGACCATAGAATTCAGCATGCTGAACATTGACTGCATCGATACCACATTGGTGGTGGTCAATGCAGCAAGCAGCCGAAGCAGCAGGCGTGCACGGTAGCGGTCTCCTGTGGTCAGCGCCTCGTTTAGGCCCTCACATGCTTTGTTTAACAATGCAGTGACAATTATCTCCTCATCAGCATGCCACAGCCCTGCAGCAGCAAACAGATAAGAACCGCAAGCGGGCGAATGGGCAGTCTTGTTTAGCAGCAACATGCGTTTCAGTACAGTACATTACAAGTAACATACCTACTAGTGTTGCATATATGCCACATTTGGTTGCCACCTCCACAGAGCAGTCCAATATTGTCTGTATGACCTGAACACCAACCAAGCTTGAGTGATCAGAGGGGCTGGCAATCTCGCATACAGAGCTGCAAGAAATGTTGCATGTTGCGGCCTCACCTGCTCTGGTCTACTGGCTACATCTCTCCTGGTGCGCTTAGCTACCTCATCTATCTCTTCTTCAACTGGCCGAGTGTCTTTCTGAGATCAGTCACACATGAAACTGGATACTCGCCAGCACGCCGGAGCTGACCGTAGAAACTGGTTGAGGAAACTTACTCGAAGTCTGTCACCTATCCTCAGCACTAGAGACAATAAATGCAGCACAGGGTCTCCTTCCTCTTCTCGCTTTCGCTTGCCAGGATTGAAAGCGGGGTCGTCCATGCGCATCCTGGTGCGCCCGCGTCCTCCAGCTCCTCTGCCACGGACAGCTCCGTTCTGCCGGTCACCCATGCTGCGGACCTGTCCTGCTGGCCTAGGTGCCGAAGCCCTCTGTGGCGACAGCCCAGGCACTAAACAGGAAGCTTGCCCTAATCGATGAGCAGTTTAAAATCTAGGGTTTAGGCTAGCTCTCGTTAGCTTCATCTTTCTTGCACCTCGTTGATTCGCGTCAGCAACATCTCGTGTGTCCGCATCTGTTGCATTGTTCAGTACCCTTCCTGCTGCCCAGCAATGCTGAGTGCTGAGGCATGACACTGAGCTGCATAGTATTGGTGATCTTGCTCAGCTGCAGCGTCTCGACATCTGCAAACGCGCCACGGCAAAACGCATTCATCAATTACGTTGAAAGAGCAGAAGGTCGCTGCAGCGATCTTTGAGGAGAAGGCGTCTACCGTGAGTACCTGAAGAGCAACATGTGCAGAACAGGTAGGCAAGCATAACTTGTCCTGAGTGGTTTCCTCGTACAACCACCTTGGCCGATCTCATGCATCTTCAGGTTACATCGGCTCTAACTGCCTGAAGACCTGCGGCCTCTGCAAGGAAGACGTTTGATTTTCGAACAGAAAGCCTGCGGAAAACCTGCACCCTAGAATGTGGCAGTACTTGACCAGACCTACTTCAGCTTCACCAGATGCTTCCGATGCTTCAGAAGCAACATCCAGCAGCACCTCAGCTAGCTCCTCATCTACTGTTGCACGACTGTCCTCCTATGTTTACGACAAAGCAGCAGATGTTGCCTTTGACCTAGCTCCTGTGGAGCAGAGCCTTTCCCTTCTACGCATCAGCGCGGTCCTGGTGGAGCTGTCACACCTTGTGTATGTATTACACACTGCTGATGTTCAGCAACAGACCCACGTCGACCTTCCTCTGCTTGGCAATTTCGCCAATAGAAGATCGGTAGCCTGCAAGCTGCTGCACTTCAGGTCAACAACTTCTGGCAACTGCAATGATCACATGTGCACACTGTCAAACCTGTCAAGCGTCACAGCAACAGCTGAGTTCCTTTGCTTTACAGCAAAAACCTATTGGGCTGATGTTGTGCAGGGAAGCTTCCCAGGACCAGCAGCTACAGTCACCCCAACAGTACGGCGTTTGGCAAGTTGAGGGTCTTGGCCTTGTTGTGGCTTTCAGAGGCACTTCAAGCTGGGATGATGTATTTGTCGACATCAATGTCCGACCCACTCCATTGATATGCGAAGGAGGTAAAAGACAGGTGCATGCGTGTCATTTCACCTTTGGAATCTGTGAGAGACACTGTTCAAGAAAACAGTCTACCTGGTGAGCACATTGGTGCACCCTTGTTTCTCGTTGACATCAGTCGTGTTTACAACCATGGCATGCATGTGCAGCCATCAGGATCTCCTCTCTTGGTCTTCAGGGCCTTATTGCCTGTGGGGGCAACACATAAATCTGCCACAGCTTGTTTGCTTCATGCAT
>JAABUY010003800.1_pt1 | contig 16261 bp, 14 predicted proteins | sample 5560271 | NCBI WGS metagenome assembly JAABUY01 (sample SAMN10711886, study PRJNA513374) | rock metagenome | isolation source: Antarctica rocks | place: Antarctica: Victoria Land, University Valley
CTACCCAGCATCGAACATGCGAAAACTCCGGCCGGCACTCCGCGAAGGCATCACCTATGCGCTCTGCAATGCCGCCTGATGGCCAAAGCCAAGCTCAGGCGAGGCATGTGGCATGCGCTCCGACCTGACATCTGGCCGCCGAGTCCTGTCGAAGGGCGGCCTGGATGACCGCCTGGCAGGCGGGAGGTCGTATCCGATGACTGCCACGCTGTGGTTGCCACCCCTTGTCAAAGCTTTGGCAACGGCCCTGCTCGTCGTTTCTGCCTCCGCCACTGCCGAGGCGCTTGGCCCGTTCTGGGGCGCCCTGATTGCCAGCCTCCCGGTATCGGCAGGACCCGCGTATGTGTTCTTGGCCATGCAGCACGGGACGGACTTCGTCGCCGCGAGCGCGCTCAGCAGCTTCGCGGCGAACGCGGCGACGGGTTTGTTCCTGATATCCTACGGAGCCCTGGCCGGCACCGTGTCTCCGTGGCGAAGCCTCGGCATCGCCGTGCTGGCATGGCTGGTGGCGAGCCTGGCCACTCAGCAGGTCGCCTGGACCCCGCTCACGGCGCTGTTGCTGAACCTCGCCGTTTACGGCGTCGGGTTCGCCCTGCTGAACCCGGCACGGCGCGCGGCTCTGGGATTGGCACCCTCGACGCGGCGACGTTGGTTCGACCTGCCAGCCCGAGCGGCGGCGGTTACGGCCTTTGTCTCGCTCGTCGTCGCGGTCAGCTCGGCGCTCGGTCCTGACGCCACCGGGATTGCCGCCGTGTTTCCCATCAGCCTCATCAGCCTGATCGTCATCGTGCGGCCGCGAATTGGTGGTGCAGCGTCGTCGCTGCTGGCGGCTAGTGCCCTCCGGTCGATGCTGGGATTCGGCATGGCACTGCTCGCCTTGCACCTAGCCATCCGGCCTTGGGGAACCGCTACCGCTCTCGGCTTGGCGCTGCTGGTTTCGGCTTCTTGGTCTTCCGCATTACTGCTTTTGAGGAAACGACAGCGGCTTGGCTAGGGCCGCCGACCCGTCACATACGTATCCCGCGCTCCTGCCGCAGCCCCAGCCATTCCCGCCCGGCTTCGCACGCCCGACACTGGCCCAGTGACCACGAAGCTGTGCAGATTGGCCATCTGCCGCTGTAGCGCGTCGATCAGCGGCCAGAGCTAGGGTGTCCGTCAAACGAACCCTGACGGACAACCGGCCATTCCCGCAGGTGTAGGAAGTCTATCGCAACGTTTAGAATCCATACACCTGCTCCCGCGCCGAACTGAGAGAGGTGGGTTGACGCCGATCATGGTGTCGGCGAACGTTCAGCACTGCCGGGGTGCCCGCATGTCGTGGGCTGAGATCATACCCGTTGAACCTGCCTGGGTCATGCCAGCGAAGGGAGCTGCTGATGTTGTTTGTCGTCCAATTTGAGGACGTGTATGCGAAGCAACCGCACCGCCTGCCGGAACGTGCCCAGCACATGGCGGACCACCTGGCCTTCCTTGCTGGGCATGGTGATCGGGTCATCGCTGCGGGTGCGCTGCGTCCGTCCACGGACGGCACGCCGACCGGGGGCATCTGGATCATCAATGCCGAGAGCCATGCGGCTGCGGAAAGCTTCTACAAAGATGACCCCTTCTGGAAGGCTGGCCTCCGTAAATCGGTTCGCGTGAGCCACTGGGCAAAGGCATACTGGTCGCCAGCGTTCGCAGACTGCATGGGAGCGTCTGGCATCGAGTGACCTGTTTCGTTTCGCCAAACGGTCGTTTGACCAAGTGGTACAGTCCTGATGCTCGGTGTCTCACACTTCCGAAACACGAAGCCCGAGTTGCCGATGCAGGCTGTCACGACCGGCTGGGCTGAGCTGCACGGCACGGGAACCTGGTGTTTTGGTCAGCCATCCTAGATCACAGCAGCGCCGCAGCATCTGCGTGCCGAGTGGCCCGGCCAGGTGGTGCCGGCGCTCCGTCCAGTCCAGGCAGCGGCAGGCGATGCCGTGCCGCCCCGGCCGGAGCGCAGTCGCATCAATCCCAAGCACTGCCGCAAACCACATAGCCCCGGATGGGGTTACATCCAGCCACTTGCCGCCTGCCGGGGCGAGTAGCCCACGGCCCTCCAACGCTGCCGCGACTGCAACGCCCAACTCGCCGGCAAGGTGGTCGTAGCAGGTGCGGGCGTGGCGAAGGGCGCGGGCCTTGGGCGTCCGCACCGCTCCTGGCCGGATCGGCTGTCCGGCGTGACACGCCAGGCTTTCCAAGATGGCGGCCACCCCCGGTCCGGCCAGCCGGTAGTAGCGGTGGCGACCCTCGCGTTCGACGGTCAGCAAGCCGCCATCGGTGAGCTTGGCCAAGTGCGCGCTCGCAGCAGGGGGCGACATGCCAGCGGCGGCGGCCAGCTCGCCCGCGGGCAGCGCACGGCCGCCCACGAGAGCCGTCAGCATGGCCGCGCGGCCGGTGTCGCCGATCAGCGCGGCCACGGTCGCGATGCTGGGTTCGCCATCCATGGTTCAGGATTGCCTGAAACATCCGCCACCGTCCATCACCTACCGTGTGGTCTCCTGCTCACAAGGAGACTGCCAGCCATGCCGAACGTCGAGCAACGCCTGTCCGGGATGGGCATCGTGCTGCCCAAGCCCTGGACTCTGCCGCCTGGGATTACGGTCCCGGCCAGCCTAGTGCGGGTGCGGGGCAAGCGGGTCCTGGTGTCGGGACATGTGCCCCTCGACGCAGAAGGCGCCGTGGCCGGGCCGTTCGGGCGCGTGGGCGCCGAGCTTTCAGCCGAGCAAGGCCAGCAAGCGGCCCGTGCGGTGCTGCTCGCCATCCTTGCCAGCCTCAAGCACAAGCTCGGCGACCTCGACCGGATCGGGGCATGGCTGCGGGTCTATGGCATGGTCTGCGCCGCACCGGGCTTCACCGCCTTCCCGGTGCTGATGAACGGGGCATCGTCGGTGATCGCCGAGGCGTTCGGGCCGGAGGTCGGCGATCACGCGCGCGTCGCCATCGGTGTCGCCGCCCTACCCTTCAACGTGCCCATCGAGATCGAGGCGGAGGTGGAGCTGGCGTGAGGCCGCCCCTTGCGTCGGATGCGACCTTGCAGCGCCACGTGCTGGCAGCAACCGTCATCAGCTACGTCGTCGTGATCCTCGACACTTCCATCGTCAACGTCGCCCTGGAACTGCTTGCGGATGCGTCCACAATCGTTTTGGCATGGCGAACCAGAAGGAGTCAGCCGCAATGAAATGCCTGCGCATCTACGCCACCCCGGATGGCGAGTCGCATTTCGACGAAGTCGAATTGCCGACGACGAAGAGGTCGATGCACCCCGATGCCGTGCCGTTCGACGTTACAGCCAGCTATCCGGCGTCCCGCGTCCGCATCACCCGCATCCCAGCGGGCATGCGCGAGGTTGCTTGGCACACGGTCCCAGACCCGAACCTTTGTGTCAGGCTGGATGGTTCAGTTGAATACGAGACGAGCGACGGAGAGGTGCGCCACGTTCAGGCGGGTAGCTTCGTGTTGGTGGAGGACACGCACGGCAAGGGCCATCTGTCACGCCATTCCGCAGCGGCGCAAACTGTCATCTGGATCTCACTACCGAACGGCCTCGATTTGCCGCCCACATAGTCCGTCTTCAGCGGCGTCATGCAGCACCAGCTCGGCCATCGAGCACGCTCTTGAGCAGATGCACCAACAGGCGAGCGAGGCCGCCGGTCGGGTCCAGATCGGGATCGAAGATTGTCACCGTCATGCCGCAACACCCCGCAGAGGATGTGAGTGACCGCAAGAGGATCGTGACGTCCTCTGGATCGATGCCGGGGCTACCTGGTGTATCAACGGCCGGCATTGCCGTTCGGTCCAGCACGTCAACGTCGAAGTGGACCCAGAACGGCCATCCCGGCTCTTGGTCGAGCACAGCATTGGTTCGGTCGAGCACCGCTTGCGGGCCGAGTTGGCGGGCAGCGAAGGCGTCAATGCGAGTGATCGCGGTCTCGTTCACGTCCGGCCAGGCGAAATCAGGGTCGTGCCCCTCGCGCTCGCCGATCTGGACGACCTGCCGGTCGGGCACCAGCGGAGAGGTCACGCCGGGCCAGTCGGTCAACAAGGCCTCACCGCGGCCTGTCGCAAGCGCCAAATCCATGCCGGCGACGGCGCCAAGCACTGTAGTGGGATCGTAGTTTTCGGGATGGCGGAAGTCGCTATGGCCGTCCAAATGGATCAGGGACACAGGGCCGGCCCGACGCACGCCGGCAAGGGCACCCAACAGGATCGAGCAATCCCCACCAATGACGAGCGGGAACTGGTCACGTGCCGATATGCCCTCGACAAGATCGGCCAGGGCATAGTTGAAGGCTTGCACGCGGTGGCCGTTGTACAAGCGGGTGCCTGGCTCTGGCCTGGGGTCGTAGATTGGGCGGTCGAGGTCGAGGATCGTTTCTGGCCGGACCGCTTCAATCAGCCCGGCTGCCGTGAGAGCTTGTGGTGCCCGCCACGTTCCTGGCTGCTGATCCGGCGCGGGAGGGCGCAAGCCGAGGTTTGAGGGCGCGCGTACAAGGCCCAATGACCGCGAAGCTGTGCAGGTTGGCATCTGGCACCGTAGCATCTGGCCGAAGGCCAGGGCCAGGGTGTCCGCCAAACGAACCCAAACCGGCCACCCCGGATCTGTCCGCCAACCCTGGCACCCGCACGAGAAAATGGACAAAATGATTGCCGGACGGGAAAACGGATAGATCGGCTGTGTCGAACGGCAGCGCTGGTTGACCCGCAAGATCGCCTAAAGGATCACCCGCCGCGCCCTCTTGGCATCGAGGAGCGATGCAATTGTGTGTAAGCTCTTCTTCCCGTCAAACACACGTACCTATGCACGTCAGATACACGTACTAATACACGTACGTATGCACGTTGTTTCCGGCAGTCACTCGCGTCCACTCGTGGGACGCTGTCCCCAGTGAAAGACAGCAGCAGGTCGCAACCGATGACAGCAGACACGACGCTTGCGCGCGTGATGGCGCGCAACGGAAAGGACCGCGACGCCCGACAGTCGGAGGCTTACGTGTGGTTGAAAGCCCGGTTCAAGACGCTTTCTCCGCGATTGCGATACAAGCCTGGCTGGTGTGGCCTGGCGGAAGACATGGCTGTGGACGGGATCAAGGGCGGCAAGGGCAAGCCGCTCACCACCCGAGCTGTCAGGGAAATCTGGTCGAGGGTTTGCAACGCTGTCGATGCAGAAGAGGCGGCACGTCGGAATGCGGCGCAGACCAACGCACGACAGGGAAAAACAACACAGTTTTTACAATCTCGCGAGCCTGAGCGCGGGAAGGATGCGGACCGTCCACCGCCGGTCTTGACAGCACCTGCACTCAGGCCACCGGTTCCGTCCTACCCTCCGCCAGTGCTTCCGCCGCCGACGCCGCTCCTGCTCCCTGAAATAGCCTCTCGTCCCCATGAAGATTTGAGCGAGGAGGAGCGCGAAGTGTATGCAAAAGCTCAGATTCTGCGCTTACGCCGCAGATTTGCCGAAGCGAGCGGGCATGATCCTAACGAAGTCAAGTAAGCGAAGACGCGGGCAAACGCTCCGCTCGGCGAGTGCCTGCTGCCAGAGCCATCGGATGCAGCTACGGGATAGCACCCGGTGTCAGATAGTAGCCACGTTTGACCCGGCATCTGTCTTGGACGACGGCTCGGACCAAGGCGCCTTGGACGTGTGACACCCGGCTCTGCCTGACGGTTCAGACTGAGCGAACCCCCCGTCTCGTCCTTGGCGGTGGGCGTATTTGCGGTCGCGGAGTTCGTGCGTGTCCGTCGAATGGCATCGAAGCAAGCACTGAAAACGTCCTCGCTGTCCGGGCCTGTGACCACTCGCGTCCGCTTGGGCCACGCTGCCCGGAGCAAAAAGCAGCAGGGTGGCAACCGCCGATGACGGCACATACGGCTTCGAGGCGAGTGAGGGCCTGGGTCAGGACCAATGGGCATGACCCAGGCCCTTGGCACGCCATTCGATGTGCCCCGCCGCCGCTACGGCCGAGGCCATCCAAACAAATCGCGATGCACTCGCGTCCGAATGGTTGACCTAGCAAAGGCGACCATACAGCGCAGACTGAGGTTTCGACTGTCTGCCTGCGCCGGGTGGTTCGCGACACGCAACGCGAGCGACTTTGAGGAGACACCATGAGCAACAAGCCAGACACGAATAGAGCCGCCGCAGCGGAGGGTGCCACGCCCGCGCAGCCAGTGGCTGCCACCGCCGGCAACGCCCCAACCCAGCCCTTGGCGATGGAAGGTGCGCCGTTAGCCGGCATGACGGCTGCGCCTGCCCGCCGCCCGGTGTGCGCGGTGCGCTTTGGCCGGGGCCGGCTGGGCGGCAGCATGGGCATGGATCTCTACATCCAGCGCGCCCGCTTCCACGGCCGGCGGGTGAAGCCGCTCGACGGCGACCTGCGCTCGCGCACGCTGTCCACGCTCTACCCGGCACAGGCAGCGGACGGCAGCCCGATCCAAGACGGGGCGAGCATGCCGCGGTCGGAGGAGACGGCAGACTACAAGCAATGGCTGATCCCGGAGTTCGAGCAGATGGTGGTCGAAGGGGTGTCCCGGGTGATCGACCTCGGCGGCGGCGAGCGCGTGATGCAGGAGTTCGTGCGGGTGTTTCCCTTGTCGAGCTACTGCGAGGATTTCGAGGTGGACCTGCTGCCGATCTTCTTCCTGGGCCCGGACATCGAGGACCTCAGCCACGTCGTGCAGATCATGCGGACGGGCGCGTTGCGGTCCAGCCGCATCCTGCTGGTGATGAACGAGGGCGTGATCCGCTCCGGAGAAACCTCGGAAGGCGCATTCGATCCGATCGTCGCGCATCCTGACTTCGAGGCTCTGGTGAAGGGCGGCGCCAAGTCGGTGTTCCTGCGCAAGCTGCACTGCCTCGACCTGCTGCGGGCGCGCCGGTTCGGCTTCTACGACGCTGCCTACGGCCGCCCTGATCCGAACGGGGAGAAGGCCGGCCCGGCGCTCCAGTTCATGACCAAGATCTGGCTAGAGGACCACGAGGGCGAGCACCTGACGATAGGGAGCGCGGGATGGCTGCCGTGAGCGGCGGCAGCGCGTCCGGAGTGTCAGCAACCATGGTTGATGCCGATCAGCAGGCCGATCAGACACACCGTGCCAATTTTCTGGCACCGCTGTTCCACAAAGCCTGCGCGCTTCTCCTGCGCGGGGTGGAGGGGATGGGCGAGGCTGCGATCCGGCAGGCCCTGGCCGGCATGGCGGAGGACCTGGAGGAGAGGATCGGGTGCGAGCTGGCCGGCGGCGTCTCTGCCTGGGACGCCTACCAGTCCGGAGGCTCGCTCGAAGCGCAGTTTGCCGAGCTGCTGGTCGGCCGGGAGGTGTCGTGCCTGCCGGACGGGATCGCGGCCATGCTGCGGGTGCTGTCCGACGCCGGGCGGTGCCGGGTCGAAGCGACGGACGATCCTTGGCGGTTCACGCTCCATGCTGCGGGCTTGCCGGAGGTTTCTGCGATGCTGCTGCCCTCCCCGCCACCGGGCCTGATCGAGGACTTGGCGGTGCTGGTCTGCATCGGCGTCAGTCAAGCCGTGGCGAATGGGGCGGTCGCGCCGCCAGCGTTGATTCGGACAGCATGGGAGGAGGTCACGGCCACGACCTTCGCCGCGTGGCGTTCCGCCAACAAAGGCCGGGCATTGGCCGACCATCCAGGCTTTGCGCAAGTCGTCGAGCGGCCATCAATGGGAGCGCCAGGCGTGTATCTCGTCCGCATCCCGAGGTTCCCGTTCTCGCCGCTGATGCCCGCCTGGCCATACCGACAGGCGGTCGCCTGGACGGTGTTCGAGACCGCGGCCGAGTTTCGCGAGTGCGAGCGCCACTACCAGACCCCGGATGTCTCGACGACCCCCGGCCTTCCCCCGTTGCGCGCGCCATGCGCAGCGCGTCCGGCCCGGCTCGCGGGCGGCATCGCCGAGGCGTGCCACCGGCTGGTGGCAACTCCCTGGCAGGACGTGGGGGCTGTCTCGGTCGTCACCCTGCCGTCGGCGCTGGTGCAGCGGCTGCCGGCCGCGGGGCGCGCTGCGCTGCACCGTGGGCGCTATGCCGTCCACGCGGCTCGCACGCCCGAGGCGGCCAATGGGATCATGCGTGAGTTGTACGGACCCGGGCTCGATGCCAAGCCGATGCGGGCACGGCGGCCGCTCCATCCCAAGGCGGCGGCGACGGTCGTGGTCGGATCTCCCAAGCTGATCGTGATCTCTGATCCAGGCATCGAGGATGAGGCGCAAACGCTGTTCATCATCGGCAAGTCGCTGGCCAAGACGCCTGTCCCTGCTGGTGCGCCGGCGGTGGTGGTGGTGATCGGCGAGAACCCCGACCTGACGGAGGCGCTGCTGCCGCACGTGCGGCTTGCCGCCACGCCGAGGGCGGGCGACGCGGGCGATGCGCTGGCCGAGGCGATGGCATCGGAGGCGCGCGTGGTGGTGCTCGACCGGGAAGCGTTGGGCTTTGCGGTGCTGGCCTTGCCGGAACGTGTCGAACGCGGTCAGCACCGGGTGACGGTGGCGGTGATGTCGCCGCCTGCTGGCGAGGCGGCGTCGGTGGTCGAGCTGGCGCGCAAGCTGGATGCGCCGGTGCTGCTGTTCGGGGCGGTGCCGGTGAATGGGGCTGCTCCGCCGCAGGAAGCGACGCTGCTGACCGGGTTGCTGAACCGGGCCGGCATCGTCTGCCAGCCGGTCGCGTCGATCCCGGTGCCGCCTGTGCCGCTGGCCGCCATTGCCCAGGAGATCTGGGGCTTCGCGTGAGCGGCGGATGAAAGGCTTGTCGAGTGGTTGTCCGGTGTCGCGGCCTGGCCGGTGCCGCCGCTATTCGTCCCGCGTCGTCCACCGCCGCTGCGGGATGGTCATGGCGTGATGCACTCGCGTCCGAATGCGCCATTCAGCGAGGGCGACCTCGCAAGGCGGGACGGCGCTGGATTGCGCCAGCCCGCCGACACCTCGGCGGACACGATCACAGGAGATCCCATGAGCAACAAGGCAGACACCAGCACAGCCGACCGACCTGTCGCCAAGACCTCGGCGGGGACCGTGGCGGCACCCGTTGGCTCACCCGCCGGGTCTCAGAACTTGCCCGCTGCGGAGGTGCTGGCGTGAGCGGGGGTGCGACGCAACGGGGTGGCGGCATGCTGCCGCCCTCGGTGCGGTACACGGCCTCGACGGACCGGCTGCGGACCGCGATCGACAACCTGGATGCGGCGGCGAAGGCGGAGCGCATCTCCCCCGATGGTCCGTTGGGAGCATGGGTGGCGGCGCAGAAGGATGTGCTGAACGCGCTCTATGTCCTGGAGGAGGGGCGCGAGGAGCAGATGCGGGCGCTGATCGGCGGCGCGCAGGCGCTGGTCGAGGGCGCGAGGGCCACGGCCGAGGCCGAGGCTGCCTGTGCCGAGACCGAGGTGCGCAAGGCGGACCGGTTCATCACCAAGGCCAAGATTGAACTGGCCCAGGCGCAGACCGAGAGCATCGAGACCATCGGCAAAGGCATTGCCGCTCACGTCCAGGGCGCGCTGGTGATCCGCGCCAAGGCGTACAACACGACGAAGTATCTCACCACGGCGCTGCTTTACGCCGTGGTGCTGCTGGGCACTCTGCTGGGCGGCTACGCCTGGAGCAGCCGCGACCACGCCGACAGCGACGAAGCGCGGATGTGGGCGTGGTGCAAGGCAACCATGGTGGTTGACAAGCAGGGCAAGGTGTCCTGCTCGCCGGCCTACCCTGGGCCGGGCGGCAAGTGATGCCGGCCCGCAGCTTCTGCCCGCGCGTCGTGCAGGGCATCGCCCGTGTCCGCCCGGCCCGGTGGCTCGCCTGGCCCTTCGTTCTGCGGCAAGCCCGGCCGCATGGCGCACGACGCCTGTGTCCTGCCGCGCTCCGGTGCCGGGACAGGCGCGGACGCCGGCGTCGGCGTCGGCCGGCCGTTCGACGGACGGCACGGAGCCGCGCCCCTGACCCGGCAGCCCTCCGCTCCCGAGACCTCACCGTTCCCCGTCCACTCCCCTGAGAAAGCAGATCCTGATGGCCACGACTCCCAAGCAGACCTTCAACGGCACCTTCACCAGCGTGTCGTCCACCCTCGGATCGGGGGGTGCCTGGCAGCCCGCGATCAGTTGGGCACCGAACGGGCTGACCGACCCCACGACCACCTCCTGGTCGATGAACCCGGCTTGGACACCAACCTCGGCCGCGGACGCCAACGTGTTCTCGACCAGCAACGGCGTGCTGTCGATCGCGATTAAGCCGACGCCTGGCGACGTGAAATCGTCTGACGTGGGAGGTGCCCCGTTCCTGTCGGGCGAGCTGACGACGCACGACACGTTCTCGCAGACCTACGGCTACTTCGAGATGTCGGCCAAGATGCCGGGCACACCGGGCATGCAGGCGGCGTTCTGGCTGCGGCCGCAGGACGGCTCATGGCCGCCCGAACTGGATGCGGTGGAGGTGCTGGGCAGCCAGCCCGGCACGGCGGTGGACACGGCGCACTCGCAGGCGTCCGGCTCGCACACGGCGAACCCGCACTGGGCCGGCATTTCGGACGCCTCGAAGACGTTCCACACCTACGGCGTGGATTGGGAGGCGGACAAGATCACCTGGTATGTGGACAGCAAGCAGACCGCGCAGGAGGACACTCCGGCGGACATGCACAAGCCGATGTACATGCTGCTCAGCACCATAGCCGGCGCGTCGAGTTCCTGGGTCGGCGCTCCGGCCGCGGGCACGTCGGACGCCATGCAGGTGGCGTGGGTTCATGCCTATGCCTCGATGCCCGACCTGTCGGCCGGGGCATCGCCCGCCCCGGACCCGGCGGCCCCAGCAACAGGTGGCACAACCCATCCAACCACGGCCAGTGGTGGCACAGCGGCGTCTGTCCCCAACCCTGGCAGCAGCACGGCCAGCAGCGCCACGCCGGCTCCAACCAGCACGAGCACCGCTGACCCGGGCAAGGCCGCTTCGGGCGGCGGTAGCACCGTTCAGCCTCCGCCTATGACCAGCGTTGGCGTGGCTTCGTCCGTCACCACCCCGACCACCACCAGCCCTGCCGGTAGCACCGGCAGCGTTGCCCCAACACAAGGAAGCTCCACAATGGCGTCAAACAGCAGCACGGCCCCAGCATCGTCCGCCCGTGGCGGATCGCTGCTGCCGTCCGGCTATCTCAGCACCAGCGGCAACCAGGTCGTCGATACCGCGGGCAACCCGGTGCGAATCGATTCGATCGGCTGGTATGGCACTGACGGTCCCGCTGGCTCCGCGCTGCAAGGCCTGTGGTCCACGAGCTATGGCCAGATCCTCGATTCCATCAAAGGGGACGGTTTCAACACCGTCCGCATTCCCTGGTCGAACGCCGACCTCAACACGCCGTTTGCCGGCACGAACCAGTTGGGCGGTGTGGACTGGTCGCAGAACGCCGACCTCAAGGGCCTGACCACGCTTCAGGTGTTCCAGAAGATCGTGGGCTACGCCGGGCAGATCGGCCTCAAGGTGATCTTCGACCACCACACCGATGACGGCTCCGGCGGTCAGCAGCCGAACGGGCTATGGATCGACAAGGGGCCGGGCACCAACGGCACGGACGGCGCGGGTGTGCAGGGCACAGTCGATGCCGCCAAGTTCCAGTCCGATTGGGTGCAGTTCGCCAAGACATTCGCCGGCAACTCGACGGTGATCGGCTTCGACCTCAACAACGAGCCGACCGCGCAGTCGGCGACCTGGGGCGGCGGCGGGGCGACCGATATCCAGAAGATGTACACCGACGTCGGCAACGCGATCCAGGCGGTGAACCCTGGCGCGCTGATGATCGATGAAGGGCTGATCACGCCGGACGGCCAGGGCGGCTACCCGCAAACGCTGACCGGGGTGAAGGGCAACCCGGTCACGCTGAACACCCCCAACAAGGTGCTCTACTCCGTACACAGCTACCCCGCCGAGATTGGAGGCGGCACGGACGCCTCTGGTCCGGCGGCGGTGAAGGCGCTGACGGACACCTGGGGCTATGTGGTGGGCCAAAACATCGCGCCGGTATGGGTCGGCGAGATGGGCTCGAACATGACGTCGGGGGGCAGCCAGACCTGGGCCAAGACCTTGCTCGACTACATGAACGGCCAGGACGGCGCGCAGGGCGGCCCGACGTTCAGCGGCAGCCAGCAGCCGATCGGCGGGAGCTGGTGGAACATCGGCTGGGAGAACGGTGCTGCGGGCACCGGAGCGGGCGGCGGCAACCCGGACGGCAACCAAGATGCCTGGGGACCGGGCCACTACCGGCCGTTGCAGCAGGCGGTCACGGACCAGATGCTGTTCAAGCCTGCCTCCGGCTCCAGCACTGCCGCGCCCGCGACGACTGCGACCAACTCGCCCACGTCGGGCACAAGCAGCACGAACCCCGTCGCATCAGCTTCGAGCGTGGCAAGTACAGGGCCAGCGCCGAACGGGTCGAGCACCGGCAGCGCGAACCCGGCCCCGGCCGCTTCGGGCAGCGACACCCCTCCGCCCGCGTCCAGCACCGGCACGGCTGCGGCCAACCTGGGCAACACCAGCCCGACCGGCAGCGCAGCCCCGGCCGTGGTTGGCACAGGCGCGGACACCCTGGTGCTCAATCTGTCCGAGGACGCCTACCAGGGCGATGCGCAGTTCCAGTTCACTGTAGACGGCAAGGCGGTCGGCCCGGCGCAGAGCGTGACGGCGTTGCACGGTAAGGGCCAGTCGGAGGCGTTCACCTTCAAGGGCGACTGGTCCGGGGCGCACGCGTTCGGCGTGACGTTCACCAACGACGCCTGGGGCGGCTCGGCCGAGGTGGACCGCAACCTCTACATCGACAGCGCGACGTTCGACGGCACCGCGGTGCAGGGTGCGGCGGCGCTCTACCGGAACGGCTCGGTGACGTTCGGCACCACGGCCAGCCAGCCGCCCCAGGCTGGTGCAGCCCCGGCCCAGCCGCCGGCGTCGCAGACGGTCGCCACCAGCCAGACCACGACGCCACCAGCCAGCACGATCCCCGGCAGCAGCGCAACGTCGCCAGCACCGGGCATCGGCACGGCCGCGACCGGTTCGGGCAGCATGGCCAGCACGGGTTCCGGCGACAAACCGATCGCACCCGCGACCGGCACCACCAATGCGGGCAGCGCCAGCCCTGCCGGCACTGCCGCACCACCTACAACCAACACCGGCAGCCCTGCCGCGCCGGCCACAGTCGGCACGGGGCCGGACACTCTGGTGCTCAACATGTCGGAGGGTGCGGCAAGCCAGGGCGACGCACAGTTCCAACTCACGGTGGACGGCAAAGCAGTCGGTCCGGTGCAAAGCGTGACCGCACCACACAGCCAGGGCAAGCCCGAAGCTTTTTCCTACAAGGGCGACTGGGGGACCGGCAGTCATTCGGTCGGTGTCAGCTTCAGCAATCCTGGGACGGGCAGCACGGCGGACCCGACCCGCACGCTTTATCTCGACAGCGCCTCGTACGACGGCCAGCAGATCCAAGGCATCGCCCCGTTCACGCGCAGCAGCCCGGTCATATTCGCCCTCACACCCAACCTACCACCTTCGTCCGCCTCGGCCGACACGTCCGGCACCCTGACCGTGACGGACAGCAGCGGCAGCAGCGCGGCCGTGCCGCTGATCGCTTCCGGGTCGCACACCGACCACACGACCGCCACGGGCGCGGTCCAGCAGGTGGTGAGCAACGGCACCGACACGATCACCAGTTCGGGCAGCGTCAAGGGCGAGGCGGCGACGCTCGGCGCCGGCGCGAAGCTGGTTTTGGTGAACCCGCGTCAGATGGTGCTCACTGGCGGCTCGGGCGCGGACACGGTGACAGCCAACAGCGGCCTCACTCAGGTCATTGCCGGCTCCGGCTCGTTCGATGTCACCGGCGGCTCGGACGCCACGGCCTACGTGCTGCACGCGGGCGGCGGATCGCTCACGGTCGAGAACTTCGATGCCGGCAAGGGCGACACCTTGACGGTCGATAAGGCTTTGCAAGGCGCGCTCACCCAGGCGTCGGACGGCCATGGCGGCACGCTGCTCGGCTTTGGCGTGAAGCAGGGCAGCATCGATCTGATCAATCACGCCGCGCTTAACCCCTCGAACATCGCTTTCATCTAGGCGCAGGAGACCCCGCCATGCCCATGCTCCCCCCTCTCGTCCAGGAGCCGCCCGCGGCCGAACCCCGGACCACGGACACGCCATGCGCGCCGTTCACCGGCCATCCAGTCGGTGCCCGGATGGCGCGGACGCAGCGGCGGTATGCCAGCAACTACAACGTCAGCTACATGTATCAGCCGCCGAAGCCGATGGCCCGGCCCGAACCTGCGCCCGAGCCTGCGTCTGCGCCACAGAGCACCTTCGACCAGTGGCGGGCGGTGGCGGTCGCGGAGCGGGAGCGGCTTGGCATAGATGGAGCCGAGCCGCACGATGCGGCGATGCCCGGCCCCGCCCCGCGGCGGCGGCTGCACGACGCACTGCTCGGCACGACCGCGGCCGTGCTGCTGAGCGTGCTGGGCGGCGCCGTCTATTATGCGTGGGCGCATGACGGGTCGGACGCCGCCGCACCGAGCGGCACGGCCGCGAAAGGCTCCGGCTTGTCGGCCTTCGTGCAGCCTCTCTTGGCCATGACGGCAAAGATGGGGCTGCAGGCGGCTCCGGCCCACATCCCGGCACCCGCGCCCGGGGAGGACGCAGCGGCGGTGGTTCCGCCGCTGCGCGAACCACCGCAATCCGCCGCCCTACTGCCGCCGCCGTTTGTCGCTCCGGACGGTCCGGCCCCTGCGACACTCTTGACGGACAAGCCGTCTTTGGCTGTCCCGCCGACGTCGGCGTCCGGCGCTACAACCATCGCGGCCGAGGCCACGCCGACGCCCGAACGGGCGACGGCGGCGCTCGTCCCGTTGGCCACACGACCTGAGTCTGGTGCGGCAGCGCACGCGCCGGCCACACCGGCGGAGGTAAAGCCAGCGCCGGAACAGGCGGGGGTAGTGGTTGCTGCCCTGCCTGCCATGCCGTCCGAGCCCGATGCGGTGTTGCCGGCTATCGCCATGCCCTCGCGACCGGCGCAGGCAGTTGAGCAGATGACGGCGCAAGCCGTCCCATCGGCCCCGCCGCGCGAGCCCGACGCAGCGCCTGCGGTGCCGGCCATCGCGGCTGCAACGGTCAGGTTGGCGCCGGCTCCTGAATGGGCGCAGGAAGCTGCCGTTCCCCTGCCTCCACCACCCGAGAGTGCCGCGCTGCCATCGACACCAGCCGCTCCTTCGAGTGCGCCGGCCAGCGCTACGCTGGCGGCCGAGCCGGCGGTAGGTATTCCGACCGAGACGGCGAGGACGATCCTGCCGGGTGTGGATGCGCAGAAGGTGGTGAGCACGATGCAGCTGGTGCAGCAGATGTCGTTGATGGTGCACGACATGCACGGCGAGAGCCTGCGTTACCGCACGGAGGTGGGCGAACTGACCGGGGCCGTGCAGGAAAAGGCGGCGAACCTTGAGGATCGGCTGAAGCGTGCCGAGGCGCGCACCGCCGCCGGGTCCGGGGCGGAGCTGGGCTGGCGGCGGGTGAGCATCGCGCCTGCCGCCGGCGATCCGGGAGACGGCGGCGAGTTGCGCGCGGCGGCCGAGGCGTCCCGCGCCCTGCGGCGCTACCACGTGCAGGCGGGTTCGACCGATGCGGTTGTGCTGTCCGACGGCAACGCCGGCCCGCAGCAGGCGGCGCGGCTGCTGGTCATCGTGGGCGACCAGGTGCCTGGCGTCGGGCGTGTCCGCGCCATCGTGCCGCGCGGCCGGTCGTGGCTCGTGCAGACCGACCATGGGGAGATCCGGTGATGACCGCTGACACAGGCGAGACCATCCAGGAGCCTTGGGACGGCCCCGACGATGGACGTGCTGGCTGATAGCCAGAGGGCTGGCTGACCGGAGCCCAGGCGTTCGGCCTTTGCCGGCTGCCCGCCTGCCGTTCGAGGTCTGTCAGCGATACGGGACGGCAAGGGTGCGGCTCAGTTTGCCTGTCTGGCTTGCTTGCTTACCGGCCTCGCCGCGGGTCAATCCCGCAGGCATGCGCCCTGGCGGGGCTGGGCTGCGCCGGGTGCGGGCCGCTTTGGGCCTGCGTCCGGGGCGGCCCTGCTCTGCCGTAGGGGACGTGCCGGAGCCGCGCACTGGCGCGGCGCTCCGCAGGAGCGGGGTGTGTGCTGGGCATGTCCAGCAGCTTGGGGGTGAAAGTCCCCTGTACAACCTGATGGAGGTGAAGTACGAGCGAAGCGCAAGGGCGGAACCGCGAGGGAC
>JAABUY010003801.1_pt1 | contig 16256 bp, 10 predicted proteins | sample 5560271 | NCBI WGS metagenome assembly JAABUY01 (sample SAMN10711886, study PRJNA513374) | rock metagenome | isolation source: Antarctica rocks | place: Antarctica: Victoria Land, University Valley
ATATATTCATAATAATTCTGTCTATTCAGATTTATAGAAATAAGTGTTTAGTTGTGATTTTAACATCAAAATGCTGTTGTTTGAGCTTGATTTTGAAGAAGTTTCAAAAAAAAAGTTGCGTGAGTGGTGGAGCCAACTTTGTAGGATCCGCTGTAAGCTACAAGTCCTCAGACATCATACATAGCACCCACTTTGGTGATCAGATAAGTCTTGTATGGGAAAACACAGAGGCTTAATTCCTGCTTGGTCTGATCTTCGATCTGTACAAGTACGGGCAAGTGTGACGGCCCTTCCGAAGGTATTCTCATGACCAGATCTGTTCCGGTAAGAAGCAATCCGAACATAGAAATCACCAAGAACAACAGTCACCCTGTCCAGCAATGGTCTAAACATGGAGTGCCTGACACGGGAAGGGAACATAACACGCCGAGGAAGGTCGGGACCGTTTCGAATTATGCAACGTTCAGGTGGTAGCACGAGCTACGAAGTACAAGGTGTTACTCAGTAAGGAGAACGTATCCCTTTGACGAACAGCTATTTGTACACCCAAGCGTCTCACCCTCCTGCACTACGAACTCCTGCCTGTCGTCTGCGCCCCTCTCTCCGCCACGGGCATCAGGGCCGGCTGGTGGTTGCTGGAGCTTCCGAGCGTGCAAACACGAGAATCTCCCGGGGGAGGCCTCCGGTCACGGTGGCAGGGAGACCACCTTTACCATCTCCGGCGTCGTTGATGCCCTTGAAGAATGCAGAGTTCCTGGGGTCGAGCGGCTTCTTGGGCGTCAGTCAAGGCCCAGATCTTGCACCGTCATGTGTCGATCTTTCGTTCCTTCACCTGCTGAGGCGCAGCGTAGCTGCGGTTCGTCATTATAGTGGAACTTTAGAGGAAGTGCATGGACGGCGTACCGTGTGGTATCTGGGTTCGAATGCTACCTACATCGAGAATGGTCCGCATTTCCTATGTCTGGGAAAGCGATGACCTGCAACACCATATTAGCAGTGCTAGGACTATGCTCTATGACGATGCCGTTGCAGGAACCACTCTTGACCTGCAGACCGTTCATGAGTGGCTTTCCGGAGCAGAATTTGATAGAGCTGTCGAATGCGGTTGCTGGAGCTGCTTGAGCATTTTCGGCCCGTTGTGCTTCGATCCCCGTGGCATTACTGGCGCTTTGAACGTTGGATGGGGCCTCTGACGCACGTTTAGTTGTAGGACTTGAGGTAACCCTACCTATCTATATCGTCATCTATATCTTATAGTGGTAGAGAAATGATCGCCGTGTATGATTACTTGCACTCAAGAAGGCAGACTTTCTCTGACCTCTTGTAGGTGAGGTAGGTAGGTAAGGTAGTCGAAACCAAGCAACATTTCTGGATTCATCAAGTGTGATCTGCTTGAGAGAACAACAGATACCATAAGCTTGTGGGCCGTCCATTTGATAGTATCTTGTTCCAATACGGCCCTGACAGCAATTGTAAGCACGATGTGTCTCTGAAGAACGGTTCAGGGTGGGTGTCATTAGCATCAATGCAGCCCGTACAACTTAACGCCAGACTGCCCGACTTTGAGATCGAGCTGTAGTTCCTACTGATTGCACACGCGCGCGTTGGGAGCCAAGTGAAGAAACGTGTTCCGTTGCAAGGCCGTGCCATACGCGATTACTCTATCTGGTAGTGTACAATCCGCTGGTATCTAGTTGCTTTTCAGTGTTGTCAAACGCCTCGCAAGTACCAGGGAACAACAGAGCCACGCTTTATTGCTCGCCATCGCCGGCACCGGGACCCGAAGGCCGACCCTGTGACTGATTAGACTTCACGTAGCCAGACGCCTAGCATGGAAGTGGTCTTACCATCTGTCTAGCCTTGAGCAGTTCATCGCAGAGAAGTAGATTTGAGGCAATTCCCACACTTGAGGCTATACAGTTCCTCAGAACGCGGAACGAATCGTAGACGCCCTCTTGGATCGGATCCATCGGCTCGCCCGTACTCAGGTTGAGACCGACAATGTTACCCTCGCGTTGTTCCTCCCGCAGTGCCGCCACTAACGCTCGCAGTTTTAGCATCTGCTCGTGTGAAGAGTTGTGGGTTTCTTACATGAGTCTTGAATGTCGTGACCTGAATTAGCAGCAAGAGTTTTGGGAATGATCAAAAGTGCGTCCGCAAAAGCTGAAACCCCCCAAATAGCCCTGCCTCTGACTTGCCTCTGGAATCCGTCGCTGGACAGATGTGCCGCGCAGGCGATTTGAAAAGCACCTGCTCCCGGGACTACGCTGCCATCGACGATCATGTTATAGACACTCCGTAAACCATCACGGACTGCGTCAGTGATCTGTGCGATAGTATGGGTATTTGGCCCCTTGATCAGCAAGGTCACTGATTTCGGTTCCTTCACATCTTCCTATACGATGTCAGTTTAGGCTACAGGTGCTTGGTCGGATGACGAAACCTACGATAAAGGTGTACTTCTCTTCGCCCAGCTGATGCTCGTATACGAGGCCGGCCCAGCCAAGGACCTCTGGCGTCAGGTCATCCACGCTGTTTTGGGCGGTACCACCACAGACAAGTTGCAATCTCTCCATATTTCTCCTCTTCGCTCTACGCAGGGCGAAGATGCCATTTTTTACTAGCACGTCCAAGCTCAATGGATCTATGCCTTTCTGGTTGATTATGACAAACCCCTTCTTGGGGTCGATTCCGCACACTTCTTTCTTTAGCTCAACTATTTTGTGTAGCTTGTCATCGACGAATCTACGTTCGCTCTCAACCAGCTTTTCTCTCTGCTCAGCACTTGAGTAATAGAAACCAGAGTTGACCTCCGATTTCTCGTATTCCAGACTGACGTTCAATGTAAGAATGTACGCATTCTCCACTCGTTTGGGCATGTCCGGATGTCTCGCACCATGATCCAGTGCGAGACCTCGAATCAGCTGTGTATCGGAAGCAGTACGATGTTGCATCTTCATGATTTCGATCATGTGGAGGTCTGGCTTTGCGGGTGGATGATAGATAGCCAGTACTGCATCCACAATCGAAGGAGTAAGTTGCTCGGCGAGAGAGCGGTTGAGCTTGGTTGATAATGAGGTTCGCGCGACGGACAAGAGCAACTCTCGATCCACATCCTTCTCTAATTTGAACTCGTCCAGAAACTTTCACTGATTCAGCACCAACTCGACATCTCTGCGGTGAGGAAAATACCCGTAGAGTCTCAGCTTTTGCAATCTCGTAACCGTCGGTAATTATTCGAGGGTGTACTCCCTCTGATATGTGACGGTCTGCTTGCTTTAAAAGCTCTCCAACCATCAAAACCACTGATGTCGTCCCGTCGCCTGTGATGTCGTCCTGGGCCGTGGCTGCTCTTGCGATCATAACCTATTGCTGGTCAGGTCCTGCGGCAGGATGTTGCCAGAAGCGGCCTACGTACAGCTGTAGGATTTTGTATTTGCTAGTGACTTCTTAGTTCATAGCGTCCAGTCTCACGCGGGTTTGACTGACCATTTCTCTCAACAGGACATTTCCATCTTTCGTCAATTTGATCTAAGGAAATGTATAAGCATATGGCAAGACACTCATGCCGCCGAGGGTGAACGAACTGCACCAGCTCCATCCACAAGCCTGCTACTTGTGAGTGACCGAACTACACAATGGCGCTGGGAGCACATACATCTTGATCGTGCCCAGTGGCCCCAAATTTGACTTCAACACATCCTGTAGCCCTTCTCCGGCAGATATGTTGACTCTGAGAGCTTCCCCACGTCTCTGCAGAGCGTTAGACAAGCCCCTCTAAATCCGGGGTCGGAATCATACCCTTGACTCAGCCTTTGGGTTGAGAAGTTGAGCTGCGGACATATTGAGGTGAAGAGATGGAACTAATCAATGAGAGTCCAAAGGCTATGAAAAAGATTTGCACAGATCTGAAGAGCTCCAATGAGTTAAGTTGCTCTTCGTCGCGTACTCAAAGACACAAGAACTTTTCTTACATAACGTGGTGAGGCTCTGCTCATCTGCGGAGCCGCTACAAAGCTAGATCGCACGAAGCTAGCCACAACCACAGAAATTCGACAACTTTGGGCCCGCAAAGATCCACACATACACCGAGGTTGCATGAGTCGTGCGGATTGAAAGTCATCTACAGATATCTCCGTGTCCAGACTCCGGATTGCCATCGGCATATACAAGCTGAGCGCCGTTGCATCAATCCACAATGTCCGTAGATTATCTCCTGCACGAGTCGTCGGTTGGCTATGCAGTGTTCCAAGTCGTACACCAGGCAGATACAATTGGTAATCGGCTCAAAGAAGTCCAGGATGCCGTTCAGGTATGAAAATTTTCTTTATGTTGTGAACAGTGTTGGAGGGCTGACTGGTGTTGCAGGACCTCGCGAAATTTGGAAAGATGGTAAAGCTCGTCAGCTTTGCGCCCTTCCAGTACGTGTACAGAAGATCCATCGTAAAAGGAATTTACTGATCTGAATCAGAGGAGCGGCACAAGCGCTGGAGAATGCGAACGATATCTCTGAAGGCATCGTTTCCGAGTATCTACGCTCGCTCTTAGAAGCCAACCTACCCAAGCCGGGCAAGAAGAAGAAAATCGTCCTCGGGGTCGCAGACAAAAACCTCGCTGGTAGTATCAAAGCAACGTTCCCCTCGGTCGAATGTGAAACCGGTGACACAAGCGAGGTCGTTCAAGATATGCTTCGTGGGATCCGTTTACACGCACCTAAACTCCTGAAGCAATTGCACGAAGGGGATGTTGAAAGAGCGCAGCTTGGCTTGGGTCATGCCTACTCCAGAGCGAGGGTCAAGTTCAGCGTCCAGAAGAACGACAACCACATTATTCAGGCTATCGCCACGCTGGATCACCTGGACAAGGCTGTGAACACCTTTTCGATGCGAGTAAGGGAGTGGTATTCCTGGCACTTCCCCGAACTCATCAAAATTGTCTCGGAAAACCAGCAGTATGCTCGCGTTGCTCTCTTCATCGGCGACAAGAAGACATTATCCGATGACCGGTTACATGATCTGGCTGCGATCGTGAACGATGATGCAGAGATTGCGCAAAGCATTATCGACGCAGCAAGGGTCAGTATGGGGCAAGACATATCCGAGATGGATATGGAGAATGTAGTAGACTTTGCGAAACGCGTGGTCAGCCTATCAAAATACCGCAAGTCGCTCTCGGGTTACTTGGTTGCGAAGATGAGCATCGTGGCGCCGAACCTCGCCGCACTGATTGGAGAGACCGTTGGAGCCCGCCTTATCTCACACGCTGGAAGCTTAACAAACCTCGCCAAGTATCCTGCATCGACGGTGCAGATCCTTGGAGCAGAAAAGGCACTATTCAGGGCATTAAAGACGAAGGGCAACACACCGAAATACGGCTTGATTTACCACTCATCCTTTATCGGCAGGGCGGGGCAGAAGAATAAGGGAAGAATATCGAGATTTTTGGCCAATAAATGTTCCATCGCTTCAAGGATAGATAACTTTTCGGAAGCTCCCACGACCAAATTTGGGGATGCTTTGAAAAAGCAGGTGGAGGAGCGGCTAGAGTTCTACGCTTCCGGCGCTCCCCCAATGAAGAACGAGCTGGCCATGGTAAGCCAAGTACCTTAATGATCATGGAACTAGCGACTACTAAGCTTACATGTGTCCAGCGGACTGCGATGGATTCGGTTCTTGCAGACATCAATGTCGATGGCACTAATAACGATGTGGAATTGGCGGACGTCGCACCCCGTGGTGTACGAAAGCAAGAGAAGCAGAAGGACAAGAAGGTAAAGAAGGAAAAGGATAGTAAAGTGGACGACAAAAAGAAGAGGAGGCACAGTGAAGTCAACGGGGAGGTCGAGGGTGAGAAGAAGAAGAAGAAGAGAAGCAAGGTATGACAGTGGTCAGGGCCCGAGTATCTGTGAACTTAGATGGAGTTATGGTGTATTGCATCAGGCGCAATGTCGGCCAGGCTTTCAACATGTTACGGCTTAAGGAATGCTTGCCTCTACTTTACCTAGTCTGGATCTTGTAGTAGGGCAACCACCTTTAGATGCGCATTGTCTGCTGCCTCATACCCACAATGTTGCACCTGTGTTCCAGCCATGGGATTGCGGTGATTTTAAGTTGCCGCAAGCACAGCTTGCCGAGTGCAATCTTTCGAATTGTATACAATTCGACCTATATACAGGTTGCTGGCCTAGTGTAAAGATTCAGCCTCCTTCGCTGAAATCGTAATGCCCCGTCCGCTTCGCATGCTCGGTGGCTCCATTTTCTCCAGCAAATTGCCCTCCACAGACATTGCACTTGACGCTAAATGCGGCCGTATCTGTATAGTAGTGCTTCGCCTGCAGTTCTTTACATAGCTCGACCGCTGTGGCCAGTACTGACTCCTCTGACGAGTCAAAGATCAAGGTATCAAAGTCGGGCGGCGCATATGCATGCTTATAGGGCGGGTCCGACGGAGAGAGAGCGATGGTATCGTAGTGAATACCAGAGTAGACGAGTATACATCTTGTTGGCCTTCCCTCGTTGAACCGGTCAACCCTCAGGGTCTGCACATCGATGGAGCAGATCTCAAGATCGAAGTGTTTGCTCAGTATACTCAGCTCGATCCCACCGCCCCAGGCATCCTCCGTCTGTATCCACCTGCAATAGTCGTCTGGTTTCTGGTCCAACACGGCTTGTGAATAAGTCTCTGGTTGAGCTTGAATCTGCTGGGCAATGAGAGAGCGCAGCTCGGTCATGTTGTCCATGAAGCCGAAGAAGGCGCGGCCAAAGGCACGGAAAAGACACGAGTTGTCGTCGGGCATAATGCGAAGTACAAGAGTGCCATTGTAGGAGGGCAGAGGGAGTTCTGGAGGATCGGACTCCATAGAAGGATTTTGTTTTCGAGTGAGGGAAAGCGGTGCTGAGGCTTGTGGATTTCGGTTCTGTGATGATACGTGATTTTGGGGTGGTGGTGCTGTGCCTACGCCTGCAAAAGAAAATCCCGATGATGGATGGGTAGCCCCGTTATGACATTCTGCACCTGCTGATACAAGGTCCGTCGGAGAAACCGCTTGCTGACTGTCAGAAGGTTCGCCCCTCTTCCGTAGATTGTTGGATCCTCTTCTGGCTGTCCCCGTATCTCTCCGACTGACAATGAGCTGCTCGCCATCGAGCCTGGTGCCAAGGTCAGACAGCTTCATGGACGCCGCGTGTTCATCGAGCATAAGTGGCTTAGGTGGGTAGCCATACTTCGCATCGAAATGCGGTAACGATGTCTTTTCAGATATCTGAAGCTGTAAATCGCCACGTTGCTGAATCTGCTATTGTGATGACTGACTGCCCTGAGGGTCCTCGGATTCTGATCCTCATTCCCACTGTGGTAATGGTTAGTAGATCCGACGCGCTACGTAGGTGTAACAATCGAGAATCAACTGAGCATCTTCTGCTGAGAAGTTAACATGTAGTCTAGGGATGTGTATCATATGATTGATTGATTGATTGATTGATTCATAGGTGACTGAGGCTGCCTAGGCTGCCATACACCACATAACTACAAGTGACTAGCACATACTGATCTCACCTTCATTATCATCTTACTGTCATCATCACTGTTGTCTCATGAACTAACTAATACAAATTCTGACTTTACTTTCTGTAATTCTTCATGTTTTTCTTGATTCTGATGCTTACTAGTCTTCTTTTCTTATAATTTAATGCTAATGTCTCTCTTTAACTGTCATCAATAAAAAATAAACATTACTGTAAACAATTAATTGTCTTTTCTACAATCTGAAATGTATAATTGTTAAATTTTCTATTTCAGACTGCATCTAAGAATATTAAGTCTTTTAATGTTTCTTTTACAGTTTAAAATTGTCTCAGAAGATTGCTTTATAATATAAATATAATAATCATTTTAATTAATGCTGAGTTTCATAAAATCTTCTTTATATCATTAACTCATCTCAGTAGTTTCTCTCTTAAATTCTGAATTTATAGACATTTCATCAGTACATAATGAACAGTTTGAATGCTCAGATTGTATAAATATCATAAAGAATTTATTTAATTTATAATATAAAGATAATAAATCATGTCAATCTTCTCTATATATAGCTGAATAATGAGAAAGCTTATGAATTAATAAAGTTCTATATACTTATTTAACACTCTTCTATTTAACTATTGCTTCATACTAAATATAATTCATTCTGCTATTTCATTCTTTTAATCATTGACTCATTCTTTTACTACTTATTAATGAAATCTTATCTTACAGATAATAATTAAATGTCAAATCTTTATAATTTATTCTTTCTCAATGTATAAATCTTTAATCTAAATCACTGTCTTAATCATTCTATCTATTTCTTCATTTTCTGATATCTCTATATGTATCAGTATTCATCAAATTCATATTTAAATCTTCTGACTCTACAAATCATTTATTTTCTTCATTATACACTGCAATAAGTACTGTTCTGACTGTATACTTAGTTTAATAGCTAATCAAATTGCTGCTTAATTATCTATGTATATGTTCATTATTTAAAGCTTTAATTTCATCATTTTCATTGCATTTATTATGTTTATTATTATGATCAGACTCTATAGCTTCATCATATACACTGTGAATGTCTTATCTGTACTTATGTACATCATACATTTTAAATCTCTTTTTAATGTCATTACTATTACATTTATCTGACTCTTAATGTCACTACTGTCTATGTAGATATTCAACACTTTTTAATTTCAACAAAGTTTATTAATATCATATCTGTGAACAGCTTCATCTGCATTGTCATTTATGTAAATAGTTAAGTTATTTCATTATAATAATACAATGTAAAGTGCTCTGAATTTTAAGTTAACTTTTAATGAGAATTGTATCTACATCTTATAACAGAGCTACAGACATTTCAGTAAGCTCTTTCAGTAAAGTTTCTTTATAAAGTTAAATTTAATTTTCTTCATTAAAATGTAAATTGATACAGTAACAATATAAAGTATAAACTCTCTCAGTGTCTTCTTTAGCTGCTGTTTCATCAAAAAAAAAATTAATTTATGTTTAGTACTGAACTCACTGTTATGTAAAAGATTCTCATTATAATGACTTCTACTCATCACTATATAGCTGTCAGTTTTTAAAGAATTCATTTTTATTATATAATTATTCTGTGCTCACTGTCTAAGCTGTATTAAACTGAGCAGCAGTACAGAATCTGCAGCAGCATCATTGTTATATAGAGTCTTTATAAATTCTTAAGCTTAAAGCTTCATATGAAGTCTATTAATATCATTAGATTTCTGAGATTTATTGTGACTTAAGTCTAAATGTATTATATATGTATATTTTATTTTAGATATAAGTTTAAGATGACTCTCAGCATTTTACATATCAGTAATGTTTGTACTGTATATATATTTAAAGTTAACTTCACTGTTATGTCATGTCTTATAAGACAGTTTATAAAATAAATGAGCTCATACTTAATTAAAACAAAGATAAAGATATATTTTTAAGCTTATTGCTCTGTACAGCTATGTACTGTATATAAAGTGATGTAGTTCTTCTCTGCTGACTTTTTTATTATTATGATGCTTACATCATCAATTTAATTTACTGCTGTGACTTAAAGCTGTGAATCATTGACTAGATTTAGCATGTCAGCATTATAAAATAAATATAAAATAAATAATAATGATAAATTTTAAAATATATCTATATAAATGACAAAGCTCTCTGACTCATATTTTAACAGCTTTATTATTAATGTTTTTTTTCTTAAAAAGTCTTCTATTCAGTTCATTATCTTTAGTGATAAATAGCATTTTCAGAGATTGTAAAATAATCTTTTATAAAAGATATTGTTAAAGACTTTTGATATATTCAGCATTAATAGTAATGTAATTAACATGCTTAACTTTTATGCTTTATAAATCTACTTCAGCAATGTGTAAATTGTCTGCTCTGTGAACACAATCTTTTGATTTCTCAGCAATATTTTAAATAACAGTTAATAGATCTCTGTCATATAGCTTATTTTATGTGTCATTATGAACTTCAGAGTCTTGTTTATAATGTTTAGAAGTGTTATTAATTAATATATTTTCAATTGCTGATAATCTTCTTTGTTGAGCTTCTGCAACATCATTATAATAAAGTGTTTAAAGACTCTTAAATGTCTTCTGCTGTTCAGATATAAATTGTACAGTGAAAGCAGTAGTGAAAATAGTTGCAGTAATATTCAGTGTAGAACTCAGTTTAATATGTTATTTAATTTTAATATCTTATTGTCTAATGTTCACATTATAATCTCTGTTAATTCAGTCTCTATAATTGAAGATATAAATATCAATTTAAAATATTTGTATTCTGCAATGTTGCTGAGATCTATCTCTGAAGAAGTTAAAAAGAAAATTGTTCAAAGTAGCTTTATCTTATTTTGCAGTTCTGTAAGTTTCAGCTTTTCTGTCTATTTCAAAGTGAAAGTAAAAGTCTGATTTGTGACTCTGCAATTTCTGACTCACTTTATCAGTTTTTATTGAAAGAATAATGAGTACTTGTGCTATCTGTCTATCTAGTGAATCTAATGCATTGATGTTGACTACAGTCAACTTAAATGTAGTTTAATAGATAGCAGAAGCTCTGCTATTTAAGATAGAAGAAGACTTTGTTAATCTTTTATGTTAAGATTAAAGAAGTTAAGAAAGTAAATAGAGCATTATACTTCTTAATATTTTTATTTAATGTATTTATATCTATTAACTTTCACTGTTGTTAAGTCTCAGCTAACACACAAAGCACTTAAACATCTATCTTGACAAGAGCTTGATCAGTTCATCAACTATTATGTCTTAACTAAATATAAAGTTTATCTGAATCTGATTTCTCTTGTGCTGATCTTAAATATGATGATAAATAATATTAATGTACTTTAATCATTCATACACATAAGTGTTCTTAATCAGTGTCAAAACAGTCTGATTATTTTCTTTAAGCTAAAGAGATGTATTTTCTTTATGAATCTCATTCTTTTAAATGTTCACATAATGTAAATTAACTTTAAGATACTTGTCTAATCTTATATTTCTTAGCATTTAAGTGAGTCAAACTTCAGTCTTTACACATATTGATATAATTATATATTCAATCTCAATAATCAATATTGTTACTGACTTTTACTTCTGACTGATTCATGACACAGATTCTTTCTTAAAAAAATAAATATAATTTAAAATAAATCTTATGTCTAATTTGTCTGATGCATAGTCAGAGTTAAAGTATTCAAGTAGATTTTAACTTTTACTGAGTTTATATATGATTTTAAAATTAATAATTAATCATATATATCATAACAACTTCTTAAATGCATATTCATAATGTTCTGCAGAGTCACTGAGATACTGACTTAGTTATTTTAAGATAAAGAAGATGTTTAAGTGCATATGAATTGCAGTATACATAAGATTTTTAATGATTTACTGATATTTTCTTTGATCTATGCACTAATCATTAAAATCAGCTAAGCAAAGAGAGTCATATTCATTCAGTGAGATCTCAGTGCATCAATGCTTGTCATTTTGCATATAAAGATCTTTAAGCATCTTGTTGACATAATGTGTCTAATTTATGCACAGTATTAATTTCTTGCAATTATAAATTATTTAAACGTCAAGAATTTTCTATGTCTTTCTTAAGTTCTTAATCTTAAATAAGCTCTTAAGAAACTTTTTAAATCAGAGAACATTTAAGAAGTTTAATGAGGTTATAATGATATTATTTATATAAAGAAGTAGCATGATGCTCTTAACAGTGTGAATTAGAAGACATGAATTTACACTGCTTTGATGAAAACTTAATTGAAGAAGCTTAATGACACATTGTTTATGTTAATCTTTGACAGCTTGCTTTAGATCATATAAACTGCATAGAATGCATAGTACACAGTTAAAGATAGTTATAATTTTGAGAGATGATGTTATGTAGATTGTTTTCTTTAAAAATGACTCAGTGAAAACATTATTAACATTTATTTAATGACACTTTAGATCTTTGAGTGCAACTAGAGTCAGAAAGATACAGAGAGTATTAAACTTTATAATTAATGTAAAAATATTTTTATAATCAATGCTGTATATCTATAAGAACTCTTTTGTCACTACTTTTATCTTTAATTTATTAAAAAAATCATCAATATGCAGTTTAAGTTTAAATACTTACTTGCTGATCACAATGTTAATTTCTCTTAACAAAACAGTCTCTTCTTAAATATCATTCACTGCAAATGCTGTCAGCTCTACATTAATAACATTCTTTTATATTTCTTCTCAAATTAAGTCTCTCACTGCTTCAATATATATCAGAGAAGTTGAGATATCAATTTTTGCTGAGTACTTGCTATTCTCATCATTGACTATAAATGCAGTTAATGTCAGCATAATTCTTAAGATCTTTATTATAAACTTATTAAAATCAGTATCATTGTTCTTCTGTCTTCTTTTTAATATCTTAATGTACAGAAATGTCTTGACTTTCTTAATTGAGATGCTTATGTCTAAATGACTGATCTTATTAACAGAAATCTTAATATAAGAGAAGAGCTTTAATGCATTGTGATTAAAGTTAACTGCAATTAACTTTAATAATGAATTGTTTGTAATCTCTTTTTCTGATAATATGATGACAGAATGAGAATTTGCAGATCTAAACTTATAAATTTACATATCAGATTTCAGAAACTGTTTCAGTGAAGTAACTGCAATTTCAATTTTATGCAGTTATTCAATAGACTTTTATTCTGAAAGAATGTTCAGTATTTATTTATGAAATCTTACATTAATGTTGTCTTCTTTCTTGTTTTCAGCAAACTTAACAATATAATTCTTAATGATTTATTTAAGATCTAATGCTTAAAGCAGATACTGCTTTGTGATTTTCTCACTATAACTTATAAATACTTTTACTCATTCTTAGTTCATAAACTTATTCTGTCTGCTCTTAGACAGAGACTTTAAGTCAATATAGAAATAGCATTTACATTTTTATATATATACATAATTAATAAATAGTTTCATCTCAATGAAAGCTTTCTCTGAAGTAACTTGTTTGTCATTAATTAAGAGATCAGTTGCTGTGCAGTTATAAAGATAAACATTAGTTTATGCAGTCTTTACTTAGAATTTTATTGAGAATTTGATTTTCTTAATTATTATATATACTGAGTTCTCAGTGATTCTGATTGCTTTCTTGATCACATCATTTTAAATTGACATGTAAAGCACTGTATATTGTAATATAATGCTAAAAAATATACATTATTTATTAAGAGTAGATCTCAGCTTTATTGCATTGTCACTTTATACAGCAAGAATCTTTACATTAAACTGAAGTTTAATCTTTAATCATTACTTCTGCAGTTTCTGCAGAACATTGTCTTATCACTTTAATGATATTGTTTATATTTTTTGCAAATGATTATTTACAATTTTCAGAAAGTATTGATAGTCAGTGAACAACAAAGACAGAGATTCACATATATTAATGAAGATTAAAGTAAGAATGTTGACTTTTTTTTATTTATATTGTGTTCTTATTGATTCACAAACTTAATTAGAGCACAGATCTCATATACATTGATATTGTTCTTAATAATGAGAATTAACTTGCTTAAAGTGATGATCTTATAAAGATTATAGAGCTTAGCTACATCAAGATAAATAAATTAATAATGTTAAAGTCTATATATCTTAATCTTATCATTATGTGACATAACTGTGTCATCATTCATTTACACATTCTTGCTGAATGTATCTATAGTAAACTCAGAGATCTAAATTTATAAGTTTTTACATACTTTTAAAAGAGTGATCTTTGACTTACTTTGTATATGCATAGCAGAGAGTAAAGTGAATTCATTAAAATTATTTAAAATATATTTAATTATATAGATTCTTTCTTTTTTAAATGCTTTTAATATGAGCTTTTTACTCTTATTTTATATGTAAAAATTCTTATAATCAAAATATTTAAGCAGTCTCTTCTCACACATCTTCTTTTTTGACAGAAGATTAACTTCAAGCTTTAAAACATAAAGTGTTAAATTTAAAAGAACTAAATTCTTATTTTTATTCTGCATAATAACTATATTATAGTAGTTAATATATAATCTTTCTTCTTTAACTTTGATGATACATCATTATATATGCATCAGAGAGTCACTGAAAAGCTGAAGTTTATTAATTATATAAAATGAGATATCAGAGTCTGTAACTTAATTTAATTAAGAAATTTTATTGATAATATTTTTAAAGATAGTAACAATCTTCTTATTAAATTCATTTACAGCTTCAGATTTCTATGTATTAAATTTCTTTTCAGAAACAATCTTTACATTATATGTCTAATTTCTTCTTTTATTTCTATGTAAATTAATTACAATCAACTTAATCTGCTTCTTAACTGTCTTGACTTACTTTGCTGACTGTATAATCTTATAAATTACAGAGATATATTTACAGTTCTGTTTGCAATAAATATTATTATAAAGATAGCAGATTAAAATTCTATATAATGATAAGTAATTAATGTTTATATTGAAAGAAAGTAGATACTTATACTATATTATGCTATCTAGTGAAATCTCTAAACTGTGTTGTCTATGAGCACATCTTGATTGAGAGAGTTACAAAAGAAATAGAAAAAATATTGATTGCAGTTAATGTAAATAAAGTTTTTACTCAGTCTCTGATGCTAATTTTACTTCACTTTATAGAAATAGCTAAAACATCATTTCTTAACATTCTCACTTAATGAGACTGCATCTATTGACTCTTACTGACAGCAAACATCAGATGACTAAACACATCATTAAGAGTTTAACAAATCATTTAAGAATTTAATTAATTATTAACAGTGAGTTTTATAAATTCAATAAATTACTTAAAGATCTGTCTAGACAGAGACTTAATAAGCTTGTTGACAATTATCTTTTAACTGAGCACAAAGTCTATCTGAATCTGATTGTATTTATGTAGATTGTAAATGTTGTAATAGAAGACATTAATGTACTTTAATTACTTATATATATATATATTCTTAATTAAGATCAAAACAACTTGATTGTCTTCTCTGAGCTAAATAAATAAAGATACTTAATGAGCTTTGTTCTTTTGAATGTTTATGCAGTATGAATTGACTTCAAGATATTTATTTATATTTATGTCTTTTAACATCTATTTAAGTCAAATCTCAGTCTTTATGCACATTGACATGATTATGTATTCAGTCTTAATAATTAAAATGATAACAGACTTTTACTTTTGACTTATTCACAACATTGATTCATCTTTAAATATATAAATACATTTTAGAATTAATTTTCAATTCTGCTTATTTAAAGCATAATTAAAGTCAGAGTATTTAAGCATTGCTTAATTCTCATTAAAACTGTACATAATGTTGAGATTAATGATTAATCTTATGTACTGCAGTAGTTTCTTAAGTATGTATTTATAATGCTTTACAGAATCATTAAAATATTGACTTAATTAATTTAGTGTAAAGATGATATCTAATTAAATATGAATTGTCACATACATTAAACTTTTAATTATCTGTTAATACTGTCTTTAATCTATTCTTTGATCAGTTAAATCAGTAAAGCAAAAAATATCATATTTATTAAATGAAATGCTGATGACTCTATGCTTATTAAATTGCATATAAAGATTCTTTAATATCTTATTTACATAATGAGTTTAATTCAGGCACAAAGTTCTCATTTTGCAGTTATGTATAACTTGAATATTAAGAATTTTCTGTATTTTTTTTAAATTTTTAACTTTAAATACATCTGCAAGAGCTTGCTTAAATCAGAGAACATGTAACAGATTTGCTGAAGTTATAATAATATTGTTTATATAAAGAAGCAGCATAATTCTTTTAATGCTGTAAAGAAAAAAACAGAGATCAGTTTTGCTTTAATGAAAACTTAATTTAAGTAGTTTAATAATACATTATTTATATCAATTCTGTGTGACTTACTTAAGATCATAAAGACTGTGCAGTATGTGCAGAATATAATTAGATGCAACATTAATTTTAAAAAAAAATATTATATAGATTGTTTTCTTCAGAAAGAATTCTGTAAAAATATTATTATTTGTTCTATTAACTCCCTATTCAGTCCCTATCTAGGTCTATGAGGGCGAAGCGCCTTTGCAAAGGAAAAACCCAAATGGAAAACCTTAGTCCCGCCCCGCAGGCGCTCCGCCGGC
>JAABUY010003803.1_pt1 | contig 16252 bp, 13 predicted proteins | sample 5560271 | NCBI WGS metagenome assembly JAABUY01 (sample SAMN10711886, study PRJNA513374) | rock metagenome | isolation source: Antarctica rocks | place: Antarctica: Victoria Land, University Valley
TCATTGTTACGATCCTAGCTACGCACCTATGTTGGTAGCTATGTTGATGGCTATGTTGGTGGCTATGTTCATGGCTATCGCCGGCCGCTCGTCACTAGGCTATCGAATGGTTCCGAAGCCAACCCTATTCAGGGTTAGCTTATGTTCTTCTGAGCCATATAGATAGCCGGTCCTTCCCTCCTAGATACTTTCCTTCCTTAGCATTTATATACTCGTTACATTACACCCATATGACTCGCTCTATGCTGGCCCCTAACAAGTAGAAGTGAAACTCTTCTATTGACAGTGCTTCTAAGCAGACGAGTTGTTCGTGACTCAACTGACTTGACATCACGTGTCATGATGAGAGAAGATAGAAGTTGTTGAGATAAGAGTAGATGAGAAGTTGATGTTTTGAATTGATGTTTTTTGATGAGTGAAAATTCAAAGAATCTCTTGTGAATTTCAGGTAATAATTGAGTGCTTTATTCGAAGAATTTCTTGCGAATAGAATGATGAAAATGAGTGTAGAATCGAAGAATCTCTTGCGGCCTAAAATGATGATGCAAATTTGAAGAATTTCTTGCAAATTTTCCTTACTGAATAGATTGTTTCGTATCATCTATTCGTCGATAGCAGAGTAGTAGATGATGAGCATTTATCTAATGTTAGGAGCCTGTCTAGAGCGGGTCAGATAGAGGTGTCATTTAACTAGAAGATAAATGCTAAGGAAGAAAGATAGCTACAGGAAAGAAGCTGGCTACATATGTGTGTTTCTCAGCCGACGCTAGGCTCAATAGAGACTAGTCAAGGTGACGGAGCGAGAATAGGTCTGGCAAGGCTAGAAGGCTGAGTCTGACAAGGCTAGAATCGTGACAATTCTGACGATCATCTGCAGATTGTCAAAAGAAAGGCATTATATTTCTTGCATCACTGATGATGAAGATATCACTGTCGAAAAGACAGCTGAAATGCTGATTCAATGAGTATATTGAACTCATGATCTATCAAGCTTCATAGTATCTGATCGAGGTTCGCAATTCATCTCTATACTATGAAAGTTTCTTTGCAAACGACTGAGCATTTTCCTTCGATTGTTCATCGTCTATCATTCTCAGATCAACGATCAAAGCGAACGAGTCAATCAGAACATCAAGCGATATCTTCGATTCTTCTGTTCATATATGCAGAACGACTGATCTAAGTGACTACTCATGATCGAGTTTGTCGACAATAACGTCTTGTTCTCAGTCATCTTCTTGATTCTCTTCTTCATGAACAAGAACTTTCATTCTCATATGAGCTTTAACTCTGACATCATCGAGTATGAAAGCATTCGCGAACGCTTGCAGATCGATCGAATCAAGAATATATCTGAACAAATGAACAAGACATTGATCTTCGCTTGTGAAGCTCTGATCAAAACACTGAAACAAATGATGAATCAAGCTAACAAGCATAGAAAGAAGATCAATTATGAGATCGAATCAAAGATGTTTCTGAACGAAAGAAACATCGTTATCGCGAGACTCTTCAAAAAGCTAAATGACAAGATACTCGATTCATTCAAGATCACAGATTCTGTTGACTTCTTCTATAAATTGAAACTATCAGACACTATGCGTATACACGATGTATTTCATTCAGAACTTCTTCGTTCTGTCGTCGATGACTCTCTGTCTGATCAGAAGAATGAATTCTCAAGGTCAATAGTGATAAACGATGAAGATGAATGGGAAATCGACGATATATTGAACTCTCGACAATATCGAAGACGACTTCAATATCGAGTTAAATGAAAGAGCTATGACAACGATCTCAACTGATATAACGCTGACGACGACGAATTTATGAACGCTCAAGAGATGATTGACGACTTTCATATCAAATATTCAACAAAAGCGCACTAAGAAATAACATTCATGCGAACATGAATAGTCAAGAGAGAAAAATAATGTTACGATTCTAGTCTTTGCTTATTCTTCATCTTGATTTCATTCTAATCGAGTCTAGTGAGCATTCAAGCTAGAAGTGATGTCATTGAAACTCTGCATCATATGTGTAAGACGTCAATTCTTTTGAGTCTAGCACAGAGTTGAGAAACACACTTATAAGAATCGAGTTCTTTTCTGTAGATACTTTTCTTTCTTAGCATTTATTTATTAGTTAAATGACATTCATATGACTCGCTCTATGTCGATCTCTAACAAACATGATGTTATTACTTCATTCTTATTCATCATTTTCAGTTCTTCAGTTTATATAAAGTTGAATTCTCAGTCTTTTGTGATGATAACTCAAATTATTGCACAAATCTTGAACAATTAATCTTTTCTTGTTATTCACTCTTCTGTAATTTCTGTTGCTGTCTTCATCGCTTTTAAATTCAAGAAGCTTCTCGACATATCTAAATATAAAAGAAACAAAGATTGATTGAATGTATGAAAGCAGAATCTGATACAGTGCATGAACATGAACGATGATCATTATCTTTCTCATCGAGTCAAGATCATCTATGTCAAGTCATGATTCATCATAAATAAAAAGATTCACAATTTAATGAATCAATATTGAGTCAATGATCTTTGTATCATTTTCATCTTTGCAGATTGATGACACAAATTGCATCATTGCTGTAATAATTCTTTCAAGACAGAAGATGCTCATTTATATTTTCATGAAATTCTGAAGCAAAACATGAATAGCTTTGTTGATTATTACAATCTCTTTTATCAAAAGAAAGAACATTCTTTGATGAAAGATTTCTCATTGATTGACTGTCTGAAGCACAATGTCAATTATTTCACTCAAGTCATCATCTTTTTCTAATGAAATCTTAATGAAACTTGATCATTTATCTTTCATCAATGAGTTTAAACATTCTCTGACATCAATAAAGAGCTTCAGCAGCTTAAGCATCATCAATCTTGCTTCGTCTTTGTCATAATTCTATTCATCAAAGTCAAGAATGTCTTTGCATTGACTAGTAATTCTTTAAATTCAAAAATCATTATTTCTGTGACTGTTGTTTCAACAGTATCTTCGTCTCTTTCTTTCTCATTTCTTGATGAGTTAATGAATTTAAACTTCATTATTATCATTGTTCAAGATAAGATTCTGATCATTTTTGAAATAAAGAAAATTTGCAACAAGTAAAAGTTGTGTTATGTTGAGATCGTGTCTAGAAACTAATCAGAGTGCGTGCGTGACTAGAATGTTTGATCTATAAAGATAGCTATAACTAAGACTTTAAGAATACAGAAGAAAGAAGATACAAAAGACAAGAAAAACGCGCTTTATATAGTAGTTATTCAGATTCGACGCTAGTTTCAAAGAGAACGTGTTGAAACACAAGAAAGATGTTTATTTGAAAGATGTTTGTGACACAAAGAAATGTGTTTGTCATAGACATCTGTTAACTACTCGTAACACAAAGAAGTGTGTTTGTCTAGAAGACAATAGAAGCTGATTTAAAAGATGCTAGAAAAGAAAAAAGATGCTGAGTCATATCTGAGTCAAATCTGAGTCAGATCTAGATCAGATCTCGACTAGATCTTGACTAGCTCTAATCAATTTTGACGCATTCGTAACAATCATCTGTATCTAGTCTATCTTCTAAATCTATCTATTTACTAAACTGATCGTTGCATGTGTTTGTGCTCACTTTGTTAATTTCAAAGCTTTTTATATTGCATCTGTATTTTATTTCTCAACACTGTCATGATGTCAGATCATCAATTTGATTTAGAACATAAATCATCAATATCTTAAATAATTTCGATTCATTGAATCTGTTTTGCAGTTCAATGAATCAAGTCATTAATCTAGTCATCATCATCTTAATTTAGTTTCAACAATTTTGTTTTGATCATCTCAGTCATATGCGTGAACTTTTTCAATCTTAAGTCATTAAAACTACTGTTTAGTCTTGATTCTGCTCAATTCATGTATATAAAAGTTGAGCTTTTATTCTTTTCTTTCATTCTTTGTTTTTCATCTTATACATTATTTGATGTATTGTCTTGTATCTAGATTTTATCAAAGTAATAATAATATCAGTCTTTTATATTGATAGTATCTTTAGTCTAGCTCAGTTTCTAACAGATTCTTAGTCTGCATTGTTGATATCATCATCATCAAAATAAACTTTAGTATGTCTGTTATTGTTTGATTGAAAAGAATTAAACTGTTCAATGTTGTATATGTTGAGTCTTTGAAATGTCATAACAACTTTGCAAAGATACTTTTTGTTATGATCTTGATTTATTCTCGACCTATTCTCGACCTATTCTCGACTCTATTCTTGATCTATTCTTGACTTTATACTCGATCTCAATTATCTCTAATTGAGTCTAGTGAGCATTTGAGTTAAAGATGATGTCATCGAGTTTCTGCGTCATCTGTGTAAGACGTCAACTCTTTCGAGCCTAGCACAGAGATCAGAAACACACATATAAGCTGCGAGTTCTATTCTGTAGATACTTTTCTTTCTTAGCATTTATCTATTAGTTAAATGACACTCATATGACTCGCTTTATGCTGACTTCTAACAGTAGATAAATGCTTATTAACTACTCTGCTATTGACGTGTAGATGATACGAAATAACCTACTTCGTTCATTTAGAAAATTCGCAAGAAATTCTTCAAATTACTTTCATCAAATCAATCACTCAATCTTATCACAATCAAACCTATCTATCTATCTTTATCTCTTTCACAATGACACGCGACTCTGAATCAGTCAAGTCACGAACAGCTCGTTTGCTTAGAAGCACTGCTAGTAGACGAGTTTTTCTTATTTCTTTCAATGCTTCAGCGAGATCTCAGAATGTCGCTATCTCATGAAACATCAACATGAGTTAACAACTTCGTCAATGAGCTATTGATCAGTCAGACGAGATCATCAAGATGCTGATCGAGCTAAGAAATCAATGAAACATGACTTTGAAACTCAATGAGCAATGAATCAATTTACAAGTCGATCACATCAAGAGACTTGATGAGCTAGAGATCAATCAAACGACAATAAACACTCAAGAAGAGACTATCATCAAACTATGAGAAAAGATGTTGAGTCTCAAAGATAGACTCAAAGAAGTACAGCGTTCAGCGAATCAGTCTTGATCTCGACAGTCTACGAAGTCTTAAACTTCTATCGAGAATCATACTTGATGAGAGTCATTCACTCTATTCAACAATGATCATCACAAGTTCTTCAAGTTTTTGAACTCATTTATATTCATTGATGAAGATGAATCAACATGAAACAGCTGAAGAGTCAAGATAAATGACAAGCTTCAGACAAATGTCAATCACTTCGATAATAAGAATATCTGTATTGTCTATGTGATATCTAGACTAGAAGATAATGCTGCTGAGCACATCTTCGCTTGATGTCAACATGATGCTTCGCATTCATACATCTCGATCGACGAGCTATTTGAGCATCTAGAAGAAATATACAATGAACTGAATAAGAATCGAAAGTGTCATCACGAGTACAACGCTCTGAGACAAGCAAACAAGTCTTTCAATGTCTTTTACTTCAACTTTATGAAGCTATTCAGCTATCTTGAATACGATGATCACACTCTGATGAACGATCTTCAGAATAAAATCAATAATCGCTTGCAGAACGCTCTATCAGTCTGTTCAAAGAACTTTACTTCGCTCACTCGCTTAAGAATCTTTCTTCAAGATGTGAATAGTAAACAACGAGTCAATTATCAGCTTCGCAGCGAACGTCGCACTGTCATCGTCAAAGTCACTGTCATATCTGACAAACGCGCTACTACTTTCTTGTCAGCAATGATGACTTTGATAATCAATTATGTTAAGTCTATCATCTTTTCTATCTCTGAGTCTGATCGAGCAAAATTGTCTATCATCTGCTACATCTGCAAGACTTTAAAACATTTATTCCAGAATTGCTCTCAGAACAAGATCAACATCTTTGCTTCTCATGCATTCACTCTTCGTCTACATGAAATTGTCATTTCGAAGAATAAAGAAAATGAGAAAATATCTTTCAAGAATAGCGAGGCAAAAAACTAGAGACTTTCATCAAAGACGTGATGAAAGATGTGTTAATTTCTTCAACGATGAGCATGTCAGATGATTCTTTTGCTTCTGAATCTTTGACTACTGAATGTGTACTTTCTAGCAATGAAATTAGTTACTCATTGAAGTCATTGATTGACATCAAAGCTGCTGACTATTCGTTCATTGATGAAGTGATCGCGCAGATTGTTTGTGATCAGTTGCAAATCAAGCTTCTGACTTTGATCAAAGTGAAGTCAATTCAAGAATTCGATGATCATTATGCTAAGAAACTCATTACTCATGCCATCTATTTGAATCTGACTGTTCAAGATCATATGATTGACACAGCTTCTATGTTGATCACTCAATTAAATCAACATCAAATGATTCTTGAAAAAACATGAATAAACAAAATTAATCTAGTAATTGATATGCGAATCAATTCTCTTCGATTTTCGAATTTCAACTCTACTAGTCAGAAATCGATTGCTCTATTCTCAAGCAATAAATCAATCATGAAACGAAAGAGCTTGACTTCTACTCATATACTGAAGAGATCTTTCACTTTCATTACATCTCAATTCAGTCAAAACAAGAAGTTCATTGAACAGTTAAAACAGCGTGACGCGACTTTAACTAGCGTCAAAGTCTTTAAATCAACGTCAGATTCATTGAACATTGTCATGATTGAAGTTGCGACTTATAGAATGTTAGTCAAATAATCAGATGTGAAGATCTTTGCTGTTATCATCTTGAAAATTGATCGACTCATAACTACAGTTGAAAATAAGTCTGAAGAAGTGAATCTGCATGAGCTCTCACACGTCAAGATTCTTGAGAAGATTAAAGTCAAGCTTCTCTTCAAGTATCATGACTATCTAGACGTGTTTGATCGAGCTATGATCGATCAGCTATTATTTCATCGTTTCTATAATCACAAAATTGAGTTAATCAATGAAGAAACATCTTCTAGAAGCAGACTTTATCAGATGTTCAATCACAAACTTCAGAAGATAAAGAAATATCTGATCAATCATTTAAACAAAGAATTCATTTTCTTCAGCTTCGCATCATACGTCTCGCTCATCTTGTTCATCAAAAAGAAAGATGAAAGTCTGCGTTTCTGCGTTGATTACAGAAAGCTCAATGCTTTGATCAAACGAGATCATTATTCTTTATCATTGATAGATGAGATTCTTGCTCGTATACAAGAAAGCAAGTATCTGATTCGATTGAACATCATTGTCGCGTTCAATAAACTTCGTATGCACTCAGATAGCGAAAATTTGACTATCTTTATTATCTTTTTCAACTCATACAAATATCATGTAATGCTCTTCAAATTAACAAATGAATTGACGTTTTATCAACACTATATGAACGACGTGTTGTTTGAATATCTACATCAGTTTTGTCAGATCTATCTAAATGACATTATCATCTACAGCAAGATCTTGAAGAAACACAAGTGACATGTACAATTAATCTTGAATAGACTACGAGAAGCTGATCTACAGATAGACATCAACAAATGCAAGTTTCATGTGCAAGAAACTATCTTTCTAGAACTATTGATATTCATCGAGAAACTAAAGATGAATTCTCGAAAGATACAGATGATCGTTGAATGATCTATTTTTATCAATCTCACTCAGATACAGTTCTTCATCAACTTCTGCAACTTCTATTGACGCTTTATCAAGAACTTTTCGAAGATTGTTTGTCTCATGATTCAACTTACTCAAAAGAAAATCATATTTGAATGAAATGAGATCTGTCAGACGACATTCGATCATATGAAGAGATGTATGATCAAGACTTCGATACTTCGTCACTTTGATCAAACTTGTGAGACTATTCTTGAAATTGACTCATTCAACTACGTTAACGATGAAGTTTTTTCTCAATATGATGATGAAGAAGTACTACATTCAATTGTCTTTTATAACAAGAACATGTTTTCTGCTGAATGCAACTACGAAATATATGATAAAGAACTTCTGATTATCATTTGAGCATTTGAACACTGATGACTTGAACTGAAGCTAACTGACATTTCTATTAAGATGTTCATCGATCATCAAGCGCTCATCTCGTTGATGAAAGATAAAGAGTTGAGCAGACGTCAGATGCGCTGAGTTCAGAAGCTCGCTGACTTCAACTTCAGAATAATGTATTGATCTGACAAATAGAACATCAAGATCAATGCATTAACTCGTCGAGCTGACGTCGTGCTCAGAGATTCAGAAGATGAGCGCGTTCGCTATCAACAAATCACTATTCTGACTTCAAATTGAATGAAAATTGCTGATCTAAAGAAGAACATCAGTGAATCAATCTATAAACAGATTCTTGAGACTAATGAGATCGACGAGAATTGTATGCTACTTCGCGAAGCAATAGCAAGAGATGAGACACAATATGAAGATATCAAATTGAAGAATTGTTGAACTCAGAATGAAATTTTGTATCATGATAGTCAGCTATGAGTCTCGTTTAACGAGCTTCTACAAATGAATCTGATTCGTGAGATGCACGATCAATCATCAGTTGATCATTCTGATATTCTTAGAACTGTGAAAGTCATTAGACTGATCGCGTCAAGTCGAGTACTCGACTCGAAAAGTATCAAGTTGAATTGAAATTTTTTTGAAAAAGTATCAAGTCGAGTTGAGAAGTTGAACTCAAGAACTTGAGTCGAATTGAGAAGCTTGACTCAACAATTCGATTCGAAAACTCGACTTGACTCGACAAGATATTAGATAGATGTAAATAGCTTGGTTGAACAGTTTACATGATTTTTCTTCATGACTTTCTATCATGTTTTTTCGTCATGACTTTCTATCAAAGTCAAACGATCTTCATGTTTTCTCGTCATGACTCTCTATCAAACGACTTTCATGTTTCTCTTTATGTTTCTCGTCATGACTTTCTATCAAACAATCTTCATGTTTCACTTTATGTTTCTCGTCATGACTCTCTATCAAACAATCTTCATGTTTTTCTTTATGTTTTTCGTCATGATCTTCTATCAAACAACCTTCATGTTTCTCTTCATGTTTTTCTTCATGTTTCTCATCATGTTTTTCTTCATAACTTTCTATCAAAAAGATAATGCAAAAAGATAATGCAAAAGCAAAAAACCGGAAAAATTTCTATATTTAACTCTCTTGACATCAAGCTCAAGTTCTTGACAAATCGAGTCGAGTTGACTCAATTTTCAGTCGAGTCGAGTCGCGTTGAATTGAAAATATAAGCAACTCGACCTGATATTGATTCAAGTTCAAAATGTCAACTCGAAACTTGACTTGATAATCAGTTTAAAAGTCATAAAGCGAAACTACTATTGATCATTCATGCGAAAAACGATAGATTGATATATTCGAAACTGCTATATCTGTCAACGTTCAAAGACATCTAGAAATAAATCAAATGACTTACTTCAATCTCTATTGATATCTGAACAGCGATGACAAGACATAGCAATGAACTTCATTATTAATCTATCTGATTCGTAAGACTACAACGCTATTCTGACTGTCATCTGCAAATTGTCAAAGAAAAGACATTATATTTCTTGCATCATTGATGATGAAGATATCACAGTCGAAAGAACAGCTGAAATGTTAATTCAGTGAGTATATTGAACTCATGATTTATCAAGCTTCATTGTATTTGATCGAGATACTCAGTTCACTTTCATTCTTTGAAAGTCTCTTTGCAAACGACTGAGCATTTCTCTTCGATTGTTCATTGTCTATCACTCTCAGATCAATGATCAAAGCGAACAAGTCAATCAGAATGTTGAAAGATATCTTCATTCTTTCTGTTTATACATGCAAAATGACTGATTCAAGTGATTGCTCATGATCAAGTTTGTCAACAATAATGTTTTGTCTTCAGTCATCTTCTTGACTTTCTTCTTCATGAATAAGAACTTTCATTCTCGTATGAACTTCGATTCTGACATCATCGAGTATGAAAGCATTCGCGAACGCTTGCAAATCATCAGAATCGAAGATATATTCAAACACATGAACAAGACGTTAATCTTCGCTCGCGAAGCTTTGATCAAAACACGGAAACGAATGATGAAACAAGCTAATAAGCATAGAAAGAAGATCAATTACAAGATCGAATCAAAGATGTTTTTGAACGAAAGAAACATCGTTACAGTGAGACTCTTTAAAAAGCTAGATGACAAGATGCTCGATTCATTCAAGATCACAGACTCTGTTGACTTCTTCTATAAATTGTTAATTGAAACTATCAAACACTATGCGTATACATGATGTATTTCATTCAAAGCTTCTTCATTCTGTCGTTGATAACTCTTTGTCTGATCAGAAGAATGAATTCTCAAGATCAATAGTGATAAACAATGAGAATGAATGAGAGATTGATGATATATTGAACTCTCGATGATATCGAAGAAGACTTCAATATCGAGTTAAATGAAAGAGTTATGACAATGATCTCAACTGATACAACGCTGACGATGACGAATTTATGAACGCTCAAGAGATGATCGACAACTTTCATATCAAATATTCAATAAAAGCTAATTAAGAAAATACATTCATGCAAACATGAATTGTTGAAGAGAGAGAGTAATGTTACGATCTTGATCTATTCTCAATCTATTCTCGATCTATTCTCAGCTCTATTCTCGATTTATTCTCGACTTTATTCTCGATCTCGATTATCTCTAATTGAGTCTAGTGAGCATTCGAGCTAGAGATGATGTCATCGAGTCTCTGCGTCATCTGTGTAAGGCGTCAACTCTTTCGAGTCTAGCGCAGAGATCAGAAACACACATATAAGCTGCAAGTTCTATTCTGTAGATACTTTTCTTTCTTAGCATTTATCTATTAGTTAAATGACATTCATATGACTCACTTTATGCTGATCTCTAACACTTTTATTGAATGTTTTGACAGTGTTCGATTCTTGCTATTTTTGAATTAGTTATTTATTCTTTTGAATTCTTAAGTGAGTTTTTACTTCAAGAGTGACACGTCTGTCTTTGTTAAAGACTCTTCTCACAGAATCACTGTCACTTAAGTCTGTTGTAATCTTGTTGTCATCGTAAGTCTCTGTGTGTTCAACTGTGCTGCGCTTTGACGATGATGATGTCTTGAAGTTACTCATGTGATGACGTCTTTTCTGTAATGTCACTTAGTATCTTGATAAGCTCATCATCATTAAGATTAATGTACTTTCATATTGCATTCAAGATGAGAATCATTTAGTGTGACTTAACAATGTATGATTGTCAAGAAAATCTATGCAACAAATGATTGAAAAGAAGAATAAAAGAGAATGTTGAGTTGCAAACGATTTTTTCTCATGATAAGAGAGAAATTTATCTTATCTCAAGCATTAAGAATGATTCATTTAACATTGATAAAAGTTCATTGAATTCTTATTGAGATTGAATGAATCATAAGTTTTATCACTCAGTCTTGAGATTTTTCAATTATGACATGATCTCATTATGTCATCTTATAATAAGAGTCTTGAGCATGAACATGTTCTTTACGAGCATTCTACATAATTTCTTCAATGATCAGCTGCTTGAATTGAGTATCACAAAAGATCTGAAACATACAATCATTGTTTGCAGCAAACTGAATTGTAAAAAGAAAGTGAATAAACTCTTCTGCATGCATTTCTTTCAATGCTGTTTTTCATTCACACTCATTGCTGATATATATTCTTGCGAATTCAGCTCGATCATATATCACTGTATCTGTGACACAGTCGTAATTCAGCTCATTCTCAATCAGCTTTATAAATTTGTTGTATTTCTTGTCATCAATGCAAATTGAATTCTTTACTGCTTCATGTTTAAGAAAATCTTGTGATCTGCAACATGTGCTACGATTAAGATCACGATTAATCTGTATTATGATATTTTTGACTGATCTGACTGATATTGATTGAGATTTCTTGCAATCTTTTTCGTTGTAGATGACATAACTCAAGATATGTGAGTGTGTCTTTAGTTAAGAAAATGATGAAGAATTGTACTTGAAATTGTTTCATCATGTCTCTTTGACTCTGAATCATCTTCTTACATTGTAATTTGATCGCTGTGTTATGAACATTAACATAAAATTATTTCTTGATCTTGTGACATCATTGAATATAATATGAAACTTGTGATATATGACTTCAAATGTTGATCTGAGAATCTCTTTCAACTTGTTTATATTTAGCTTTTGTTTTATAAGCTGTAGAGATTTCATCTGATTTCATATTCGCATATTTAATTACGTGTATTCAGACTTGTCAATGTTAAGTTCTTCTTTCACTCTGTTTATTGATCATTTATAATGTACATACTCTTTACATGACATTTTCAACAATGCATTCATTATATTAAACAGAAGACTTGATGTTTGTTGAATCTTTTTGCGTTTGTGACTAATGACTGCACTTATTACAAAAAACTTTAGCATCAGCAATTCATAACTTCAAAATTTGATTGATGTTACACTCATTACATCTTGTTCATGTGATAATTAACATCAGCTCTCAATGATCTACTTATTGCTTAAGCTCTCAACTAAATTTATGAAATACATATTGATTATTTAGAATTTACTACTGAGTCACTCACATTTCTTTATAACACAATCGCTCGCGATCATCAAGTCAATTCGATTTTTCAGATCAATTTATTGATACAATTGACTTTGATTGATTGACATTATGATATCAAATTTGTAGCTGATGATATTCTTGTAACAAGCAAAGCTTTGTTTGTTACATATATTTCATAAAAATACAGTTTTTGTGAGATTAGACTTTGATTTTAGTTCTCATCAGTTCGTAGCTGAGACTTCTGTTCATCAAGAGAAATTTGATTGAACAAAGTCAAAAGATGATTATAGTTCTTAATTGATTAGTCATGTAGCATCATTGACTTTGATGATTTTGTATATGCTCTGAAACATAAATATAATACATATACATTGTTTGATTTTTGTCTGCGATGAGATTGAATCAGTTTCAAATATCTTCAGCTTTTGAATTTGAAGTAGTATTCTGCTATTCTTGTTTCTTTATGCAAGAAATTCTTCTTGTAGATTGAATTGTATGAATCTCAGTCATTAAAGTTATTAATGTAGAAGAACTTGTTTTTGTTTGACTCACTACGACTATCATTTGCTGATATAACATGCACACTTTTCAGAATTGTATGCAAATGAAAAAATTGACTAGCTTCAAGTGAACAAGAATTTTTGACGTTATCTTTAAATCAATGCTCTATTTCAATCATTTCATGCATAGCATGTTGAGTTTTCTCATTGCAAGATTTGAGTAGTTTGATGAGAGCATCATTGTGTCGTAGCTCATTATTCTTGTTGTTTTGATGCAACGAATTTATAATAAAAAGAATAAGTCGTAGCTGATTAAACAGTCAATCATTTAGCAGAGTTAATGCTTCAGTCATCTTTTTTGATCTCTTCTGAATCAGAACATAATCACGTCTTTAAACTTTCTTCTTTCTCTGTCAGTTCAATGAGCAGTATACTCTATCACTGACAAGATTCTCTAAGTTGTTGATGTCTTTTTCATCTCGTTTTCAGCATTGAAGTGATTCATGAACGCTTACGTAGTATGATTCAACTCAAATCGAGTCTTTTTTCTTTTTATTCAACTTTTTATCTGATACAACTTTCTCATCGACTATATTGTGACACTTATGCACGAAGACTGTCAACATGTCAAGAAGCTTCTTCATGTTCAGAATTCTGACTAAGATCAATGCATGACATCATAACTTTGAATTAAGTTTTGTCTCTTGTATTTGATTGCATTGTTTGCAAATGAGTGCATCTTGAATTTTATGAAGACTAAAGATACAACTGAATCGTGTTATCATAGCAGTCAATGCATGCTTGTTAATCTTGCTCTGTCTTGTATCTTTGTAAAGAAGAATATCTTTCATCATAAGAAGATTCAGATGTCGAGTATTGTGATACAATAACTGTGTTTGAAACGTGTCTCATTTATTGATGCAATTGAAAAAGATCTTTATTAAATACTTGTGTGCAATCTCACTGTGCTTTGTATTGAAATTATCAGCACTATCATATCTTCAAATCTGACTTGCATAATGTATCATCATATGTAGTTTTGAAATGTTGAAATAATCAACGTCTGTATCTGAATGCTCAAATTGCAAATGACGAAAAACATTCTTTAGCTTGTTCAATTGAAAAAGCGTATGTTCAAGATATCAAAGAGTTTCTTCATCATGTAAATAATACTGAGCAAGTATCACGAAGTCTATCACTGCTTAAGCGAAGTGAATTGTTGCAGATGCTTTCATGATCAGAAGCGATGCAATGACTGATATAAGTTGACATACAATCGACTTTCAATCTGCATCAGTTTATTGTTTAATCGTACTATACTTAACAAATCTCTTCATGTCTTTAAATGATGAAATGACGCAAAATCTTTGATTCAGCTGAGCTGTTTCTGATGCATCGCTTAGAGCTAATTTGATTTCTTTTCTTCTTCAACTTGTATAAACACTTTCGTTAATAATCTGACTGAGTCATAACATCAGATATGAGATGATTCTTTTAAGTAGTTGATGTAGCACATTTATCATCATTGTCTCATGAATATTGATAAACATATGTGATCATACAAAGTTTTTCACTGAATGTATTCAAGCAAAGTCATTCTTGATCATATTGTTCTCTCTTTATTGTCTTTGTTGATTTCTAGTGAATGCATGCGTTTGAATTGATCATGTCTTGTCTAAATTTTCGCGCTCATGAGATGATACTTGACAAATAGAACATTGTTGATTCATCTTGATGTCTGTGATTAATACTTGTTTCTCGTAGTTCATCATGAACTTGATAATTATTGAATAACATTGTTTTATCTTATTGTCTGCGCAAAGAATAGAAATGTCGTTTCTGATTATAGCTTCAATAACTGTTACATGTGAGATCATGTATTAATGCATGATGATACATGTTTAACATACGCTTGAGTATGATTGATAACATCATGTGTCAAATCTTTGACTTGATATCATCGTTGTCATTGTTAACTATGAGAAGAAATCTCAGAAGAATCAATCTCAATCGTTTTTGAGCATGTCTTGTGCATCAATTTAGATTTTCTATCGTTAAATATATAAATCATGCAGATAGATCATTTCAATGCTCAGTCAAGACTGTCTTATCAATGAAAATTAACAGTGATATCATGATAGCATCATCAGAAAGCTTCTTCTGCATTTCTCATCATTAATCAGCAGTATTGTCAGAGATTGAGTTAAACTAAAGATACTATCAATATAAAAGACTGATATTATTATTACTTTGATAAAATCTAGATACAAGACAATACATCAAATAATGTATAAGACGAAAGACAAAGAGTGAAAGAAAAGAATGAGAACTCAACTTCTATATACATGAATCAAGCAAAATCAAGACTAAACAATAGTTTTATGACTTAAAATTGCAAAAATTCACGCACATGACTGAGATAATTGAAACAGAATTGCTGAAACTAGATTAAAATGATGATGATTAAATTGATGACTTGATTCATTAAACTGCAAAACAGATTCAATGAATTGAGATTATTTAAAACATTGATGATTTATGTTTTAAATTGAGTTGATGATTTGATATCATGACAGTAACTTCTCTCTTCAAGACTGAGCTTTTGCAAAATGATGAAAAGAAACAAAATAAGATGAGAAAGAATTAAAAATGAAGACTTGAAATGAAACAAGAATTGATGTGAATGCATTTTAATGTGATAAAGCATAAATGAAACTAAAATAAATTTAAGTCACATTTAAGTCAGATCTGAGTAAGATATTTGAAAAGTAAAATGAGATGAGACGCATTTTAACGTGATGATGCACAGTAAATTGAAATACATCTGAATCACATTTGAGTCAGATTTAAATGAAATGTCTGAGTCAGATCTAGACAAGATCTGAGTCAGATCTGAGTAAAAGAAAGATGAAATGCAATTTAATATAATGATGCACAACAAGATTAAAATACATCTGAGTCACATTTAAATCAAATTTAAACAAGATGTTTGAATCAAATTTAGACAAGATTTGAGTCAAATCTGAGCTGAGTTGAAATGATGAAGATTGAACTTAAAGTTCTTGACATTAACATTGAGATATCACACATGACAATACATGTGATTCTTTAATGACAGAAT